>Ga0315284_10010377_pt1 | contig 13272 bp, 9 predicted proteins | sample YL17G09_16_MG_FD_203696 | JGI IMG/M metagenome (GOLD analysis project Ga0315284, IMG submission 203696) | Sediment microbial communities from Yellowstone Lake, YNP, Wyoming, USA - YL17G09_16 | ecosystem: Environmental > Aquatic > Freshwater > Lake > Sediment | place: USA: Wyoming | collected...
CATTTTTTTCTCGCCTGTGCCTGTAAAAATGGAAAACGTCCCTCCCGCCTCGCACAACGCTGCTGCCGCCGCCGTCGACGCCGCCTGCCCCTCCTCCGCCTCCTCAAGGTCGCCCTCGCTCGAAAGTTCCACGGTCTCAGTGATCGAGGGGGAGCAGCAGCGGCAGCAGCAGCAGCAGAAGAAGAAGAAGCGCGCTCTCTCCTCCCTGCTGTTCCCTCGCCGCGGACGCCGCTGCGAGCAGGCCGTCGTCGAAGCGGCGGTCGCGGCGACGGGCGCCGCAGAGGCCGCGGCCGCCTCGGCGCTCTCGGCGTCGCCGCCGCCGCCGTCCAGCAGCAGCACTTCTTCCTCGTTTCCTCCTTCTCCTCCCGACAACGAGGGCGACGACGGCGACGACGACGTGCGCGAGATCCAGCGCCTCGCGGCGGAGAACAGCGCTCAACCGCCGGCCTCCCCTTCCTCCTCCTCGTCGCTGCTCCTCCGCCTCGCCGCGTCGGCGACGGCCATAGCCGAGGAGCGCGCTCTGCTCCGATCGCTCGTGGAGACGCAGGCGCTCAAGCTCCGCGAGGCGCACAAGGCCCTCGACCGCGCGACCGCCTTTTCTTCCTCCGCTGCTCCCGCAAAGGCGAAAAACAGAGAGAGCGGCGGCGCCGCCTCCTCCTCCTCCTCCGCCGCCGCCGCATCCGAGCGCCTCAGGCAGCTCTCCGCCGCGCTCTCCTCGACGACCAAGCGGCTCCGGGCCGCGAGCGCCGAGCTCTCGTCGACCCGCCGCGACCGCTCCAAGGCGCTCAGGGCCGCGGAGGAGGCCCGCGGAGCCGCCGCGAGGGCGGCGCGCGACAGGGGGGAAGCCGAGGCGACGGCCGGGCGCGCCGCCGCGGCGCTGCGCGAGGCCGCGTCCGCCGTCGTCGTGGCCCGCGCCGAGGCGGCGACGGCCCGCCGCCAGCAGGCGCAGGCCCTCGAAGACGCCAGGGCTTCTGCTAAAGCCCAGATCGAGGGGCTCGAGAGGGAGCGCAACGCCGCCGTGGCGAGGGCGCGGGCCCTCCGCGTCGACGCCGAGGCGTGCCACGGCCAGGTGGCGGCCCGCGCCGCCGCCGAGCTCGCGGCGGAGCGCAAGGAGGCCGCGAAGGAGGTGTCTCGCGTCGAGAAGGAGGCGCAGAAGCGCCAGAGAGAGCTGGAGGCTCAGGTGAGGTCTCTTCTGGAGCAGCAGCAGCAGCAGCAGCAGGAAGAGGCGGAGGAAACGAAGTCGGAAGGAGGAGGAGGGGAAGGAGGAGGAGGAACGCCGCCGCGAGAGGAAGAGAAAAAGGGCCATCAGCCCCCGCGCTTCCTGCGCGTCGCCGCCGGCATGGCCGCCCTTGCCATGGCTGTGGCCGTCAGTGGAGGCTTGAGACAGGCGGCGGGGCGCAAAGCAGAGGAGGACAAGGGCTTCGTCCGCTGCCGCCGCTGCGGGCGCTGCTGATTTTTTCCCATTTTTTTTGTCCCGGTCGTTTTCCCCCCACTTTTCCTTTCCAAGAAAAAAAACTCATGTCAAGTGAAAAACTGCTTTGCAATCTGACTCTTTTGAAAGATCCATGACGCTTTAACCTCATAGTTGGCGAGACTCTCTGCAGCCTCGTCGAGCTGGAAAGCGGACAGGAAGGGCCAGAGAGAAAGAGAGACGCCCGATTCGAATTCGTTTCGTTTCGATTTCTAGTAAATCAATAAAAGATGGACTCCTCTCTCGTCCTCCCTCGCACGCTCGCGCACGGGCTCCGCGGGCGCCAGCTGGGAGGCACGGGCTTCCGAGAGGCGTGCCTGAGGGACAGGTTAGGATGGAGATTTGATATCTTCTGGATCAGAGAGAGAGAGAGAAAGATAAGAAGAGCTCGTCGAAATTTGCTCACAATTTCTCTCTCCCCTCTCTCTCGACCTTTCTTCCTTTCAAACTCAGCCTCTGGCGCCTCGCCCTCGCGTCGGCGACCGACGTCCAATTCCCGCCGCGAGGCGCCTGCAACTGGCTCGAGCTCGACCCGACCGAGCAGCGCTACCTGCTCGCCGCGAGTGGCGACGGGAGCGTGTCGGCGTTCGACGTCGGCGGAGGAGGAGGAAGCGGGGAAGCAGCAACGCCGGCGGCACCCGTCGTCGCCGTCCCGCCGCTCTTCGTCATCGGCGGAAGGGCGCCAGCAGCAGCCAGCAGCAGCTCCTCCTCCTCCTCTTTACCAACTGCTGTCGCCCACCGCTTCGCCGCGACCTGCGTGACCTGGTACCCCGTCGACTCGGGCGCCTTCGTCAGCGGCGGGGCCGACGGAGAAGTCAAGGTCTGGGACGCGAACGCCGAGGCCGCCGTCGCGGCGTTCTCGCTCTCGGGCGGCGTCGCCTCGACTTCGAGCTCGGCCTCCGTCAGCGCCGATCCGAGCGGCCTCCCAAGGGTCATGGTGGTCGCGATGTCCCCGGCCAGCGCGTCTCACGCGCTCATCGCCGTCGGGGCCGCCGCGGGCGGGGGCGCCGGGGCGATCTCGGCGGCGCCGGGCGCGGGCGCGGGCGGCGCCTCGGCGCTGCGGCTCGCCGACGCGCGCGCCGGCGCGCTCACGCACGCGCTCGGGGCGGGCCCCGCGTCCACGCGCTCCCCCTCGTCTTCCATGTCCGCCGCCGCGGTCTGGTGCGCGGCCTGGTCGCTGACCGACGCCAACCAGCTGCTGAGCGGCTCCGCCGACGGCACCGCGCGCGCGTGGGACGTGCGCAGGGCGGACGCGTGCGTCGCGACGCTCGACCTCGACGACACGAGGGACGCGCGGCGGGAGGAGCGGCAGCGGCGGCGGCAGCGGCGCGAGGCGGCCGAGGCGGAAGAACGCGGGACGACGACGACGGCAGAACTCCCCATTCCTCCTCCACCGCCCCCTCGGACCTCGGCGGCGTACCGCCGCGCCCACGACGCCGCGGTCACGGGCCTGCTGCCGACCCCGGACGGCCTCGGCTGGGTCACCGCCGGCGCCGACAGCGCCGTGCGGCTCTGGTCGGCCCGCGCCGGCGAGGGATTCCAGCGCGAGCCGCATGCGCTGCCCGACACGTTCAACCGCGCGCGAAGGCCGAGGCAGCTGGCGGCGGCGGCGAGCCCCGCGGCGCTGTTCCACCCGAGCGGCTCGGCGGTGCAGGTGCTGCCGCTCCCGGGGGGCGAGCGGAGCGGGTACTTTGGCGTCGGGGGAGGGGGGGGCGGCGACGGCGGGGGAGGCGGCGGCGGGGCGCGGCACCGCGGCAACCTCGCCGCGCCGCCACCGGCGCTGGGGCGGCGCGGCGGCGTGCTGCTGCGGGGCCACGTCGACGCCGTGCACGCCTGCGCGTGGAGCGAGCAGCGCCGCGAGCTGTACACGGGAGGGGACGACAAGTGCGTGCTGGTTTGGTCGAGCGCTGCGGCCGCGGCGGCGGCGGGAGCCGCGGCGGACGGCGATGAGGAGCAGGAGGGGGGAGAGGAGACCGAGCGGCGAGTGCGGCGGCGGCGCGGCGGCGGCGACGAGGACGAGGACGCTTGGAGCGACTGAGTGGAAGGAAGGGGAGAGGGGTGTAAATTAGGAACAGCACTGCGAATTGGAAAAAAGACTAAAGAGTACAGGTGCGATGTTACAAGGGGAAGAGGGGAAAGGGGCAAGAGGAGGGGGGAGGCAAGTGCGAACCACAGCAAAGCAAAGCAGCAAGAGAGCGAGAGATAGTTCTGTTTTAGTTTTTCCCCGTTTTTTTTTCCTCATCTTGGTTTTCAGAGCGCCACCGGCTGTGCCGCGACGACGCGCCTCCCGCCCACCTCCCAGGTCCTCGCGGGCCAGGGAATCTTCAAGAGCTCTCCCGGGGCAGGAGGGCCGTCAGGGAAGCGCGCGGCGAGCACGAGCGGGGATCCCGCCTCGAACGAAGGCTGCTCGTTGCCGCCGCCGTTGCCGTTGCCGCCGCCGTTTCCTTCGCCGGTCGGAGAGGCCGCCGAAGAGAGAGAGACAGTGCAGGAGCAGACGCAGACCCTGCCGTCGAGCGTCACGGCGTCGACGACGAGGTGCAGAGGAGACCCATCTCCCAGGTCCCTGCAGCGGCCCGCCTCGGCCGAGAGCGCCGGGGACAGGAACAGCGAGTTGAGGCGCCCACCGGCCGCGGCGGCGTCGGCGGCGGCCGCGGCGGCCGGGGCCCCGGGCCCGAAGGAGGAGTAGAGGCCGGAAGGTGTTGCCGCCGCGGCCGCGGCGCCGCCGCCGCCTCCGTCGCCTCCTCCGCGAGAGGCCCTGCGCAGGGCGCGCGTGGGAGAGGGAGGGGGCTGCGCCGCGAGGAAGGCGGCGGTCGCGGTCGGTGCTCCGGCGGCGGCGGCGACGGCCGGCACTGACGTTGTCGTCTTCGTTCTTGGAGCAGCTTCCGCCGCCGCCGCCTCTTCTTGCTCTCTTCTCTGCCCCGCTGTCTCGCGCACTGCCCCACCCTCCTCGTCGCTCGCGATGAGGTCCGAGGGGGATGACGGCGAGGGGGGGCGCAGCGACGCTCCCCGCGCCTCCTCCTCCGGCGCCGCGATCGCTCCCCCCGCCTCTCCTCCGAGGATCAGGCGTCGGACGGCCTCCGCCGCCGGCGTCGCCTCCGCTGCCGAACAGCCGCCGCGCCGCGCCGCCTCCTGCGCCGCCACTGCGGCGGAAGGGAGCGGGACGCGCTTGACGTGGCGAGAGGCGGCAGCAGCAGCGGGGCGGGACGGAGGTCGGGGCGGAGGCGGGGGAGCCGCCGCCGCCGCCGTCGTCGTCTTAGCCCCTCCTCCTCCTCCTCCGAGAAGGGAGGCGACAAAGGCCGCCGCCGTCGCGGCTCGAGGCTGAGGAGGCTGAGGAGGCCGAGGAGGCGGTCGAGAGGGAGCGGCGGAGGCAGGGGGAACGGAAAGAGCTCCGTCGCGCTCTTCCTCTTCCTCTTCCTCTTGCTCTTCCTCTTCTGTCTGTGGAATGACCAACGTCGACGGCCGAGGCATCGCTCCCTCTTCCGCCGTGGTCTCGCTCTCTATCTGCCTCCGGACCTCCTCGTCCTCCGCCGTGAGGGTCTCCTCGATCACCTGCTCATTGCCGGCGCGAAAGTAAGGGTCATCCTCGTACTCGTCGCGGTAACCGACGACGACGGCGTCTTCGTCGCCGTCGTCCATGACGCTGTCCCGAGGATTTTAAGAGAGACGGAGCGATCGATGTGGCTCCGTTTGTCGTCGTTTGCAAGCTTTTTTCATTTCCTTTCATTTCTTCGACCTCGCCCTTTTCCACGCTCCTCCTCCTCGTCCTCCTCCTCCGCCCCCGCCCCCCCCCGCGCTCATCCTCTTCGCCTCCGACCTCTCCCTCTTTCCCGGACCCGCCAGACCCAGCATCCACTCGGGCACCTCGCACCCGCCGGCGCGCATCGCGCCCGCCACCGGCCTCAGCCGCGCCGCGTCGCGCTCGCCAAACAGCGTCACAGCCACGCAGCCCCGCGACCCGGGCCCCCCGCCCCTCCCCACGCGCCCGACGCGGTGCACGTAGTCCGCCGCCGTCGCCGGGAAGTCGAAAGACACCACCGAGCGCACCCCGACGAAGTCGAGCCCCCGGGCGAGCACGTCGGTGGCCACCAGGACCCAGGTGTCGCCGCGGCGGAGCGAGGCGACGGCCGCGGCGCGGGCGGCCGTCGCCGGCTGCGATGGAGCCCCCCCCGCCCCTCCTCCTCCCGCCGCTCCGGCCCCCGTTGCGGCCGCGGCGCGGACGCCCTCGGCAGCCAGGGACTCGGCGAGCTCCGCGGCGCGCTCGGCGCTCGAGACGAAGACGAGCGTCGGGGGAGGGGCCGCGCCGGAGGACAGCAGCTGCCGCAGCGCCGCGCGCCGCCCGACGTCGTCGGCCGTCGCCTTGGCCTTCTTGGCCCTCTTCTTGCCCTTTTCCTCCTTTTCGCCGCCGCCGCCGCCGCCGACAAAGACGAGCTTCTGCTCCACGTGCGAGGCAGACGCCCCTCGCTCTCCGACCGTGACGCGGGCGGGATCCACCAAGAAGGAGCGCGCGAGGGCCTCGGTGGCCTCGGGCAGCGTCGCGGAGAAGAGGGCGCCAACGAGAGTCTTCTTCGCTTTCTTTCCTTGCTCGCTGCTGCTCTCCCCGACGCCGCAGGCGGCCAGGGCCGCATCGACCTGCGGGAGCATCCCGTCGGACAGGAGCCTGTCCGCCTCGTCGAGCACTATCCAGCGGACGGAGGAGAGCGAAAGCGGGGAGGAGGAAGGGGGAGCAGAAGCCGGGAAGGCCCCGCCGTCGTCGTCGTCGTCGTCGTCGCCGTCGTCGTCGCCGTCGTCGCCGTCGCCGTCGTCGCCGTCGTCGTCGTCGTCGCCGTCGTCGTCGCTGCTGCTGCCGCCTCCCTTCTTCTTTGTTTCCTTCTTGCCCCCCTTCTTCTTCTTCGCCAGCGCCCTCGCGAGCCGCAGCGGCGTCGCCAACAAAACGTCGACCCCCTCGAAGGCGTCCCCGGCCGCCGCGGCCCCGCGCGTCAGCACCCTCCCGCGGACGCCCGTCCCCTCGGCGAGCTTCGAGAGCACGCGAGCCGTCTGCGCCGCGAGCTCGCGCGTCGGCGACAGGACCAGGGCGCGAGGCGACCGGGAGGGCGGGGGAGGCGGGTGACGGGACGCCGCGCCCTCCCTCTCTCCCTCCTTTCGCCTCCTGCGCCGCTCTGCGTCGCGGGCCCTGGCACAGCCGACAACAACCGGCAGCAGGAAGGCGAGCGTCTTCCCCGACCCCGTCGGCGCAATCGCCAGCACCTCCCTGCCTCCCGAGAGCAGGGGGATGGTCTGCCGCTGGATGGGCGTCGGCTCGAGCCAGCCCTGCGAGCGCAGGTTTCGCTCCAGGGCTGCGCGGACGCCGCCGGCCTCGGGCGCGCGGCGGAGCGCCACCGCGAAGCAGTCGATCGGCGGTGGGATGTCGCTGCTGCCGCCGCCGTGGCCGCTGCCGCTGCCGCTGCCGCCGCTGGCGCCTCCTCCTCCTTTCACGCGGATGCCGTGCTTCTTGCGCGCCAGGGCCGCGGCCTCGGTCCTGTCGTTGGTGGTGGTGGTCGCTGGCCCGTCGTCGTCGTCTGCCGCGAGGGGTTTTGGCGAGGGGTGAAGAGAACAGAGGGTTGGGAGGGAAAAGAGGTCAGCGTCTCTTGCTCTTGTTCGCCGCTCGCCGCTCGTCGTCGTTCAATGGCAAAAATCAAGCTCACCTTTCTCTTCCTCTTCCACGTTCGTCTGTTCTATCTTCTTTTTCCTCCTGTCGTCAAAGAGGGCCATCCCGCTCGCGTTGGTCCGCGGGTCGAAGCATCGCGCGCCCGTGCCGGCGAGCAGGGACGAGAAGAGGTCGCATTCCATGGTTTCCTTTTTTTGCTCGACTAGCCGTCGGCGACTCAAAGGCTCTCGCTCTTTTCTTTCTCTTCTCGCTTCCTTTCGCGTGCGATAGTTAACACAGAACGAAGCGAGCGCTGTCTTGAACTGCTCGAAACGCGAATCGGAGCGAATCGGGGAGGAGAAAGAGAGAGAGAGAAAGAGGCGTTGGCAGACTCCTGCTCGTTTTTGAAATGTCGTGTGTGACAACCCCCTCCCCCCCCCCCAAAAAAAAAAACCCCAAAGCTTTTCACAGTGAATTTCACCGCCACCTGCTCTCCTTCCTCCCGCCGCTCCGACGCACCTCCTCAGCCCACTCCCTCAGCGCCGGGTGCACCGCCTCCCCGTTGACCTTGGGAGCCCGTTCCCACTGCTCCTTGACCCTGGCGCGGAGCTCGTCGAATCCCGGCTTGGATCGGCCCGCCACGGGCCCGCAGTCGAAGACGAGCTCGAGCTGGTCCTCCAGCCCCCTCCAGCGCAAAAAGGCGTCGTCTCCTTCTTCTTCATCTTCGCCTCCCCCTTTCTCCCCTCCTTTCTCTCTTCGCGCAGCCGGGGCCAGCGCCGCAGCGGGCACGGCGGTCAGCAGGCCCGAGTCCGGGTCGCGCGCCACGGCCAGCGCCCCGGGGAGGGACGCCTTGCCCCTGTCCCCCGCCGGCGACTTCATGACGTCGAACGAGACAAAGTCCGTCGACCGAGACCCCTCCGCAGCGCCGCCGCCTCCGCCGCCGCCTCCGCCTCCGCCGCCGCCTCCGCCTCCGCCGCCGCCGCCGCCTCCCCCTCCCTCCTCCTCCCCCCTCGACACCACGACGAGGCACAGCTTGGTCGCGAAGGACAGCGTGTCCCTGTTGACGCCCTGCAGCAGCCCGCCCCCCATCCCGAAGGCGACGTTCTCAGCGGCAAACCCCCGCTCGAGGACCCTGCCCAGGATCTCCTCGATCGCGCGCAGCGTCACGCCGTCGCCCTGGATGACGCCGGCGCCCCTGATCACCTCGAACCCCTTGCCGTTGACGTCGCTGCCAAAGTGCCTCACGCAGGCCTCGAGCCCCGAGAGGACGGCCTCGACGGGGTCGCCGGAGTCGGGCCTGATGACGAAGAAGCTGCCGGCGCCGCCGCCCTCTCCCCCCCTCTCGCCCCGTGCTTTCCGCTCGTCGAGCTTCCTCCTGGCCAGCGGCAGCGCGCGGTCGAGGAACGCGCCGTAGTCGTAGCTGTCCGCCACGCACGCGAAGATGCCGTCGCCGTAGGCCTCGATCTCCTTGCCCAGGGCCCGGTCCTCGTCGCCGTGGGCGGTCATCACCGAGTGCTCCGTCGCCGGGATCGACGCCGCCACGGGCCTCCCGCCGTTGCAGCCGAACTGGGCCGCGAAGCACGCGGGGACGGTGTCGCTCCCCTCGAACGAGAGGAGGTGCGCCGCGCCGCCCAGCACGGCGGCCTCGACGCCCGTCGCGCCGCGGAGGCCGAAGTCGTGGAGCCGCGACGCGACGAGCGGGCTGTCGCGGCCGCCCGAGGCGCAGCTCCGGTCAAAGGCCTCTTCGACGACGTCGCGGGCGCGGCGCGAGAGCGTGGCGACGGACGAGGGGTACCAGGAGTGCGTGAGGAGGGACTCGAGCCAGGTGACGAGCGACGGGACGCCGCCGCCGCCCCCTCCGCCGTCGTCCTCTCTTTCCGATCTCTTTCCCGACCTGCTCCTCTTCGCCGTTATCGTGAACAGGGGAACCCCCGGGTGGACCACGGTTCCCGCAGGCAGCGCCTTGATCGTCACAGGGAAGTGGCCCCCCGTCTCCCGCAGGGCCCGGAGCAGGATCTCTTTCGGGAACGGGTACGCCCCGCCCGCAGGGCCGGCGAGGTGCGTCTCGAAGAAGGCCGCTGCGCCCTCGACGTCTTTCGAGGGATCCCACGCGGGCTCGAGGTACTTCTCGAGCCACCAGTCCAGCCCGAACCAGACGCAGCGGGTGTCGGCCTCGTCGCCGGAGAAGCCGCGGCGGAAGCACGCGTACTGTTTTTTTTTTTTTGAGAGAGAAAATATATGGTTCAGGTCGCCGAGGTCGAGTTTTTTTCTCTTGTTCAGTTCGATCTCTCTCATTCGGACTCAAACTAATCTCACCGCTTGCATCTCCTCGCAGTTGTCCGGATAGAGCAAAAAATGACTGCTTTTGTAGCTGTCCACGAGCAGCGCCGCCGGGATGCGGGCTGCTGCCGCCGCGAGGCCCGACATTGTTGGAGAGGTGAAGAAGAGAGATGGAATGGAACAGAAGAGAGAGGAGAGTGAACAGGAAGAGTATTTTGTTTTTTGTTTTTTTGAGCCTCGCTCGACCTCGACCTTGTCGTCGCCCGCTCCCCCCCGAACCCCAATCATCCTCGGATGGGGACGCCAGAAGAGAGGGACAGGGAAAGAGAGGCGCGCCCCATGTATGATTCTCGCTTGCCTTTTTCTACGCCCCGGTTTCATACAGAGTTCATCACCACCATTTTCCATCAGACCACCCTCTCCAGCACAAACACCCTCCCTTTATCGTCCCTCCCGACGCGGAGCCTCTCGTCCGCGAACGTCGTCTCGAGCCACCCTTCGGGGTTGAAGATGGAAAGAAGCAGCGCCATGTGCTGCCCGAGCAGAGAGTCGAGCGCCGGCGGGGTCAGCGCCGCCGACCGCAGCGAGATATCGACGCGGCGCGGGTGGTCTCTCCCGGAGATCGCAAACCCGGCCTCGAGCCTGAGGGACCCCTTCCCGCCGCCGCCGAGGAACCGCAGCTCGAACGCGACCTCGCTCGAGGCTGTCGCCGTCTCCGGGTCGATCTCCTGGATGAGGTCCTTGATCGAGACCGCGGTCTTGAGGCCCAGCTTGACGCGCCTCGAGCCCGTGATGGTGACCGTCGAGAAGAGCACCCGCCAGCGCCCCGCGAGCGCCGGGAGGCGCCCCGAGATCGACGAGCCCTCCGCGTCTTCGTCCTCGAGCTTCTCCAGCTCGGCGATGGCGAGCAGGATGGCCTGCTTCTGCTCGGAGGGGAGGCCGTAGACGCCGCGGTCCGGGGCGGCCGAGAGCAGGGCGAGGAGCTTTTCAGCGGGGGGCAAAGAGGCCGCAGAGGAGGTCGTCGTCGTCGTCGTCGCTCCATTGTCGTCGCTTGGAACAGATCGCACCGGAATGCGCCCTCTCTTCGAGCACGTTTTGCCCAAATTATCATCTCTGAGACTACAAGACATCGGCAAGAATGATCCCAATGCACTGGTTTGGGAACGTAATGATGATGCTCGGAGGAAGCCACGAGCAGTGGATGCAGACGGAGGAGGGGAAGACTGGCACCGATCGACGAGCAGAGGAGAAGAGGAGAAGGAGAGGCCTCTGCTGCTCTTGCTCTTGCTCCTGCTGCTCGCACTCATCGAGCGGCCGCTGCTGCTGCATGCGGCGCCGCTGTGGACTCGGGAAGCGATAGAAGCCATCGATAAGTAAAAAGAGACAAAGAAAGACAAGAAAGGGCACCAGAGAGTTTTTTCCAAACTCTCGAGGAGATTTCGAGCTCTGGCCAGAAAAAAAAACGGAAAACCAATCGAGAGCAAGGAAAAGAAAAAACAGATGAGCTAAAAAGAGAGACCATGCAGCCGCCCTCCCTGCTCTCGCGCCTCGAGCGCGACCTCGATCATGCGAGCGACGAGACCGCGGCCGAGGCGGCGCTGCGGATAGGAGAGCACCTGGCCGGAGCGGGCGACGTGAGATTTTGATTTGAAGGGTTGATGGTCCACGATGGACTTTCGAGAGGAAAAGAACATCCGCTCTCAAACCTCCCTTCACGAAAAAAAAAACCAAAACGAAAACTACAGGTCTCCGCCTCCCTCCTCGCGACGGCCGCGACGCGCCTCGCGCACCTTCACGCCACTGCGAGCAGCGAGCGCGTGCGCGCTGCCGCGGAGCAAGCGCTCGGAACGGTGCTGAAGAGCCGCCGCCGCGGGGTCGGTCTCGGTCCCGGCGAAGTCGAAGCCGACGGCGGCAACGACAACGCTCCCCGCCCTCATCTCGTCCTCCTCCTCCCCCCGGCCGCGGCCGCCTCCATCGCCCGCCCGCTCTTCGTCGCGACGGGCTCGACCGACGGCAGGCGCGTCGCCGGGGCCCTGAGGCTGCTGGGAGCCGGCGGCGCGCTGTTCGCCGGGAACCTCGAGGCGCAGTCGAGGGTGCTCGCGGCCCTGGCCGCCGGCGGCGGCGGCGGCGGAGACGATGCCGATGCCGGCCACGGCGCCGCCAGCGCCGCCGACGCGCTCTCCTCGTCCTTCTACTCGTCGTCCTCCTCCTCTTCCTCGTGCTGCCGCGACCCAGCGGTGGCGGTCGCGGCGGCGGAGGCCGCCGCGGCCCTCTGCGCGCACAGCGACGGCTTCGCCGAGGCCGCGGCGAGGGCAGCGGCGGGAGCGCTCGCGAGCCTCCTGTCCTCGAGCTCGAGCTCCTCTCCCTCGAGCCCTTCCGCTCGCCTCGCGCGGGTCCTCGGCGCGGCCTCCGAGCGCTCTCCTGTGGCTGCCGCCGTCGCGGTTGAGGGGCTCTCTCGGTTCCTCGCGGTCGGAAGCGGGGGCGGCGGCGCTTCCGCCGCCGCCGCCGTCGGCGGTCTCCCCTCGAGGGCCGCGGCGGCCGCGGCGGTCGCGGCCCTGGCCAGCGCCGGCCGCGCCTGCCCCGGAGGGGCGAGGAGAGGAAGAGGTGGGGCCAGACAGGTCCTCCGCGCCCTCTCCGTGGTCGCTCCCTCGGCCCCAGGCGTCTCCCTGGCCTCGGCGGCGTCCGTCGTGCCCTTCGCGTGTGCGGTCGGCTTTCTGGGGCCGGGCGGCGGCGGCGGCGGCGGCGGCGGCGGCGGCGGCGGCGGCGGCGGCGGCGGCGCGAAAGGCGGCGACGACGGAGAGATCGCGAGGCGCCTCGTCTCCCTGGCGACGGCCGTGCTGCTCTCGTCCTCCCCCGCTGCTGCGCCTTCATTGTCGTTGCCGCCGGCGTCTTCCTCTTCCCCTCTTCCTCTCGCCGCAGGGGCAAGGGCCGCGATTCGGGGGGCGAGGCTCTTTCTCTCCTCGGAGGAAGGAGAGGGAGAAGAAGAGGCGCCGAAGCAGAGGAGCGTTTCCGCTTTCCCTCGCGCCGCTTCTGCTTCCTCCGCGGCCAGGCGCGGCGCCGCGGCGCTGCTCCTCGCCGCGGCGAGGGAAAAGAGCTGGCGCAGCACCGTCCTCGCCGAGGAGGGCTCGGTCAGGGCCCTGCGCGGCGCGGCCTTCTCTTCTTCTTCTCCGACGCAGGAGGGAGACCGTGCGAGCGTCTCGTGCGCCTGCGCCGAGGCGCTCCTGCTGCTGCGGGGACCGGCGGCGGCAGCAGCAGGCGAGGGCAGAGGAGACGCGGCCTCTCCGTGGCTGCTGTTCCGCTCCATAGAGCTCGTCTTCCACTGGCTCTGCTTCGTCGCCGCCCCCGGGCGTCGCCCTCATTCGCCGTCCTCCCCCCGCGCCCTCGCCGGGGACCGGCGCGCCGCGTCGTCGCTCGAGAGGGAAGTCCGACGCGCGCTCGCGGCGTCCTGCGCTTCCTCTCCCTCTCCCTCCCCCTCGTCCGCCGCTTCGTCGCCGGCGTTCGAGGCTACGAGGCGCTGCCTGCGCCTCCTCCTGTTCCTGAAGAGGAGGGGCGAGGAGGGAGGCGCCGGCGGCGGCTGCGGCGGGAGCGCCGGCGAGCGCGGGAGCGGCCGCGACGCGGCAGACGCCGCGAGCGCGCGCGGCCTCGCGCTCGCGTGCCGCTGGGCGGGCTCGCTGCCCTCGGAGGGCTCGAGGCGGGCCTGGCTCTCGCTCGCGGCCGGGGAGGCGAGGCGGGCCCTCGAGCTCGACCGGGCTGAGGACGCCGAGGACGCCGAGGCGGCGGCGGCGGCGGCAGGGGGAGCAGGGCGTCGCGGGCGCTTCGCGGGCACCGGGCGGACGGCGGCCGCCGCGGCCCCGCTGGCGCGCTCGCTGGTGCTCTGCGGGATGCGCTCCGAGGCGGT
>Ga0315284_10010379_pt1 | contig 13271 bp, 14 predicted proteins | sample YL17G09_16_MG_FD_203696 | JGI IMG/M metagenome (GOLD analysis project Ga0315284, IMG submission 203696) | Sediment microbial communities from Yellowstone Lake, YNP, Wyoming, USA - YL17G09_16 | ecosystem: Environmental > Aquatic > Freshwater > Lake > Sediment | place: USA: Wyoming | collected...
GCGTTGGGTTTAGTTACTGATTTGGAGTATAATGACCATAAGTCATTTAGAGAACTCATAAGTTACAACAATCTAAAGCCAAAGTCAAGTATTTTTGACAAATGAGAATTGATTGAACTGTTGATTTTTATAATGAGGAAACCCTATCACACCATATCAAACAGGAGCTAGTCCTTTTGAATTGAGCTTACCGGTTTTCAGGTAAAAATGACTTGTTAAATTGTAATCCATGACATCAGATTTTAAGTTAAACTTCATGATACAAAGGTAAATCTGAGCAAGGGTAGTTCAAGGTGCAAAGCACTGCAGAAAGCTGCAAAAGATGAGGCACTTAGCCTTCAATCGAGACCTGTTTTTCAATGATCCTTCAACAGGTCTCGATAAAGACTCCTTTATTTCAGGTTTTTTAGGAAATTTCAGGATAGGTAAAAAACAAAACCGCCTGAAAATACTTGATTTCAGGCGGTTTGATAAATTTCACTGTTCTGTTTGGTTGTCCGACCAGGATTCGAACCTGGACAGGCAGAACCAAAATCTGCAGTGCTACCGTTACACCATCGGACAGCGCATTTTTGAGGTTGCAAAGTTATACAAAAAACCGTCTTTACAAATTATTTGACTTTTATTGACGGTGTTTTTTGCTTTTCAAGCAACATCAGTCCCTCCGTGGTCATTATGCTGTTTTTTCCTGCCAGCAGGCTGTCGGCACAGTACCGGTTTTGCTGATAAGGTTCAAGAAGATCACACACATCTTCTGACAGTATAATCACCTGACCTTCCGGGACCATCAATTTGATATCCACTTCCGGAAACATCCAGAAATCTTCATCATCGGTATGGAGGTACTTGTCAAGATATAGCAGGGTATCTTTTTGTTCCCAACTGTAACTTATCCGGTCAAGATACTGCTGTGAGTTTTTCATGCTCACATTTTTCACACGTTTTTCAACAGTAACGTGCATTTTGGGGTCTGCAGACTTTTCAATAAACAGTTCAGGCCTGGAATAAAGCGATTCATCCCGTTCACTGTAATTGAATTGGTGATCGAAAACTGTATATACGGTCATCTTTTTATTTTCGGTATTGTCATTGATCTGAATATGTATCCGGGCATGCTTGCCGGTTTCAATGCCGGCTGATTGCAAGCCAGATGCCTCCGCCGCGTAGTTTGTACTGTTTACGATGATCAGGGTGAAAAACAATATCAGGGCAAGAATCCATGCGGTAAGAACGAAAGCCCTCAGGACACGGTGTTTCGTTTTGATGTTGAAAATAATTTTTATGCCGCCATAAATCAGCGCCACTATGGGTATTAAAACCAAAATGACCAGTGAAATAACCACCAGGTGATAATGTCCCGAAGAAGCAAACAGGTGAGAGAGATCCGGCAGGTCAATGCCGTTCCAAACCTGTATATGACCGAATACATTGGAAAACCCAAGCAATATCATGATCAAACCGGCCAGGAAAATGGTACCGATGATCAGAAAGCATATCCCGATGGCACCGATGATGAATTTAAAAATTCCCACAATAACGAGGCCAACGGCTCTCATAAGATTCTCCAAAGCATTTCTGGTTCTGTAGGCTGTGGATGATTTACTGAAACCATCCAGGTTGGATTTGATCTTATCGTATTCAGCATTTACCGATTCCTTAATGGTGGACAGATTTACGGGCCTGCCGCGCATCTGCAGCTTTTCAGCGGTGGTCCGTGCCTTGGGCACAACAACCCACAGAATAACATAGATGATGATCCCCAGACCATTGAGGAAAATAAGGGCTATAAATGCCAGTCGTATCCAAATCGGGTCAATGTCAAAGTACTCTCCTAATCCGGAGGCTACTCCACCCAGGTAAGAATTGTCGCCGTCACGGTAAAAACGGCGATTGTCTTTCCGGTCATTATAGTCGAATTCCGACTGGTCAGTGGATTGGCTGTTATAAACAAAATCTTCAACCTTACCTAAAATGCCAATGATTTCCTGCACGTCTTCCAGGGAAACAGCTTGCTTGCTGGCAGTGATTTTATTTTCTAACAATTCAGCAATTCTCTGTTCGATATCTTCCACAATTTCCTTTCCTGAATCTCCTTCTGCGGCAAAATGAGATTTCAGGGATTCAAGATAGTGATTGAGCTTATTATACCCATCTTCATCGATATGAAAATGCCGGCCGCCAATATGAATTTGTAGTGTCTTTTTCATGTTATATATTTATTGAGCTGTGTTATTTTTTTAAAATGGAATCGACTGATTCAATAAGCTCTCTCCACGAAGCTTCTGATTCTTTCAGCACTTCCCTTCCTTTGTCAGTGAGGGCGTAGTATTTTCTGGGAGGGCCCTGGGTAGATTCCTCCCAACGGTAGCTCAGGAGACCGGCATTTTTCTGTCGTGTCAGCAGCGGATACAACGTGCCTTCCACAACGATCAATTCCGATTCCTTCAGATTATTCAACAGATCGGTGGCGTAAGCGTCACCTTTTGAGAGAATAGACAGTATGCAGAACTCCAATACTCCTTTTCTCATTTGCGCTTTCACATTTTCGAAGTCCATGATATATGATTTTATTGGTTATACAACAATCCCTTAGTTCTTATTCCGGCGGAAACTTTTTTTAACACTTTCGAATTCATCCTTCACGAAACTGCCAATGTTGGAAACATTCACTGAATCACCCCGCATTTCAAGTTTCTGAGCTGTGGTTCTGGCCTCCGGAACTACAATCCATAAAATGATATAAACCAGAAAGCCTATACCGAATATCAGAAACAGAATAAACAGAATACGTACGATCACCGGATCAATCCCCAGGTAAGCGCCAAGTCCGCCACATACTCCACCGATCATCCTGTTATCGGGATCACGATAAATCCTCCGCGTTCCTGAATGTCTTTCGTGTGTAGCCTGGGATTGTTCTTCGGCGCCACTGATTTCACGCGGATCACCCATGACTTTAATAACTTCTTCAACGTCATTCAGGGTGATTACCTGCTTATTGGAACCCAGGTACTCGGTAAACAATTCCGAGATCCGCATTTCGATATCATTGATGATATCTTCCCGTTCTTTCTGGTCGGAGAAGTAGCCCTCAATACGATCGAGGTACTCCTTCAACTTCATGTAGGCATCATCATCGATGCTGTAAACTCTGTTGCCAAGGTTTACTGAAAAGGTTTTTTTCATAATTGTATAAAATTTAAAGTAAGCAAACTATTATGTTCTTGTATAAAAGCCTGTTATCGTTGTCCGTTTCCGTTTGGGAAACGGTTTGCTCCTGTATTGGCACACCATGGCAACTATCTGCTGACAAGGTGTTAACCACGGGCACATGCCGGGTAGATTCAACCTGAGACTGACCGGATTTCCATGGGAGGTCAATAACCGGACTGAGGAATAGAAAGCCCGCAAGCAATACGGGTACTGATGCCAACGCCAACTGTTTCATTTGGATATTATTTATTTTCATTACTTGGTTATAAAAGCATAAATCCTATACAAAGATATATATAAATTATAGTAATATGCAAGACATAGTAGTAAATATTTTGAAAATAATCGGTAAGCGGCGGATTTTTATCGGTAAGCGGTTATTTATGAAACGCTTAATTGTTTAATCGTTTAATCGTTGAACTGTTTAATCGATTACACGATTACACGATTACACGATTACACGATTACACGATTAAACAATTAAATAACTACATCCTTGAAATTTACTATTTTTAACCAACCATTTATTGAAACCTTTATCATCCATGCGTGCAGTAATTCAACGGGTACGGGAGGCTTCGGTTATCATCAATTCCATTGAGAAGACTTCTATCGGCCAGGGCCTGCTTGTCCTGGTTGGTATTGAAGATTCGGATAACCAGGAAGATATCGATTGGCTCTCCGGAAAGATTGTCAGATTGCGTATATTCAGTGATGAAAACGGACTGATGAATTTATCGGTTCAGGAGGTAAATGGGGAAATCCTGGTAGTGAGCCAGTTCACTTTACACGCCAGTACAAAAAAGGGCAACCGGCCGTCTTTTATCAAAGCATCCAGGCCGGAAACCGCCATACGGGTGTACCATGCTTTGCTTGAAAAGCTGGCCGCCGATTCAGGAAAACGAGTTAATTCGGGTGAGTTTGGAGCCGACATGAAGGTTCGTCTCGAAAATGACGGTCCGGTGACTGTTTATATCGACACAAAAATCAAGGAATAATGACAGTCATCTTAAATCTTTCATCTTTCATCCTAAATCTTTTATCTTTAACTATCTTTGCCCCCAATTTCAGTTTGGTGAGTAATGTCCACATTGTTTTACAATCCACAGATCCCGGATTCTGCGAAAACACCTCAACAGGCAGACACGTTTTCATCACCAGGCTTGCAGCAGAAATACACCCTTCCAGGCTCTGATGATACCACGGCAGGATACTTTCCTGAGCCTTCTGTAAGTTTATTTCAACAGCAGGCAGCTGCTGTTACTGCAATTCCAAAATTAGAAACAGGAACACCTTTACGGGCAGTTACTCCCAGGATAGAAAATTATCAGGGCTGGAATTCAACCAGAAACTTCTTTGCCGAAAATGGATTAAAAGGTATTGTCGCTGACAGCAGAGTCCTGACAAAAAAGGGATCAGCTCCTGTTTTCAGCAGTTCCCTTAAACCGGCTACCATAACACCTCAACCCAGGTATTTAAACACATACGACTGGTTTCTTGGTATTTTTCTGTTGTTGACCCTGTTGTTCATTTGGATCAGGGTTTTTTACAGCAAGTTCTTCGCAACCTTGGGCAATGCGCTGATCAGCTTTCAGATATCCGCCAAGTTGTTCAGAGAAAGGAATGTTCTTACACGCCGGGTTTCCATCATACTTGATTTTATATACATCCTGGTAATTTCTATTTTTATAAATGAACTCACCGTGCATTTTGGCTTAACTGGACAGGGAATGAGCCGATTTAACCTCTTCCTGCTATTTCTCAATATCATCATATTCTATACGTTACTGAGGATTTTCATCCTGCGTCTGACGGGGTATCTGTTCATGGCACAATCGCTTTTTTCGGAATATATTCACAATACCTTTGTAATTAATAAAGGTATGGGAATAGCCTTATTTCCAGTAGTGATCATGGCACATTATTTTCCGAAACAACTGATCCCACTGGTATTAACCCTGGGAATAATTATCTGCATCCTGGCTTTTATTTTTAAGAGTATAAGAGCATATCAAATAATTATCCGAAAAGATGTTTTAATATTCTATTTGATTTTGTACCTTTGTACGCTTGAAATTTTACCCCTTCTTCTTGGGTACAAAGTTGTTACATCATTGATTTAGAGTTACTAACAAAGAAGAGATGCCCTTATGAAGATAAAGAGAATACTCGTTTCTCAACCTCGTCCGGATTCCGAAAAATCCCCTTATTTCGAATTGGCGGAAAAAAACAATGTAAAAATTGATTTTCGACCCTTCAGTCATGTTGAGGGTGTTCCGTGTAAAGACTTCAGAAAACAACGGATTGATATTCTCGCACATTCGGCTGTAATATTCAATAGCAAAACTGCCATTGATCACTTTTTTCGCATGTGCGGGGAAATTAGGATCATTGTACCCGATAGCATGAAATATTTCTGTATTTCAGAATCGGTTGCTTTTTATCTCCAGAAATATATTATATACCGCAAACGCAAAATATTTTTCGGTGCCGGAACCATCAGCGATCTCGTTGAGATTGTGAACCGACATGGGGAGGAAAAGTATCTGCTGCCATTTTCTGACCTTCCGCATGAAGAGCTCACAGAATTGTTGGATAAGAATGGTATCCGGTATGAACGGGCCATCCTTTACCATAATGTCAGTTGCGACTTGTCCGATTTTTCGGTTATTAACTACGATCTGCTTGTCTTTTTCAGTCCCTCCGGTATCAAATCACTCATCAAGAACTTTCCCGAGTTTCAGCAAAACGATATTAAAATAGGATCCTTTGGCACAGCCACAGCCAAGGCGGTACTTGATGCCGGTCTTAGGTTGGATTTACAGGCTCCGAGACCTGAAGCGCCATCTATGATCATGGCCCTGGATATGTTCATCCGGGAACAGAATAAAAACTGCAAGAAATAGTCAGTACAGCTACGATGATTTAAATCACCGTGAATTTTGCCTTGATGCTCGTAACAACAGGTGCTGAAGTTTCGTACAATAAAGGCAAATCGATATTTCATGAAACCGTTGGTCTCAGAAAAGTTAGGGAAGCTGTGCAAACGTTGTAACAAGAATTCTGCCATTGATCTTATTTGCCCGGCCTGTAAAAATGAATTGATTGCCCTTTATGAAAACAAACTTACCTGGAGAACCGCTTTCGAGGTGGAAAAATTCAGTAAAAAGGCTATGCGCTATACACGCGATGACGCGGAAGAGGAATTATATTAACCTTTTTTTACGTATTAAACTTGTCAACTTCAAGTAATGTGACTGATTTGAATTAATTTTACGTGCCCAAAGGTCAGGTGGACAGGGTATCATTAAAAATAACTGAATTAACATGAATGCACGGATTAAATTTAAAAAAGTCAGGATCTTTCTGATTCTGGCATTGGTTGTTGTTGTGTCTTTTGGATTTGTAGCGCTGAAGGACAAGGAATTTGAGATCATAAAAAATCTGGATATTTTCTATTCTCTGTTTAATGAACTTAACCGGTTTTATGTTGATGAAACCAAGCCGGATAAACTTATTGAGACTGCTATTGATGGGATGTTGTCCTCTCTTGATCCTTATACCACCTACATTCCGGAAAAAGATATGGCAGATTTCAACTTTATGACCACTGGTGAATACGGTGGAATAGGTGCTCTGATTCGCAGGGGAGGGGATTATGCTTTGGTTGCAGAACCCTATGAGAATTTTCCTGCTCATTTGGACGGCCTTAGGGCCGGGGATACCCTGATCTCTATCAACGGCATATCCACCAAGGGTAAAGAGATCAGCGCAGTAAGTGAACTGTTAAAGGGTACACCCAATACCTCCCTGGTAGTGCAAATTAAGCGGATCGGCACGAAAGGCATTCTGGAGAAGACCCTGACACGAAAGAAAATAACCATACCGAATGTTCCTTATTATGGATTTGTGGCAGACCGTATTGGATATATCCGCCTTACGAATTTCACAAAAGATGCCGGACTTGAAGCCAGGGAGGCTCTTATAAAACTTAAGGAAACTGGAGCTAATTCGGTGATCCTTGATCTGCGTGGCAATCCCGGAGGACTTTTAATTGAGTCAGTCAATGTTGCCAATCTGTTTGTTGGCAAAAATCAGGAAATTGTCAGTACCAGGGGTAAAGTTAAACAGTGGGACAATACCTATATAACAACAGCAGATCCGATAGACACTTCTATTCCTTTGGTTGTGCTGGTGAACCGTGGATCTGCATCCGCCTCGGAAATTGTTGCAGGTGCTCTTCAGGATCTGGACAGGGCAGTAATTGTCGGACAACGAACCTATGGAAAGGGACTCGTACAAACCACAAGACCACTGAGTTACAATTCTCAATTAAAGGTTACAACAGCCAAGTACTATATACCCAGCGGAAGGTGCATCCAGGCTGTGGATTATTCACATCGTAACGAAGACGGAAGCGTGGGATTTATTCCCGACTCTCTGATCCGTGAATTTTCCACCAAAAACGGTAGGAAAGTCTTTGATGGAGGTGGTATTTCACCTGATATAGCACTCGATCCCATACAATTAAGCAATATCGCAGTGAACCTTTATACAAAAAACCTGATTTTTGATTATGCCACTGTCTTTGCTACCACGCATGAACCTTTTGCCAATGTCGCCGGATTAAAGCCTTCTGCCACCGAATACAATGTTTTTCTTAATTTCCTGAATGGCAAAACTTATGACTATTCCACTGAAAGTAATGATAAACTCGATGAATTGATAAAAGTCGCCAAACAAGAGAAATACTATACTGGAGCCCAGGGTGAATTTGAGGCACTGAAGAAAAAGCTGGCCCACGATCATGTAAAAGACCTGCAAAACTTTAGCGTTGAGATAAAGAGCTTGCTTTATGAAGAAATTGCCAGCCGGTATTTTTTTCAAAAGGGCCGCATACTGGCATCACTGGATGATGATCCCGAATTGAATAAGGCCATCGAAGTTCTGAAAAATCCACAAATGTTTACTTCTGTTTTACTGAGGTCTTATGGTGCTGACAATATTAAAGCCGGTATGAGTCGCAGCAATTAATATGAATTGCCCTGCTGTTGAATATAAGCGGCAATCAGATCCTCATAAGCTTTAGTCAGGGCCTTTATTATCGGATGTGTAACCGGGTAAGTTATAGAGCCGATCCTTCTGATCGGGAGTATTTTCGGGGACGTACCTGTAAGAAATGCAGCATCCAATTCAGTTAATTTGTTAGTTGAAATAGACATTTCAATCAACTTAAAATTTAACTGGTTACACAATTCAAATACTTTTTTCCGGGTAATCCCTTTCAGCACTTGATCACCAGGAGGTGTATAAATCAATTCCCCCTGAACAAAAAATACATTGGTTTTACTACCTTCGGTAATGCTGCCTTCCTCATTCACCAGCAAAGCTTCATAAATGTTCTCTGTTCTGATAAGGTCAGATGCCCTTTCACCAACTTCCGGAAGAGGTCTTTTTACATTGGGATTGGATCTGATTGCCGTGAAAAGGGCAGTATTAACTCCATTTTTATACAGCGCAGGAGTGGGATAGGAATGGGGTATAAAAAATGTGTAGAATGATGGCTGGCTGCCTGAAAGAAATTGAAGGACAATTTTAATATTGCCATACGGAAATCCGTTAAGCCGCATTAAACCCTTGAGCATGTCACGGATCCAAGGCAGGATAACTGTATAGTTAACACCTGACAACTGAATGGATTCCTGCAATCTTTGTAAGTGGTCTTCCAGAAACAGACATATACCATCCTGGATTCTAAGTACTTCATACAGGGTAATGCCCGTGTTTATATTTACCGGGTTGAAGAGCGCAACTTCTTTATAAGTGGCATTTTCGGAAAAGTAAAGACCTGTGCATTCAGACATTTGACTTCCGGGAAATATTAATGTAATTATTGAGGTAAGAACACATAAGACATTGTTCCTAATTGCTTTGGCGAAGCTTTTGGATCAGCGTTGAACTGCGCTGTGGAAGCCGATCTGTAAGCTTCTTCACGCAGGCACTCATCAAGTGTTGATTTGTTTTCAGCAATCATGGCTGCAATAACTCTACCGGCCTGGTTGATTACAATATCAAGAGTAACCGTACCACCTCCCTGGCACTTGTAAGTGGGAATGTAGACATATCTGTGCCAGCGTCCTTCGAGGAAGTAGGACACAGTGGTATTGTCCTTCCTCAATACATTGGGAACATCGAAATCCCTTTCTGGTATATCGGTTTGTGGTTTATGCTGGCCGATAGCGTTTTCGTCGGGTGTTTCCGATTGATTTTGCAAGGCTGACTCACCGGATTTCAGGGAGGAAATGCCGAGTTCCTGCATCACCTGCTGTTCATATTTCTCTGTGCTAATCTCCTTGTCAAGTTTGCTCGACACATTGCTGGCAATCGTATGCAGCGTCTGCTTGTCCAACACGGGCATTTCATAGCCACTGCCTTCCTTGGGCGTACTCTTTTCCGAGGTCTTATCCTCAAGGGGTTTAATTTCCTGGTTGAATTCAATCAATACCTTTTCTTTTTTTTGCATCTCCCCGACTTCCCCGAGTTTAAACAACAAAAAAGCAATAATAACCATCAGGTGAAGGCTGATAGCACCTAATATGCTGTTAACATTATCTGTAAAGAAGCTTCTCAATCTTTTGGCATTATTTTGAAACAAAAATAATAAAATGCTAATAAACTGGCCCGGATTTATCTGCTTGGACGCAGCAATTATTTATTTTTGAATACTATTAACGTGCAAGGATGAAATGGCAGTATTTTTTAATCGGCTTTTTTACGTTGGCAATTCATAGTACTTGCCTTTGGAGCCAGTTTTTTTCTACCGGGGAAACACCGGCATCCCTGCACTGGAGTAAGATAAGCACCCCCCATTTTCGCATTTTCTTTCCCGATGAAATAAAAGATGATGCGAATAAACTGGCCAACAGGCTGGAGCAGTTCAAGCTCCTGACTGAAAATGATCTCCAGTACACCGTAAAAAGGTTTCCTGTTATATTGCACAGTTCCTCGGTACTTTCTAACGGCTACGTAACCCTGGCTCCAAAGCGCATGGAACTGGTATCTGTGTCTCCCCAGGATGCATACGCGCAGGACTGGATCAGTCAGCTTACCCTGCATGAATACCGCCATGTAGTTCAACTCAGTAAGTTAAACCAGGGCTTTACTCACGCACTTTCCTGGCTTACGGGTGAAATTGCTCCGGGCATTGTTTCTTCTATGATTCCTTCCTGGTTCTATGAAGGAGATGCCGTTTTCAATGAAACCAGACTTTCAGCATCGGGCAGGGGCAGAATCCCTGGATTTGAAATGCAACTCAGAACACTGCTGTTGCAGCATCCGGGAACATTTTCTTACAATAAGGCGGTCTTTGGATCTTACCGCGACTTTGTACCCGATCAATACCGTTATGGATATCAGATAGTCAGCTATGCCCGCTCCCGGTACGGTCATCAGGTATGGCCACGGGCAATCGATTACACGGCCAGGCATCCGTTTGTAATTTGGCCGGTGGCATTTTACCTGAAAAAGAATTATGGAATCTATAAAAGTGGTCTGTACAAACAAACAATAGATTCACTTAAAGATCAGTATAATAATCAGGAAGAAACAATTACCTATATCAATTATGCAAGCAAAAACATAAGGAAGAGAACAGATTTTACTAGTTATATCCTGCCTAAAGACCTGGGGAATGGCATTTTACTTGCCATGAGAACCGGAATGAACGATCCCGGCAGTTTTGTTATCATTGATTCCTCAGGCAGAGAAAAAAGGCTCTTCACAACCGGCTATACTAAGGGTCTTAAGTGTGATGTATCCGGAAGTCGCCTGGTATGGGATGAGATCAATACGGATCCACGCTGGGGCCGAAGGGACTTTTCCACTATAATAGTATTTGATCTGACGAAAAGGAAGCGACATGCACTAACTTCAAAGACGAGGTATTTCAGTCCTGATTTCTCACCTGACGGACATCAGATTGCCGTGGCAGAAGCAGATGATAAGAACCGCAATTATGTTTCCGTATTGGATGCTTTTACGGGAGAAAGGCTAGTGCAATTGCCCGCACCGCAAAACAAGGCGATTCAGTTTCCGGAATGGATCAGCAATTCCGAAATAGTTGCCATCACTGTTTCCGACAAAGGAAAACAATTGGAACATGTCAACCTGAAAAAAAACCGGTGGACAGTTCTCCTTCCGGATACATGGTTTGATATTTCTGAGCCACTTAATTATAAGCAATATATACTTTTCCGAAGTTCATTTGAAGGAATTGAGAATATATATGCTGTAGACAAAAACAATTCTGCACTATTGTATCAGGTTACCTTCTCCCGTTTCGGAGCTTACCACCCATCCATCAGTGCAGACTCCACCAGGCTTATATTTTCTAATTATACACAGTCAGGATTTGATGTTGCCAGTATACCCTTGGATACGCTAACCTGGGGAAAAAGCATTACTCCTCCTCCCCTGGCGGGCCATATCACTATAGCGCCAGGGAAGTCCGATATTTCAGATATCGGCGATAGCCTTTTCCGGGTAGATTATCAACCAGAGCCGTATCACAAAATCAGCAACCTGGTTAACTTTCATTCCTGGGCCCCGTTTTATACCCAATTGGAAGATTTTACAGGTCCCGTCAGGGAAATTCCAATTAATTTAGGGATTATGGTATTCTCGCAGAATTTGTTAAGTACGGCCATCTCAAGCATTGGTTATCGATACTACCAGGGTAACCACGAGTTTATTCCCAGGATAATCTGGCGAGGATGGTATCCCGTGGTGGAGTTTTCTGGTCAGTTTGGTGGATCAGGAAATCAAATTCATCTGAAAAGCTACGTTCCACTTGCATTTACAAAAGGGAAGTATATAACCCAGTTACAACCACAGGCAGAATATGAATACTCACCAACGTGGTATGAAGTTGGCGATGAACTCAGAAGAGGGATTGATTACCTGCACTACAAATTGTTTTTGAATCATTATCTCCGGCTTTCATCCCGCGATCTTTACCCGAGGTGGGGCCAGAATTTGGCAGTCACTTTCACACAAACACCAGTTGACAAGGCTCTGTTTGGCAATTTGTTGTCATTTCAGGCAGTAGCGTATTTTCCCGGGATTTTTCCGCATCACCACTTTTTTATTATGGCTGGCGCACAACGGCAACGTCAAGAGAAATACTTTTTGCCGATTAACCGCATAGTTTTCCCCCGGGGATATAATACGGCAGTTTCCAGACAGTTCACCAGCATTCAGGTCAATTATTCTTTTCCGGCAGGCTATCCTGATTTGTCACTGGGACCCCTGTTGTACCTCAAACGCTTCCGGGTAAACCTGTTTCATGACTGGAGTTATGGAGTGGATATATTTGAAACTCATGACTCTGGTAGGGCGAATTATACTGGCAATTACCGCTCCTATGGCACAGAAATACTGGCGGATTTGCACATTATCCGGATTATCTTCCCCGTTTCGGCAGGAGTAAGGTTGGGATATAGTCCGGGGAAAAAGGAGTTTTTTACCGAGCTGATGCTGAGTGTGCAGACTGGTGTGTTTTAACTGCCACTGCCGCTGCCACTGCTACTGCCAACAATCTTCCCCAGTCTTTCCAAACAACTGACCATTTGCTTTTCAATTTCTGCAAAAGTCACATCACGCCGGTCACTGACATAAACAAAACCCATATGGAGGCTGCAGGGAATAGTGGCCAGCTGATCAACCAGCAGGTGTTTATTCAGGCGGTATGCTTCTCTGATGATCCGGCGCAGCCTGTTACGATCCACTGCCCGCTTGAATTTCTTTTTGGAAACTGCAAATAATACCTTCACAGGCACTTCTGCTGCTATCGGATGCAACCTGTAGATTATCTTAAAAGGATTCAGAGAAAAGGATTTGCCTTCATTAAAAAGGGCGTCAATGTGGTTCTTGTGCGACAACCTTTCTACCTTGCTGAATATAAATTGTTTGGTCATTTTTTAAGCACAATCCTGATCACAGATCCTTTGTTCATTTCCGACTGATGAACAAATATCTTCCCGTCATGATATTCTTCAACG
>Ga0315284_10010380_pt1 | contig 13269 bp, 15 predicted proteins | sample YL17G09_16_MG_FD_203696 | JGI IMG/M metagenome (GOLD analysis project Ga0315284, IMG submission 203696) | Sediment microbial communities from Yellowstone Lake, YNP, Wyoming, USA - YL17G09_16 | ecosystem: Environmental > Aquatic > Freshwater > Lake > Sediment | place: USA: Wyoming | collected...
ATTTAAGCCCATAAAACGAACAAAAGAAATATTCGATAGCAAATTTTATTGATTTAATCACATACCGACCTAGAAAAATTAAAAACGACCAATTCCTTATTCAATCCAGCAAAATAAAGAAAACAATTTTAGTATCCAAATAAACATGGAAACTGACAAAGAAAAAGTAATGGCGGTTTTATTAAGAGATTATAAACCACCACCACCACCAAAGCCAGAAAAGCAAGAAATAACAGATATAGAAGATATAATAGAGATGAAACCTTCAAATAAGCAAACTAGAGAATACTTTGCTAAGGTAATGAAAAATATAGATACAGAAAATAATAACTTCACATATTAAACAACAAACAAGGTAATAAGACAAATGGAAGTAACCTTGCCACCATTTACACTAGATGTAGATACTGGAAATACTTTAGCATTATTTGGATCATCAAAATGTGGAAAGACGACTTTATGGACTAATCTATATAAAAAGGTATATTACAACAACGATTACATTTCCACACTATTTGCAGGGAATCCACAATTAGAAGAATACAAAGAATTTAAGAAGTTAATAAGCACAGCAGGTTTTGAGAAACTTCATGAACAATACTTGGAAGCACAACATTATGTGAATACTCAGACTAAGAACAAATATAAGTTCTTATCTATATTTGATGATCAACTAGAATTGAGATATAGTAAAATATTAAATAAGCTACTACTATCATGGCGAAATAGTGATATGTCCACAATAATATGTTTACAAGCAGTAAAGATATTAACTCCAGCATCTAGATCAAACTTAAACAATGTAATACTTATGTGGTTCAATAGTGAAGAAGCCATAGCAGCCGCAATGACAGTATATCTGAATGCTTACTTTAGAAGGCTGAGATATCCAAAAGATAATTGGATATCAATATATAGAGAACTTACAAGAGATTATAACTATATATATATTCACATACTTAGTGAAACCTTATGGACTTCAAAAAGGGGATACCTTGTCAGAGATGGAAAACTATCTGGTTAATATATAAGATACAATCATATATATTTTGAATTGTTTAGTTAGACCATTCTAGTTAGTTGGACTAGACCATTCTAGTTAGTTGGACTAGACCATTCTAGTTAGTTGGACTAGACCATTCTAGTTAGGATTACTTCATTCCAAACAGCGGGAACTAATACTTCTCCATCTTCATCTATAGAAGCAGAAACAGAACATAAAAATAAAGAAGCATTATTTTCTATAACATCCCAACATATTTCTCCAGCAAATCCAGTTTCTCCAGGACTCCTTTTAGTATTAACTCTGAAGGTATCCCCATGTAGTATTAATTTGTATTGACTATTAGAACTTGACTGTATGGGAATATCTTCCACATTGCCAATAATCAATTGTTGTATTAATTCACTCATTTATATTAATGATAATTTATATTTTTAATTCTGCGGTCTTATTTAAAAGTGATTCATCAAGAAAAGAAGCTTTATCTTGTTTTATTCCAAGAAGCTTTTCCATTCTTGCTTTTGATACATAATTCTTCCGAGGTCCATCTTTAACAGTATAGTATGAATATTTCAGTGTCTTATCCTTAGCAATCTTTGTAATGACATATATGATATCTCCATTCTTGTTTCTCATACCAGTATCTTTAGCCATCATTAAATCGCTAACCAATCCATCTTTAGATAATCCATCTTTAGATAATCTGTCCTTGTTAAGTTGAGAAGAAGTCTGATCACTCATTTTACTATTTTAATAAAAGTTTTAAAATAAAAAAATTAAAACTTTTAAGTTGTTAAGCCTGCCTTTTGAAACACATAATAACATTTTTGTTTTTAAAAAGTTATAAGGACAAATTCCTATATTAAAAGATATGAGTTTTTCGTGGCTTAGTCAGACAGGGTCTTCCTTGCTTAGACAACTCGTATCTAAAGCTAAAGATACTGTGGTAGCAATAAAAGATGCCACAGTAGCAATGTTGGATAGTCTAATTGACTATGCGATCGGAGATGTGGAGGAAGAGGAAGAAGAAAAGGAGGAAGAGGAAGAAGAAAAGGAGGAGGAAGAGGAAGAAGAAGCAGTGGATATATATCCAATTTTTAATGGAAACACAAATGAAACATTAAATGAATGGTTAGAGTTCTTCTATTATTTCAATAAAAGTCCAAAAAGTGAAGAAAGAAAGGATAAAGCAAGATATGAATTTAGGTTGTTTTATGGGATACATGTAATGTCAATAATATCAGATCCAACCTTTAGAGTGCAATTTAGCTATTTAGAATTACTCCAAAACGGAGAAATAATGGATATTGAAGAAGATGCTTCATTCAAAGATTTGATTGGGCATAAAAAAGAAACATGGAAGAGTATAGTTGGAAATCCAATGGAATTACAGAGTTTAGCAGAGTTTATTATAAATGGAGAAACTGATACTATTTTCTCTTTGGATTCAATGCTAAGTTATATGATTTGTATAGACTATGTAGTAACAAAAGTAAATTTAGGAGATGAGGTAATTGATAGAGAATACTTCAAATTAAAGGAGAAGAGAATAGAGGAAATAATGAAAAAGCAAAAACAAGCAAAGAACAAAAATGAACAACAAGAATTAGAAAAAGAACTTGAGAATTTAGAAAAGCAAATAAGAGTTAGAAAAACAGGAGGATTCTTCTCTAAAACAGTGATGTATGATATTGATGATTTTATTTCAACAAGATTACAACGAGCAGGAATCCCAACAACAGCAAAACCAGATGTAGATGATACAACTCCATGTCTACTGAAAGCTTTCTCAGATAAAGGATTGATCGATGAGACAGACAATTTAAATAACTCAGAATTCTATAAATATGGAACTAAAAAGATGCTTGAGAAGAACGATATTAAGTATCTGATCAAATTTGCACCGAAAATAAAAGAATTGTATATGATAGAATATACATCATTTGATAAATCTACAAAAACAACACAACGAAGTAAGGTATTTAAGTTGATAAATGGTGAAAATTGTTTTAAAGGATCAAATAGGAAAGAAATAGATAACAAATACTTAATAGCTTTATTTGATAATCATTATTTTGCCATAGATAGTCCAGAAGATGGAGATAACATATATAACTTTTTGATAAGCAAATGGAAGGAAAATAAAGTAGTCAAAAGAAGCAACATGGAGATGCCAACTGAGAAAGAAATAAATATAGACAATGTAATCAAAGAATTTGAGTTCTATGAAGAAATGAAGACACAACTATCTAAGGCAAAGGAGAAGTCAACAAAAGAAAAGGAAGAAAAAGACACTGATACAATCAAAACTTTGACTGCCCAAATAAATCAATACTTTAAGCAAAGTTCAAAGGATACTAAATTTCAAACAACAAGTCCAATAGTAATAGCAGCAGATTGTGAAGCATATCCGGACGAAAATGGAGTATATCAAATAACAATGATAGCATATAAGATTGTAAATATCCAAAACAGTCAAGAGATCATACATCAATATCCAAATATCAAAGAGTTGTTTGATAAACCTTCTTGTCTAGGAAGAATAATAGTAAAGAGGAGAGAATTTCACATTCCAGGAGTAGAATTTGTGGAAGATATGAGAATACTATCAAATGTTACTGGAAGAAACATACAAATTTGGTTTCATAACTTAAAGTTTGATTTATCATTGATAATCAAGGATAACAAGTTTCAAGAAATAATTAAACAAGAAGGCAATGTCTATTCAGCAGCAATGATAAATACTGTATATATGAAGAAAGGATATAAAGAAAAGGATGATAAGCTTAAATATATGAAAATGGAGAAGAATGATAAATATAATCAAGGAAACTACTATGTGAGAGAATATCTACTTCCAAATCAAAGTAGATTAACTAAGAAACAACAAGAAGAAGCAGAAAGTAGAAGACTTAAAATAGAATTTAGAGATTTCTATAAGATTCATTCAGACAAATTAACTAATGTAGCCAAAGACTTAGGAGTAGCAAGCAAGTTAGAATATATTAACTACAATTGGCATACTCCAGAAAGAGTAATCAATAACTCATCTTGTAAATTAGAGGATTATTTAGAAGATATCAATCAATACAAAAATGAGGATATTGAACTATGGAGAAAAACACTCTCAAAAGATAGTGATAATAAAGGAAAACCTTATAACTATATTTTCTTACAGACACAAGAAAAGCTATTTTCAGCATCAGAAAGATTTAAGGACTATTGTATACAAGATGTAGAAGTATTGGCAAATTGTATGGAAAGAACAAATAAGATAATGAATGACATAACAAACAAAGAACTTGATCTATGTGATGTAAGAACAATATCTTCTTTTAGTTCCAAGATACATTCTAAGTTATTTGAAGGAATATGGCATCCCATAGGAATTGCTAGAAAGTATCTATGTAAAATGATATCTGGAGGAAGAGTAAACTTCAATCCAAAATATGCTAGAAAAATAATAACTGAGTTAGTAAGAGTAATAGATTATACAAGCTTGTATCCATCAGCAATATTAAGATGTAAGGAGAACTTTGAAGGATTTCCCAAAGGAATACCAATACCTTTTAAGCCAGAAGAGTTTGAAGCAATATCCAAAACTAAGTTATTTTATGTAGGAGACTTCAAGATAACTAAAATAGGAAGGAGATTTAACTTCCCATATATTAGAATAATAGAAAAAGACAATACATTACTATATACTGATGACATAACAAAGATTGGAGATACAGTTTTCACATTAGATAAGCTAACATATGAAGATTGGAAAGAATTCCATCAAGTAGAGTATGAATGCTTAGGAGGACTTTATTATCCAGAAGGTTATACAGCAGGAGAATTCTCAGACAGTGTAGAAGAGATATTGAAAAAGAAAGATGAAGCAGATAAGAATAAGCAAACTGCTTTAAAAGCAATGTATAAGCTTGTAGTAAACTCTGTATATGGATCAACAATACAAAAAGATAGGGAAACTGTCCAAAATATCATAGACACTAGCATGGTTATGAGAGAATTGTATAGAAATAGACACTTAGTATCAGTAGAATATTTATCTGAGAAACAATCATTGGTAAAATATGATGCTGATAACAATACTCAAGTTCCATGTATAATTGGAATAATGATCCTATCGATGAGCAAAAGGATTATGAACGAAATAATGAGTATCATTCAAATAGAACTAGAATCTGATGTTTTGTATCAAGATACTGACTCAGTCCATTTCTTTGCCAAAGATTATGATAACTTGAAGAGTAAATATAAGGAGAAATATAACAAGGATTTAGAATTCCAAGGAGGAAAGGGAGGATCAAAATATGGATACAGTCATCAAGACTATCCAAAGAAAGCAAAAGAAGCTTATGGGGATAAATGTGTGTCCAAAGCTTCTATATATTGTGGTAGAAAGTCTTATTGTGAACTAATAGGAGAAGAAGGAAATCCAAATTCTCCATTATACCTTCAAAATGCTATGAAAGGAATCTCCAAACATGGATTAGAATCCTTAGCAAGAAAATATGGTGGAGAAACAAAAGAATTGGCAATGTTGAGTATATATGAAGAAGCTTGTGAAAAACCAATATCAATTGTGATGAATCCAACAGATATGAGTAATGTTTCAATGGAATACAAAGGAATAGGAATAGTAAGAAATAGGAGAGAGTTCATAAGAAGTATTCATTTCAAATAAAATATTTAATATGCTTATATTAAATAGTCTAGACAAGCAATGAGCAGGGATTATACTCCAATACAGCTAAATATTGAAGAACAAACTCTCTATGGAGGAGGATGTAAAATTGGTAATCAGACTTATGTAGCATCAAAATACAAGACTGCTACATTAACTTCAGTAACTATGATCAATATTCCAATTTATACTGATGGAGTAACATGTTTGAAGATGTATATAAATGCTTTAATAAGACCCGGAGGATTATATTATTCCTATATTAACTATCCAACATGGATAACTACTGGAGGAGTGACTACTTATTCAGGTTTCACTGATCAATACACTCTTGGATTTACTTCATTGAATTGGAGTCAATCTATCACACCAGCTTCAGGATCAAATCCAACATATGTTAATATCATAGTAAATAATTCTTCAGTATATACAGCATATATTTCATTGTATGGCTTATATAATCGTGTTACCTTCAATACTATACCAGAATTACCAAGAAGAATAGCATATAGAGGATCTCCTTATGATATTTCATATGAAATTGAGAATAGAAGTCCTTTTCAACAAATTGGTCCAGCAAGGATATATAAATATGAAGTAAACTTGACTGCTAATACTGTTTCTGTGTTAGGGCAGCCAATTACAATGGAAAGACATGATACTTATATTCCTTCAGTAAATACTCAATCAACATCACTTTTGCTAGATATCTTATATTTGGGGGCAGCAACATCTAATTTGACTGGAGTATCAGCATTAGGATGTAGGGTAAATAGATTTCAAGTCATAACTTCTGTAGATTTAGCAACCCCAGTCATAAGAAATACTACTGATTATGTAAATGTTACTAATAATACCTTTGTAGCAGATTTAGTTCTAGCAGCAGGAAGCAATTTAGAGTCGCCACAAACAATGGCTTCAGTTACTCCAAGATTTGTTATTTCTACTGGATCTCCTTCTACTATCAATGTTTACATTGTAGCAATCTTATGTGCTACCAACGATACAAATTTCTTTTAATTTAATTCTATTCTAAAAGGTATCAAAATGACTGAAGTAGAATCAAGATTGGGAGATTTAGAATCAATAGAATATGTCAATGGTAGGGTGACAAGAGAAGGACTATTCATAAATAAATTAAATACTAATTGGACTACTAAGACCGCTACTGTCAATATTCCAGCAAACATAGTTACTCCAGTATCAACAGCAATGGGAATATGGAATGGAAAAGCTTTCAGAGTAGCATCAGTTTTACATGTCACTTATGCAACAGCAACTGGCAGGCATGGTTTTGAGAAAGCATATATGTTATCATTATATGATAACAATGGAGTTTCAACTTTCAATAATGTCTCAATAGAGCTTGACTCTCAATATGGTGGAGCAACATCCACTAGCTGGGGATTCGTCAGAAATCCAGCAACTGCTACAAGTCCACCCATAATTCAATATACTTTACTATCAAACTTTGCTTTAACTATTAACATCTACCAAGAAGATACGGTAAGCTACTAGAGTCGCAAAAATTATTTATTTATTTCATATTATAAATAAGCTGAAATGGGAGACTCTCAAGGACAAATAGTATCTTCATTGTTATCTAAGTTAGCATTAGCATCTTCTCCAGGAATGGGAACAACTGGTCTATACTTCTCCAGTCAGAATTCTGACAAAGAGTTAATTATGTCTCAATCCACTTATGGTAAGTTTAGTCAGACACTTGCTAATGTTAATTGGGGAGGTTCAAATCAAATTGTCATTCCTTCTGCTGCCATGATAAGTAATGTTTATTTACAATTCAAAGCAACTGTGCCAGCAGGAGTATTTAATGAAGCTGGTTTAGGATATATGTTATTAGATTCACTTAGTTATATTTGGGGATCTACTAATACTTCTCAAATCCAATTGCCAAGAACGGGAATAATTGCAGCAATAATGAGACAATGTGGAACTGCCGAACAAGCATCAGAGTTTTGGTATCAAGCAGGAGCTGGAACATTGACTGGAGAAACAGCATCTGAAAGAGTAGTAGAAGGATGTATAATGCTTCCTTTGCCTTGGAGCACTTCTTGTCCAATGGTTAAGCCCCCTTTTGATTCTTCAATGTTAGCAGGAAGTGCCCCAATCATTTTAAGAATTGATTTAACTAGATCTCCAACTGAATGTTTTGGACATATTGGTGGGGATGCCAACATAGTTAGAAATGCTAGGATAACTGAAGCCAATGTTATCTTCAATATGGTTGAGTTAGGAGACACTTCTCTTTCTCTGGCAAATCAATTAAGAGCAGATCCTTCTCTCGTTGTGTCATATTCCTTTATCCATTACCAGGTTTACAATAGTAGAACCTTCACAGCCTCTGCTACTCCAGGAGTTGTAGGAAATTGGGGAGGATATACTACTGAATTACAATCTGTAGATTTGACATCATTTATTAGATCTGATTTGTTATCAATAACTTTCATGTTGACTGATTCCGCTGATGGATCTATGGGAACAAGAGCACCCTTAACAACACAAAAAGCAGGAAGATTTAATCCAATTGAAATGTTAGACTTTGAGTTATTGTTTAATGGTCAAAGATTAGTGTATTCTCCAGGCAATGGATCAGTTATGAGATTGCTAGGAATGAAAGGTAGAGAAGGATCTAGTTATTTTGAAGGCACTGATACAAGTGGAACTGGAGGAATAACTACTTCTAGTCCAACTTATACTTATTTGACTCATTATGAAGCTTCTTACAAAGGTAGTCAAGGATCTTGTAACGAGTTTAGCCTTTCTAATGTCGGGAGGTTCGCCAATATGGTTCTTACTGCTAGATTTAGAACTCCTCTAGTAACTAGAACTGTTGCCCCAACATATCAATTGTCATGCTTATATTCATATCAAGCCTTATCTGAAGTTAATTCTCAAGGACAAGTAAATATTATTTTCTCCTAAATAAAGGAAAGATGACTGAATTGTTATCAGGAGTGGCAAGAGGAGCAGTAAATGTTGGAGCAGATTTCTTTAAAGAAGCAAGTAAAGGTATAGCATATATGACAGCAGGACAAGCAGCAAAAATGGCACAACAAGCAGTCACTGAGTATATGTATCCACAAAAAGTAGCTTCAAATCAATATACACCAAATAGACCAGCAGATTATATTCCAATTGCACCAAATGATAATTTAGCTTCAAACTATTTGCCAGTAATGAATCCAAACTCATCTCAGAACAATGTATTGATCAATAGAATAAGACTAGAATCATATGGAAATAGCTTAGGAAGTTATCCAAGAACAGTAAACTTAGCAGGAACTCCCACAAATATGCCATTAATATTGCCTTCTTATGGACAATTGCCAACAATAACTACATATAAAAGCACAAGACCCGTAGAAAAACGAATATTGGAAAACAAAATAGTAAGTGAAGGTGTTCTTCAAAGAAAAGAATCAGCTAGAGGATCAACTAGAGGATCAACTAGAGGATCAAATGGAAGAAAAGGCAAAGGATCAACGACTCAACTAAAAAATGTATTTAAACTTTCTACTTAATTAAATGAAGAACTCTTCGGTATTAAATGATAGAGACGAACATGTTAGATTCAATTATACTCCATCACTGGGAATGTCATATGATGGTTTAGAACCCCAAACAATCAAAATAAGATCACAAAACAGAAGGAAACTTTATGTTAGTGGATACTATGGAGGAGGGGAAACTAAACTAACAATTACTAACATCCAAATAGCGAGAATAAAAAGAATAGCATTAACAAGAATAAGAGCTTTGATCAGTATACCGGTTTATAATAAAAAGTTTAGTAGAATAGGAGTAAATGTGGATGGTATATCGTATATATTGAATGTTTCATATGATGTAAACATAATAAATAATGCTTTTCTCACAACTCCACTAGAAGTCGCACAAGTAATAGCAGCATTAGCAACGACAACAATTCCAGGATTTAGTCTTACTATTCAGCAACTTGGACCAAATAATATTAAATGGATTGGAACTAAGCCTTGGGCATTTTTCAATACTGGAACTAGAAATAGTATTATAACTTCATTGTATGGATTAGGAGATTCTAAGAAGAGTTTTGTATTGGGTTTTCCCGATATTAATTTTCTTCAATCTCAATCTACATTACAAACTGTATGGGCAACAACTGTTACAGGTTATACAACAAGATATATAGATATATCAAGTAATGCGATAACTCAAGATAGTAAAATAATAGCAATGGGAGATCAACCAGGCAATCTAGTAAAGAGATTATATTTAGAAAGCATAAACTCCCATACAATAGATAGAAGTTTTAATGAACCACTAGATTGGATTAATATAGACGAGAGGCCAATCAATAACATAGATTTTACTTTATCTACAAACCTAGATTTGGATAAGTCTGATGTGACTAGAAATGCAGTATTAAATCCAATAACTCCTTTAGATGTCTATTTAGAGTTAGAATTGACAGTAGAAGGATAAACATATAACAAAATTTGTTATATATTGCTTGTTTAGTTGTAAATGACTACATTTCCTTCATTAACTCTCTTTGTAATGTAATTCTTTGATCCATCAGTCTTCAAAGTATAATATTTTCCATAGTGAGTTTGAAATACAGCTTTGGAACCATTCCTTGTCATTATATTCCCAACACAGTTCTCAACTATAGGTTCTTCTGGATATGTTTCTTTTTGCTTTCCCTTAATAATCTTGTTTGCTTTATTTGTCTTGTTTAGTTGAGGAGACCTCAGTTGGAACTTGGTTGAATCAACTAGATTCATTCTTTTCATATTATCTAAAATAGATTCTTGTTGTTGTTCTGAAGTAAGAGTAGTCCTTTTAGGCCTTGTTTGTAATGTTTGCCTTTTCTGCTTGACTGGCTTTACTTCTTCTTCTTCTTCTTCTGAATTAGAATCTTCTTCTAGTTGAGGTTCTTCTTCAATAGGAGTATTATCAGGAGCTTTTGCACCTTGTTTTCCTTGTCTGATTGGCATTGGAGAAGTCTTACGAAACGACATTGTTTATTATTTAATAAACCGATTAGTTTATTATTTAATAAACCGATTATAAATATAAATCTAAAATTTTTAATATTTCTTCCCTTTCTTCTATTATTCTATCTAAATCCCATCCTTCTTTTTGTGCCCTTTCATTCATCTCTTTGATCAATAAAGATCCATACTCAACATTCTGTAAATGTCCAAGAGATTCTCTTTTATTACAAGATGACTTGAAACAACTACAAATTGCTTTCTTAAATACTTTGGTTGCCTTCTGACACTTCTGGCAAAACATTTCCTTTATCTTGGTGCCTTATTTTGTTTCTATATATTGCTTCTCTGCCTTTGTCACTTTCTCTATATTTTCTATTTGCTTCTCTTTGCTTATCAATAGTATTGTAATTGTGATTCCAGCATAAACCTTTTTTAGTTCTTGTTCTACATAAAGGAAAAGAACAAAATGACATTTGTTCAGTCGCTTGGTTAACTATTGCTTTTTCTGATATTTCTTGTAATCCTTTGTGTCTGTGGCAATATTTATTCATAGTTTTAGATATACATCCTTCAAAGTTACATAGATTTCGTTTTGGAATTGCTTGATTTTCCATACTTTTAAATATTGTAAATTGTCCTTATAACAAATTAATAATTAACTTTTATACTTATAGAAAGTAAGCTTGTTTAAAAGTTATAAGGACAATTTCCTATATTAAAAAAGATGGAAAACAAAATGAATTCTTATGATATCTATCAATACAATTCTTCTGGAGTTTGTAAGGTTTATAAAATTGGAAGTGGAAAGTGTATCAGACTTTCTTCTTCTCAACATAGAATATATGCAAGAAATAGTATAATGTCAATATGTGTTAGTGCTAAAGTTATGAATAGAGTTATTGCTAGAGATAGAAAAAGAAAAGTATACTTGAAACAATTAGACAATACTTTTAATGATGTTTCAAACATAATAGTAGATTATATTCAAGACATGGGAATCTTTTGTAATCACGACTGATCGGAATGTAGCATTTAATATATAAATAACATTATTTATATTTTCCTTGATTAAGTATTTTGACGAGTGAATAGGTTTCCCATTAAATTTGCTACATTTTCTACTTCTTTTCCATAAGGAGTTAGATGTCCAATAGTTTTTGCTATTGATACACCGCTATCTATTCTTTTCTTAATAATTTTCTCTTTTTCTTTTACTTTGTTTTCTAATGACTTGAGTCTTTGTTTTTCTAATTTTTCCATTTCTTTTAATTCTTTTTGAACTCCTTTAGCATTTTCTCTGTTTGCTTTGAGTCTTACTCTATTATCTAATTTTGCTTGTCTTTTATCATCTGCTAGCTCTTTTCTCAATAGTCTTTGTGTTTGTATAGTAGTTTTTGGAGTTGCTCGAATATTCAATAAGTTTTCACTAAAGTTAGGATTGTTAGCTAATGGAGAATAGTAATTAGCTAAAGGTATAGGTGCATTTTGTGATATTAATATATCATTGATTATTTGTTGAGGTTGATATTGTTTATTTGGAGAAGGATAAAAGTATTGTTGAGTTGGGGGATTTTTATAAGATAAAGTATTCATTGGACTTAATACATTCAAAGGATTAGTTAATCCGGCAGTTGCTGCTTGTCCCATTTGTGTCGCAAAAGATTGTTGTGCTTGTGTTTGCTCTATTCCTGGTCTAACTTGTGGTGCTAAAGTTGGTAGTAATTCTGGAGGTAGATTTGGATTCGGAAACACCGTTGAGGTTGTTGTTGTTTTTGTTCTTGTTTCTTCTTGGTTAGATCGACTAATGCCAAGCATTTTTCCTAAAGTAGTATCTTTAAGCGGAGATATAAATGGTTCTGATGCTGCTCCATAGTATTGTTGTAATATACTTTTTCTCTCTCTGTCTCCTGGTTCTTGTTCTTGGTGAAGGTATTCTCTTTCCCTTCTTTGAACTTCTTGTCTCATATCACCAGCACCTGGCACACTATATTTTTTAGTTTCGGCAGTGTCCATGTTTATTTGGATATTAAAATTATTTTCTTTATTAGATATTTGAGTCAGTTAGTTGGACTAAGGTTAGTTGGACTAAGGTCCTCCTTAGTTAGTTGGACTAAGGTCCTCCTTAGTTAGTTGGACTAAGGTCCTCCTTAGTTAGTTGGACTAAGGTCCTCCTTAGTTAGTTGGACTAAGGTCCTCCTTAGTTAGATAAATCTATAAAATAAGTTTTATAGATTTTGCTGGATTGAATAAGGAATTGGTCGTTTTTAATTTTTCTAGGTCGGTATGTGATTAAATCAATAAAATTTGCTATCGAATATTTCTTTTGTTCGTTTTATGGGCTTAAATCAATAAAATGGGCGATTCATAATTGGTTGTTCGATGGTCCGGGCTTATAATAATGAAATTTAATGTTTTGGTTTTTCTAGGTCGGTATGTGCTTAAATCAATAAAATTTGCTATCGAATATTTCTTTTATTCGATTTATGTGCTTAAATCAATAAAATAAGCGATTCATAATTGGTTGTTCGATCGTCCGGGCTTAAAATAATGAAATTTGGGAAAAAATCCTTAGATAT
>Ga0315284_10010381_pt1 | contig 13269 bp, 13 predicted proteins | sample YL17G09_16_MG_FD_203696 | JGI IMG/M metagenome (GOLD analysis project Ga0315284, IMG submission 203696) | Sediment microbial communities from Yellowstone Lake, YNP, Wyoming, USA - YL17G09_16 | ecosystem: Environmental > Aquatic > Freshwater > Lake > Sediment | place: USA: Wyoming | collected...
TGTCACGACACCACCCCGCGCCAGACGGCCTCGACGTCCACAATGCCCCGTACACGGCAAGACCACGGGAGTTCGAGGCGTGCAAGAGACCGCCTCGTGGGTGGGGCCTCTGCGCTGCTCGCACGCCTCTGACGGTGCTCGAGGCGGTGACCGCGAAGAGATCGAGGAGCGACGGCAGAAATGGATTCATGGCCGATCACTATTTTCTTTGACTGCCAAGCTACGGACCAATGCTGTTGGATCGCTTTATGGCGCAGAACTCGCCACACATGCTGCATACCGATGCATCTTCGGGGCGCAGCGATTGACGGTAGTGCCGAGCCTTGTGGGGATCGATACACAGAGAGAGCATCTTCTCCCAGTTGAGTTCCTTCTTGGCTTGCGAAATCATACTGTCCCAATCGTGCGCTCCAGGCCATCCTCTCGCCAGATCCGCGGCGTGGGCCGGAGCTTGATTCTCGTACCCGTGCCCACGGCAATGGGGACTGCATTGCTGTGGCGGTCGTTGCGGATAACCACCACTGAGCCATCGGCAATTCGCCCCGACAGAACTCGTGGGTCGATGCGCTCCCGACGCGCAATATCGCGTATCTCGTCGTCGAGCCTTACGTTGTTTGCCCGCGCAATGCGTGTCATCTGCTTTCCCTTGGAAGGACCTCTTCACCAATGCAATGCCTGGGTGCCATCAGGGAGCCCGCGACCTTACCCGTATGGTTGGGAGCGCGGGGTCACGTTGAGCCCCAGGCGCATCGACTCACTTCTTCTTGCTCACCGGCGGAGCTTTTGCGATTGTCTCCGCAAGCTCGGTTTTGATGGCCCCGAGTTTCGCGATCCCCGCGTTGATACTGCTACGCGCGCCGATCAAGTCACCACCAACTCTCATCGATTGCGCGTCGCTCAGGGATGACTCAACAGCTGATATCTCAGTACCGATTGCGTCAAGGGCCGCCTTGCCATCTTTTCCTTTGGGGGCCTGACTAAGCAGGGCTCTTGTCTCAGCAACCATGCCGGGCACCTCCTTCAGCATCGTATCGACCTCTGCCTGTATCCTCTGTTTTTCCTCCTGCGCTTTCATACGCGCATTCTGCGCCAGGGCGGAAGTCGAAATGAGCAATGCCTTGGCTCTGTCGAAGCTGCGCACAATCGGAGGCGCCCCATTCTGTTTCTCGATCTCGGCTATCGCCTCTTTGAGGGAATCCTGGGCCGCGCTGTAGAACGTCGTCATGTACTTGTCAGCTTCAACCACGCGTGCCGAATCGAGCATCGCTTTGGCAGCGCTCAACTCCTGTTCCGGCGCTTTCGAGCATCCAACCATCATTGCGGCAAACGAAACACCCGCAATTGTCATGAGAACACGGCGCTTGTTCATGAAACACCTCCTGGTAGGTTTCGGCTGATAGTGAAAGAACACACAGCACACATTGACATAGTGGATTTCGACCGATCTTTGTGCCGCCAATCTCGTTTCGCTCGTCCCTCCTTTCCCGCAACAAGCCCTTCAACGAATTGCCATGCTTCATCGCCGGTAGGAGGAGCGTCCATGTCCCCTCGCCGTTCTCTGGGTGATCCACGTACACACCGTCGTATCTCATGCGATCAAGATTGACTGAGTGCCCCAACGAAATGCTCCAGATATTTCTCGCGAAAGACCTCCGCGTTCCACGGCGCCTTCACCACAAGCGGCAGGTAGGTGGATCTTATGATGTGCGCAACAGCCACAGTCGTCTCGCCGGTCTCGATTCTCGCCGCCACGTTCTGCCTCTGATACATGTTCCCCTGGAACTCATCGATCCGCGCCATGATTTTGTCATCCACATCTTTGTAGAGAAAGCCGTCTGCTATTGCTGACGGCAACGGCACGAGCGCGGGATTCAAGTGCGCCTTGACGCGCAAGCAAGCGTATCCATTCACAATCGCGTTTGTCCTGATGAGCCGGCGTGGGGTTATCAGACCCCACACTTCAGGGAAGAAGAGTGGCCCGCACACGAACAAATCCATGGGACCTCCTGGCTACAGCAGCGTTTTCGGTGTCGCGCGGACTGAAAAGAGCGGCGAATTTCGCTGTACCTACAGAGCCGAGGTGCCTGCCGTAGTCGATGGCGTTGCCGCTGCCGGAGGACATACCGCAGCACTTGACGGAACGAAAGCCGTTGGGCACAGAGCTATCGGTATGGGCTTGTTGGCTTCCTCGCAACCCCGGTTTTGGAGTTTCCCCAACAACTCCCCTGAGCCGGGAATCTCTATCGACCTGGTCTTCAAAAATGGACCCAACCAGGTTCTCAACTCGTGAAGAGCGCTGTCTCTTCTTTTTGTCGCTGCCTTCCATGCGCTCTTGGCTGCTTCCAGGTTTCGTACCGTGGTACCATAGGCAGCAGTTTTCGCGCCCTCGGCGAACAACCGTTTCTCGTCGTACCCGGCACTCTCCAGTTTCTCTCTGATCTCGGCCAACTGGGTGGCTTTGTCGAAAACGGCGTGCGCCCGGGAAATAAAAGCGTCGGTTGCACGCGGCTTCGGTTCAATCAGGTTCAGACAACCAAGGATGTTCTTCCCAAACAGCTGCTTTGCCGTTGCAGCAAAAGCCTGGTAGGCGTCGACGGCATCCTTCTTTGTCGTCCGCGCTTTGGCATCGAGGTCTTCATGCGCCCTCTTGGCGATGAGGTGAGCTTCCACGGCCGCAATCGCCCGATCACACAGGAGCCTTCCGTCTCGCGATGCACTCGACGGGGAGCCTGCAGCCTCTCCGGTCTCCGCAGCGTCGCAACTTTCGATGGAATCCCTGATTGCCTCGATTACCGCTGCCAACAGCATCGGCGGGTTTGCGTGCAGAGGATCCATGTTGTTCCTTCTACCCAATCCATGTGGTGGAGTTCTCACATATGACGGGGACTCCCGATTGGTCGCCCAGAAGCCGCGCAAGGACTCGCAGCCGCTCTTCCCCGACAACTCCTTTGGTCTCCCCCAGCCCGGGATGGGCCGCGGAGGTCACGAAAACCTTCTCGGGATCGATGTTCCTGACAAGGACTGCCATCTTGACTACCTCTGCCTCAATGGCCGTGATTCCGCCAACCAAATGCGATAGGAGCCACAGTTTGCCCCTGAAATGCTGCTGAAACTGAGCGAGTCCAGTTGTGTACCGGGCAAAAGGGACCAGATCGAGAGGGCGGTTGAGAGCATGGTAGGTCAGCATGTCCGACGCGTCGAGCAATGCCAGAACGACGTCGGCCAGTCGGAGATCTCTCTGCACATCCTGCCGCCACAGGAGCCCGCCACTTGACACCACTGCAAGTGAAACCTTCGTGCGTTGCCGGATGGCCTTGAGCAGAGCGGTGAGACCGACGTGCAGCGTTGGATCGCCATCGCCGGAAACGGCAATGTAGTCCAGCGTCGGGTGCGATGACAGCAAAGCGTCGAGCTGAGCCATGCACGTTTGAACCGATGCATATTCTCGTCTCTCAATGGTCTGAAGTCCTGGTCCGCCATTGGGGCAGTAGACGCAATCGAAGGGGCAGACTCTCGAAGGAATGATATTAACCTCTGCGGTCCTCCCGAAGAAGGGAGAGAGAACTGGACCGCGAACGTACTCAGGTATGCGTCTTGACATAAAGGATTTCAATTGCGGTTCAACCGACGTCAACGCTGAGTGCCCGACTGGTCCGCGATGACCCCGTGCACAGGCGCACGGCAACGAAGGCCCGGGCCTAAAACCCCTCATGCGTGCTAATGAAGTCGTCCATCTTCGTCAACTGGAATATCTGTGCGTCCCACGGCTCATCGCTCAGAGTTTCCAGGTTCTCCTTCCGCGTGATATACACAATCGCCACAGGGGTATCGCCATTTGCCGCGCGCACCCGCAGCTTTCGTTGCTCGTAGTGCGGCCCCTGAAACGCAGTGATCCGAAGCAGTACGGCATTGTCAATATTATCGTACAAAACGCCTTCGGTAGCGGCGGTTGCCGAAGGCCGCAATCCTGGAACGAGCTTGCCCTTGATGCACAGGCATGAATACTCTGGAAGCACGGCCGCCTGTTTGGGAAACTGGCGCCCGGCGACAAACTGCACTATCTCCGGAAAGCGGAGCGGACCGTACACAAACAGACGCATTCTTCACTCCCGCTGATTGAGATGTCCTTCTGCAACAATTTGAGGGGTTCGGGAAGTGTGCACTACAGCTTTCCCGAACCTTCTTCGATGCACAGATACTACTTCTTGACTTGGCTCGGCTGTGCGGCGGTTGCTGCGGGTCTTGCAGGCGCGCCCGCCTGAGGCGCGGTTTGCGTGGGGGGAGCCTGCACCTTGATCATGGGTTTTCCGCAGCACACCGGCGGCACCGCCGGCTCAATCGGCAGCTTCCGCATCTGGTGATCGGTTCGGACGGCACACTTGTAGGTCAGCTCAGCCATACTCGCCTCCTTCGTAAAATTGTGGATAGGTAGTACCGCGAGGCACCGGGTGCCTGTGCGCACACTCGGTCCCGCCCAGCCCAAGGACCTCAGAGTTCCACCTCCGTCTGCATCCACTGCTCCATGTGCACGCGACGGATGTCAAACCGAGAACCGCAATCCTTCTGCTCGGCCGGATGCCCGACGGCTACAATTGAGAAGGGAACGATATTCTGCGGCATCTTGAGAATGCTGCGGGCTCGCTGAACTCTTCCCTCGATGGGGTACAGGTAGAGCCACGCGGCACCCAGGTGAACTTGCTGTGCCTCCACCAGAATGTTCTCGGTGGCGGCAGCACAATCCAGGACCCAGCACCCTTGCTGTTTCTGCAGCGTTTTGTCGCCGCATACAACGATAGCAAGGGGAACGTCCTTGACAATGTTGGTAAACGGGCAGATCTCGGCGAGTGACTGACGGGCCAGATCTTCTCGAATCACCACGAAGTGCCAGGGCCTCTCGTCGTCTGCCGAAGGAGCGCACATGGCCGCGTCGAGAAGTATGTGCACCAGCGTCCGCTCGACAGGCTCGCTCGTATAGCGATAGGTGTTCCTGAGCTTCTGTACGGGGCTGGATAGATGGAGCTCTTCAGGCATTGATTGTCCTCGATGGACTGAGATCCGAGTATACGCACCCTTCGTGCCGAGCCCGTTCTGACACTTCCCCAAGGGAATAGAGCTATTTTGGGGATTCCGTGGCGGTCTATCACTATCACCGTCTCATTTTGAGAGAAAACCCTATCAATTTGGCGGTCTATCCGTGAAAGCGCACGACCTGAACATCACCGAGCTCATCCAATTCTCCAACGGACGCGTGGGCTTTCAGGGCCGGCGCCTCCTGATTCACGACTTGTCGGCCCTTGGGCAATTCAGGCGGGACCTTATCGAGACAGTGGGCGAGAAGATGGCGCGGCGCATTCTCACGCGCAAAGGGCTGTTCTGGGGGCAGGCCGATGCTGCCGGTATGCAGCGCCTCTACAAATGGGATAGTCTTGAGGAGTGGCTCAAGGCGGGGCTGCGGCTGGCGGAGATCTCGGGCAAAGCGTCGTTTGAGCTGAAATCCTGCATCCTTGACGAGGCAGCAGGTCGCCTGAAGATGGACCTCGCGTGCACCGAATCGGCGGAGGTGGAACAGCAGATTTGCGAAATGGGAATTTCAACCAAGCCGATCTGCTGGGTGACTGTTGGGTACATGAGCGGATATGCCTCCTACTGTATGGGCAAGAGTGTCTATTTCGTAGAGGAGAAGTGCCAGGCCACCGGCGAGGCATTCTGCACTCTCATCGGCAGGGACATCGAGAGCTGGGGCGCATCAATCGAGAGCGACTTGCCCTTCTTCCATGCCGTTGATATACAGAAGAAAGTGCTTGAGCTGACCCGACGGATCAGAGATCAGCAGCGCATGATTGCTTCCCAGCGCAAAGAATTGGTTGCACACAGCCATCCCACGATGCTGGCCGGTGTGGAGGTGCGCAGCAAAGCCTTTCGGGATGTGCTTGATCTGGCGGGGAGGGTGGCGGCTTTCGACACAACGCTTCTCATCACCGGGGAAACCGGTACGGGCAAGGAAGTCCTGGCGCGACACATACATGGCATTTCTCTTCGACGCGACAAGCCATTTGTTGCCATCAACTGTTCGGCGCTGCCGGAGAGTCTTCTGGAGAGCGAGCTCTTCGGACACCGCGCCGGAGCGTTCACCGGCGCCACGCACGACCATATCGGTTTGTTCGAGGCAGCACAAGGTGGTACTATCTTTCTTGATGAGATAGGAGATATTTCTCCCGGTCTCCAAGCCAAGCTCTTGCGTGTTCTTCAGTCAAAGGAAATCCGTCCGGTGGGTGAGCGCACCTCCCGAATCATCGACGTGCGCGTGATCTCGGCAACCAACCGCAATCTCGAAGAAATGGTGCACAAAGGGGAATTCCGCGAAGATTTGTTGTATCGGTTGGATGTGTTTCATATCACCACTCCACCGCTTCGTTGTCGCCGAGAGGACATCCTTCCGCTTGCGCGGCATTTTCTATCGGAGATGGGAAGGCGCTTCAAGAAACCGAGTTTGCGCTTCGATCCCGCAACCCTTGACATACTGATGAAGCACGCGTGGCCCGGCAACATCCGCGAGCTGGAAAACGCCATTGAACACGCCGCCGTGTTGTGTTCCGACGGGACCGTCACTACCGGACTGCTGCCGACGACAGTCTACAGATGTTTTGAGCCGGCGGCCACGCAGATTTCTGGACGAACCATGAGCCCGCAATCGATCAGGTCGATTGAGGAGGCGCACATCAACCAGGTTCTTGCGGAATCCCACGGTAACCGGGCGCGAGCCGCCCGGATTCTCGGTATTGGGGAAGCAACATTGTACCGCAAATTGGCACGACTGAAAGCGGGGGATCCGAACAAGGCACAGTAATTGCAGCACTATGCCCCGAGGACCGGCTCTGTTTCGGACAGCATCGGTCCCCTGCTCAGGAGGGTTCCAATGGCGGAGAAGACGTTTCAGTGTCAGGTCAACAAGTCGCACCTGAAGAGAATGCCGGAAGGTTCGATGATGGTGCCCTACTGCCGGCAGCACGACTCATTCCTCTGGTCCGCGGAAAGCTCATGTGCGCCTCGCGTAACTACCGGGGTAGCCGTCACTGACGACCGGCAGTCCCCAGGCTTCGCTGGTTGCTATTAGATGAAAAGCGTTGGGAAAACCGGAAGACGGAAAGAAGCAGAATGACTCAGACGAAAATGCGGAAGACCGACGTGCGCCACATCGCTGTTACTCTGACACACCAACTGATTTTGCCGGTATGCGTGGATGCGGTAGAGGACTACAATCGGCACCTCACTCCAGAAGTCCCGGCACTGAAACTGGATTGTGCAGCGCTCAACAAGAGAGCCAAGGTCTGGATGGATGCATCGTTCTTCCGTGAGGCATTCGTCAGTTTGCTGACACATTGCTCGCGACGCGCACACAACCAGCGGCTGACCGCCACGCTTTCGTCGACAGGAATGCAGGACTGCCGTATCGGAATCGAGTACAAAAAATCCCCCGAGAACATCCGGACCGACCATCGGTATCACGAGCAGCCTCCCCACTGGCCGGAAGCAGCGCGGCGAATAATAGAACAACACCGAAGCCGGATCGACTTCGACGCCGGTGAAGGCACGGAGAGAGTCGTAGTCAGACTCCCCTACTCATCCTGAGCTTGCCATGTACGACCAACTGCTTCCGAAAGGACCGTGGCCACGTCGATGTACACCGCCGTTTTCAGTCCGCTGCCGGCTGACTGAGGCCCCTGTGCGGAGTCAAAGGGCTGCGCGTCCTTCCACAACGACGCAGGGGCACGACGGCTCGCGCATCGCCCAGGCGACAGCGGTTCCGGCCAGAAAGCAGCACCAAGTATAGTATATTAGTAGGCTCTTCCTGCCGCAACAATCGAACTCATGCCGCCAAGCAGAGGTTCCCAGACAGGTAACCGCGCACGGGCAGCGACGGGTTCGGAGGTTCCACCCAGCACATGAATCTGCGTGCCCGCGATGCAGCCGAGATGTTCGGCATTTCCGAGAAAGAACTCCACCACTGGATTCACAAGCGCGGCATTCCCGCACGCAAAGTGGGTGCTCGGTATCGTCTCAACCGCGAAGAACTCCTCGAATGGGCCACCGAGCACGGGGTGAAGCTCTCGCCTGAAGCGTTTGGTGACGGCGGAAGGCCCGAATCGCTTCCGTCAATTGCCGATGCGGTGGCTGCGGGCGGCATCTTCCATAAGGTTCCGGGCACCGACAAACGCTCGGTGCTGGAGGCGGTAACCGTGCGCATGGCGTTGCCGCAGGAGTCTGACCGCAGCCTGATTCTGGACATGCTGCTGGCGCGGGAGGACTTGGGCTCCACCGGGATGGGAGACGGAATTGCCATTCCTCACCCACGCACGCCCATTGTTCTCAACGTCAACAACCCCTCGGTATCGGTCTCGTTTCTGGAGAAGCCGGTTGACTACGGCGCCATCGACGGCAAACCCGTACACACCCTGTTCACGCTTATCAGCCCCACAGTGCGGCTCCACCTGCACACACTGTCGCGTCTGGCGTTCATGCTGCACGACCCCGCAGTGCGCGCCACCATCGATGCACGGGCCGACGCAGAAACGATTCTGGCGGGCATGCGCCGGGTTGAGGCGACGCTGCGGCCACCGCCGGGAGGCGCCGCATGAGCCTGCTGCTGGCTGCATTGGCGCTGCTCCTGGCGTCGGGCATTGCTGCCGCGGCGCTGCGGCGCAGGCCCGGCACGTCGTCGGCCGTAGCCGCCATCGGAACGGTCGCTGCTGCGGTGCTGGGCCTCATCCCTTCGGTGCGAGTGCTGGTCGACGGCGCCGCAGTGCAGGCGCATGCTGCCTGGCAGATGCCGTTTGGGAGCCTGGCAGTTGCGGTGGATCCACTGACCGCATGGTTCCTGGCGCCCATCCTGCTGCTCTCGGCGCTATCGGCGGTGTATGGCGCCGGGTACTTCCGGGCGCACGACCCGCACGCGTCAACCTCCATGGCGTGGTTCTGGTTCCAGATCCTGGTGGCCAGCATGGTGATGGTCTGCATTGCGCGCAACGCCGTGCTCTTTCTGCTTGCCTGGGAAACCATGGCGCTCTCCTCGTTCTTTCTGGTTGCGCACGACAAGCACAAGCCCGAGGTACGCAGGGCTGCCTGGACGTACATGGTGGCCACATATCTGGGGACAGCGTGTCTGCTGCCCATGTTCCTGCTGCTGGGCCGCGCGTCGGGAAGCCTTGACTTTCCGGGACTTGCGGGCCTCCACCTGTCGCCCGGTCTCGCCACGGCGGTGCTGATACTGGCACTGGTGGGATTCGGCGCCAAAGCCGGCATCATGCCCATGCATGTGTGGCTTCCCGAAGCGCACCCGGTTGCTCCCAGTCACGTCTCGGCGCTCATGTCGGGCGTGATGATCAAGACCGGCATTTACGGACTGGTGCGCATTGCCGGAAGTATCGACGCCCCTCCTCTGTGGTGGGGGGTAACGCTGATTGCTCTGGGCCTGATGTCGGGCATTCTGGGGGTGCTCTTTGCCCTGGCACAACACGACTTGAAACGGCTTCTCGCGTACCACAGTGTCGAGAACATCGGCATCATTCTGCTCGGACTGGGCGTCGGATGGGTGGGCCTGAGTCTGCGCAACCCCGCTGTTGCCGCTCTGGGCTTTGCAGGCGGGCTACTGCATGTGCTCAACCACGCGTTGTTCAAGGGGCTCCTGTTTCTTGGAGCGGGATCGGTACTCACGGCCACACATACCAGTGAGATCGATCATCTGGGCGGACTGCTCAAGAAGATGCCGGTGACTGGCGCGACGTTTCTCATCGGCGCCGTGGCCATTTGCGGGCTGCCCCCGCTCAACGGGTTCGTGAGCGAGTTCGTGATCTACGCGGGCTCATTCGTCGGCGCACTGACCGCGCAGGTGTGGTCGGGCGTGCTCTTTGCCGGTGTTGTGGCGGGTCTTGCGCTCATCGGCGGACTTGCCGTGGCCTGCTTCACCAAAGCCTTCGGCGTGGTGTTTCTGGGTGAGGCGCGGTCCCCGGCGCCGGCCACTGCCCGCGAGGCGCCAAAACTCATGACCGTCCCCATGATCGTGCTGGCAGTCGCATGCACAGGCGCCGGCCTGCTCGGACCACTGGTCGTGGCAGGCGTGGGCTTGCCCGTTGCATCGCTGGCCGGCGATGTGGCAGGTACCATGGCGCGTGCATCGGGACTGCTTGTCAAGGTGAGTGCCGTATCATTGACGCTTGCGGTGGTGATTGCGCTGATCGCGCTGGTACGGTGGCGACTGCCGGCGCGCCGCAACCCGACCTCCGGCCCCACCTGGGATTGCGGATACACGCGGCCAACTGTGCGCATGCAGTACACGGCATCGTCGTTTGCGCAGCCGACCATCGATCTCTTTGCCAAGGTACTGCAAACACGCAAGGACCTGCGTGCGCCGAAGGGGTACTTTCCATCAGCAGGGGGCATTGACACCGAAACGCCGGACTTTGGGCGGGAGCGGCTCTTCGATCCGCTCTTTGCCGCAATCACCCGTTCGCTGCACCCGATGCTGCGAATCCAGCAGGGTCGTACGCACATGTACCTGCTGTACGTGATTGTGGCGCTGGTGGTGATGCTGGTGTGGAAGGTACGGTAGGGCGGGGCTGTGCCGGACCCGTCGGTGGACGGCAGCGGGTGTCGGAGCGTGCGGTCGGGGGGGGCAAGCCGGGAGCTGCAATGCGCGTGGAGTCTGTCATCAACATCGCACTCGCCTTGACACTGGCGCCCCTCATGCAGGGCGTCATCAATCGCGTCAAGGCACTCTTTGCGGGGCGCACGGGCCAGCCGCTGCTGCAGCCGTACTTCGACCTGTCGCGACTGCTGCGCAAGAGTGCCGTGTTCAGCACGACAACCTCCTGGGTCTTTCGCGCCGGGCCCATGGTCGGCCTTGGCTGTGTGCTGGTTGCGCTGTGCGTGCTGCCGTTTGCCGGGGTGCCCTCGGTGTTTGGGTTTGGCGCAGACCTGATCCTGCTCGTGTATCTGTTCGCGCTCATGCGATTCTTCACGGTTGCCGCAGCTCTTGACACAGGCTCGGCCTTCGAGGGTATGGGCGCCAGCAGAGAAGTACTCTTCTCTGCACTTTCCGAGCCGGCGCTTCTGCTGTGCCTGCTGTATCTGGCGCGAACCACCGGCTCGCTGTCGCTCTCCGACATGCTGGCGCAGCCTTCGGCCATCACACCCAGCCTCATCCTCGTACTGGTGGCACTGGGTATCGTGTACCTGTGCGAGAATGCGCGTATTCCGTTTGACGATCCGAACACGCACCTGGAGCTCACCATGATCCACGAAGTCATGGTGCTTGACCACAGCGGACCAGACTTCGCATTCATCCAGTACTCTGCGGCGCTCAAGCTCTGGATACTGGGCGCGCTCATTGTGGGAATGGCGGTGCCCATACCCCCGGCGCTTCCATGGTGGCTGAATCACGCGCTGTATCTGGCAGGCATGTTCGCGCTCTCCGTTGTCGTGGGTATGGTTGAGTCGACCATGGCGCGGTTGCGGCTCAATCGTGTTCCGCAATTGCTTGTGGCTGCCTGCGCACTGTCGGGCCTGGCATTCGTGTTGGTACTGAGGTAGCAATGAACTCGCTCAGCGACACTGCGATGATTCTGATGATCCTGTCCGACCTGGCCCTGCTGGGCATGGGCGTGCTGGGCATGCATATCCGGATCATTGCGGTACAGGGCTGGGTGCTGGGCGCCTTCACGCTGCTGGTGCAACACGCACACCTGACGCCGCGTGTAGCAGCGATCGCGCTGGTGAGTGTGGCGGTAAAGGGCGCTCTGTACCCCTATCTGCTGCGGCGCTCGGTGCAGGAGTCGGAGGCTGTGAGGGAATCCAAGCCCTACGTTGGGTACAACACGTCGGTAACCGCGGGGCTTGTCATGGTGATAATCTCGCTGTGGCTGGGTGTGCGCCTGCCCTTTGCCGCCGCCGTCGATACACCTCTGGTGGTCGCCTCGTCGCTGGTCACCATGTTCACCGGACTGGCGCTTGCCGTTACCCGGCGCAAGGCTCTCACCCAATGCATCGGCTACATTGTGTTTGAGAATGGCATCTATATCTTCGGCATGGCCATTGTAGGAGAGATCCCCATGCTTGTCGAGCTGGGGCTGCTGCTCGATGCCTTCGTGGCCGTTCTGGTGATGGGCGTGGCGATCTACCGGATCAATCGCCAGTTCGACCACATGGATGCCGACGAGTTGAGGTCGTTGAGAGGCTGACCATGGACCACACCGCACTTCTCGTGGCGATTCTGCTGCTGCCCGTTGCTCTGAGCACCGGCAGCCTGGCATTGCGCTCTGTCAAGGCGCTGCTGACACTGCTGGCCGCAGGGGTGCTCGTTGCCGCCCTGCTGGACGTGGGCGTGGCTGCCTACGTGCTGACGGCCGGCACCCAGGACCACGCGGGCGGCTGGATCCACGCCGACGCTCTCTCGGCGCTGCACCTGATTGTCATGAGCGGCGTTTTCGTGCTGGCAACCCTGGGAGCGCTGCTGTACTTTGGCGAAGAGATTGGCCGACGCGAGCTGTCATTGCGTCAACTCCGGACGTTCGTAGCACTGTGGTTTGGCGCGCTCAGTGCCATGACGCTGGTGCTGGTGTCCAACAATCTCGGCATGATGTGGGTGGGCATCGAGGCCACCACACTGCTCACCGCATTCCTCATTGCGGTGCACGAATCGCGCGAGTCGCTGGAGGCAACCTGGAAGTACCTGGTCGTGTGCTCGGTGGGCGTTGCCTTCGCCTTCCTGGGAACACTCATGGCTGCAGCGTCGGCGCAGGGTCTGAGCATCCACGCGGCCGACGTCCTGCTGTGGACACAGTTGCGCGACAATGCCTCGCACCTCAACCCCACGCTCATCAAAGCGGCATTTGTGTTCGTGGTGGTGGGCTACGGAACCAAGGTTGGATTGGCGCCCATGCACTCATGGCTGCCCGATGCGCACAGCCAGGCGCCCTCACCGGTATCGGCCCTCTTCTCGGGCTTCATGTTGAGTGCGGCCATGTACTGTATCATGCGCTACCTTCCGATAGTCGAATCGGCCACCGGCAACCACGGATGGGGCCAGAGCATTCTCACCATCTTCGGGGTGCTGTCGGTTCTTGTGGCGGCATCGTTCATGCTGTTTCAGCGCGACCTGAAGCGGCTGCTCGCCTACTCCAGCGTTGAGCACATGGGCATTGTGGCGCTGGGCCTGGGATGCGGGGGGCTGGGTGTGTTTGCCGCGCTCTTTTATATTGTTAATTATTCGATCGC
>Ga0315284_10010383_pt1 | contig 13268 bp, 7 predicted proteins | sample YL17G09_16_MG_FD_203696 | JGI IMG/M metagenome (GOLD analysis project Ga0315284, IMG submission 203696) | Sediment microbial communities from Yellowstone Lake, YNP, Wyoming, USA - YL17G09_16 | ecosystem: Environmental > Aquatic > Freshwater > Lake > Sediment | place: USA: Wyoming | collected...
CGACTTCGAAAACGATTCGGGGTTCGCAACCAGCGGTTGCCAGAGTTGCCAGATCTCGAATTTTGTCCCGCTCCTTTTGTTTGGGAGTCTTCGGTCCCTTGGATTCAATCGCCTTGGGCTGCAGAGCATCCAAAAGTCCAACGAGACTGGAAACGTTTGCTGAAATTAAGGCGATCACGGAACCGGGTGTGGCGGGAGGCGGTTCGTCGACCAGCGTCATCGCTGCGGTCAGGTCAGCCTGCGCATTGACACCCATAGCGATCCAAACGGCCTCTTTCGAAGTCGCCACATACAGCATCGTCTCCCCGGGGAAAAAGCGTTGAAATTGAGGGATCCGATCGGGAGGTAAACCGATTGAAAACAGATCTGTCGCACCGACCTGTCCGAGCGGTTTGATTTCAAATTCTGGACGAATCTGCGGAAGCAAATTTAGAATCTGATCGAACATCTTGCCGTCGGCAACTCGAAGGCCACAAACGAGCGTGTGGCTTTCACCGACGGACGACAAGTCTGCAAAGCCATCGACAGCACCGAGAGTGATTCCCGCATTGAGTATGTCGATCAGAGAATCGCCAGCCTTTTTTGCTGCGGCGTTCTGTGCGGGCTCTTTCAAGGTCTCATGGTTTTCGATGCGTTTTGCTAAAACGGGTCGGAAGACCTCGATGAACTCGTGCAAGTGAGTCGTTCGCATCGAATCCAGTGCGAGGTTGAATCGTGCCGTTGCGGCGGATGATTGGGGCGAATTGATGTTTGCAAAATAACTCGGCTTCACCGCCAGTAAATTAGCGCTCGCTTCCAAAGTCGTGTCCGGAATCGCCGTAAAAGCAAACTCCGCCAAGCCCCTCGCGTTGACGATGTCGGTGATCCAACTGACCGTCAGTAACTCCGTCTCAACCAGAAATCGTTCGGCTTCATTCAGATTCTGAATCAACGCCAGTTTGCGCATTTCGAAGTCGAGCTTGTCCTCTTTTCGATTAAATTTAATTCCTGCTTCAAGTTGCTTGCGGAGTTCCTTGAAATTTGCCAAGCGGGCAGCCATTCCAATTTTGTCTGTCGGATCATTTTTCATCTCCGCCGTGAGGTCGTTTCCCTTGGTGAGAAAAGCGTTCAACTCCTCCCCGATCGGATGAGGAGTATTCGCCGGAATCGCGTCCTTCAAGGGTGCGATTGACGCGTAATCATTCGAGTAACGAAGGAACCCACGTTCCTTGGCTTTGCTCCCCTTTCCCTCTGTGATCGAAAATAAGTCCGGTGTTAAAGACTTGGTGTCGTATCCCAAAGACTTCATGTTTTCGAAAAAACTATTGGCTCCCGTCAGCGTCGCTATGGGAAAGTACATCTCGCACCCGATGCTTTGCTCACCAAAAATCAAATCAACACGAATCGGTTTCATCGGGTCGAAACCATCGTCAAAGCTGTCAAGCAGACCTTTGACAGTCTTGTCCCACTGTTTTTTTAGATTCGGAACGGGACTGTTCTCAACTAAGAATTTCAGGTCTTCACTCAGCCGATGAATTCCCGGTTGAACCACTCTAATCCGTGCTTCCGATTGAGCGTCAGCAGTCCATCCCATCAGCGAGACGTTGGCGAGACAGATGAAAAATAGATTTCGGGCGGACACAGGTCGTTCCTTTCACTCGCGTCATTAATCGCAGCAATAAAACAAGTTTCAGTAATCCACAGACGGTTGAATCAACGATGTTAGCGGCAGTCTGCCGGTTGGGGAAGCCGGGTTGAAAGCGATGCCATGCTTCCCGATTCCTGCGCTCTGGAGAAACGGCATGTCGGACGAATCATGCCTTGGGACTGCGGGATCCGGGCAGAACTAGTGATCAGTGGTCTAGGTTCCGCCGACACCCCGAAAAGAGCGACATGCGTTAACTGTCAATATCGTCGCGAGACTTAACGATAGGTTTTTTTGGTGGTTTTTCGAACGACTTTGGACTCGTCCGACGCGTCAACGATGCGGGACGGATTGCAGAGTCTGGCGATTGCTGAGGAACTGCAGTCGATGGCTTCAGCATCGAGGAATTGTGAGACTCTCAACTACCGCGTCCGATTTTAGAAAAATCCGGAAGAGATCCGGCGGGATTGTCCCTAACGCGATAACTATCGTCGCGTTGGCGATGCGGCCGCGAATTTGGCAGGTCTCGCAATGTCCGCAATGCGGGACAATAGCACCGTCCGCTGCAATCGCATTCCCGCCAATTATCAAGTTTCTTTCAGCAATTTTTTTCTGTCTGAATCCTGAAGTCGGATCAGCATCAGGTGAACCAGCTAACTTGACTAATGAATTGTTTTTAGACTATGTGGTGAGTATGCGGATCATAGCGATGCATTTCGATTGTTCTTTTTTGGTGAATGGGGGTTGTTGATGAGTCTTGCTGTTAACAAAAATGCGGCGACGAATGCCACTCGATTGCTTTGGGCTGGATTTATGTCGATTCTTGCAGCGGGTGTCGGGTTTGCGATTCGAGGCGGAATTTTTGACAACTGGAAATCGGTGTTTAGCTTTACAGATTCGCAACTCGGTGCGATCGGCGGTGCCGGATTTAGCGGGTTTTGTTTTGGGATCATCATCGGTGGCATCCTGTGCGACAAGATTGGGTATGGCAAGCTGATCGCCGCGGCATTTGTGCTGCATGTGATGTCGGCCGTCGTGACTTTTGGAGCCTCCACTCCGGAGAATGCCTACAACCTCCTGTACTGGGGGATGTTTTTATTTGCTCTTGCCAATGGCTGCCTTGAGTCTGTCGCCAACCCTCTGATTGCAACTCTCTTTCCGGAAAAACGGACTCATTACCTAAACATTCTTCACGCAAGTTGGCCCGCCGGTTTGATTCTCGGCGGTGTGTTGGGGTGGGTACTCGACGACCGTCTAAAGGTGGATTGGAAGATCCAGCTGTCTCTGTATTTGATACCGACGGTACTTTATGGCGTGATGTTTTTCGGACAGCGTTTTCCCAAATCAGAGGCCTCTCAGAGGGGACTCAAATTGGGCGACATGTTCAAGGATGTGGGTATGCTGGGCGGTCTGGTTGTTTGTTTCCTATTGTCGATGTTTTTTGGGGACGTTTTAAAGCCATTGCTGGGGAATGAAAATCAGGCCCGTTGGGTGGGTTATGCCATGGGCCTCGTGTTGCTGGTTGGTGTTGGCCTGATGACGAACTTTTCGAGGGGATCGTTGCTGCTGTTCATATTGTTTATTGCCCATGCGCTCGTGGGTTCCGTTGAGCTGGGGACCGACGGATGGATTCAAAATATTACGGGCAACATCTTGAGTTCAGAGCAGGGGAAATTCCTGTTTGTCTTCACGTCGGCACTGATGTTCGCCCTGCGATTTTGTGCGGATTTCATCGAGAAAAAAATTGGACTTTCACCGATCGGAATCCTGTTGGTTTGTTCAATTCTGGCCTGTCTTGGTCTGCACCTCACGAGCGACATTAAAACATTTTCCGGAGCGTTGATTGCATTGTCGGTCTATGGGGTCGGCAAGACATTTTTCTGGCCAACAATGCTTGCCGTGACGTCCGATCGGTTTCCGAGAACCGGAGCGATTGCGATCAGCATTATGGGTGGCATTGGCATGATGTCTGCCGGATTGATTGGATCACCAGGTCTGGGATATTCCAAGGATCGCTTTTCGGGAGAAGCCTTGAAAATTTCCAACCCGGCCACCTTCGATTCCTTGAAGAATGAGCAGCCGAGTAAGTTTCTCTTTTTTAAAGATGCGTTTGGTTTAGATGGTAAGAAGTTAGGAGCGGCTCAGGAAAAGTTGACAAACGCACGTGCCGGCACTGTCGATGGCGTGGCTGCCATGGCGACATTGACTTCGGACGAGAAGGGTCTCGTCGAAGCCAGCATTCAAGGCGACCGGCAAACTCTGGTTGCGGACTCCTTCATTCCGGCGACGATGGCTGGAATCTATCTGATCCTGATGGTCTACTTTATGGCGATTGGCGGTTACAAGGCCGTGAAGATTGACGACGATGCTGAGAAAAAGAGTTAGCGTGCCGGCCCCCGGCCACGGTGGCTCCGGCAAAACCATCTGAAAATGTCTGGGGAGGCGGAGCGAGCCTCTGGGCGTCCCTCCCTCGACCCCTAAGATGACGGTGGAAGAAGTCTCTGCACGAACTTCGCAACGGCAGCAAGTCTCCGCCAAGAGCCTTGCTGCCGTTGCTTTGACATTGCCGAAGAAGTTTCACGGATGCGGCATGACGAGATCGAATCCCCAACGTGATTTTGCAGTGGAAATCGTTCGCACGTTACGAGCGAACGGTCACTGCGCGCTGTTGGCCGGCGGCTGCGTCCGCGATTTGCTACTCGATCGTCCAGCCAAGGACTTCGACGTCGCAACGACAGCGAGGCCTGAGCAGGTTCGTGACTTGTTTGGTCACAGGAAGACACTTGCTGTCGGGGCCAGTTTCGGTGTCATCGTCGTGATCCCTCAGCGAGATTCGGAAGCCGCTCAGGTTGAGGTTGCTACCTTTCGGACAGACGGACCTTATGGCGATGGTCGGCGCCCGGACAGTGTCGTGTTCTGTACTCCGGAAGAAGATGCAAAGCGACGCGACTTCACGATCAATGGGATGTTCTACGATCCGATCGAAGAACGCGTTCTGGATTTTGTCGGCGGTCAAGCAGATCTTGCGTCTCGGGTGATTCGAGCGATTGGTGATCCACATCAACGGATGAAAGAAGACAAGCTGCGGATGCTGCGATCTGTTCGTTTTTCGGCCTCACTCGACTTTGTCATCGAGGCCAAAACGGCAGACGCCGTTCGTGAAATGGCGGCAGAGATTGGTGTCGTCAGCCGGGAGCGAATTGCGCAAGAATTGCGCCGTATGTTGACCTGCGGACATCGGCGACGTGCCGTCGAATTGTGCTCGCAGTTACATCTGCTCCAAGTGATTCTGCCAGAAATACGGGGAGAGGAGGGAGGTACCTGTCCGGGCTCTCTGATTTCAGAGAATGATGGGTATGAACGAACATTGGTGATGTTGTCGTCGCTGAATGATCCATCATTTGAATTGGCATTTGCCGTGCTACTGCATGGTCAACCTGCGAACCCGGTCGTTCACGGCATCTGCCGCCGCTTAAAACTCTCCAATGCCGAGAACGACCGTATCGTGTGGCTCGTCTCCCATCAGAACGATCTGAATGACGCGCCGATTCAATCCCTGGCACAATTGAAAAGGACACTGTCGCATCCCTACCGCGAGGAATTGATCTCGCTGCTTCGAGCCAAAAGCCTCGCCACCGCCGCTGACAGGCATCCGATGCTCTTCTGTGCCGAGTTTTTGGCCAAGACAACTCCGTCGCAAATGGATCCCCCACCCCTATTCACTGGAGACGACTTAAAGCGGATGGGACTGAATCCCAGTCCGGAATTCAAGAGATTGCTCGAAGTGATTCGAGACGCGCAGCTCAACAATGAAATAAGTACACCCGAAGAAGCCCGATTGAAGATCCGCGGGCTGATTCGCAACGATTCCACGGTCCTTCCCTCGACACGCGAGAGGCATGTTGCCCCCCCTTGCATTGATGGCCCCGTTGAAAACGAATAGCCTCTCCCACTCTCACAACTATTAGCCCTCCCCGTTGGCGAAATCAACAGGGTCAGTCTCTCCTCTGCAACTCGGACACTCTCCTCTGCAACTCGGACAATGGTGCTCGTGATCCGATTCCGCGAGAGGGCTGTGCCAGTCGCGACCGCTACTCTGAGTATCGCATTTTTTCTGTTTGTCTTGAAGGACTTCCATGACCACACGACCATTCATCAGGCTTCATTCAGAAGACAATATCGCCGTTGCATCACAAAACGTCTCGCAGGGAATGGCGTTTTCATTTGAGGCAGGAGGCGAATTCGTCACCGTGGAACCGATCGACATCGGCCATAAAGTGGCCTTGCGTTCCATTCAGCCAGGACAGGCGATCAAGAAATTTGGACAAACGATCGGTTTCGCATCGCAGATGATTGCCGTCGGCAGTTGGGTCCATTCGCATAACCTCAGTGCCGGTGACCTGACGCTCGACTATGCATTCTGTTCCGAAATTCCATCAGATCCAACACCGATTTTGGGACGCACCTTTAGGGGATTTCGGCGGCCGGATGGACGCGCTGCGACACGCAACTACATTGGCATTGTTTCCACAGTCAATTGCTCGGCGACGACATCGAAATATGCGGCTCAGCAATTTGACAGAGCGTTGTTAGAGCAGTTTCCGAATGTCGATGGAGTCATTCCATTAATCCACAAGGGAGGCTGCGCCATCCAGTTTGGTGGTGAGGATCACCAACAGTTGACACGGACGTTGTCCGGATTCGCAAAACATCCGAACATCGCGGCGTATATCGTTATCGGTCTCGGATGCGAAACCGGCCAAGCGTCATTTCTGATGGAGAACGGTGGACTGCTGCAGTTGGGGGGGTCGTCGCAGCTATCCACAAAGAAACCGTTGGTGATGAATATTCAAGATCAAGGGGGGGTGGCAAAAACCGTGAAGCGAGCCGTGGCTGCAATCACAGAACTGCTTCCGGACGTGAACCGAGTTCAACGCGTTCCGATTCCAGTTTCGGAAATCATTCTCGGTATGAACTGTGGGGGGAGTGATGGGAACAGTGGGACAACCGCGAACCCAGCCTTGGGACATTGCACGGACCTTCTTGTGGCGCATGGAGCCACGTCGGTATTGGCGGAGACGCCCGAAGCGGTGGGGGGTGAACATCTGCTCACACGCCGCTCGATCACACCTTTGGTGGCGCAGGCGATGCTGGATCGCGTTCAGTGGTGGGTCGATTACATGGCCCTCTTCAATCAGCGTGTGGATGTGAATCCTTCGGTTGGAAACAAGAAGGGGGGGCTGACCACGATTTATGAAAAGTCTCTTGGCGCGATTGCAAAAGGGGGAACAACCGCCCTCAAGGCGGTCTATCAATATGCCGAATTGGTCACGGAGAAGGGTTTTGTATTCATGGATACTCCAGGGTATGACCCGGCTTCAGTGACAGGTTTGGTCGCTGGTGGTGCTAATGTCGTCTGCTTCACTACGGGCCGCGGAAGTTGCTTCGGCTGCAAGCCGACACCGTCCATCAAAGTTGCCACCAACACCCCGATGTACAACCGGATGATTGATGACATGGACATCAACGCAGGGCGAATTCTGGAAGGAGCATCCGTCGAAGAGGTCGGCCGTGAAATTTTTGAAGAAGTGATCGCCGTTGCCAGTGGCAAAAAAACTAAAAGCGAAGCTCAGGGAATCGGTGACGAGGAATTCTGTCCGTGGACATCGGGCCCGATCACCTGAGTCGCCGTCACTAAGTTTCCGGAGTCGGCCGCGCGGGACGGACCCGCGTGTTGAAGTGGTTTCGTGGGAATCTGTGACTGCCGTCCGCTGCGTTTTCTCGACATGATTCGAATCTGTTCCCCGCGTCAATCAAAAAAGTCCGAAATCAGGATCGGTGTCACTTTTCGATGGTCTGAACGGCGATCGTTCATGGTGTGCATTGAATTGAGACAACCTCCGAGGGGAACGGGTAAAAAGAAAATGCGGGACGCAAATCGTGGGGGGTCGATAACGACTCCGGTCGTCGTGTTTCCGGTTTTTGAATGTTGATTTTCAAAGCGTGTCTGACGTCTGTCTGTTATCGAGGAGACGATTTCCTCAATTCCTTCGTGGGTCTGACCACGCGTGGAAAGTGAGTTGGACCACATGGCTTCCCCAATTGCCTCACCGACGCCAATCGAGAGCCAATCCCAATCAGTCGGGATTGTGCAAACTCAATTCGCAACATTGTTTGATGCTTCACGAGTCCTGACTCTGGAAGGGGGGCATCGTCTCGATCATGTGACCGTCGCATTTGAGACCTACGGTGAACTTTCGCCCGCGAAAGACAACGCAATTTTCGTCTGCCATGCCTTAACCGGTGATGCACACGTCGCGGGATTGCATTCGGCAGACAGTCGCAAACCAGGTTGGTGGGATGGATTGGTCGGACCACAGAAGGCGCTCGACACGACAAAATACTTCGTGATTTGCGCCAATGTGCTGGGTGGGTGTCAGGGAACGACTGGACCGAGTTGCCGAAATCCCGTCACAGGAAAGCCTTATGGTTTGCAGTTCCCGTTCATCACTGTCGGCGACATCGTTGAGGTTCACGCCGCGCTGATACATCATCTCGGAATCGAGAGATTACTGGGGTTGGTGGGTGGAAGCCTTGGCGGAATGCAGGTGCTGGAGTGGGTCGCACGATATCCGGAAATGACTCAGTGCGCAATATGTCTCGCTTCCGCCGCCAAGCTCTCTGCACAGGGAATCGCCTTCAATGCGGTCGGCCGGCGCGCGATCACTGCCGATCCCGACTTTAAAGACGGTGACTACTATGGTCACGATCCGTCGAGGTATGGCGACGTCGGGCCGCTCTTCGGATTGTCACTCGCGCGGATGATCGCACACATTACGTATCTCTCGGAAGCATCTATCGAACGAAAATTCGGCCGCGATCTTCAGCATGGCGATCACCTTGAATACAACCTCGAAAAAGAAACGGAGTTCAAGATTGAAAGTTATCTGCACTATCAAGGACAGAGATTCGTCGAGCGGTTCGATGCGAACAGCTATCTCTATTTGACTCGGGCAATGGATTACTTCGATCTGGCGGGACGATACGGCTCGATTCAACAGGCGCTCGGAAAAACGAATGCACGGTTTCTGATTACCTCCTACCAAACGGACTGGCTCTTTCCGTCGATTCAAAGCGGCGAAATCGTCAAGGCACTCGTTGAGACGCGACGCCACGTGACGTATCTGGAACTGGAAAGCGTCTTCGGTCACGACTCGTTTCTGATCGAAATCAAACAACTGGAGGAGTTAGTGACGCCCTTACTCGCGGAAACCTACCGCCGGACTCGAGTCACCTGAACGACTCAATGCCTGCGTCCAATGTAATGCACCAAGCGGCATCACCGGCATGCAGTTTGCCTTTCCAGAATCCTGAGGAAGTGTGTCACTCCCCCTCCCGCGGGCAAGACTTCGCAACGGATGCCCGTCTTCGCAGTGCCAGTTTTTTGATCGATTGACGAATCCATTGGGTCCGCGGATTCGTATTCGACAGACGTAGATCGCGTGAATTTGAACAGACACGCAGATCGTTATCCAGAAGCCCCTCCCCCTCCAGATTTCCGTCAGGTTGGTAATCTGTTTTGCCTCCTTTGCGATGGATCCACTCCGCGGGAAAGGCTGATCGGCACGGGAGTCATCGTGCGGTATCAGATGCCGGTATTTTATCGGCCAACCTTCGAGAGGCACTCCTTTCTGAGTTGCCGCGGTTACGACCTGTCCGACGGCGTCTCTTGGCGATTCACAGAGAAACCCCTCAGGCTGGGCGAAAACGCCTGGAGGTGTTGTTGAGTGGCCACTAAGCGATCATGATTGCGACCTAACGATTGAAGCGACGTTGACGAATGTGACTCACCTGAAGCCCAAAGGCGTTACCGAATTTTTAGGGTGCCTTCCCTGTCATTCCGTGCTAAGTTGTATCAGTTGACATACAGCGAACGAGTCCCAGTCCGGGCCTCTGTGCGGTATTCTTTGGCCATCGTCAGTCGACGATTATCATCGTTCGTTGGGATTTGAAATAGTTGGCATTAATCAGGGCGAGTTTTTCATGTCGATTCAAATTGTGGGTTGTCCTTCGTGTAATTCCTTTCTGCTTGAGGACGCGTGTGAGTGTCCCGTTTGCGGTCACGTGTTTGATGTCAATCGAGCGGCCATAACGCAGTCTCGACCGCTTCCAACGGATTTGATGGTCAATAGTGATATGGATGCGTGTCCGAATTGCGGAGAAAATTGTCGCACCGGTCTCGTCCGCTGCTGGAATTGCAGTGTTTTTTTAAAACCGGAGATTGCGGCATCGTACCAGCGAATTCGAGAACAGGCCTCGCCAGAGACGATCGAGGTGTTCGATCTGGAAATCATTGAAGCATCGACGGTGACCCATGACGATTTGATCCGACGCCGGTCCCGAGCGACCCCCGAATCGTTCATCGCGACCTTACCGATTGCGATCGAAGAATATGTGGACTTCGAATTGGCGGACGATGTGCAATTGACGGCCTTCGATGACGATGACTTTGAATTGTCAGACGGCATTTTATTGCCGATGGAAGACGTTCGTCAGGACTTGCCTGTCGGCGCTGAGATGTTACAAATTGAACAGGGATTTGTTGATGACATTGCATCAGACGCAGGGTTAGTCCTTGTCGAGACTTTGTCTGATGGTTTGGCCACAGCATCGCCGGCGAATCAATTGGAAACCGCTATGGCTTTAAATTCTGAGGAGACAGCATCGTCACAACCAGAACTTGTCATTCAGGATCAGTTGATGACGAATGCGGTGATCGAAGAAGCGGAGATCGCTCGCATTCGCAAGACGGCGGCTTCAAAAAATACGTTCGTAATCTTCTGTCCTCAGGGCCATCGCATCCGAGTCAAAGAAAAGTCTCGGGGCCAGACCGGTAAATGTCCGAAATGTGAGTCCGTTTTTGTTGTGCCTCTGATCCAAAAGCCGGACCCCCAAAAACAAACTGACTTCGAGATGAGTGGCAACAATCAGGGTTCGGGTCGGTATTCTCAGTGGCTGACAGACATCCACCTGCATACGGTGGTCCCCGAAAAACTCAAACTCAAGGCAGACAGTCTTCTGAATGAATTTCAGCCGGTGGACATCGGGTTTTCGGCGATCGATGTGTTGATGGCCACTCTTCTTCCTCCCCTAGGACTATTTGGCGGAGCTCAGAAAAAAAGACCCCTCGCTCGCGCCAGCATGCTCGAACATCTCTCGCCCAAAGAGGCCTTGATCGAAGGACTGTCGGTTGCAGCGAAGCGGACGTTCGGAATTCAAACCTTTGCTCAACTGTCTGTCGTCCAACCCATGCCGCCTGAGGTCGAGACAATGTTCGGTGGGATACCGATCTTTGGCGTCGGTCGAATTGCGTTTCGGGTGCCAAAACTCCCCGAGGATAAATACACGCAGTACCTCTCATTTTCTTTGTCGGAATTTCGGGATTTCTTAAACGCCATGCAGACCGTCTGTGGAATCAACTCCATCGGCGAAAATACCGACATACCAATCGTGGACCAGTACGAGACTTACAAATGTCATTTCAGCCAGGTCTCGATTCGTAATTTGCGACACGTCGATTACTATCGCCGCGATCCGAGTTTTAAACTCGAAGTCAAAGGCTGGAAGTGTTCCGCATGTGGGATTGCCATCAGTGAAGAAGGTCGGATTAAGGTAAAACTTGGCGGATTGAAGGGGAAGAGCTTGGCAAAAACCAAATGCCCCAAGTGTACTAAGAAATTCGGCAACCAAGCGTTGGTTGTGGTCGAAGAGGAATCTCTACATCTGGCCGAGGCCGCACCGAGTACGGGAACCCTCTAAGCCCAAGCCGTTGTCGCGGGATCTACACACTCGGCAAGAGGAAAACGGCCGAGCAGAGATTAGCGATCAATGACTTCCGATTCTTCAAGAAAGTACAGTCCAAATGGCTTGCCCTCGTCGGCCACCATTTCGATCTTGAATCTGCCAACGACGTCAAATGCCCGAGTCGCGGGAATATAGTTCGTTGTCCGTCCCCGACTCATATCGACTTGAATCAGATCGTAAACTTTCGGATCGCGGCCGAAACAACAGATCTGATTGTCGCGTGCCAAAACGAATCTCTCAATTCCCTCGGCTTCAAAAGTCGGATACATGAACCCACGAATTCGGATTCGCTGTCCGCTGAGTTCCTTCAGCCATTTCGGCATTTGATCGACAGCCGTCGCCGTGACCGGTTCTAGATTGATGATTTTCAGAAGATCGAGGTCATCATAGGTGACTCGCAAAGCTTTCGTGTTTCCGTCAATCCGAAATGACTTGTCAGGAATCAGAATTTTCCCTTGAGGAACGGCGAACTCCCCGTTTAGTGGCGTTGCTAAACTGGGCGGAATCGCATTTTCAAACGAATGCAAAACCGGCGAGACTTTTACTGCAGGTGGTTGCAACTGCGTTTTGAAATCACCCCTCCAATTTGAGGGGCGGATGGCTGAAACGGCCGATGATTCCACGACGGGACTGCCTGAGGCGTGGAGAGCCTTTGGGATCGTGTCTTGACCCTCGTCCGTTGTCCGGTTTTTTTCCGACGTCTCGCCCGTGTTGGCCGCCCGATTTGCCCGGTCCGCCTTGGCAGACTTCTGCGGGAGATGGTATTCCGTGAGATCGGATCCATGACATCCCCCCAGCAACAGCAGAGACACAATGACCCACTGTGTCCGCGACCGTTCACAAAAAATCCGCTGAGATGGGCAGCTCGGAGAACCACACGGATGGATCTGGGGCCGGCGGTTTATCCCGTCATTCGCGACATCCATTCGCTTGCTCCTGAATGACTTTCAATGCAATGTCTTGGCCTTTTCAAAAAAAACGCAGTCCAATTGATACACAGGTTTCAATCCGGTCTCATCAACAGTTGGCTCGGCCTTGAAGGTGCCGGACACGGAAATAAGAACCGAATTGTCGTAAAATCGGACGGTCTTTTCACCGCTCATATTGACCAAGATCATGTCCGTCGTTTTTGGCTGTCCTCCAAAGCAACAATCGCCATTATCACGACACAAAACGAACGACTTGAGTCCCACAAGCTGTTTTGTGGGATACATGTACCCTTTGATCATCACCTTTTGACCGATCAGTTTTTCGACATCCGGATGGATCCCCAATCGCATGTTTTCCTTGGTAAACCCCTTCTTCGAAATGTCGGCCGAAAAATTCACTCGCTGGTAACCAGGCCGGACCTCCGTCGCATAACTATAGGCATGCATCGCGGAAAAACCGACGAGCATTCCGGCTTGAATAATCAAACTCAGGATTGCTAGCCAGCCTCCGCTGAGCGTTCCTTGCGACTGGCGTATCTGACGCCAACCTGTGATTGAAAGGATGATTCCAATCACAGGAACGATCAAGAGGTATTCCGAAATAGATCCAGCAGCGGAGATGACAACAAAGGCCATCCCGATCGGAATCAGAGGAGGAATGGGACGGTAGAGAAATGCTTCGCCATCAAAAGCCGTTGAACTTCGCGTCTGGTCCGTCGTCTGATCAGCAATCAACATCATCCCTTTCCATAAATCAAAGCGAGAACAGCATATTCGTCTCAACGAAAACGTATCGTGACAACGCGTACATCCCGTGTCCAGAGCCTTTGCCGAACGCCCAGATCTGTCAC
>Ga0315284_10010386_pt1 | contig 13267 bp, 20 predicted proteins | sample YL17G09_16_MG_FD_203696 | JGI IMG/M metagenome (GOLD analysis project Ga0315284, IMG submission 203696) | Sediment microbial communities from Yellowstone Lake, YNP, Wyoming, USA - YL17G09_16 | ecosystem: Environmental > Aquatic > Freshwater > Lake > Sediment | place: USA: Wyoming | collected...
GGCAAGCAAGATATAAGAACTCAACTCAGCGAAGAATATGCTTATGATGATTTTTGGGATTATTTTTATCATCCTTGTTGCGACGACAACTCCCCCTGCTCAAGTTGTAAAATAAAATACTTAGCTAAACTAGGATTTGATATAGATAAAGGATCAGCCTTTGTGTTTACAACAGGCCACAAATTCTTTTTAAATGACCTAATTAGCGTTAGCTCAGAATATCTTTGGGCCTTTTCTTACGATGTATTTAGTTATTCAATCACTCATGAGAATATTGAGTTTTTAGACATCAAGGCCTTTATTGACTTTCATATGGATCCTTCAATTGAGCCTATTGAATGGCTGATTCATCCAGATGCTGGGATAAGGGCTTTAGCAGGTAAAAAATATGTCAGAACTGAACAATGAGCTCTCACTTGAGGAAGAGATTGAAAAAGTCTGGACTGATAGCGAACTCAGAGGTGTAGCAACTAGATATAGACGAGGCTGGCGCGATTGCCTCATAGCTACAGGTCCTTCTCCAACGATGGCCTTCAGCTCCAAGTACAAGAAAGAGAAAGATGAGCGGCTCAACAGACCAATCATGAACGCTATTAAATATAACTGCAGCAGACAAATACATGGTATAATAGAAAAGAATCTATTAATGGCTCAACTGTCTCCCAATACATATGTAAGAGAATTCGCCGAACAAATGATCAAAAATAAGAAAGGTAAGTAAAATGAACATCAAAGACCTAGTTAAAGACAAAAGAGTAAAGTTTTCTTACTATAAAGAGCAAGAGCTTTGGTATTTTGTTGATGGTACAGATTTCAAGTTTCCCGTACCCACTGATGACGTAGGCAATGCCACCTTCCTATCAGAAGACAAGGCAATTCTTTTTATGCGTTGGATTCGTAAACATCTAGAAAGTATTCAAGATGCAAAAGTGAATGCTGATTTGACGTAAAAAACAAGACATAAATTTGAGGGCGTATGGTGAAACGGTTATCACATCCTTCTTATAAATGGAAATCTCAAGTTCGACTCTTGATATGCCTACCAAAAAGGAAACAACATGAGAGACTTAGTAATTAAAAAAGGTGGATTGCTGGTAGGTAAATCAAAATCGCAACCTACTCGCGACTATACTAATTTGGCTTCTGAATGCCTTTTTGATGTTTGTACTCTTGACGAAGACATAACTCTTGAAGACGTCTTTCTTCTTATAAATAAAAACTTAGATAAGCTATCTCCTATCCTAGGCAACTGGTGCGAGGAGCATATTAAAGAAGGGCTCAGAGCTACTTCTCCAAAAGAATTCGAAGTTGAGTTTGTAGAACTCTACTGGCGCCTAGATATTGATGATTATTCTGATAAGAATAAACCTAGTTTAAGTGGACTTAACTTTCCGCGATTTCATGGTGTAGGATATATTCACAAAGAAGATCACTTAGATGATGACGGCCTGCTGATGGCAGAAAAAGGCACTCGTACAAATTATGCAATTGAATTTACTCCAACTTATGAATTGGCAAAGCTTCCTCTCAAACTCAATAATGAAGTAGCTATCTTTAAAGACTTTAGCTCTACACAGGTCTATCATGACCCTACTTTTACTCTTGGTCATATTTTACATGGCATCATGTGGGAACTTTCCTTCTGTGGTTCCCCTGCAGAGAGAGATAAGATGAATACAGAGCTTTGCGAGACAGTTAAAGGGATAAAGGACGGAACAATAAGAACAGAGCTCTTAGATTTTGACGACCTAGAATAAGGTGATAAGATGAGTACAGAATACAACATTATAGGGGACGTAGCGGGTCAGTATGATACATTACTAGCCTTGCTTGATAAGATGCCGAAAGCTGCCACTCCCGTGTCTGTAGGCGATATGTGCGATCGCGGACCAAAAAGCAAAGAGGTTCTTGAATTTTTCAAGAAGTCTGGCCTTGCTATTCTAGGCAATCATGATCATATGATGGTTGATTATTGTAAGCATGAAAATAAGTATTACAGAAACGGCGTATGGTTCTGGAATGGAGGAGCATATACAGTTGAATCATTCTTTCCAGAGGTTGATTTTAGTCTTTCAGTAGAAGGAGTTACTTCCGGACAATATGCTAGAGAGAAGCTTTACCAAGAAAACAAAGAACTACTTGATTGGATGGATAAGCTACCTCTATATTTAGAGCTAGACGGTGCATTTATCTCCCATGCTATCAAGCGCCCTGATTGGTCCTTAGAGTTGGCTTGTAAGATCGAAGAAACAATGAACAACCATACAGACGACTCCATTATTTGGAATCGCGGCAACCCAAGAAGAATGCAAGGTAAGTATCAAATTTGTGGACACAATTCTCAATGGGGCCTAAAGAGATTTACAGATAAAGATGGTGAGTATGCAATCTGTATAGATACATCGAGTAGCAAAGTACTTACTGGGATTCATTGGCCAAGTGGTACTATCTATCAACAAGAATATATTAGCGCTATAGAATATAAGGACGAAGAGTAACCTATGCTTCCTTACATACGAATAGGTAAGTACTGGGCACTATCCCTAGTAGCTACATGGATTTTTTGGCATTTGCTATTTTATATCTTTACTTAACGAGTTTATAAATATATTGGAAGGAAGAACAGGTATGAAGTATTTAGCTAGTTTATTCATATGCCTAATACTTGTAGGATGTGATCATTATGAAGATCATAGGCAAGAAATCGAGGAATATATCAAAGATTCTACTCCTGACCTTACTAATGTTAAATGTGCATCAGATAGGCTCATCCCGTACGCAGAAGAGTTTTGCTCTCATCACCTTTCTTTAGATAAAGAAGACAAAGAAGCATTCATAAAATGCTTTAAGAAAGATAGCTTTTTGGGTTTAGAACATTCATTTTATAAACTCAACATGTCCCTCTGTAAGCTAAAAGAAGCATTAGATCAACTTAATAAGCGAGCAGAAACGCTTGATTAAAAAAAGGAACTTCATCAATGTCCAAGACTTATAATATAAAGCAGGTTATTGTAGTAAATAAAGCGCTCAATATGCGCAAAGGCAAAATTGCTGCACAAGCTGCTCATGCTAGTATGAAAGTCTTCTTTGATAGAAAGATAGAATATTTTCAAGCAAGTGTACCCTATGCAGTGGATGATCCGCATCAAATGCTTATTTCACTGACGCACGAAATGAAGGAATGGGTTAATGGCTCCTTTGCTAAAGTCTGTGTAAGCGTAGACTCTGAGCAAGAGCTACTTGATGTGTATGACAAGGCAAGAGAAGCTAATCTTCCATGTAGTTTAATTACCGACGCCGGCCGAACAGAATTTAATGGTGTACCAACTAAAACAGTTGTTGCAATTGGTCCAGCAAACTCTGAAGATATTGATAAGATCACTGGGAGTTTAAAGCTACTATGAAGCAACCGCCCTGATCTTGACAAGTGAAGTAAAAAACAAAGAACTTATACAAGGGCACGTAGTTTAACTGGAAAAATGAGATCCTTCTAAGATCTTCGATGTCGGTTCAAATCCGGCCGCGCCCGCCACTCTTTAAAAGGAAAGTAGATGAAAAACTTATTACCTAAAAAACTTAGTGACTGTATTGATGTAGCTTTAAAAGATCTTGACGATGCTAAAAAGTTGGGGTTTAAAGTTGATATGGGGCGTTGGTACAGTAGAGGTGAGATGATCAAAGGCATAATTCTCGCTCTAACCCTAACCGGATGCGGTTCAACTGGACTTTCTGGAGATCCAAGATCTGCTCGATTCTTAATGTTGAATAATAAAGCACCAGCAGGATACATCAATCCTAGAATTAGCCCACTCATTGATCAATATATGCAAGATGCGGCTAACGCAGGATTATCGTCTCCTAAATTTCCAGTGTGGAAGCTTAAAATTTTTGACTTTGCGGATGGTCTCCTACAAGGAGATATTCCACATGGACAGACTGTGGAGACACAAACTACCGCACGTCTTGGAATCTGTATGTTTCTTGAAGGAGTTAATCCAATTAATCACAAGAGAGCTTATGATCTTCAAGCTATTTATTTTGATTCTTCTTTGCGGGAGGTAGATACAGGTTTTGCCTTTAGAGCAGTAGTTTGGCACGAACTGAGTCACTGCCTCTTTGGTATGAGCCATAACGATGAAGATAGCTCAAGCATCATGTTCCCCACCCTTAGTCAAGAAGAAGAGTACTGGGAGAGCCATTGGGACCTAGAGAGAGATAATCTCTTTGATTGGATCAAGGCTCAACAATGAACATAGAATTACTGTTGTGGCTTCCTTTCATATTTATATTAACGCTATGCCCTCAGAAGAAGAAATAAATATTGCTAGAGAAAGAATTGCTTTAAGAATAAGTCAAAAACCTAACTGGTATAGAAAAACAAAATGAATACAAGACAACAACTAGAACATAAGCTCATGTCCTTCCTTTCACAAGGAAAGCCTTTTAGTAATCCCTTGACTAGAGAGGAATTAGATAGGGCCTATTCTTTAGGAATGTTAAAAAAATCCGATCTAGAAGACGGTAAGTATTATTATGGCCAATGTAGGAATGCTCAGGTTGCCCAATGGAGTGTAGCTAAACAACAGTTTACTTACATAAGAACTAAATTTAGATCTACGTTTCCTGAAGACATTAATCATCCAGAAGATGACGATAGGCATGATTTGTTTATTCCAATTGGTGAATGCTTTCCTTCTGAAAAAGAGACGATTATATGATCTTTGACAGGTTTCTTAAGAGAATCAAAGCTAATTGCTGCTGCCCCCACTCTTGGGTGGTGATTGATGATATTAATGATAAGGCAGATCTAACGATTAAGACTATAATGAAACTCAATGATCTCAAACGTACATGGCTTTGTACTAAATGCAATAAGATAATTGAGCTAAGCTGTCTTAAGATGCCAATAAGTTATATAGAGAAAAGTAAATAGAATAAGCTGACATTGTCATTCACAAACTAGTAATTTTGCAGGAAGAAATAAGAAATGATCGAATATCGCAAGGGTGATCTATTCAGTATTCCCGCAGATGGAAGAATCTTACTTCACGCAGTGAATGGTGTTGGTAAATGGGGCTCAGGAATTGCAGCAGAATTTGCAAAACGTTATCCTAATGCTTATCAAATTTACACATACACTTGTCAGAAGAACCTAGCAGAAGGGAATAAGGCTGGGTATGGCTTCCTTGTCTCAGCTGAAGCAGAGATAGGTTGCCTCGTTACGAGCCATAAATATGGTCCTCAAAAAGACTCTCCTGAACAAATCCTTAAGCAAACTCAATCTGCTTTAAGAGAGTTCTTAGCACTAAAACATGTAAATGCATATTTAGATCAAGGCTATGAGATTCACTCTCCTAAAATTAATGCTGGACTTTTTGCAGTGCCGTGGAAAGAAACAGTAGATATTCTTGAACAAGAACTGAAACTTAATGGTAAAAACATTAAATGGGTGGTTTGGGAACTATGAATATCAATCAAGGTATGTGCACTACTAGTTGGCGAAAAACTACCAATACAATGTGGCGCCTCCTTGGCAACACTGTTGAAGGACGTGTAACTTGTAATGATCCAAACCTTGTGCTTAACATTCTTCTAGATGAGTCTAAATTAATCCTGAAAGGCTACCAAGCCAGCGTTAGTGTTAGTAATGCTACTGTTATCGCTGATCCTACTCAGGTTAATACTTATAGTGTTAAGGCTAAAGTTTACTTTGAAAATAGACTCAACATGGATTTTTCATCAGTGCTTGATCTAATAGATAATTTTAATCCAGCACTATATTTAACTTCTAGTATTCCTGAAGAAAGGGTACTAGCGGAGCGCTTAATGAAACTTGTTAAAAAACAAACAAACCTCGAGTGAGTAGGATTTATGCAAACTGAATGGGATCTGATTTTAAACAAATATCGACGCGACAATCTACTTTGGGCAACAGCCTTTCATGAAGTACTCATATTAGCACTAACAAATGATTCTGTAAGAGCTCTCATGTTAACTAGTTCAAATTATATTGTTAGAGATCTGGCAAAATAAATAGTAGACTTTTTTCATTCAAGACTTATTATTAATTAATATATAAGGAGCTCTATGAATCCCGCACCTAAGCCTACTGTTGGTAAAACTCTTCTCATCATACTAGTCCTTGGATCTTTGTTTCTATATATGAATAATATAGTTCAACAGGGCCTAGAACCAAAAGAAATACAATTCAGCTATTTTATTACTCAAACAAGCCTTACTCCTGGTGATCCTCATCAGGTAGTCGAAGTTACTATTCAAGATAATGCTTTTTACGGTACTTATACTGACGGTACTAAGTTCAAAACATATGGTCTTAGTACTGAAGATCTTAGAAAAGAACTTACTAGCAAAGGCATCAGAGTAAATTATGCTCCTCCACCACAACCAAGCATTCTCTTTTCTATTCTAATGAGCATTCTTCCTATGATTCTCTTTGCGCTAGTCTTCATTTGGGTTATGCGTAAAATGCAGGGTTCTAATAAAATTAGCTCATTTGGCCGCAGTAAAGCTAACTTGGTAGATCCAAACCAACAAACCACTACTTTTGCTGATATTGCTGGAGTTGACGAAGCCAAAGAAGAGTTACAAGAAATAGTAGACTTTTTGAAGGATCCAAAACAGTTCACTACACTTGGTGGAAAGATTCCAAAAGGAGTACTGCTAGTTGGAAGTCCCGGCAACGGAAAAACACTTTTAAGTCGTGCTGTTGCTGGAGAGGCAGGTGTACCTTTCTTTAGTGTAAGTGGATCAGAATTCACAGAGATGTTTGTAGGGGTAGGTGCCTCCCGCGTCAGAGATCTATTTGCACAAGCCGAAAAAGCAGCTCCTTGTATTATTTTCATCGATGAAATTGACGCCGTAGGTCGCCACAGAGGCGCAGGTATCGGTGGCGGGAATGACGAGCGCGAACAAACACTAAATCAGCTCCTAGTTCAGATGGATGGCTTTCAAGAGAATAAGGGCATCATTATCCTTGCGGCAACAAATAGGGCTGATGTTTTAGATCCTGCTTTACTACGTCCAGGCCGCTTCGATAGGCAGGTAATAGTACCATCACCGGATATGAAGGGTAGACTAGGCATTCTAAAGGTTCATACTAGGAAAACACCACTTGCAGCTGATGTAAATCTTGAATCGATTGCAAAAGGTACTCCGGGCTTTTCAGGCGCTGATCTAGAAAATCTAATTAACGAGTCAGCCTTAATTGGCGCAAGAGAAAAAGCAAAAGAAGTGACCAATCATCATCTAGAATTAGCTAAAGATAAAGTAATGATGGGTCCAGCTAGAAAGAGTATGATTTTCAGTGAACTTGATAAAAAGATAACTGCCTTTCATGAAGCCGGTCACGCACTAGTCGCTCGATTTACTAAAGATGCAGATCCAGTCCATAAGATTACCATTGTACCAAGAGGAAGAGCGCTTGGTGTTACTATGCTACTCCCAAGTGAAGACAAGCTGAGCTTTAGTAAGGATCAAGCTCAAGCAATGGTAGATTATGCTATGGGTGGCCGCGCCGCTGAAGAAGTCATGTTTGGTCACTTTACCACTGGTGCAAGTGATGACATTAAGAAGGCTACTCAAATTGCCAAACGAATGGTATGTGAGTGGGGCATGAGCGAACTAGGTCCTATTAATTTCAATAAAGAAGCGAGCGAAGATCCGTTTGTGGGCCGCAGCTATGGAAAAGGGGTGTCCCACTCAGAAGATCTTTCTATGAAGCTTGACGCAGCAATTATGGACATTGTAAATAGAAGCTATGAAAGAGCTAAGCAGATTCTAATTAAAGAACGCGATAATCTAGAAAAACTGGGACAAGCTCTAATTGAAAAAGAAACACTTTCTGGCACTGAGATTGATACCATTTTGGGTACGACATAAGAGGAAGAAAAATGGGCGCAGCTAATGATCAATGGGAATGTAGTTGCAAAAATTGTGGTTATTGTAAGGATGCACTTATTGAAGGCGCCGAAAGAATCGCTGAAGGAAGCCTCCAAATTGTAGATGCTTTAATCTCTCCAAAATGGTACGAAAGAGAAGCCGCTGGTTTTCATCTCGACTATAGAAAGAATAAAGATGTTTAAAGTTGCTCTTGAATTTGAAACTATAGATGATGCGGAAAACTGGATCGCCGCCTACTTAGATGGTGGTGGAGAACAGACGTGTGGTTACTGCAGACCTAGACAAATCTACTTGGAAAGCCAATACGAAATTAAAGATAAGAGTAAAACTCACAAGTGTCAAAATTGTTATCATGAATGTAACGAAGAGGATATTGTAAACACATGAGTAAATCAACAACCGACTCGTTTGGTGATAGAATAAAGGATTACGAGGCCGCTTCAGATCATAAGCTACCAAATAGGTTGCCAGTAATTCTTCGTCTTGATGGTAATTCGTTCTCTAAGTTTACCAAGCAAATGGGTTTTAAGAAGCCATTTGACGAAGTCTTTACTTCTGCGATGTGGGAAGCAACAAAAGCAGTTTTAAAATACTGCAGCGGCGCTCAAGTTGCTTATATTCAGTCTGATGAAATTACAATCCTTCTCAGAAATGATCTAACTTTAGATACAGATCCCTTTTTAGCCAACAGGATTGGAAAGATTTGCTCACTCGTTGCATCAACTGCCTCTGTTGCGTTCTGCAATTACTTAAATAAATTAAGAGTAGAAACTAATGAAAGCGATGAAGGAGTCAGCTATATTAATACTGATAACTTTATCGAAGCAGTCTTTGACCTTCGTGCATTCATAGTTCCGCCAAGTGAAGTTAATAATACATTTCTCTGGCGCCAGCAAGATGCGTTTAAGAACTGTGTAAGCGCTGTCGCTTGGTATGCTCTTAAGGAGAAATATGGTAGTAAAACTGCTCAAAAAATGCTTGACGGAAAAAGTACTAATCAACGCCAAGAGTTGATCTTTCAGGAGATTGGTATTAATATGAATGACTATCCTATCAAATATAAGCGTGGCGTTTGTATTTTTAGGGAAACAAAACAAGTTCCAATTGAGTCTATTTTAGATGCTGAAAAGATTGTCAATTTAGGTAAGCAGGGCGAAATGGTTACTAGAAGTAGTTGGGTTGTAGATGAAGAGATTCCTTTATTTAATGAGCACCCCAGCTATATTAATAAGTTTTTAGATTAAGATGATTGAAGAACAAATTACAGAGCTAATCAGAGCAGATCATTATCGTCGTATCCGCTTATATTATAAATCTAAGAATAAAGATCCTAATGCTTGGTATTATGACTACGAACAGCCTTTTTCTATCGAAGAGTGGACCTGGCCAGGCGAGCCACTACCACTAGTCACACGCAGAGTAGGAGATGCAAGTTTGCTGTGTCAGCAAATTAATACCTTAATCAAAAACTATCCACTAGAAATGTGCCTAACTTCTCCATCTGAGTATATCCGAGAATGTAAGAAATGGTACGAACACAAGAAAATTCAATGCATAGTTGAATAATTTTTACTTTTGAAGTAAAATCTATTATAAAAGGGATTAAGATGACTGAATTGATCTATAGCCTTGTAAGTCTTGTAAGCATGATCGCCGTAGTAGGGCTATTGGTTTGGCTGAGTTCTTAAGAAACATATTGGAGCAATTTATGCCAGGTGGATTAGGAAGACTACAACAATTCATTAAAGATCCATGTTGCGCCACTTTTGCAAGTCGCAACACCGTATCTGATTTTAACTTCTGTCCTTGGTGCGGAACCAATTTCAAGGATCCACAATTTCTCTATTTTATTAATCCTCAAGAAAATCTCACCACAGAACGCTTTATGAGCGAATGGTATGCTGAAGAGGGTTACCGCGGCTTTGCAGGATTCAGGAGAACTGAACAAGGAGCAATGGAAGATCTTGTGAAGGATTATGTAGAGTCTCAATTTAGAGCCGAAGAAAAAAATAAAGTCTTTGTTCACAAAGTCGATCTTTCAAACGCTAAGAAGATAGAACTTACTGAAGAACACGTAGCATATATGATTGCTCACTTTGGAACCAGCAATTGGGACAGAGAGCGCAATCTAGCAGAGAATATTATCAACCACAAAGAAGACTTACTTAGGAGAAAAGTATGAATTTACTAACTTTAGTGTCCACCCTGTGCTTAGGTTTAAACCTCTATAATGTATTCTGGGATATTAAAAATAAGAGATATAGCCATCTTCCACTCAGTGTAGGCTTGTCAGCCCTTATGATTTATTTTCTGATTCGATAGGAGTAAGTGAATGCTTCGCATTGGTCCTACAAAAAACAAAGGTCTTGGTATCTTTGCAAATAGAGCAATCACTAAAGGCGAGCTGATAGAAGAATCTCCAGTGCTTATTCTCAGTAAGCCGGAGATTGAAGTCATTAAGCAAACGATTCTTGCGCAATATTACTTTTGCTGGAAGGATGCTGGCGCCATCGCCTTCGGCCGCGGCTCGATTTTTAATCATTCACCTAATTCTAATGTTGACTTTGCACCTAATTATCTCAATCAGACTATAGATTATATTGCTTCTCAGAACATTCACAAAGACGAAGAGCTCAATATAAACTATGACTCAGAACTCTTATTTGAAGTAAAAGAATGAACAAGATATTATACATCTCTCAGCAGTGCATCAGCTTCTTGGTAGGAGTAACACTGGCCTGGCCTGCACTATTGTTTATGACAATGTACATTGAACATCAGATAAATAAGACCTACCGATCATCCAAAGAGATAGTATGACCTCAAACATCATCAAGAGCCAAGAAACAGAACTGTATACTTGGTTTCGTCTAGAGAATTCTTTAAATAGTTTTATTAAACAGCGTTTATCACAAATACCTCCCTGGGCACTCGACAAAGGCATATCTTCAACTGAAGACCTTCATGTCATTTACAGGGATCGCCTTATTTATGAATTTAATGTAATTAAAAAAATGCATTTTCTAGACTACTTTCTTATAGTAGCCGATCTTTTAGATTACTGCAGAGACCAAAACATCCCTACGGGTGCCGGCCGAGGAAGCGCAGCTGGTTCTCTTCTAGCCTTCTTGCTTAAAATTACTAAAGTTGATCCCATTAAATACGATCTTTTGTTTGAAAGATTTATTAATCCTGATCGTGTCACAATGCCCGACGTAGATTTAGACATTAGCCAAAGCTTAAGACATCTTGCAAAGGAGTATTTAAGTAAAAAATATGGCCATGACAAAACCAGCTCCATAGGTACCTTTTCTAGGATGAAGGTACGCGCGGCCGTTAAGGACATTGTCCGTTCTCTAAACGTTATGGGCAATGCCGGAGAATCCTTCAAATTAGCTGATAAGATATCTAAAACTCTTGAAGAATCTGAAGAAAACGTAACATACTCCGAAGCTCTAAAAGATTCATCAGCCTTTAGGGATTATATGAATCAGTACCCTATTATTGCTAGGCACGTTCAAAATTGCGAAAACGTTCTTCGTCAGGTTTCTACACATGCTGCAGGTGTTCTAATCTCAGCTGAACCCTTGAATCAAGAAATACCATTGATTGTAGATAAGAAGGGGTTAGTACTTACAGCATACGACGGCAAAACTATTGAAAAATTAGGATATCTTAAGTTAGATACATTAGGATTAAAAAACTTAGATACTATTGCAGACTGTAGAGCTAACATAAAGAGACTAAGAGGCTCAATTCCCAAGATGGAATTGGAAGGTATCGAAATCTCTCCAGGAGAAGATCCAAAACGTACAACAGTGAGGATAGCTGAGCAAGAGGAAGTTAAAAAGCTTGCAAGTATGGCCTATAAATATCTTAGAGAAAAAAGTACTCTTGGCATATTTCAATGTGAGCAATCCGTAACTCAAGAGCTTCTTAGAAAAGCTGAAACCAACTCCATTGGCAATATTGCAGATATTTTAGCACTGATTCGCCCAGGCCCAAGAAAGGCTGGTAGTACAGAAGTTTATATCGCTAGAAAAAGAGGCGATATTCCTGAACAAGAATGGTATACATATAAAATCGAACAGTTACCTAAGCAAGTAGAGGATACCCTCAATAAGTGCTCAAGTGATGAAGAGAGAAGTCAACTGATTTCTGAAATCAAAAAACACTATGAAGCAATCCTACACGCTGGAGTTGATTTGCACCGCGACGATCTTCATAGTTTGCGCCAAGCTTCTGCAATAGGTAAAGATGAGAAGTTCATAGAATTTCTAGATATCGCTCCTAGCATTTGTAGTTGGTTATCAAGACTAGAACATCCTGATAAAGATTTTTTCAATTTAGATTACTTAGCTCCTATATGTAAGCAGACTCAAGGTCTCCCTCTTTTTCAAGAGCAATTAATGCAGATTGCTGTTCGCTGTGCTGGATTCACCAGAGGTCAGTCCGACACCTTAAGAAAAGGCGTCGGCAAGAAGGACGCAATTGTAATTAAGAAGATCAGTGAACAATTCATTGCAGGAATGTGCTCAGGAGGAGAATTAAACACAGGAATGACTGCTTCAGAGGCTCAATTCGTCTGGTATAAGTTCATTCTACCTTATGGTAGTTATGGCTTTAATTTAAGTCACTCCATCGCCTACGGCTTTACTACATACGAAACAGCTTGGCTGAAGGCTAACTTCCCAGGTGAATTCTATGCAGCTCTTCTTTCACATGAAGATAAGCAAGATAAGGTAAACCTTATTATTAGTGAAGCGAAGACTGCTGGCATCAAATTTCTACCTCCCGACGTCAATGAATCTACCAGTAACTTCAAGTTAATTGACACTACGACTATTGTTTACTCATTAACGTGTATGAAAGGCGTAGGTGAATCAGCTGTTGATAAGATAATTGCAGGCCGCCCTTACAAGCATATGATAGATTTCATTGGCCGTGCTCAAGTAAATTCCAGTGTAACGAATATTCTAATAAAAAGTGGAGCATTTGATCTCGCATTTAAAGACGAAAAAATCTCTCGCAAGAACTACTTCGACTTCTTCGATAATTGTAGAACAAAATTAAAACGCCAAACCGATCGCTTGTTTAGAGACGAGCATACTAAGAAATGGAACTACCCGAATTTAAAAGGGGAAGCTAAAAAAATAGCTATGGACGACAACACTTATGAGACTCAAGCAGAGTTTCACAATAAGATGATGGAAAAAGATGAAAAATACAAGTTAGAATATGAACAAGGTGAGTTAGAAGAGGTAGCTAGATTCCAATATGACTGGACTGGCCCAGTAACAATCACTAGCAAGGGTATCGCAGAGGCAGTTACTAGGACAAGTGAAGA
>Ga0315284_10010387_pt1 | contig 13267 bp, 9 predicted proteins | sample YL17G09_16_MG_FD_203696 | JGI IMG/M metagenome (GOLD analysis project Ga0315284, IMG submission 203696) | Sediment microbial communities from Yellowstone Lake, YNP, Wyoming, USA - YL17G09_16 | ecosystem: Environmental > Aquatic > Freshwater > Lake > Sediment | place: USA: Wyoming | collected...
AAATTCTCTTTTCTTTACTTGTTGTACTATCCATCTTATTTTTCGTTTATTTAGTTTCTTCATAAGCTCTTGCTGACGAGCAAGGCTTATCTTTTTTGTCGAGGGAATGTTATTTCGGGATAACACAATAACAAAGTTCAATAAGAAGACTTAAATATTAGTTTTACCATATTAAAATACAAGCGGGGGTCAGTTTGAATAAAATAAAAATAGAGGTAAAATTCTTATATCTTCTTTTAATAATAATAGCAATACCTTTAGTAAATGCAGATCCTATTGTTATTAATGAAAATGGACAGCAATCAGCAACAATAAACATACAACCTTATCAAATAGGAAATAATAATTATGCTGATATTTTAATACAAGGCATTAACGATTACTTTGGAGATGAAATCTTTATTAAAAAACTATCTTATCCTTTACAAATTCTACAAGGAGATATTGGGTTAGGAAGATATTCTGAAATATTATTAGAGCCTTTTATTTGCATAGAAGGAGATTTAGAATGTGAACTAGAAAAACAAAATAGAGAACAAATAACAATTAGCTCAGATACAGATTTATTTGCATTTCCTAATTTAGAAATTGATTATGCAACATTAAAATTAAAGAAATATAAAGATATAGATAATATAGTAAGTTGTTATGATTTTGATGTTAACACTTTTGAGTGTAATTCTAAGTTTGAAGAAGAAAATGTAAATTTTATAAGTGATAATTCATTTATTTATTTTAATTTAACTCACTTTTCAGGTTGGTCAGGAATATATTATCACTATGCAGATATGGAAGAGCCAGGTCTAAACCTTTGCCAAACTAATGGAGACAATTATAAAGGGAGTTGTGACGACTCCAATCAAGTTATAACAAATTATACTGACAGAGTATTCATGGATAATGAATCTATGAATGTATTTATATATCCAGGTTCAAATAGAGCCTATGGTTATGTTCCTTTAGAGGGTATTGCAGCAAACAGGCATTACTCAAGAATTTATATGTATGTATCTAAAGAAGACTTAAATGGCTTAACACAAGATTCTCCCTTGTTTTCAGCAATGGATGAATCAGGAAATACAACAAGCTGTGGTTTTATGTTTAAAAATAACAGTAAAGAGGAAATAAGTTGTTTTTATGATGATACTCCAGCTTCATATAATCCTACAGAATTTGGAAATACTATAAATATGACTCAATGGGATTTATGGAATAAATGGATTACTCTGGAGTATTTTATTGATACAACTGCTGATCAAGTTAACATATGCTCTTGTTGGGTTAATGGAACATTAATTGGTTCAACAAACAGTATGAATTATAATCTTGGTGCTGCAAGATTTGCTATTGTAGGATATTCTGTTAGTAAAGATAATGGAAGAATTAATCTAACATTTGATGAGCATAGAATTTCTGACCATTATATTGGAGGTTATCCAGCTATTATAGCTACATATGTAAAATATAATATCATAAGTCCTTTAACTGATCAAACAATATACACAAATATAACAGATAATGAAGGTGCTAATGATATTAATTTTGTTTATCTAACATTTAATAATACACTCAATATAACTATGTATAGATTAGGAAGTTCTAGTACATGGTCAGTTAATATTAGCTCTTCAAACTTTACAGCAGGTAATAATTATACTTATACTGTTTATGCTAATGATAGTAATGGACAGAATGCAGTTCCTTTTACTAGCAGTTTTTTAACAAATTATAATGATATTATATTTAACAGTAGTTTTGAATCTGGTAATCTAAAAACAGTAACTTACAAAGGAGGAGATATTAGTGGAAAAAGATATTATGACATCAATATTTCCTATAATGATATTTCAACAGGAGGCATATATAACACATATCATTGGTGGTTTTATTTTAAAGTAAGTAATACAGCCAATAAGAATTTGTATATAAACATTACAAATCCAGAGCCTGATGATTTTAGTGAAAATAGATGGCCAAATTTACGTCCAAGATATAGTTATGATTACAATCCAAATACAATTTATAGCAATTGGTCTCTAGTACCTTATTATACAGTTAATTATGGTAACCATAATAATCCATGGTTTCGTTGGAATCTTACAATTACCCAAGATTATGCCTATTTTGCATCAACACCAGTTTATACTGTTTCAATGTTGAATGAGTTTATTAATGAAATTAAAGACAGTTCTTTTATCAATTATACAAATCTTACTGTATCTCCACATGGAAGAAATGTTACAATAATAGATGTTTCAAATTTTACTGATAATAATCTTCATAAACATAGAATATACATTATAGCACAACAACATGCTTGTGAAGAACCACAAGGTTCATGGGCTTCTATGGGTGCTATAAGATTTTTGATTAATACAACAAATGAAACAGCAATTTCAATGAGGCAAAATTACATATTTAGATTTATGCCTATTTTGAATGTTGATGGAGTTTATGAGGGAGTTGGAAGATTAACACCAGTTTATACTGAAGGACAATATGATCCTAACAGAGAATGGAATAATGCAGAACAACAATATTCATGGGTTTATCAAATTGTTAATAAAACATATTTAGATATTGTAGGTACATTTAATTCTAACATATTTTTAGACTGGCATGGGAGTTTAAATGGAGAATCTTTTGTTAATCCATTTTACAATTATTATCTTCTCGAGAGGGGTTATCCTTACAACCCACCACTTCCCGAAACACAAAATTTTTTACAAAATTATATTACGCCAGCATGGGGAGGATATGTTTATGGAGATTACATTCATCAAAGTAATCCTGAATCAGCCCCACCAAATGTTTATACGGGCTCTGGTTTGAGAGTAACTCCAGCGGCAACATTTGAATGGACAATAAATAATTATACATCCACTATAGTTGCTAATAATACAATCTGGCTTGAAGATGGAAAGAAAATGATGTTAGGAATTTATAATTATTTTGAAAGTTCATAATAATATCATTAGCGTGTAACTTCATTATTGCCTATAGCTATATTTTATTCTAAGACGCCTGTAAAGTTGGAAATGTTCCAAATTGGATACCAATCTATACTATTACTGCTACCAGGAATAATGTAGTAATTAGGGTATCCTGGATTACTTGGGAAATCATTCCAATAGTTGCCAACAAAGCTAACATTCCAGTTGTTAGAGCCTCTATTATCAAAAGCGTTATTCCTATTATTTACAAGATTATTACTCCAAATATTATTATTGTAGCTACTGAATACATAAATTCCATACTTATTATTGTTTATGGTATTATTAGATAAAACATTATCATTAGCCCACCATAAATTAATTCCAATCCATCTATTGTGACTTGCAATATTATCTAATAAAACATTATTATTACTGCATTCATCTAAAAAAATTCCAAAATAGTTATTATTAACACGATTATAAGTTATGATATTATTAGAAGAATATTTATTCATATAAATTCCAAAATGAAACTCTTGTATATTACAATTTGTTATGGTAGTTTCTGGAGCATAAATAAAAAGTCCTGCGTCTAAAATTCCAGAGTCGTCACCATCAATTAGATGATTATTACAATTGAGAATGATGTGATTACCACCTATCGTTAATCCATCACCAGGGCAATTTAAAAGATCATACCACATAACCTGACTTTCTACAAGCATATTACCACAATGACATTGAACTATTCCACCACAGTTATCTGCCAAAGCTGATGTTGAAAATATAACAACCATTAACAACAAAACAAATATTATTTTCTTTATCATTTAAACACCTCACCAGAAGATTTTGCATTAGATAAATGTCCTTGATAAACTAGTTTTACAGCATCAGCAATTACTCTTCCATTAGCCTCATCTGTTATCATAACTCCTTGTCTATGAGAATTATCAAATTCAAATTCTCCTAGGTAAACCCATTCATTTCCACTAGTTTGTTGATTAACAATAATCCAATTGCTAGTCCCTAATCTATGATAAATCATATAATGTGTATTGTTAGCCATTAGATTTAAGTAAGGATGTTCAAATTTCCATACATACACTTTATATGTTCCAGGATAAACTAGATTGTTTACTCTCCATCCAGCCCTTTCTAACCCTGTTCCAGCATCATTGTACCTTGTTTCACCATTATATGCATTTTGAAAGTTTCTTAAATTCCATCGTCCAGACAATATAGAAAACTGCGGATCAGAATTATCAATGTAATATGTTATAAGATAAGGATGCCAATCAATTCCATTTCCATCTCCAGAAATTTCATAATAGTTAGGATATCCTATATTTGATTCAAAATCACCCCAAAAATTTCCTAGATTAGTAATGTTCCAGTTGGTGAATGAATATGATGAATATTCATAAGCATTTACATTATTATCTATAAATATATTGTTCCAGAAAGTATTGTAATCAGAAGCAGAGATAGATACTCCATATTGATTATTTTCTATAAATTCGTTACCATATAAAAGATTATTATTAGAACCAAAATACAAACGAATTCCAACTTCTGTATTATTACGTAAATAATTATTAGTTAAAATATTATTAAGACTACTATAACCTAATTCTATCCCATCAAGATAATTGTTGTTTATAGTATTATTAATAAAAGAATTATTGGAGGTAAACCATGTATTAATCCCATGATCTCCATTATTATTTACAATATTATTAGATAAACTATTGTTATAACTATACATTAAATAAATCCCATCACCTTGGTTGTTATTTATGGTATTATCAATTAGATTATTATTATAACCCAAACCTAAACGAATTCCGTAGATATCATTATCATTTACTATATTATTAGTTAAGAGGTTATCATTAGAATGTTGTTGTAAATAAATTCCACGATAATTATTGTTTATATTATTAATATCTACAAGGTTATTGGAACTGTAAAATAGATAAATTCCACAACCAAACTCCTGTATATTACAGTTTTGAATAATACTTCTATTTTTACCATCAATATAAATTCCATACTCAAGAATTCCTAAATTATCACCATCAATCAAGTGATTATTACAATCTAATGTAATATCATCAGCACCAATAATTAAGCCATGTTCTGGACAGTCTATAAGGTCGTTATTCAAAACAGTATTCTCATATAAGGTATCTCCACATTCCACTTCATCGATAGGAGTTATCTCAAAATTATCATAATCCAAGTGAACAGCCCCATTAGACCAGGATTCTATATAAAACTTATACTGGGCATCTGGATTTGACAAGGGAAGAGAGTCATTTATTATTGTACCATTTGAATGCTGTATTTTTATGTCTAAATTATTGTCATAAACTTCTAAAATTATGTGATACCACCCATAATCATTAAAAATTCCTGAATCACCAGGACCTATAAGACCTGCTCTAATATAATCACCTTGCGGATATTCTGTTGTTGTCAATATAAAGATATGACCTCTGTTTCCAGAACCATATAAATAATTCACATCATACTCTAATTTTTCTCCAGATACAAAATTATGTGTTGGGACTAAAGCAACCCTTTTATCATCACTAGTATTTTGTTGAGTATGAAATACATAACTATCATTTTCATATAAAACACCGTATTCATCCATTAATGGCTGTCCTTCTGGATCCTGCCTAATTTCCCATAAATCAGTGTTTAGTGTTCCTGAAGAAAAATCATCATAAAGCTCTGCATTCACATAACTTACAAAAATAAATAAACCTAAGATTATAAATAAATTTAACCTGTTTCTCATTCTTCCTGTAAACCCCCAAAAAGGCTATAATAATAAAGAATTTAAAGTTAACCTTTGCTGGTTCATTCAGATATATTTAAATAAGATAATTACGTAGATATAATAAAGGGGTAATAGAGGATTAAATGAAATCAAATGGAGCTAATTTAGGATTTGAACAGAAGCTTTGGCAGACAGCAGATAAACTAAGAAATAATATGAATGCTGCTGAATACAAGCATGTTGTTCTAGGCTTAATTTTCTTAAAATACATTTCTTCCAATAGACAACTTAAAATGGTCTGGCGTCTTTGTTCTTAAACGCCATAATACAAGTTCTTTTACATTCTTGTTCAGTTTCATATTATCTTCATCTTCTCCAGTTTTTTAAAATTTGTTTACCAATATTAGAATCATTTTTTATTTCAATCATTGCATTATTCCATGTAAAGGTTCTGTCTTTAATAATCGTTCTTATTGAAATTGAATGGAATTGTGTATGTCTTGTTTGTTAGTTTTGCTGTGACAATTCTACTTGTCCTGAATTTTCTTATCTCTTTTCTGAGATGACAGTAACCTATTGTATATTTTCTGTTTTTGTAATAAATATCAGTTTCTCGCTTTGTTACTTCTGCTGACTCCATGTTAAAGTAGCCAATTTCTATGGTTTTTCTTTCGTTGAATGCCTTTTCGATTTTTCTGTACACAGATTCATCTATCTCGTTGTTGAATGTGCTGTATTTTCTTCTAAGAACTGTCTTGTTGGTTTCTTCTCTGTCTTCCTTTGGCAATAAGCTCTCAATTTTCTTTAGGATTGACTTTAATCCTTTTCTGTCAGCTATCTTCTCGTTATAATGGTCAGATTCCCATTCTTCTGAAGGATTTACAATTAAGCCTTCGTCATACGCCTTGAGGATTTGGTATGCTTTTTTCAGATCTGCTCTTGTTAGATTTTGTGTCACCCTAATTTTCCTTTAGTTTATTTTTTATTTCTTCAATCTTTTTGATTATTGCCCTGTATTGCATCATGTCAAATCTTTGGTTTGTGATTAACTTTTTTGGCAGGGAGTAGAAATAATCCTTGTTTGATATTCTCTTGCACTTATCAAAAAATGGTTTTGTGCTGCTGCATTTAATAAGATGTTTTTTAAATTCTTCACACGAGTAATTTTTGTTCAACCAAAGAAGAATGAAATCAAAATCATCTTTTACTCTGTTTGGAATTGCTTTTAATGTCAGCAAATAGTTGAATGGACATACTGGAATTTCAATTGATGTTTTACAGTAAATTCCATTGAGCTTTAATCTTTTGATGTTCTCAAACAAATCATTTGAAACATATATCTTTGTGTTAGTAGTTCTATCAAGCATGTAGCTGATTGTGTTTATATGAATCTGTATCCCAAGTTTCTTGTGCTCTGCCTGGACACCATAAAATACTTTCTTTGTATTCCACTTATCATCAAATGCCTTTATTACAGGCATTGTTGTTAAAGGCATAGTCATTATATCAACATCATATGTAAGTCTAATGTTGCCGCAGTAGGCAGTAGTTGCCCATCCACCTATAACAAAATGGTTTATCTTACTGAGAATATTATTACAAAGTTTATCTGTAAGCTCTAATGACAGTTTTTCGGTTTCTTTATAGTTCATCTATGTTCACCACGTCAATGTTTAGGTTTATTCTCCATTTTTTTGCTATTTGTTCATACTCTTTTGGAACTTTCTTTATGTTTCTTGGGAATATTGAGAATTTTCTTTTATCTTTTTTAGTTTGTTCATACAATAATTCTTTAATTTCTTTATACATATCCAAAATTTCGAGCAATGCACCCAAATACCTTTTCTGGTATGAATTCAGATGTTTTATTACTTTGTCAAAATCAATCTTTTCCTTCTTGATAATGTTTAATATTGGTTCAGCTGATTTATATTCTTTTATGTTCTCAATGAGGTATTCTTCAATTGTTTTTGCTACTTGCTTTGGAAGTATAGTAACTTGTTGCTGACCATCTTTGTTGTACATCTTTTGAAAGGCGATGCTTGGTTTCATGGCTGTTGTTCCAAAGATTGGTGCAGAACCGCTTGTGGCAAGAAAATCTGATGGTTTTTGAGGATGATTTGTTGGAATTGTAAGTTCTGCATAAGGCAAGTCTTTTAGTTCCAAGATTATTTTGTATGCTTTGGTTCTGCTATCATCTTTTGACTTTTCAACCTTTAGGATATCAAGCTTTTCCAGTTTATTTAGTGTTTTATATATCATCTCATCTTTATCATAGCTTAAAATATCTTTTGCCTGCTTAAAGCTGAAGCTATTGTTAATATCTATCTTTAATCTTAATTCTTTGTACCTTTCCCACAACCATCTTGGAATCCACATATTTGAACTATTTATTCAAATAAATATATAAATGTTTCTATTTTCTTCTTGGTAGGGGCAAAATCTATTATTTGCTTTGCATAAACTGAAAGATAAGAAGTAGCATCATCATAATTAGGTCTTGTTACTAATAATATTTGGTTCATTCTTCTGCCAATGCTTTTGAAAACTTTCCTGTTGTTAGGGCTTTGATAAAATTAAGCTCTAGGGTTACATAACTTAATCCTATATCATCTTCTTTTTTAATGCTTCTTTGATTAGATTTGCATTAACATGGGACTTTTTGAATTTAGGTACATGCGGAGATATTTGTTCTTCGTTTTAATTCTTCATAAATGTTATATTTTGATATATATTTTTCATTTATTTTTTGTAGGTTCAAATTTTAAAACTACAAGCTTTGTAGACTTAAAAAATAAGCAAATGAAGGTTCAAAACTCCCCCATTATTATAGATAATTTTTTTGAACCTTTGAACCTACATCTTATTTAAAGAACTTAACTATTTCTCTTTCTTTTTATTTTCTATCTTTAAATTCTTGTTTTTTGACACCCCTAAGATATTATCCTTTGCATTTCTTGAGGTAACAATACTTTCTCCCAACTGTTTCTCAATATCTCTTCTGGTATTGCCTGCTACAGTTCCTCCTTTTACTGCAATTTCCTTGCTTTCAGGAAATGTCTTTGGATTTTCCTTTTTTGAAAATTCCGTTGTTGTAGCTTCAGCAAGCATATTCAAAACAAGCTCAAGATTAGTCATATTATCTCGAAGATTTTCTTTTTTTAGATTCTTTAATTTTTTATATTCAAGCACTGTTTTATCAGACCATGCTTTTGTGATTTCATTAGTAAGGATAGCATAATCAGATTCCTTCTTTATTCCTGATCTATTCCATTCATCAGTCAAATCTTTTCTTACTTCTATTGTTTTAAGCCTTTGATTTATCCATTCTTTTGAATATCCTTTATGCAGGTAGGTTTTAATAGCCCTGTCAAAAGCAAGTTCAGGATCATAAGTTTCGTTTATTCTTTCATTCCCCACTCTTGCAAGCCAAACTTTAAAAGGCTCTGCCTTCTTTGATGGAACTGACTGAACTAGTCTTAATATCAATTCAGTATCTGCGCAATCAGTTTCATATTTTTTACCATCTGAGGAAATCAATTTCAGTTGTACGATTTTCTCGTACAACTCAAAACCCTCTTCTTTTAGCTTTATTTTTAAGTCAGACCAATATCTTCTAGGATTTGGACTGTTTGTTAAAACTTCAATAACATCAATTATAGAAAAATACCATTTTTCATTTTTTTCATCCCACTGAACCCTGACTCTTTTGTTTTCAAAGAGTTTTATTGAGCTATTTGAATCCATTTTATAGCCTCCTTATCAAGAATATTTTCTCTCAATAACGACGATAATACTAATACTTTTTGGTTTATAAAGCTTCGTAGATGATTTGTCCAGCTGTCCCATATTCTGTAAAATATATATTTGAATAATACTTTAATGTTTTAACAGATTCCCTTTTCCTTTCCAATATTCTTAATAATCTCAAACATTTCTGGATTGCTTTTCTTTAACCCTTCTAAACCTTTAAGGAATTCTATCATCTCTTTATCTTTATCCTCTTTTTCCATTACAATTTCCAGACTTAAGGCTCTTCCACATTTTCTACAGTATTTATTCTCAAATCCATTTATAGTATCACAAAAGGGACATTTTACTGGCTTTAGATTATCTTTTATGTCTTCTTTCTTTATTTCTTCACCATACATCTTTTTTACAGCATCATCTGTGTCTCTTCCAGACATATGAATATAAACAGAAGCCATTCTGCTGTCTTGAATCCATCCAAATCTTTCCTTCATCTGGGCATCTGTCAGGAATCTGGCTGACTTTGTAGCTGAAGCATGCCTGAACTGATGACAGCTTATTCTTTTACTTATATTACATTTTTTAGCTAAGTTCTTTAGCATTCTGTTAATGCAGGCATGAGTTGTTCTCTTAAACTGGTTCTTGTTGCTTAAATTGATAAACAAAAATGAGTCCTGTTTCTTTAATGGATGGTTTTCTATCCAGTTTAACAGATAAGGCACAGACGGGATTAACAATATTCTTCTTGATCCTGTCTTTCCTATTGGATTTATTATTTCTGCATAGTTTTTATCAAATTTGACATGTTTTATCTGACATGAAAGAAGCTCTCCTATCCTCATTCCAGAATCATATAAAACTGAAATAATTGCTTTATCCCTTAGATTTGTTGCATTCTTTATTAGATTTTCAACATCTTCATCATTCAATAATTCTTCAGGTAATTTATGCTTGCCATTCTTCATCCTTGCTTTAATCCAAGAAACCTCTTTTGGATAAGATTCATTATCGCCTGTAAGCCACTTATAGAATCTCTTTAGCATCACTAGGTCATCTCTTTTTGTTTCTTCACTTAAATCTTTACCCTTAACAGTTCTTTTGCTTAATCTCAAGACTAATGTTTCTATATCATCTTTTGTCAGATCTTTAAAATTCTTGTTTATATTTAGTCCGAAAAGCTTTAATTTGCAGATATATTTTATTATTCTTGGCTTAGAATAACTATTTACTTCTAGATATCTAAGAAAATTCTTAATGTGTTGCCTGTTTTCTTTTTGAATATTGGTTTTTTCTAAAGATTCTAGTGCCTTATTTATGGTTTTATCATAATTATATATATCTTCCATTTTATGCTCCTAGAAGATAGATAATAGATTTACTTATTTATATGCTTTAGAGCATTAGGGATATTAACTTAGAAAGGTTTGCCCCCGCCGTGCAAACAACTCCAAATCGATTGCGGTAACTCTCTGTTAAATATATTTAGGAATGATTTAGATATATATTAATGTTTTGTTTAATCTAATTTAGTGTCAATAAAATGATTATATTCTATTAAAATGTGGACAAAAATTTTTCTTGTTTTTAGAGCAAACAGAAATTAATTTAAATTAGCTTAACATTCTATTTTTATGAAAAAATTGGTGTTTTTTGTATTTGTTCTAATTTTATTAACAACAAGCGTTTACGCTTTTTCAATTAAAGATTCACTAACAAGTTTTTCAATAAAGGATTTTTTGTATAATTTGTTTCATAAAGATGTTGTTGGTGATAATATTATAAATAGAGGAAATATAGAAATAAAACAAGCAGAGGAAAATTATAATTCTAATAATGGTGAGGAGATAATTGTAAATAATCCTAGTAGTGATTTAAATCAAAATATTTTTGCTTCTAAAGATGGTCAAGCATTAGATAGTTTTAGCATTCCTACTGAAAATTTATTAGATAATTACATCATTAATAAAGAATTTAAAGAAAAACAAGAAGTATTATTAGGCATTAATAAGCCGATTAAGGCAATAGCTATTACTGGAAATGTGCAATTAATTGATAAAAACTCTCTAGCAAGAATTATTTTAAAGGATTCTGATGGAAAGGAATATTTGCTTTATGAGTCATATTATTCTTTAGATAGCGACGTTAAAAATTTTAATTTTAATAATATCTGTGAGGAAACTTGTATTCTAGATAGTATTATTCCTGTTTCAATCAAGATACAGATTAATAATGCTATTTTGAATGTTTATTCTCTAAATTATTTATCTGGAGAAAAGAGTTTTGATACTGCTCAAGATTTAAACATATTAAAACAACAGCTTAGAAATAATCAGGAGCAGTATAAGATTGATTCTTTTAATAAAAATTATTTTAGTGGCAAACAAAAATGGTCTGCTGAAAAAACCTCTGTTTCTGGATTAAGTTATGAAGAAAAAAAGGCTTTATTTAAAGATCAAAATAATCTTGTACCTGAACTTTTACCAAATCTTCAAGGTTTTGAATATTACAAAGGAGGGATATTTGAGGTTTATGATAACTCTAAAGGCATTGATTCTTTAACAGAGGTTGATGATACAGAATATAATCTTCCTTCTAGTTGGGATTGGAGAAACGTTCATGGACAAAACTGGATGACTCCAGTTAAAGATCAGGGGAGTGCTGGTACTTGTGGATCCTTTTCCAACGTGGGCACATTAGAATCTCAAATAAATTTGTATTATAATCAGCATTTGGATTTGGATTTATCGGAACAGATGCAAATTGACTGTGGAAACCCTGGTGGGAATTATAAATTATTAAGTGGTTTTCCACCACAGTGTATCGAAGATGAAATCTGTTATACTACCTATTGTAAATTTAAGTATTATGGACTTGCTGATGAAGCATGTGATCCTTATGTTGAGAGAGAACCTAATTACCCTGCTGTATATTGCGGTCCTGGTTATATCTGTAATGACTGGGAAAATAGGGGGTGGAAAACTTCAGATTATTATGATTACATTCCTTATTATGATTATAGACCCAATGAATGTACAAAAGTTACCTATGCTATTAGTGAAGATGAACTTAAAAAAGCAATTATAGAAAACGGGCCTTTGAATATGAATATGTATAATTGGAATCATTTTATGGTTTTAATCGGTTATGATGGTCGGGGCGATTGGAAATTAGACCAATCTTGTGTAAATTGGTCTATATATGGTAGTGGTGAAGATAAAATCTGTCATCCATTAGAGAACTGTATACCGAGACAATGTAATAATCCTGGACAAACTATGAGTATGTGTATTAATAGTATTTTTGATGAGAGCTCTATATTTGGATATGTATATAATTATATTTGTGATGATAATGGTTTTAATGATTTGTTGTGGGAGTTTATAAATCAAGATTCTTGCCCATCAAATATGGTGTGCGTTAATAATCAATGTCAAAATGAAAACTTGTTTAATCTCATTGTGGGATATAAAGCATGTTCTTGGGATACTTATTGTGGTTATTCTCTTTACTTAAATGAATATAAACCTGGAGAGGGAGAACCTTACTGGATATTTAAAAATAGTTGGGGACAAGATTGGGGGGAAAATGGATTTGGCTATATTAGTACCAGTTTTCAAAATATTGCTCATGCTACATTTTTTATAGGTCCTTATATACCGCCTACAAATCAACAATATTGGCCAGAAGATTTTGATAATACAATACATTGTGTTGATAATGATAATGATCATTACTGTAATTGGGGCATTAGTGAACAAAAACCTTCAACATGTCCTTCATATTGTCTTAA
>Ga0315284_10010388_pt1 | contig 13266 bp, 11 predicted proteins | sample YL17G09_16_MG_FD_203696 | JGI IMG/M metagenome (GOLD analysis project Ga0315284, IMG submission 203696) | Sediment microbial communities from Yellowstone Lake, YNP, Wyoming, USA - YL17G09_16 | ecosystem: Environmental > Aquatic > Freshwater > Lake > Sediment | place: USA: Wyoming | collected...
TCACATACATTGAAAGACCGACAGAAGTCGAAGCCTATCGCGTAGCTGTCGAAGAGGCGAAAAGGCTCGGTCTGAGCGAAGAAAGAATATGTGCGTATCTGAAAACAGAATGGATGAGCGCCAAAGACTTTAAACGGCTAACTAAAAGCTTAGGTTTCCAATGTGAGTCATGCTGATTTTCTAATGCGTTTTTTTATCTTTATGTTTTTCTTTGTTGATTGCGGAAATGGAGAAAGTCGGCTTAAGTTTTAAATGCGCTTGTCGGTTCATATTGATATTTGGTGTTAAAATGGCGATTTACATTAAGTGGCTTGGTCATGCCAGTTTTCAAATCAGAATTACGGACAAAATAATCTATGTTGACTTGAAGAAATATGGAAAGATGATTGAGACTTCTGAGAAAGCGGACATCATATTGGTGACGCACAATCACGGTGACCACTGTAGCCCGCCTAAAATCCAGAAGCTTCGCAAGAAAGCCACCGTCGTGGTCGCTCCAAAAAACTGTGCCAAGCGGCTCGGTGAAAACGTCAGATCCATCAAATCTGGAGAAGAAACCACCGTTGATGGCATAACAATTGAGGCCGTTGAAGCATACAATACCAAGCGGTTCAAGCCCTCTGGAAAACCATGGCATCCTAAAGGATACGGAGTGGGCTACTTGATAAATGCAGAAGGCAAGACGATCTATCACGCTGGAGACACAGATTTTATTCCAGAAATGCGCAGCCTCAAGAACATAGACTTGGCTTTACTTCCAACGGGAGACAAATACACTATGGACAATGATGAAGCGGCGGAAGCTGCAATAGCAATTAAACCAAAAACTGTGATGGCTATGCACACATGGGAAAAAGATCGCGAAGGGTTCAAAAAGAAAATCGAGGCTAACTCGAAAATCCAAGTATTACTACTCCAAGAAGGCGAAGAATACCAATTAGACTAGAAAGCGCGCGCTTTCTCGTTTCTCGAAACTTGGCCGCGCTGTGCTCTGTCATCTCGCACGCGCAGTTCATTTTAATGGAAAGAATCGAGAGGCAACAAATGAGATTATAGCGATACAAACGCCAACTGCTGTAACTATCACAGAGTTTTCGGACAATTTTCTCAATGTGGTTACTCTTTTCGCTGGTGAGATATTGAGGGAAAGAGTAGCTCGCAGCCTGCCAAGATTTGGAGTGTTTTCACAAAACTCGATAAGGTCGAGAATTACAAGGCGGTAGCTCAGCCCAGGCCTATGAAGAAGAAGTCTGTCTCTCATTTTTCTCAAGAAGCACTTGCTTTGCCGCTTTTCTTCGTTGCCTCCCCAGAACAGACCCAAAAAAACATTAGATAGGCTTGGACCGAGATCGAGTTCATCTCCAATGTATCGATCAAAAAGCATTAGTCTGTCCAGTTTTCTAACTCCAACCTCGCACATGTAATTGACATCTCTAGGCAATACTTTCCTGGAATGAGAAGCACCGATTTCATCGATTTTGCTCAAGTAATCAAAGCAATAGGCCGCTTTTTCTACATCCTTCATGCCCAAACTGAGAATCAAATATAGGAAGATCGCAGCATACATTATCGCAAAAAGGGTGGATAGAAAAATAGATGCTGGAACAGTATAAAGATCCTGATCTGTAACTTGTGATCTTAGATACGGAGCTATGAGGATATACCCAAAAGCAGCCAGAAATATTGCTTGATATGTCAACAGAGTTGCCCATTGGAAGTATCTACTTCTTGAATCCCATCTAAGAAAGGTAACCCTATCAATCACTGTATTCTTGAATGTAAATTGCCTCACCCTTCTAGCGTAAAGAATAACAAAGCCCCATCCTAGGGATGCTCCGAACAGCTCGAGAGAAATCGTTCCAGACATTTGATTTAGTGGTTTCCCCAATATCAATGAATTGGACAAATCTGCTGCTGTTGCGAATATTAGTAATATGCCAAATGCTGTGATTAGCAGAAACAAGAAAGCTAAAACGTTCAGGAGTTCAAATCTAGCTACTCTATTCCCTCGTTTCTCCCACCATTTCAACACTAATCTCGCGAATTTCTGAGTCATGCTTTCAGAATGCTTTTTTGTAGATAGGTGTCCTATTCGTCTTTTCAGACGCATTGGAAGCTCGTCAATAGCCGACATTATGACGCGCATACACGCAAGTACTCTTTCCACTTTCAATCTTTGGCCTCTATTTAGCTATTGATCCGCAATATAGATTTATGTTTTGGAGTGAGCCGCTGTCTTCCTTATTTTCCCGATTGGGGTGCGAGCGTGCTAAGATATATCCAAGCCTGATCATGAGGAAGGGTTGTATCATGAAATAGTTTTTCCGCAAACCCATAGACAGCAGACTAACATCTGAACAACGCGCACTTCGTGCGCACTACTAGTCTCTTTGTGACCTCTCTGTTTCACAGGTTTAACATAAGCTAGGACCGATGATAATATCAATCACTATTACATTGTTATCATGATTCTCTCCCATGCTGGCAATCTTGAAATACGACATGATTTATTATTATAATACATGACGGACTGGTTTAAACCGAGGATGCGAATGTATGAGAGTAGGGAATGAAGAAGAAACAGAAATCTCGGCAAATTGCAAAGCTTTCAAAGAAGACTCTCCAAAGTTTCAAGATTCTTCCTGTGGTTTATTGGCGCGGGGTGTTAGGTTTGAACCCATGCGCTGCCACCCGTGAAAGCCACAGGAATTTACTGCAATCAGTGAGCATCAAGCTCTTCTTGTTTGTAAAACTGGACTGCCGCAAGACAGGTAAGCCTAGATTCAGAGTAAATGCGAATTCAGTAAATTAATCATTGTCTGTTCACGGAACTAGGCTTGATTCAACGAGATTGAATAATTCGTAACTGAAGTTTCTTTATCGCATTTTTTTAGTGAGTGTTGAAAGAGTTTTAGAGCAGTTTTGGCGAAAAAGGTGTTTGTTACGATTTTGTTACAACTTCTGTTTCAAGATTCCATGATTTTCTATTGGATTCAGAAATGCGCGCGCTATGGCCGTACTCCATCTCCGCAGACACGAAGCCACAGCAAAGGTTTCCAGTCATGCACCGGTTCGCTCGGAAGATGGAGAAGGCAGGCAAGATAACGATCACAACGAACCCTGAAAGAAAACGTTTGCAGTACATGTATACCTTGACGACTTAGGCTCGAAATCCAAATACTGTTTTACATGACACGGCATGAAAAGAAGGATCTCGACTCAGTCATTCGAACGTGTATTCCTGCTTCTATAGCAGAAGACAAAAAGGTTCATGTTGTTGGTATGGCTGAGCATTGAAATCACACAGGTTTTTAAGTTAACCTGCTAATATTCGACTCTATGATTTCTCCAGATGTGCTCAGGACAAAACTGGATTCTTTTCCGCAGAGTTACTGGGCTAACTTCGATTACGTTTGGAAATGGAAAATCAAAGTGGAATCAGAAAGTTCAGCTCAAATTCTGGATGAAGATCACAGAAAGGAAGCCCACACCAGACTGAGCAAAATACTGCCGAGATTGAAAACTTACCGTATGGGAGACAGCTCTGAACCACTTGAGATACTGAAAGAATCGCTTGGTAAAATTTCTGAAGCCTATGATCAGCTTCGAAACTACACCTTGCTTGATTTTGAAAGTATTCCACGCGAAACACTGGAAACTGTCTGGCATGAACTCGGAAGAGCAAAAGAAAAAGACGGCAGAAAGAACAAAAACGGCTATTACTACATAATCGCAGTCACTAAACCCTTGATGCTTATGTGGGGGCAGACGCTAGCCCTTGACTCCCACGTGAGGAAGCACCTAGCAAAAAACCACAAAATCCCAAAATACTCGTGCAAATGGAATTTGGATGAATGGACAAATACGATGAAACAACTCAGCCGAGACTTGAACACTGACCAAAGAATCGTGGAATCAATGAGAAAGGAATCAAAGGCAAGATATGAACAGGATATGATAGTCCCTTATGGACGCTTCTTGGACATCTACTACTGGGAAAAACCATGTAGCTTCCAACAATAATCTAACAGATGTGATTCGCATGCGTATGTTTGAAGCTTCAACTGCTAAATTCATCAGCGTGATTCTCGAGTTATAGCAATCCAATTTAGCAAGATCTGGCTTATGTCAAGTGATGGCAGTCTTGCAGTTCTGTACTCTCTTCGCAAACTATCCATGTCTCGGATTGTTTGCATTACGTTAGACTTGATAGCAGTTTTGATAGTGTCCTCACCCGCAACCGCTAAACCCAGATCGGCGAATATTTCCTTATAGATTTCGCCAATCAGGGACAGAAACGAAGGCCAATCGTCTTGTGGATCAAACGATTTTAGATAAGAAACCGAATCCTGCTCTGCTGAAAACGAGTTTTCCCCCCTGTATACGAAATGATGATACAGAGAAACCTTCAGATCTCTTATGCCATAGAAATCGATCTTCAGAACTTGCTTCTCCGTTTTCTCCTTCCCTTTTAGTACTCTGACCATGAAAAACAAGGCTTCGGCAATTTCCTGTACGATCAGGCTCACGTAGATACCTGAGTTGTGCCTTAGAGGAACCACCGCTTGAAAGAAGCCGTTTGTGTCTAATCTGGCGAAGAAAGGTTGTGAACGAGTTTTGAACTCAAAGTACCCTCTTCTGGGAACAACTGATTGAACATTGAAGGCGTCAGGTATTGCGTTCGCGATTTCCGAGTCTTGTGTTGTTGGTAGTAACCATTCGGAGATCGGCACTTCTGATCCAATGAAAATCTCCATTAGTGGTTCCGAAGGAATGCCCTGAATCTTCGTTCTCCCTGCGCACTTTCTAGCAAAGCCAGATGGATTCAAGGACTTTGGGAAAGACTGGACCGTTTTTATCAGAGATTGGAGGTTCTTCCTTAGTTTGTTAATGTCTTTCGCATCATACAGAATGGTTCGAAAAGTCTTTGCATCAAAAGGAATATCATCAGTGTTCTGGCTCAAGAATGCGACATGTTTTCCGAGACCGAATGCCAGGCCAACCTCCAAGAAGACATTCTCATTTTTTCCGGTGAGATCTGCAATAATCAGACTGGCTTCTTGGATATTTTTGCAAATCGTGCAGATAATTTCGGGTGTGTCAAACTTCTCATCAGCTCTACCGCAAGCCCATCCGAGTTCAAGGAGGGTTTCCTTTATCCCATCAGCATAGATAACATCCATTTCTTCTTTGAAGGGCATCAGTACGAAGGCGTGTTTAGGTTTCTCTTCTACGACGAAAGAGCATGACTCAAGGTTCTTGAAGCAGGTCGGCATCTTATTGATCTTCCCAGAAGTAGATTTCACCTGCATTCCAATAACACTTTCTAGTTTCCAACTCTCTAAACAAAAGAGAGAATTCGTCTCCGAATTTGTTTCGTTTATACAGACGAAATCAGAAGACTCGGTCGCATCGCACATTCTGCCGGAACGAAAATGAATTATCCTACCTATCAACATACGCATCTATCGCTAGTGATCCACGCTATTGGTGTGTAACAAATGAGGATTTTGTTGGCTCGAGGAGAAGATATAGAAATAGATTTGAAACGAAGTGCCGACATTCTAAATAAACTCTGCAATACGATTGACTTTGAATGCCATGAGAAACCAATTTCCCTAGCTCCAGCTGATTCTCACATAGATTTTGAGGACGAAATAGAATCACTCAGCAAGAGACTTTCTGAGACTGAAAAAGACTATGTCATGTATGTCACTTGCAGAAAGTATCCAGACAATTATTTCTATCATGCATCCAATAACGCGATGATTTTGTCCTTTTCAGGTTGGAAATACTATACAAATCTATCTCTAGAGAATGGTCTTTTCTATTTTATAGCCCATGCGCTTGCATTGCGAATTGATAGACCAATCTCACGGCACGAAGAAACCGGATGCGTATTTGACTTTCTCGAAAATAAGACTGATGTTGACATAGGCATGAAGATGGGCTATATTTGCGATGACTGCTTGAAGCGAATAAAGGAGAAAGTTACGAAACACCCAGATCAGACAAGGATTCTCGTTGACGTGATGGGGATATTGAAGGTTCTAGCTAATGCATCCAAAATGGGCAACAAGGTTCTAGATTTGCTTAAGGAAACAGAGATAAAGAGTCTAGATTGGTCGACTTTTGAAGATGAGGTCAGCCAACTCTACAGAGAGCTCGGAGCAGACGTGAAGCAAAACCTATTGTTGTCTGGATTTCAAATCGATATCTATGTTGAGGAAGAAACCCCATCAAAGCAAAGAATCCGTTCTGCCATCGAATGCAAGTTCTACAAGGAAAAAGTTGGAAATAGAATAGTGAATGATTTCTCAAGAATTGTCAAGACCTTGAAAGATTCTGGACTTGTTGACAAAGGTATACTTGTCTCTTATTCAGGTTTCACCAAGGAAGCTCACATGGTTGCTGAATCGACTAGTATTGAACTGCTAGATTTCAAAGATCTAGAGACGAGATCAAGAGTCAGAACCAAAGCGCCCACTCAGGAGTCATCCAAGACGCTAAAGGACATCATTGACGCAAAAGTGCATGAGGAAGCTAAGAAAAAGGAAAGAGCGCCCAATGTATTTGTCTTAATGCCTTTTTCTGAAGATCTAGACGATGTCTATTATCTTGGAATTGCCGAAACCGTAAAGGAACTAGGTTGCTCCTGTGAACGAGTGGATCAAATAGAGTTTGTTGGTAATGTCGTCGAGAAGATTCATGATTTGATATCAAACTCGAGAATAATCATAGCCGAGCTGAGTCTGCCAAATCCTAACGTCTACTACGAGTTGGGTTATGCACATGCTTTGAAAAAACCTACTATTCTCATTTCGAAAGATCTTTCCTCAGCACCATTTGATGTCAAAGGTTTCAATCTCCTAGCTTACAAGAAGATCATTGACCTGCGCAAGAAATTGAAGAAAAATCTTGAGGCAATAATGCAATCCGAGCGCATGACTTAGCGCGCGGAGCGTAATGACTAGTGCGTACTTCCTCAGTGACTACTTCGAATCAGCAATCAAAGAATAGCGTGTGCCAGAAAACTACTTTGCAATGAGAGAACAGAACTTCTCAAGCAAGCTAGCCACTTCCCTAATCCGTTTTTCCAGAATCCGCCTGTCCATGTATCTGATCCTGTAACCTTGCTTTTCGTATTCTTCAAGCAATCTTATGGCGTTAGGACCGAAAATTCCTGAAGTCATAATGCAATAGACATCAAATTTGAACCTAGTGTGAAGTGCGCGCACTAGTTGGAATAATCGACATGCATGCCTTCATTCTGTCAATATTGCTTCCAGAAAGGCCTTTGATAGACAACAACTTGACCTTCAACTACACACCATCAAACATATTGGCTTTCATGGTCTTTCCGCTTCTTGTATTGATTCTCCTAAAGAGCGACATTTCTTTAAAAAAATTTGTAGATTTTGACTTTAGAAATCAGTAGAACTGAATAAATCTGAGATTTTCATAACAAGCCGATAGCACAAGGAAATTATACAGCATAACCTAATAACTACTTGAGCGAATTGTTAACAGATGAAATTCCTGAAGAACCTGATGTTCCGAAGGAAATATTGGAGAAAGCGAACGAAGAAAAATTATGCTTTTTCTTGGGTGCTGGAGTATCCAAGTTAATTGGCTGCAATGGCTGGACAGAAGTAGCAGCGAATCTCGCTAAGAAATGTTTTATGAAGGAACACATCAATTACAAACAGCTAGAGAGTATACTTCGGATCAATGACCCTAAGAAGATCATAACAATTTGCCACAATATTTTGTGCAAAATGGACTCAGCCAATGATTTCTTTGAAGAAGTCAAAGAGTCTTTGAAGCCTGATCCAGATTTAATTAAGGATTACAACATATACAAAGAACTCTCGGAAATTCCGGCGATCTTCATCACCACAAATATAGACACACATTTCGATTTTGCTTTCAAAGAAAGTATCGTATATAAAGAAGATGACTTCAATCCACAAAACATATTTCGCGGCAAATTATACAAAATTCACGGAACAATTGAAGATGAGAAGTCAATTATTTTTACAGTTTCTCAATATTTGAATCGATACAGAAAAGAGAATTTTATCAATTTCTTATGGACTATTTTTAATACACGAACAATAATTTTTTTGGGCTATGGTTTGGAAGAGTTCGAGATATTGGATTTTTTGGTGACAAAGATTGGAGAAGAAAAAATGGAACAAAAACATTGGATTCTTTTGCCCTATTATTCTGGAGAGGAGTATCTGAAAACCTATGATGAAGAATATTTTGGTTCACTAGGAATATCCGTGATAGGCTTCAGAAAAGACGGTTATGGCTATCGTCAGCTGTATAAAGTGATTAAAAAATGGAAAAATGAAATCAATGAATTATCCAGTATTCCTCTCGAAGATGTAAAGGACATGGAAGAAGCAGTGGATAATTTATGAAGCAGGAGAGAATTACACGGATATTTCAAAAAATAGAAGTGAATGAAGCGTTCAAGAGGATGTTTTTCAAAAAACTGTCAGAAACCGAAAATCCATATCCATGGTTTGAAGAACTTCGCAAAAGAGGGTATCTAGAACCAGCAAATAACAAAAATCCGGTATTAGAAGGTAACAATTACACTGTACCCTACTGGCAAGTTCTAGGGTTTTTGGAGAATTTAGCTCGGCGGCTATCTGAAAAACCAGACGAAAGCTTGCTTAAGAAATTGACAGCTCTAGTTGATTCTATAATCGAATATAAAGAAAACAATCAAAGGGTCAAAAACCCCTACACAGATTGGATGATAATTAAAACAATTTTCAAGTTACCTGTTGAAGAAATTACTGACAAAAACATACAGTTTATAGAAACCGTGCTTCTCAGCAATTATAGTAATTCTATCTTAATCTCAGCTGAAATCGAAAAAACCGTTTTCCCCTGTCTGATAGATGGCAAAAGCAAAACTCTTCTTTTGAAACTCCTACAAATAATAATTAAACCCAAAAATAAAGAAGCGCCCTTGCTAATTGAAAAAACTTCAATTATGGATGAGTACTGGTTTTCAGAAGCCTTAAGGAAGAATAGATTGAAAATTGTTGAAATATGTGGTTTGGATACTGCAGAATTAATTATTAATCAGATGACATCGATTTTGAGTGAAGGAGATAGGCCATTTAATGTTGTTTCAATTCCCACAATTGAAGATAGTTCGCAAACAATGTTTCCCGAAAAATATGAAAGCCAATTAGTTTATTTATTAAGGGAAACACTTGAACAGGCAACTCCGCCTTCACAACAAGCTATATTAATAAAATTACTCCAAAGCGAATTCTCGATTTTCAGGAGAATAGGCATACACATTATCAATTTCCGTTATGCCGCTTTCACCAATTTTTTCTGGTCGTGGAAAGAAAACCCCCTTGAAGAATTTGGACTTAAGCATGAGATTTACGAGTTGCTCAAATCGCATCATCAAAACTTCTCAGAAAAAGAGTTCGGCAGATTAGTAGAGTGGATAGAAGGTATAAAGTGCAAACCATCCAAAACAATTAGTGAAGATTCTGATGTGCTTCAGAAAATAGAAGCCCGTGTTAAATTAGAATGGTTATCTGCGGTTGGTGAAACAACCAATAAACAAATTAAAGAACTGTTTCAGAAATACTCCCAAATCTGGTCTTCAAGAATCGAACATCCGGGATACATATTCTGGTCGTCTGGCGTTCAAGTTTCTAGTCTTGCAGATTCGAGACCTTTTTCAAAAGAGTTACTGGCGAAATCAAATCAAGAGATAGCTGAATACATAATCAATTATGGAAAAACGGAAGAAAGAAAACCGTTTGAGTACGCCCAAAGTTTTAGATATAGTCTAAGCAGAACCGTTCGCGAAAACTCTCAAAAATTTGCTACAGACATGAAACCTTTCTTGGCACTTGAATATGAATATCAGGAAGCGTTATTGTCAGGGCTTTTAGAAGCGTGGAATAATGAAGAAAATGTTCCTTGGGATGAGCTCATAGATTACATTTTGGAATTAATTTCTCGAGTTGATTTTTGGGATAGCAGCGGGGAAAACGAGGGTAGATATAAGACACTGGTAATAAGTAACGTAGCTGATCTGATTCACAGCGGTACCAACAACGATAAACATGCATATGATGTTAAACATTTCCCGAAAACGGAAGAAATCTTGTTAATACTTGGGGAAAAAACCAAATCCGAGGTTGACCAAACTACCGAAGATTTGTTCACAGCTGTACTAAACTCGTCATTGGGAAGTGTCTATTCTGCAATGATAAGTTACTCATTGAGAATAGCAAGACTTCTAAAAAAAGACGTGGAACAGAAATGGATCAAAAATATCCAAGATCACTTTGAAAAGACCTTAGAAACTCGAAGATCAGTTGAAATTGATGTTACTTTAGGCAAGTTCTTGCTGCAACTTCACTTTCTGGACAAAAAATGGGTCAAGGATAATATCAACAAAATCTTCCCTAAAGAAAAAACTGAATCTTGGATCAACGGATTCTCTAGCTATCTTTTCCACTCAAGTCATTTTTCGGATGAGTTATACTGTTTGCTAAAGGCTAACCAAGATTATGAGTTAGCGCTGAAAACAGATTTTGGAAGATCCCTAATCTTTGGGAAAATATCTCAGCATATTTTCATTGCGTACATACGCGGTTCGGAGACTCTGTCTGAAGAAAGTCTGATGAGCGATTTAATTAGTAATCCCAATTTAGCTTTCCTTTCGGATCTTGTTCTCTTCGCTTGGAGATTGGGGAATAAAACTGACAAAATAAAACCTAAAATAAAGCCCCTTTGGGAGAAAATTGTGAAATTTATAAGAAGTTCAGAGGACGAAGCTAGATATCGAGAGATACTAGCATATCTTTCTTATTGGCTTTCTCTTGTTGATAAAATTGATGAGGATATTGTTGATTGGCTAAAAACATCAATTAAATATTTCGATCAGAAAACTGAACTTTTTTTGGTTGAATATTTACTGCAGCATGTAAACGAGACCCCGCAATTTGTAGCTGAACTTTTTTACGAAATCGTTGGTGTTCGTAAGTTTTTCCCTCAATTTAAGCAGGAGAATATTGTTACACTTGTCGAAAAACTTTTTGAGTACGGACAGACTGAAAAAGCAAAAAGAATATGTAATTTATATTTGCAAAACGGATATGGATTTCTGAGAGAACTACAAGAAAAATACAAAGATAATTGATTCTCCACCAATTAGCAGTGTAGTGTACATGCGTGTGATAGACACACACAAGATAAAACTTTACCCCAACCAACCAAATATGTTGACAGTAGCATCAAGAAAAGACTAGGCGGGATTGTGTACATGACTCAGCACATGTATAGCATTTGAAAATGGAAAAAAAGATGGCTAGTAGTGGAGTTTGGTAAGGAGCTCAAACTCTTCAACTTCCTCTCGGAGCTTCTTAATTTGTCTCTTTATTTCCAGCCCTTTTTCATAACCTTTATCAGTAATGAACCAATACGGCCAATCGCTCTCAACATATCCTTCTTCACGTAGACGCTTCAGCGTTCTGGTAAAGCTCACTAGCTTTTTGTCAGGTGTTTTTCTCCCAGGGTATTGAATTGCTGAATCAACACCTCGAGAATTATAGAGCCTACGAGTTACCTGACGTATAATATCACTGATTCTAAACTTCAAACCCTTAGGTCTAGCAGCCATCAGAACCAGAAGCACTTGTTTTTGCTGTTTGCTACTATTCATTTGTTTAACTATTTTGGTTAATACATCACTTAAGGTACTTAACATTTCCTCGAAAATGTTGCCAATCGTGGGCAAGATATATAATTGGTTCGACAATTTATCCTATAGATCGAGGATCTGCTATGACGAAACGAGGTTCCCGATCTGAAGATGCCAGTGATATTTTGGAATGGCTGGCGAAGACACTATTTTGGTTCGTGTTTGTACTATCACTAGGCACATTAGCATATTACACAGGAATAAGACCCTAAATATCTTCTAATTTGGGTTTGTATGCTTCGGGGTTTACCGACGGCGGAATCTTGATTTCTACAATCATTATTCTTGCCATTTGGCTTCTGTCAAAACTGGGTTTGTATCCTTCAAAGGCAAAAAGAAGCCGAATTATCTGTCGTCGAAATGAGTAAGTGATGGGCACACAGAAAACCTCCCAGAGCGACTACTATGCCAATTGTCCCCCCAATTCATGTGGAGAAAGGTAAGCAGAGCCGCATCGGTCAGTATTGGGTTTCTCAGCAGCGCGCATGTTAGACAACATTTAAAAGGTCAATTGAAGGCTCGTCGCTGCAGGAAGGCAAATTTGAAGATTGAAAGTCCTTATTGTCGTCTGTTTCGCCTGAAATGTCGAGCGCGCGCTAGAGCTGAAGCAAGTAGAAAAATCCAGATCCGTAAGCTTCCTTGGAAGCTGAGCAGAAAATGACACAAGAGAGATGACTTTGCGACACCCCAGCGCGCGTGGTCTAGTGGCATTAGGCTGAAAATTTACTCAACCTTCCCCTTTCATGGTGAAGATCAGTATTGATGGCAAAAAGGTGCGTCTTTATTTCTTCATTGACTTGTATCAAATCGAGATGCGCGCGTTGTTATATGGAGGAGATATCTCCCAAACTCAGTCTTCAGATGGACGATATCTCCCATAGGTATTATGGTTTTGATGGTTTATGAAGGCATATGGAGGAGGAATCCTCAGGTTATTTTCGCTCTAGCTTGAAAACCACTGGTCTTAATCCGTCTCCGCAACACCCTACTGCAACTCCAGGTTCATCATACCACTCGCTGAAGTTGCCATTTGACTTGAGCGTTACAACTGCAAAGAAAATTGCGTCCCAAGCATAAGGGCAAAACCCGCTTGGCATGCTGTCATCAACATAGAACACCTGTCCTTCCTTGAAGATGGGGCATGGACCACTATACTTTGCCTTGACTGGAGGATCTTTGAATACCTCTTTAGTGTCAAACCGTTTGAGCACCGTGATCCTTATACGACCAGCTTCCTTATCCAAACAAATACCTCACATACTTCATAGTTTTGCTTTGCAGCTTTTTTTATGGCTTGTGGAAGAAACTCCAATCCAGATATCAGTCGTTTAATGACCGTTTGCTCCCGTGTACTCCTTTTTTCTAACTCTGAAGTCTTAACTCGTGCAAAGTTTTTTAAAACTATCACATTGTAATATTATTAATTGTGAGTATTGCATCGTGGAGATTAGTGTATGCCTTCATTGAAAAAGAAGAATGTTCAAAAGAAGAAAAAACATTCGGATAAA
>Ga0315284_10010395_pt1 | contig 13264 bp, 9 predicted proteins | sample YL17G09_16_MG_FD_203696 | JGI IMG/M metagenome (GOLD analysis project Ga0315284, IMG submission 203696) | Sediment microbial communities from Yellowstone Lake, YNP, Wyoming, USA - YL17G09_16 | ecosystem: Environmental > Aquatic > Freshwater > Lake > Sediment | place: USA: Wyoming | collected...
GTCAATTCCCCTAAGATGCTTGCGAACCATGTCCAACGCCAGGGTGGCGCTCCTCTCGCGGATCCGTTCCCGGCCACCACCCAGCCTGTGTTCTATCACCTTTGATTTCCCCGGCGCCGCCAGGCCTATAAAGATAAGGCCGACCGGCTTCTCCGGCGTACCCCCATCCGGCCCCGCAACCCCGGTGACCGAAACCGCCAGCGTCGCCCCCAGCCTTTTCATGGCTCCCTCGGCCATCGCAATGGCGCACTGCGGGCTTACTGCCCCATGTTTCTGCAATATCGTTTCCGCCACATTCAGGAGCCCAATCTTAAGCTCATTGGAATAGGCAATAACGCCTCCAACGAAGTAATCCGATGAGCCCGGCGTATCGGTCAACAATTTGCCGACAAGGCCACCCGTGCACGATTCCGCCACAGCCAGCGTCGCCCCCTTCTCTTTGAGAAGCCTTCCAATTGCCCCTGGCAGCGTCTCCTCGTCATATCCATATATATAATCGTCGATCCTCTCGGCTATCCTGGCCTCCAACTCCGCTAACTGCCTGCGCCCCCCGGATGGGTCTGCGGAGGCGATCGTTAGCCTGATTTCGACTCCGCGCCACGATGGCAGAAAGGCTACCGATATCTTTTCCTCGGCCTGGGAACCGCCCCTGTTTTCAACCAGATCGGCGATTTTCTCATAAAGCGCCGATTCGAAGATGCCGGTCGTTTCTATCCTGCGATGAATAATGGCGAAATTTCCGGTGCGCCTCCTGATCTGCTCGGCCACCCATCCCGAAACCATCAGCCTCATTTCATCGGGGATCCCCGGCAGCGCCACAAACAGGCGGCCATCTTCAACGAACGCTATCCCCACCGCCGATCCAATCTCGTTTTCGATAAATTCCGCCCCTTGAGGCAGCAGGGCCTGATTCTGGTTTATGGCCGGCATGGAATGTCCCCGAGCCTTGAAATGCCCCTCTATTATTTTGAGGACATCATCATGGAACACCAATTGCCGTTTGAAATATTTGCAGATAGCCTTCTTGGTAAGGTCGTCGTTGGTCGGCCCCAGCCCGCCAGTCGTAATGACAAGCTCGGTGCGCTGCATGGCGCGAGCGATCGCCTCCACGATCAAGTCAACGTTATCGCCGACCGTAGTGCGCCAGACAACCTGGGCGCCGGCCGCGGTTATCGCTTCAGATATGAAAGCCGCATTGGTGTCTACCGTATGGCCGTATAGAAGCTCGTCACCGATCGTTATGATTTCGGCTCGCGTATATTCCCCTTTCGATAGGCATGGTGCATCGAGATCATATATAACTTACTCCCCATCTGTTAAGGAGCATAAGTATAAAATGAGTCACCACTACGGCATAGAACCCGGCCGCGATATCATCCGACATGACACCCCAGCCGGCGCGAAGCGATTCCCAGGCTCTGGCCGGCGGCGGCTTGACAATGTCGAACAGCCGAAACAGCACAAATGCAATCACAAAAGGCGCCACCATGCGGGGCACCATGAACAAGGCCGTCATCTGCCCCGCGACCTCATCGATTACGATATGGCCGGAGTCATGTCCGTAATATCGTTCGGCGCGGGTGCTCAGCTCCACCCCGATCAGGTAGACTGCCAGGGTAATCAGAAATTGCAGATGCCAGTATTTAGGCCAGACGAAAAAGAGAATGATGGTCGTGATGCCCGAGGCCCAGGTACCCGGGGCTTTAGGCAGGTATCCGGAAAAGAAAAATGAGGATAGGAGCTTAACAAAAAATCCGCCGGGGACCTCCGCCGCGCTTGACTTATTCTCATTTATATTATTCATCCCAATACCCCCTTAAGGAGCCCGCCGGACTTGAACAGGTAATCGATGCCGGTCCACAGGGTCAGAATGAGCGGCAGGGCCAGTATCATATCGAACAGATTGTAATGCCAGCCGGTCCCTGGCATAATCCAGGATGGTATCCCGGGGCCGGAATGCGAAATCAGCGGCTCGACATTGGCGTAGACCAGAATTATGGCGATCGCCAGCATCTGCGATACCGTTTTCCACTTGGCCAGTATCGATGGCGATATCACCATGCCGCGATAGGCGGCCATGGAACGCAACCCGGTAATCAGAAATTCCCTTGCGATAATTATCATCACCATCCAGCCGCGGGCATATCCCAGCGAAACGAACGACAGAAAGGCGGTCGAAACCAGGATCTTGTCCGCCAGGGGGTCCATGAAACGGCCGAATCCCGTAGGATGGCCGAGCTTGCGGGCGTAATAGCCATCGGCAAGATCTGTCAGGGCCGCTATAATGAAGACGATTGTCGCCGCCGTACGGGCATAGAAATTCTCGAATATGATAAGCACCATAAATACAGGCGATAGCAGAATCCTGGCGATGGTTAACAGGTTTGGTATGTTCATGGCTTAACCATCGGGATTGGCGCCAATCGATTCTTCTGGAAGTGCATCATCATCGGATGGTGAAATGTAAGGCCTGCGCCAGATGGAGTCAAGCAAATCGGACGTTGGTACAGGCTGTCTCAATACGGCATTACAATGAAAAAAGGCGGGGTCCCGGGACCTCGCCTATGCAGATATTCCTGCTTGTCACTATTTTCTCGCGTTTGCAGATGGTTATCGCGCCCAATCCCCGATTATTGCGGAACCCCGGTCTCATTCGCGGCCGGTTTCACTAGCCAAAAATCGCGCGGGTAGAGGCGAAAGAGCTCGAATTTTCCCTCGACACTATGGATATAATCCTCATACGACCGGAACTGCGCCTCCGGGCCAATTATGAAATAGACCGCGTCGTTTACCCTGTCGGCACGAGGCCCGTATCCGGGCAGAACCATGCCATATGCTTCCTCCATGAGGCCTTGAAGCTTGTCATACAAACCGGGGTCCTTTCTCAGTTCCAGAACCGCCTTTCTGAAATGGCGGACCTTGTCGGGTGTCAAGCCGTCGGCCAGGTCGGCCGCCATGGCCTCGCCGCGGGCCTCGTAGCGCGATCCCGAGCGGTAAACCGAGAATGCTTGTGCCACCGCATATTCGGCCAACGCCGGGTCGCGAGGCGCATTTTTTAGTTCCTTGACCACAAACTGCATGGTCTGCGCCAGGTCGGGACAGCGCTCGGCGTAGTAGACAAGGCGGCCGGTAAATTCGTTGCTGCGAAGGCCGTTCGAATAGGCCAGCCCAGCGCTCCAGGTCTTCATGAACATGCTGTGGGCGCCTCCGCCGCCATAAAGCCGCGCCGATAGGAATTTCAGCAGAATATCGGGGTCGCTGTCATCGAAACTGGCGCACGGCGCCGAATTGACGAATACCCCCGAGCGCGTATTGTCGTTGACAAGCCCTACAAAAATCGGCTTTTCGGGCGCCGACGCATGCTCTCTCAAGCGATTTGTTATAATCGGCCGTTCGATATAAACCTGATGCTTCGAAGGCTCACCTGAAAGCTGGTACAATATCTTATCCAGTCCAGGTTTAAGGGCGGCCTTGTTTTCTGTGCTCGAGACCTGGAACGCCCGCACATTATCCGACCTCAAAAGCAACTTCATGAAATATCGCAAAGCCTCCAGCGTTTTTGCTGGGGGCACTTGCAGATCGTTGTCTATCTGATGGCATAGGTAAAGCCAATCCTGCTGAAGGCTGGCGTCCGGTATTTCGGCCAGGTTCTGTTTGAGATCATCGGCCGCTTCGAGCACCATTGCCCTGGTCTCATCAGGAAGCGCCTTATATCTGGATAGGATGGTTCCAATCTGGTCGTTCACACCGCCGACGACCTTTCCGTCCTGCAGGGCCAGCAATAGGCCTAAGATCTCCTTCCTGTCGGCATTCGCTCCGAATTCAGCCAGCGTTTTCATGAACTTTGAGAATGCCTCTGTTCCCGATTGAGAGCCCGGCTCTTTGAGAAGCCATCGCACCCTCTGAAACGATTGCGCCTGGGTTAAGAAGCAGTTGGTGGCTAAAATAAGCGGATTATCCTGTTTCCACCAGGCCAGGGCGGGATCGTCCACCCACGCTTCCTCGGGGCCGCGCATGGTATTTCGAAGGTCGCTCAGCGACAGGTCAATAGCATCACGCAATCGCGCCAGGTTTTGTTCGCTCCAGTTGGGGTGGAAGAGAACTGCCTCCATCCACTCCAGTGACTTCTTTGATTCCTCCAGGTCACCACCTTCACCCCTGATCACCAACTCCACCCGGCCGGTGCGGTAGTTTGAACTGTAGTAGGAGCTCAGTTCCATGATCTCGCGCCTGAGGGCCTCCTTCATCTCATTAAATGAGTATAGGCGGTCTCTGGTGGCGCCTACTTCCGTCAAGAGAGTGGGCAAGACCGCGGCGTAAAGGAGGAGTGATTCCGGGACCACGTCCATGCGGAAAGCCAATCCGGTCATGGCACTCGTCATGTTGTCGAAAACCGATGATACCATTTGCCTGCCCCCGGGGAGTTCCTCGGTCGTGAAGCGAAGCTGGTCGTCCAGGGTGAGCGGCGGGTTATCGATAAATTTCGGCATCGCGATTTGGCTGGCTTCAGAGTCGATTGCCTCCGTCCTTTGATCATAATCTTCTTTGAATCGCTTGATCGCGTCAGCGTTTTCGGTCACTCCATATTGCGCCTTCAGATTCTCGACGAAGGATGTCAGGCGCATCTTGCGCGCCTGCTCGGTATCTTGCAGCAGTCGGGAATCGGGGCAGGCCGCGACGGCATAAGGCCGGTTCTCGACAAGGCGCCATTTTTCCACGAATCCCCGCCAGAAATTCTCTCCGCTGGAGAGAAGCCCCTCGGCGTATTGGAGTTCCTCGTCGAGCGTCAGCTTCTTTTCGAATCCCGACTGATTTTGCATATGCTTTAGATGCTCCAGCCATCTTCCGCTGGCCCCACGATAGCCGAACCCCGGCGGCGAATTAAGTAAATTGCGGAGATCCCGGCGACGCTCCATAATGCGGTTTTTGGCTCTCTCATTAAATGCCAGAAGCTCGGGGGAGCCGTCGGGAAGGCCGGCCACCCACCTTATCTCCTCGATAATCTCATTGCGCACGCTATCGATTACAGCCATGTCGCAGGTCTCCTGACGGACATTGTTGAATCCAATGTAGGCCGCGTGTCCGATATCGGAGGATATCCATTCGAAAACCGCATTGGCTCCGAGATCCATCACCCTCGTCTGCGAGTCGATAAATTTTCGGAACAGGTTAGAGGTTTCGCCGCTGGCCAGGTTGCTCATGAAAAGATCAAATATATATCCCTCGTTGTTGTCATAATCGAATGTCGGCGGCCAGGCGAATACCAAAAGGCCCGGTTCCTTTTCATTCTGCGACGGGAATCCGACGATCTTGATTGTCCCATACGGTGCCGATTTCGGCTCAGGCAGCAATCGGTCGGCTAAAGCTGGATCGATTCCCGGCGTGGCGTTCGGCTCCAAGCGGCCCAGGATCTTCGACATATTTCCAAGACAATTCTCAAGCTCTATTTCATCCCCGATTGACATGATCATGCTCATGTTGGAGAGATGGTAATTTTTCTCGATGAAGCGACGCATGTCGTCGGGGATCATTGTTCGAATGTCATCGGGATACCCGCCCGACTCATTGGAGAGAGGATGATTCATCCCATAGAGCAGATGCCGCAGCTCTCGCCCGAGGTTTCCCCAGGGCCTCTCATAGCTGCTTATCATTTCATTGTAAACAGTGCCCTTCTCCTCGAGGCTGATACTGCTGTCGGTGGGGTCGATGGTATAGCCGACATTGCAAACCTCGCGCCGAATCTCCTCGTCGGAAAAATTAGGATGCAGAAGCGCATCGAGCTTGGCCTCCATCAGCGTGAAGAATGCTTCGGTCCCCGCGGCCATGTGGTAGTGATAGCAGGTTTGAAGCTGGCCGGTGAAGGCCGAGCTGTTGCCAAGGTACATCTCCTCAAGCGAACCCACGTAACGTCCCTTGGTGCCCTTGCCCAGCATGAGATGCTCGCAGGTGTGGGGTTCGCCCTGGTCCGATGGGGGGAAAGAGTTGATCCACATGAACGCCTGCGGCACTGACTCGATACGAAGCAGGTCCAGAACAAAGCCGCTTGGGGTGTGCCTGAATCTGGCTCCGATCGGCCTGCCGTTTTCGTTCTCATAGATATTCTCGACCCGGAACGCCGCTATCGTCTGGCCCTTTTCCAGGTTTAGCAAATTTATCTCGCTCCTGGCCTGGGAGCTCAATAGTGTCGTGAGGCACGCCGCAAGCATGCCCGACAGACGCCAAATAAACATCATTCCTCCTTAGGGGAGAGGTTTTTCAACTGTCCAGGCGTTGATTTCGAATCCTCGGCTGTTCCATGCTCTTACAATATCCGCCGATTATTATTCCGAGGAATATAATCGAATTTTCCCCAATACCGCCGACAATTTTCGAATTTATTCAAATAAGAATGATGATAATGATTGCCTGATCCATTATCAAAAGAAAGTCCTGCGGCGCTGCCCAGTCATTTAATTGCCACGCCGTAAATTTCGACTGCCGCGCCAAAATTCGATTTTGGCCTTTGGGAAATAAGGAACAAAGGTCAGATCTCAATTTTGGATTATAATTTCTATCTATATCCAATAAGACAAACCCAAGTCTCGCCAATGCCCCGGAGTTTTATGCGCTAACTATCGATTACATTTGATGTTGCGATTCCTCCGCAGACCCGCGTCCAATATGGGTTAGGCCTTAATGGGCCGGAAATAATATAAAAAATGCTTGACAATGCCACGGCTCGTTTCTTATTAATCACCACAAATTTTCCGTGAGCGACTGTTTAGTAATGGACTTATTCTGATATTGTGCTGATACTGGTCTAGTGCTGAAAGGAGGTGGCTGGATTTACCAGCGATCCGGCATACAGGGGAACGAAGAACGAGTGAAATGATGGCAGGATGTGTGTAGGCAAGGGGCTTGCGCGTATCCTATTTTTTTTGGTCCCAATATATTTTTTGACGAAAGGATGAAGAAATGTTAAAACGAATCGCCCTAATTCTCGCAGCCTTGACCCTGCTTGCGGTTATGGTCGGCTGCAGCAAGGCCCCCGAGGCCGAAATGCAGAATGCCAATGCCGCCATGGAGGCCGCCAAGACGGCCGAGGCCGAAATCTACGCCGGTGATCTTTTCCGCGCCGCCCAGGATACTCTTAACGCTGCCATGGCTGTCAGACAGGAGCAGGACTCCAAGTTTGCGCTCTTCAGAAGCTACGGCAAGGCCAAAGAGGGCTTTGTCGCCGCCGAGCAGATGTTCAATAACGCCGCCACCGAGGCCGCTGCCGAGAAGGAAAGAGTCAGAGTCCAGGTAGAGCAGATGATGGTCGAGGTCAAGGCCTTGGTTGACACCACCGTCATGGCCCTCCAAAAAGCCCCGCGCGGCAAAGGAAGCAAGGCCGATATCGAGCTCATAAAGACCGATCTCGCCGCCGTCCAGGCTCAACTGACCGAAGCCGAAACCGATTTCGCCGCTGGCAAGTTCATGGCTGTCAAGTCCAAGCTCGAGGCCATTTCTCTGAAGGCCCGCGCCATTATCGACGAGATCGCCGTTGCATCCGGCAAAAAAGCTGGCATGTAAGCGATAAATTTCGTAAATTTATCCGATAAATTAATAGGGCCGTCTAATGTTGGGCGGCCCTTGTCGTAGCGACTGAATTAGTCTGTGAGGGGGATCAGTACATCTTGAATAGCAGGTTTTTTTGCCCGATGGGGCAGGCGATAATTTTTGCGGCGGCATTTCTCATTTTCCTTTCCTGCGAAAAACCTCCAACGATGCTGCTTGACAACGCCAAGCTGGCGCTCAAACGGGCCGAGGACTCCGGCGCCCTCCGGTACGCCGAACAGGACTTCCGCGCTGCCCAGGAGATAATGCGATCGGGCTGGATGGAGATGGCGCGCCAGAATGGCCGGCTCGGGCCGTTCCGCAACTATCACAACGCCGATTCACTGCTCAGGCTATCCATTTCCAGGTCTTCCGATGTAATCAAGCGCGTGCAGGAGACGATAAGGAGCCTTGATTCCCTGGCCAGGGGCGAGCGCCTGCAACTGAAGAATGAACTTGACACCTGGCGCGAGGCTCTCGACGGATCGCTCGAGAACTTCAGAGCCGAGAAATATTGGACCGAGGCCGAGTTCGCAGTCCGTGTCAGCGAACGCCTGGCCGCCAACGGCGAATATCAAGAGGCTATCGATGCTGTCAGGAAAGGCCGGGGCTCGCTCCGTAATCTCGAGAACACAATCACCGAATACATCAATGACCAAACCAGGAAAATTCAAACCTGGAGACAATGGGTGCGAGAGACTCTGGCGGAATCGCAGTCTAACGGAACCAGTGCCATCATAATCGACAAATCGGCGCACAAGACTTTTCTTGTCAAAGGCGGGCGGGTTATCCGAACCTACGATTGCGAGCTGGGATATAACTCCGCTCACCAGAAGCTGTTTGCCGGCGACGGGGCTACGCCGGAGGGACAATACCAGATTACAAAGATAAAGTATAACAGCAAATTTTATAGAGCCCTTCTGATAAATTTCCCCAACAGCCTCGATATCAGGCGCTTTCGCGAAAATAAATCCAGGGGTATTATCTCGCGATATGCCCGTGTCGGCGCCCTGATCGAAATTCATGGCAACGGCGGAAAAAATGAGGACTGGACAGACGGTTGCGTGGCTCTTAGTAATAACGATATGGATCACCTGCTGCAGTTCGTCGCGGTCGGAACGCCAGTCACTATCGTGCGTAAATCGGATCAGTGGCCATGAGAAGATCTTTTTTATTTATCCTGATACCGATCGTCCTGGTGCTTATCGCGCTTCTGGCGATTCTGTCGAACAGGCAGGGGAAAATACCCGAGGACCAGGCTGCCATCTATGTCGACAGCACATATGTCAACCTGCCAGGCGACGTCAAAAAGGCTCAGAAGGAGCTCCAGCGGGCCCGCAAGGCTTTCAACCAGTTGAAGCCCAAGAAACCGTATATTGTAATCGATACTAACGCCAATAAACTTTCCCTTCGGACCGAAGACTCGCTGATCTATAAGGCCACTTGTTCCACCGGGTCGGGTGGCATTCTGGTCGACAGCCTGACCGGCCGCAAATGGATATTCAACACTCCCAGGGGTGTCTTCAAGATAAATAGCAAACTCAAACAGCCCTGGTGGCGCAAACCCGATTGGGCCTTCATCGAAGAGGAAGAGGAGATTCCCAACGACGAAAGGGAACGCTACGACCCCGAAATGCTCGGCGAGTATGCCATGGGTTTCGGCGATGGCTATTTCATTCACGGGACGATCTATGAGCGCCTCCTGGGGGTCAGCGTCACCCATGGCTGCGTGCGCCTTGGCTCCGATGACCTGCACTACATTTACGCGCGCGTTGGGGGCGGCACTCAGGTGTATATCTTCTAGAATTATGATCGGGACTATGCGCATATCTGTGGCGATGCTGTTGAGCGTATTGGCAACTTTCGCTGTCTCGTGCAGGAATAAAGGATCGGCCGTGAAACCTAACCAGGAGGTTGGTTCCACAAAAAAATGGGACAGGGGAAAGGCCGATCTTGAGTATCGATTAATTCAAGCCGAAACCAGGCTGGCCAAAACCGAAAAACCATACCTCGTCCTCGATATGAAAAACAGGGAAATCGTCATCAAGCTCAAGGGAGCGTTGGTCTGGAGTTACCCGATGGAGGTCGACGATGCGAATTCCGAGCAGATCGACGATTTCGTCCATAGGTTTCGGGGCAATCAGATGCGGCTCATCCGCCCTTTGACAGAGACGCATCTTTTCGCGGCCTCAGACAAAACGCCTGACTCTATCCTGGCCATTGTCGGCGAGGCTGTCAATGTCGACCCGGACCTTCTTCAGAGAGAAGTACCGCAACGGTTCATGATCTCGTGGAGCCCGAGCCTGTCTCTTGAAATTCGCACCGATGTCGCCGGCAAGCCGACATCGAGGTTTAAGAATACGTTTGTCGAGTTCAGGCAGGCGCTGTCTCTGCCGTTCGGTGTCGCGCGGATAGTCATCAAGATGAACCCCGAGGATGCCCTGACTCTATATCGGGTCAGCCGGCCGGGCCTGCCGACGCTGATATATCCGGCATTTTAGGCGCTATTATCTTTTTCTCGTAAATATGGGAATCGAATATGCACTATGCGGAAGCACCTCCAATCTACACCGGAATCCCTTTTGTCGTCCTGCTTCTGGCTATCGCCATTCTGCCGCTGGCCGCGCATAAATTCTGGGATAAAAATAGAAACAAGGCCATAATCACGGCAATCATCAGCATTCCTGCGTTCATCTACCTTTTGGGGAATTACCAGACCGAGATGGTTCATAATTTGAAGGACTATAGCTCATTTATCATACTCCTGGGATCGCTGTTCATCGTCTCCGGCGGCATACTCCTGACCGGAGATCTCAAGGCCACGCCGAAAGTGAATGCGCTGTTTCTCCTGATTGGCGGAGTTATCGCCAATGTCATAGGCACGACCGGCGCCAGCATGCTTCTAATACGCCCGCTCCTAAGGACCAACTGCGAACGAAAGATCACCGGGCACATCCCTGTGTTTTTTATCTTCGTGGTCTCCAATGTCGGTGGTTGCCTGACTCCCATTGGCGACCCGCCCCTCTTCCTGGGCTATCTTCGCGGCGTCCCATTTACCTGGACATTATCCCTGGTACCTGAATGGTTGACTGCCATGGGAATCTTACTGCTCATCTTCTATTTTTGGGACAGGCATGCTTATCGCCACGAGGCCGTGAAAGATATCAGGCACGATATCGCCGAAATCGAACCTCTCAGAATTAAAGGAAAGATCAACTTCATATTTTTGGCCGGCGTGGTATTGTCAGTGGCGCTGCAGATACCCGGTCCCTATCGCGAGATCATAATGATCGTCATGACGGGATTCTCGCTGGCCCTGACCAGGAAAGATTATCGGGCGGCCAATAAATTTACCTATCACCCCATTGCCGAGGTGGCCATTTTATTCGCCGGCATTTTTGTTACCATGGTCCCCATTTTGATAATACTCCACGAGAAAGGGGCGGCGCTCGGCCTGACTAAACAGTGGCATTTCTTCTGGGCCACCGGCGGCTTAAGTTCTTTCCTCGATAACGCCCCCACCTACCTGGCCTTCTTCTCAACCGCCGAAAGCGTCACGGCTCGGATGGGGGCTCTTGGCAATATCGTAGCCGGAGTCGACTCCGGCCTGCTGCGCGCCATCTCCTGCGGGGCGGTCTTCATGGGGGCCAACACCTATATCGGCAACGGCCCCAACTTCATGGTCAAGGCCATTTCCGACGAGCATTGTATCAAGGCCCCGCACTTTTTCGGCTACATGGCCTACTCCGGGCTGATCTTGATCCCCACCTTTATAGTCATCACCTTAATCTTCTTCCGCGGGTAGATCGCCCGCAGTCCAAAAAAATCTAAATAATACCTTGACAACTATTTCCGCCTATCTATTTTAATAAGTAGGATATTGGCTTTATAATCTGTCGACCTTGGGTCAATGAGTCTGACGCCTTATCCTTAGTGCTCCCTGGGCCTTTCTCAAACACCTGGAGAGAATGCGCCCGAATGTTTTGGCAGCGCAAAATCGAAACAAATACCTGGTGCCATCCCAAGTCCCGGACGGTACACTTATATTGTGCGCCGGCGGCCAGGGGTCCGCCTGAAAGAATCTCCTTGAAGTTTGACAACCATTGGTTTTCAACAATTAATAAGGAGATATTTATGAAAAAGGCATTCTTATGCGCATTGGCGGTACTGTTGATAGTGGCCCTATTTCATCTGCCAACCCCAGCGCAAACCGGATGCAAAGGCATGATGGAATGGTCAGAGCTCGTAACACCAAGCCCTCCATACAACGCTTGTGCCTCCGAGATGAAGACGACATTTGCATATGAAGTTATTTGGAGTACTGGCGGGTATAGTGGGGTGCATTGCATAGTAATTAATTCTGGATGGGACGAGTATTATAGTCCCTATGGGTTGCTTCCCGGTCGCGGACAAAAGATCAGTACCTGGCATTGCACAAACCTCAAGAACCACCAATTGCAGATGGATGTTACTGTCGATCTCGAACTAGGATGGAAATTCGATCCTTATTACCTGAAGGCAGAATATTTCGAGGACAATCCCGCGAGTCCAGAACCGTAAATTAAATCCTATGGGCCCCCCGATAATGCATCGGGGGGCCTAACCGGAGGCAACCATGTTTATCAAGACACTTATAATAACTGGGTTCTGCATCGCTGCCCTTAGCATAAGTGCTAAGGGGGACGATAACATCTGGTCTACCGGCGGCCCCGAGGGCGGCCGCATATGGACCATCGCCATACATCCCGACGATAGCCAACGTATTCTCATCGGCACGATCGAGGCTGGCATCTATAAAACAGCTGACGGCGGGGCTAATTGGACAAGGATAATAAGCGATGTATTGGACAATACCCTGCGCGAAATCACTTATTTCCCAGGCGCTCCCGATACCGTGTATGCCGCTACCTATAATGGCCTTTATCGAAGCGAGGACGAGGGCCAAACCTGGAGCCTGGTGGAATTGCCGTTCGGTCCCTACAACGAGATCGTGGATGTCGAAATTCACCCGGTCCACCGCAACATAATTTTCGCTGTTGGCCCCTATACACAATGGCGCTCATCCGACGGAGGCACCAGTTGGGATACCCTTAGAATGCCTTTTGTGGCCGTTCAGGCAGTGCGCACCGATCCCCTGAGGCCCGATACAATGTATCTGATTACGCATTCACGAAGCATGCGCTGGACAGTGTTCCGGAGCATCAATCTAGGACTCGATTGGGAAACTATCCACAATGATTTGGATACCAATATTTATGCTTTGGACCTGCAGATCGATCCGGTCAACAGCGACATAATCTATGTTGCCGGCGTTAATTGGCGAAATATAACGGGCGTTTGCGTCTGTAAGACCACCGATGGCGGCAACCATTGGTTCGATGTGACGCCGGATAGCCTGCACGATCCGTTAGTCTATTCGGTGACTATTTCGCCTTTCGACCACAATACTATTTACGCCTGCTCCAATAAAGATGGGGTCTTAAAGACGGTCGATGGCGGGACCAGTTGGACCCCTATCAATGAGGGTCTGCCCGGCAGAATTACGCACAAATTGGTCGTTGACCCGATTTCGGCGCATCTCTATCTCGCAACTATTTATGACGGTATTTACAAATCAACCGACGAGGGAGCGACTTGGCGGAAGATCAGCGCCGGCATTTACAACGCCACCTGCATCGACATTGCC
>Ga0315284_10010396_pt1 | contig 13264 bp, 11 predicted proteins | sample YL17G09_16_MG_FD_203696 | JGI IMG/M metagenome (GOLD analysis project Ga0315284, IMG submission 203696) | Sediment microbial communities from Yellowstone Lake, YNP, Wyoming, USA - YL17G09_16 | ecosystem: Environmental > Aquatic > Freshwater > Lake > Sediment | place: USA: Wyoming | collected...
CTGGAGCCACGTCTTACGAAAGTCATGGACCTGAGCCGTCAGGCACAGGGCGGCGGACGCGGCATGTTCGGCATGATGGGTGGAATGCGAGGACAACGTGGAGGCAATAACGCCGGTGGCCAGGGCACCCAGGGCAACAGGCGAGGACCGCAACAGGACCCCGCTACGATGACGCCCGTAGACAAGGCCGCCGAGCAACTGCAGACCACGCTCGACAATCAGTCGGCAACGCCGGAGGAGATCAAGAAGAACTTGACAGCTCTGCGCGAGGCCCGCGAAAAGGCAAAGCAGGAGTTGGCGACGGCACAGCAGGAGCTGAAGAAGATTCTCACCGTGCGCCAGGAAGCACAGTTGGTTATGATGGGACAGTTGCCCTGAGGCACAACCAATCCGATGAACGCACTTGTAGACAGAATGTTCGATCAGGGTCTGATTGACGAATCCGCGGCCCGGGGGATCGCCGGCCTGCTCGCCGAAGGTGAGCCGCCGGCCCGGGCCTTCGCGGTCAACGGTGTCGCCGAGGAAAACCTGCTGCGATTTCTCGCCCGGGAGCTCAACCTCGCGTTTGTCGAGTTGGAACACCGGACGTTCTCCAAGGAATGGCTCGCCCGGTTTCCCGCCCGCATCCTGCTGGACAAGCACGTCATGCCCGTTGAGGGGGAGCATGGTGATCTGTTGGCCGTCACGAGTGATCCGTTCGATACGTCGGCGGTCGATGAGCTGCGCCTGGCCACCGGCAGAGATTTCCAGATCGCCCTGGCCCCGCTGGTGGAAATCGACCGATGCATCAAGCGGTACCTGGGCGTCGGGGCCGACACTGTCCAGTCGATGATCTCGGAGGCCGGCGAAAACGGTTTCCAGGTCATCGACACGGACGCGGACGAGGATATGGACCTGACGCGGGCGGCGGAAGGGGCCTCCATCGTCCGTTTCGTCAATCAGATCCTGACCGAGGCCATCGAATTGCGGGCGACGGACGTGCACATCGAGCCGTTCGAGGAGTCCCTGCGGGTGCGATACCGCATCGATGGTGTTTTGCAGGAGGCGTCGGTGGCCCCTGAGGTCAAGCAGTTCCAGGCGGCCATCGTTTCCCGCTTGAAGATTCTGAGCAAGCTGGACATTGCGGAAAAGCGGGTGCCGCAAGACGGCCGCATCAAGATCCGCATTGCCGGCCGGGAGATCGACGTCCGTGTCTCGGTAATCCCGATGCTCTACGGCGAGGCGGTCGTGCTGCGTCTACTGGACCGCTCCTCGGTCCTGCTGGGACTGAACAAGCTGGGCATGTCTGAGCGGGACCTGGGAATCACGCGAATCATCCTCGAGCGGCCGCACGGAATTATCCTGGTAACGGGCCCGACCGGCAGCGGCAAGACCACGACGCTGTACGCGGCCCTGTCATGCATCAACGACGTTCAGCGCAAAATCATCACCATCGAAGACCCCATCGAGTACCAGCTCCACGGCGTGAATCAAATCCAGGTTTCGCGCAAGGCCGGGCTGACCTTCGCCAGTGGACTGCGGTCCATTCTCCGTCACGACCCCGACGTTGTCCTTGTCGGCGAGATTCGCGACTCGGAAACGGCGGAGATCGCCATCCAGGCGTCGTTGACCGGTCACCTGGTGTTCTCGACCCTGCACACGAACGATGCCCCCAGCGCGTTGACCCGGCTGGTGGACATGGACATCGAGCCGTACCTCGTGGCCTCCTCGCTGGAAGCCGTCCTGGCGCAGCGACTGGTGCGGGTGATCTGCCCCGAGTGCAAGGAGCCGCTCGCCGAACACGAGATGGCGCCGCTGCGGCGGCGGTTTGGCGATCAGTTGCCCAGCGTGCTTTACAGAGGCCGCGGCTGCCGGCTCTGCCAGGGGACCGGATATCACGGACGGATCGGCATTTTCGAGACGATGGTGATCACGGACGAAATTCGATCCCGCATCCTCGAAAACACCTCGGCGCAGGAGCTGCGCAAGTTGGCCGCCAAACAGGGCATGCGGAGCCTTCGCGACGATGGATTCAGACACCTGCACGAAGGGCGGACCACGATCGAGGAGATCCTCAGGGTCACAAAGGACGACACGTTCGATCTGACTCGGCTTCAGGACGCGGGGAAATAGCGGTAAGGTCAAGGCATGGCGACATTCACGTACAAGGCGATTGATGCACAGGGACGGCAGGTGGCCGACAAGCTCGTCGCGCCCGACCGTGCCGCGGCCATCGATGAGCTCTGCGGCAGGAGCCTCAGCCCCGTCTCGATCGAGAGGCAGGAGGACCGCCGGACCGAGGGTCTGACCGTACGCGTCGGCCGTGTCTCCAAGAGCGAAGTCGAGGCGTTCACTCGGCAATTGGCCAATCTCCTGGCGGCGGGCGTGCCCCTGAGCCGGGCCCTGAATATCCTCAGCCGGGAAGCTTCCCGGCCGGCCGCCGCAAGGCTCTGGGCCACCGTCCACGACCAGGTGGCCGGCGGGGCGCCTCTGGCGGATGCGTTTGCCCACCACCCCAAGGTGTTCTCGCCCGTGTACGTTGCTATGGTGCGCGCCGGCGAAACCGGCGGTTTTCTCGATGTCGTGCTCGAACAGATCGCGACCTTCCGCTCGCGCGAGCAGGACCTCAAAGGCAAAGTCACGTCGGCCCTGATCTATCCGATGATCCTGTCCGTGCTGGCCAGCGGCATTCTTGCATTCTTGCTGATCTACTTCATTCCGCGGTTTTCGCTGATGTTTGCGGAATTCGGCGGCTCATTGCCGACGTTGACGAAGGCCATCGTGGGGGTCAGCGGGATGGTCGTCCGCTACTGGTTCGTCCTGGTGCTTGTCGTTGCTCTCGCGGTCTTCGGGATTCAGCGGGCGTTGGCGCGCGAGGAAGGACGTCGTATTCTGGAGCGTCTGATGCTTCGATCTCCGTTGTTCGGCCCCGCGGCGGCGAGGTTCGCGCTCGTTCGGTTCTGCCGCATGCTGGGCACGCTCATCGCGGCCGGCGTGCCGCTCGTCGCGGCGCTGCGCGTGGCGAAGGAAGCCATCGGCAACCAGGTCCTGGCGGACACGGTGGACGTCGCCATCGATGACGTCCAGCGCGGGACCGGCCTGGCGCGCAGCCTGGAGGGCTGTCGGGTGCTGTTCCCGGCTTCGGTGATCGAGATGGTTTCGGTGGCGGAGGAAAGCGGCCGGCTGGACAAGGAGCTGACCCGTCTGGCCGCGGCGTACGAGCAGGAATTGGATCGCCACCTCAAGATGCTCGTGGCGCTGGTCGAGCCTGCCTTGCTGTTCCTCATGGCGGCGCTCGTCGGCACGATCGTCATTGGAATGATCTTGCCCATATTCAACATGCAGGAACTGATTCGCTGAGAAAGCGAGCGATACGAAGTGAAGACTTTTTGACTGAGATGTGATATGAGATCGCGTGCTGAGAGTAGGAAGAGACAGTTGGGATATCGACAGGCGGCCGCAAGGACGGGCTTCACGCTGATCGAGCTGCTGCTGGTGCTGGTCATTCTGGCGACGCTGGCGGCCATCGTGACGCCGAAGTTTGCGAGGCGTTCGGAGCAGGCGAAGATCACCGCGGCCCGCACGCAGCTCTCCTACTTCGAGGTGGCCCTGGATGCCTTCGAGATCGACATCGGCCGCTATCCTACGAACGTCGAGGGGCTCCGGGCCCTGGTGGAGAAACCCGCGTCCAACGCCGAAGGGTGGCAGCAGCCGTACCTCAAGAGCGGTATACCACACGACCCCTGGGGCGGTGAGTACATCTATCGGTATCCGGGGCAGAACAACCCGGACGGCTACGATCTGTATTCCTACGGCCCGGACGCAAAACTCGGCGGCGACGACGATATCACGAACTGGTCCAAAGAGAAATGACGCGACGACTCGATGGGACCTGCGCCCGGGTGGCAGCTCTCCCCAGGGACAACGAAATGACGGCGAACACCGGACAACGCGGCGGACGAAGAGCCATGACGCTCCTGGAGCTGATCCTGGTCATGGTCATTCTATCGACCGTGCTGGCGATGGCGGCGCCGTCGCTGCGGGGGTTCTTCGCCTCGCGTCGCACGGAGGATACGGCCGCACAAATCCTCGCGTTGACCCAGTTGGCCCGCTCCCAGGCCATCTGCGAGGGCATCATCTATCGCCTCAACTTCGACACGCAGGAGCGCACCTACTGGCTGACGGCGCAGCAGGAGGGCGCTTTTGAGAAGCTCAAGACGGGATTCGGGCAGATCTTCGCGCTGCCGAAGGATATCGAGATGGAGTTGGACGGGGTCGAGGAAGACGGGAAGGACAAGTTCCTCGCGTTCACGCCTCATGGCACAGTGACGGCCGGCACGGTCCGGCTGATCGACCGGCGCGGACAGGCCGTGGAAGTGACCTGCCCCACGATCACGGAATCGTTCTCCATCGTGGAAAGCACGCGGATCTATGGTCAATACATATCGAGATAATGCGACCGCAACGCGACACCGCCCGGGCGGCTTCACCTTCATCGAGCTGCTCGCTACGGTGGTGCTCATCGCCATCATCATGCCCGTGGCGATGCGGAGTATCGGCCTGTGCACCCGGCTCGGCGGACTGTCGCGGAGGCAGGTCGAGGCGGCGTCGCTGGCAAAAACGAAAATGACCGAGCTGACCGTCACGGGGGACTGGGAGAACGGAAACCAGCACGGGAGCTTCGGCGAGGACTGGCCGGGGTATGAGTGGAAAGCGGCCGTCACGAACTGGACCGACTCCAGCGTCCGCCAGCTCGACCTGACGGTACTCTGGGAATCGATGGGCAGACAGCGGACTGTCATGCTGAGCACGTTGGTCTATCCGGAGGAGAAATGACGTGACGATTCAGCCACGACATCCCGGCCGATCTCGGATACGAGATTTCGGATTTCGGATTTCGGATTTCGGATTCGCACCAATAGTCTCCTTGAATCCGCAATCCGCAATCCGCAGTCCGCAATCGAGAAGGGCGTTCACGCTGCTGGAGCTGCTCGTGGCGATGGTGCTGATGGTGGTGGTCGCCTCGTGCCTGTACACGTCGTTGTACACGGGCTTTCGTGCGTATCGCAGCGCCATGTCGGCCGTGGAACCCACCTTGCAGGCCGTCAATGCGATCGATCTGCTGAAAGAGGACATCGAGGGCGTGCTCCCGCCCGGCAGCGCCCTGGCCGGCTCGTTTGTGGGCATAGATTCAGCGGGCACGAAGGGCGTGGACGCCGACAGTCTCGAATTCTATACGACCCACATCTATGCGGACCAGGAGCAGTTGATGGGAGGTTTGGGCAAGATCGAGCTGCTCCTGGAGACGGATCCCAACAGTGCGGACGGCACCTATCTGCTCGTCCGCAGGCTGACCACGAATCTGTTGGCCCCGAAGGAAGCTGAGGCGGAGGAGCAGGTCCTCTGCCGCCGGGTGGTGTCCATGAACCTCCGCTATTTCGATGGTTCCGGCTGGGTGGATGATTGGGATTCGACGGCCGATGCCGGCAGTTTGCCCCGGGCTGTGGAGGTCGATATCCAGATCGCGCACAACGGCAAGAAAGGCGCGGAAGCCCCGCAGAAACGCAGGCTCGTCCAGAGCTTCGCCCTGCCGTGCCAGACCCCGGCACAAGAGGATACCGGATCGACGCTATGATACGCATTACGACTGAAAACTCCGTAGCGAGGGTGGCAGCGGCAAGCGAAGCCTGCCGATGGTATGCCCATTCGCCTTCGGCAAAGCCGTCGGCCTTGCCGATGCCGCCCGGACGCGAGGCGATTTCGGATTTCGGATTTCGGATTGCAGATTGCCGCCACCGCTCAAATCCGCAATCCGCGATCCGCGATCCGCAATCGGGGACGGTCCTCATCGTCACGATCTGGGTCGTTCTGGTGCTCGCGGGGTTGGCGCTGGTGTTCGCGCGGTCGATGCGGGTGGCGGCGGCCGTGTCGGCCAATCACGTCGCCTCCCTGCAGGCCGAATGCATTGCCGGCGGCGCCCTGGAGTACCTCGTGGCCGAGCTCAGCGCGAGCACGCAGGAGCAGGGGACCTCCTCTCAGACAACCGACTCCTACGCGGCGTTGCAGGTGGGGCAGGGCTATTTTTGGATTCTGCGGTCGAACCTGGAGAGCGACCGGGAATTCGATTACGGCCTGGCCAACGAGTCGAACAAGATCAATCTCAATTCCGCCTCGCAGGAGATGCTGCAACGGCTGCCGGGCATGACGGCCGAGCTGGCCGCCTCGATCATCGACTGGCGGGACAGCGACAGCGAGGTCACCACCGGTGGGGCGGAGGATGAGTACTATCTCCTGCAGCCGAAACCCTATCACTGCAAGAACGCGCCGCTGGAGACCGTGGACGAGATTCTCCTGATCAAGGGCGCCTCGGAGGAATTGCTCTACGGGGAGGACACGAACCTCAACGGCGTCCTCGATGACTGCGAGAACGACGGGGATCTGAGCGATCCGCCGGACAATCGCAACGGCCGCCTGGACGCGGGGTTCTACGACTACGTCACGGTCTATAGCGTGGAGGCCAACGTGGACAGCCAGGGCAGTGCCCGCATCAATATCGATTCCGCCACCGCCCGGGCCAGCCTCCAGAGCGCGCTGCAGAAGGTCGTCTCGGCGGACCGGGCCCTGGAGATCATGGGGCAGGTCTCCACGGTGGCAAACTACACCAATGTCATCGACTTTTACTTCCGCACGGGCATGAAACCCGAGGAGTTCTCACAGATCGCCGATCAGCTCACGACGAGCAGCGAGCAGACCCTTCCCGGGCTGGTGAACGTGAACACCGCCCCCAAGGCGGTCCTCCTGTGCCTGCCCGGGCTGGAGGAGAGCGACGTGGAGGTGTTGCTCTCCTACCGCAGCGCCAACAGCGACAAGCTCACTTCGATCGCCTGGGTGGCGCAGGCGCTGGACCGGGCCAAGGCCGTCGGCATCGGCAGTTATATCACCGTTCGCTCGTATCAGTACTCCGCGGACATCGTCTGCCTCTCCGGCAACGGGCGGGCCTACAAGCGGTACAAGGCGGTGATCGACACCCAGGAGACAACGCCCCGGGTGGTGTACTGGAAGACATTGACTCGTTTCGGCTGGCCCCTGGACCCGCAGATCGTGGCGGCCATGAGGAAGGGAGAGCCCCTTACGAGCGTGGTTTTGAGCGTGAATTAGGATTCCGCAAGATGGAGATTAGGCGTACGTTAGGAAAGTGCTTGATACGCAGCCGGGTAGACGGATTATTCAAGGAAACCCTGAAACGGATTTCCTCGAATAGTAGAAGCCTGATCCCCGTTTTGAAAAACGCCTGTTGGCGGAACGCGGTGAAGGTCGGCACGCGACACATACTGGGACTGGCGGTTGACGACTGCGGCGTCGTCGCGACGGAGCTGTGCATTCGGTCGGATCGTGCCGAAGTTCGAGCCGTCGGCGAGCTCTCCTGGGAAAAGGAGTTCACCGCGGACAACGCCAAGGAGCTGGGCGGGCAGCTTCGGCGGTTCCTGCGGGAGGGCGGGTTCTCCGCGAGTCACGTGGCGATTGGCCTGGCGGCCAAGTGGGTGCTGGCTAAGGAGATCGAAACGCCTCCGGCCGCTCCGGAGGTCCTGGCCGGCATGCTCAGCATCCAGGCGGAGCGGGCCTTCTCCTTGAACGCTGACGAGATGATCTTCGATTACTGCGGCAAGACCAGCATGTCACAGAAGGGCCAGGTCCTGCTGCTGGCTGCGCCGCGACAAGTCGTCAACCGGATCAAGGCGGTCACTGATGCCGCCGGGCTGCACGTACAATCTGTGACCGTCTCCGCCTTAGCCTGCGGCGGGGCGCTGCGTGACGCCGATCCAACATACCGGTACGGGTTGTACGCCCGGCCTACCTACTGCGAGTTTTGGGGACAGTCGGACGGCAGCCCCCGATTCGTCAAGCACGTGCCGATGGGGCAGGATGGGACGCCGGCGGGCTACGCGGACCTGCTGAGCTCCACGATTCAGCGACTGGTCCTCTTGTCGGCAGGACAAGACCAATCGCCGCCGTACCAGGTCATGGCGTATGACGCCTGCGGCCCAGCGGAGGAAGTCGTTGGTCGTGTCAATGAGCGGCTCCAACCTCAGATCACCGTGCATGACGGCTGTGCGGGCCTGCTGGCCGGGGGGCTGGAATGTGCCGATCCTTCGCAGGCTGTCCGCTCGGTTGCCGCCACCGCGGTCGCTTTGGCCGACGTTCACGGGGGCGGGCCCGCGGTCGATTTCCTGAATCCCCGCCTCGGAGGCAAGCGGCGTTCCGTGCACAAACGCGCGATCGCCTGGGCGGCCGTCCTCGCCGCCGGCTGTCTTGTCGGCCTGGGCGTCCTTTTCCTGGATTGGCGGGGCGACAGGAAGGATATCGCCGTCTATACCGCGCAGTTGCAGCAGATGGGCCCGGACATCGCGGCGGCCCGGGAGATTGTCGATCGTGTTTCCTACGCCGGCAGTTGGGTGTCCCGCGAGCCGCGTTTCCTCGATTGCCTGCGGGAGCTGACGATGGCGTTCCCCGATGAACCCCGGGTGTGGGCGACCAGCCTGGCCCTGAGCGGGACCGGCACGGGCCTGCTGGTCGGCAAGACCACGAGCGAGGCGAGCTTCTATGAGGTCCTGGACAACATCAAGCAGAACAAAGCCTTCTCCGACGTCAAGATGATTCATATCCGGGATGCGGGCCGGGATTCCAGGGAGAAGGAATTCGCCGTCAACTTCAAATTCGAAAGCGTGAAATAGGCATGGTTCTAACGACACGTGAACGCATTATCGCTCTCGCGACCTTCCTGGTGGTGGGCGCCCTTCTGCTGGACCGGTTCGTCCTCACCCCCGGCTGGCGCCGCCTGCAGGCAACCGAGAGCCAGAAGCAGGAATTGCTGGCCCAGGTTGTCGAGGCGCAGAACCTGTTCGAGCGGCGGGGGATGCTGGAGCGGAAATGGAAGACGATGCTGTCCGACGGCCTGCGCAACGACGCGGAGGCGGAGAGCCGGGTGGCCAGGGCGCTCGACGGCTGGTCGGCGGACACGAGGCTGATGCTCACGTCGGTCAAGCCCGAGCGCGTGGCCGGCGACAAAGGTCTGAAGGAGATGACGTTCATGGTGGCCGGCAAGGGGCGGCTCGACGCCGTGGCGCGGTTTCTCTACAACGTGGAAACGGCCGAGATGCCGATCAAGGTCAAGGACATGCAGCTTGGCTCGGCCGGCGAATCCGGGGACAGCATATCCCTGCAGCTTACCCTGTCCGCCCTGTACCTGGGGGCTGCCCCGAAGCCGTCGGAAGAACCATCACAGCCGAAGCAGCAAGAGGCAAAAAATGAAGAGCCACTCCTACAATAGGGCCGCACTTTTCAGGCTTCTAACGATCATCATCACGCTGGTTGTCATACTGTGGCCTGCGACCGGCCGCAGTCAGACCTCGAGTCGGCGGGACCGTTCTCGTCGAGAGACGTCCGCTCGTTCGAGCTCATCGCCAACTGTACAGGCTCCTCGACAGGTTTCCGCACAGAAGGCCCCAGTGACGAAATCGGTCGAGCCGAATGCCGCCGGGGCGAAACCCGGCGCGGCGGCCGCACAGCCCGCCGCGGCGAACGAAGCAGCCGCGCTGCGCCCGGACGAGGTCGAACCCTCCTTGGAAAGCGCCGGGGACGAAGGGGCGGGTCCATGGGCCGGGTACAACATCATTTTCCAGCGGAACATCTTCTCGCGGCAGCGCAGCCCCTTCCGGCCAAGAGAGAAGAACGGCCAGCCGCAGGTCGTGGTCGCGCCCAATCCGGAGACTCATTTTATCCTGAAAGGGATTGTCCAGGAGGACAACCAGTTCATCGCATTCATCGAGGATACGCAGGGAGGAGGAGTGCTGCGGCTGCGGCAGGGCGATCGTGTGGCCCGGGGCGCCATCAAGACCCTGAGCCTCGATGCGCTCGAGTACCAACTGGAGGACAAAACGATCAGTGTCAGACTGGGCTGTGACCTGGAGGGTACACGTGGGGTCGTGACCGCGCCGGCCGGCGACTTGCTCGGCGCGTTGCAGACACCCGCACCGGCATCGACGGCGGCGCCGGCCGGCCAACAGGCACAGACCCCGGCCCCCACGGGAAATGAAGCAGAAATTCTCAAGCGACTCATGGAGCAGCGCAGGCAGCAAATCGGGCAATAGCGTCTCGGTGCCGCGAGCTTCCGTGGTCACCTGAACATTCAGGAGGCAATATCGATGCGTAGTCTCAGAATCATTGCGGTTGGCGTCGTCCTGGCCATTGGCCTCGTCTCGATTTCAGGCCGTACAACCGCCCAGCAGAACCCCGATCCACCCGCTGCGGACGCCAAGCCCGTGGAAGTGGTCAAGACCAACGGCGATATGAAGATCAAGCTGAACTTCCAGGATACTCCCCTGCAGACCGTTCTGGAGTACCTGTCCGAGACCGCCGGGCTGACCGTTGTCTCCGATGAGCCCATCGCCGACAGCCGCATGACGGTCATCAGTCGCCAGCCGATCTCGCTCGATCAGGCCGTGGCACTGATCAACTCGATGCTGAAGGAGAAGAGCCTGACCACCGTCCTCACCGGCAAGACCTTGAAGGTGGTCACGCTTGCGAATGCCAAGAAAGAGAATATCCCTGTCCTCACGGGCCGGGACCCCAATGCGGTGGTCGCCAGCGATAGTGTCGTGACCTATATCGTCCCCGTCAGCCACCTGACCGCCGCCGCCCTTGCCGAAAACCTGAAGGCCTTACTCCCGGAATATGCCAGTCTTGAGGCCAACGAGGACGGCAATGCCCTGATCATCACGGACACCACGGCCAACATCAAACGCCTCATGCAGATTGTCATGGCCCTGGACACGCACATGGCGTCGGTCGCGGAAATCCGGGTCTTTCGCCTGGTCAACACAGACGCCACCAGCGTGGCCACCCTGGTCAACAGCATCTTCCAGCAGCAGGCGCAAGGCAGCACCCGCGGCCGCAACCAGCAGGGGGGCTTTCGCGGGCCGCTCGAGATGATGATGGAAATGAGAGGGGGACAGGACCGGGGGCGAGATGGCCGCAGCCAAAGCGGCCAGCAGACCGGCGGCGGCAGCGTGAACGTGCAGGTGGTGGCGGCGGCCGACGAGCAGACGAACTCCGTGGTGGTCCGTGGCCCGGCCGACGCGATGGAGTTGGTCGCGGGGATCATTGACTCGCTGGACGATAAATCGGCCAAAGTCGCGGACGTTCGGGTCTTTCAGCTCCGGTACGCCGATGCGACGAACGTGGCCGACGTGATCAATCAGCTCTTTGGCCAGAATCAGTCCTCCTCCTCCTCCCGGTCCAGGTCGGGCCGGGGCGGCGGCGGGGACATGCCGGGCCCCATGATGTTCCGAGGTCCCTTCTCGCGTGAGGGCGAGCAGACGGAGGGGACCAGCAGCATGGTGCAGGTCACCGCCGCGGCCGACAGCCGCACCAATACCGTCGTGGTCACCGGCCCGGAGGCTATCCTGGAGGTCGTTAACGGCGTCATCCAGAAGCTCGACACTCCACTGTCCAACGTGGCGGACGTGAAAGTCTTCCGCCTGGAATACGCGGATGCCTCAGATACGGCCCAGCTCATCAACGAGGTCTTCGGTCAAAGCCGCACGACTTCATCACGATCGTCATCGAGGTCAAGCTCCCAGCAGAACCAGATGATCAGCTTTCGGGGGGGGCCTGGGGGATTTGGAGGCCAGCAAGGCGGCCAACAAACCACCAGCACCTCGGACATCGCGGTGGTCGCCTCGGGGGACACGCGGACGAACTCCGTCGTGGTGAGTGGTCCGGCGGAAACACTGGTGGTCATCGCCCAGGTCATCAAAGAACTCGATGAGAACCCGGCGGCGGAGCGTCGCATCTTCGTCTACGCACTCAAGAACGCCAACGCCACGAATCTCATGACGATTCTGAACAACCTCTTCCAAGAGATGCAGGCCCTGAACCAGCAGGTCACGGGTAGCCGAACCAGCGTGACCGGCGGGCAGAGGAACGCGGGCGGTGCCGCGGGTGGCGGTGGCATGGCGGGTGGCGGCATGGCGGGAGGTGGTGGAGGCGCCTCCTCCTCCTCCGGCAGCTCGTCCAGCGGTGGTGACACCCTCTCCGAAGAGACGTACTTCGAGGCCGATCCGAACACCAATTCGCTGCTGGTGATGACCTCATCGAAGAACTATGACAAGATCAGACCGACCATTGAGGAATTGGACAAACCCGTCGGTCAAGTCCTGATCAAGGTCTTGTTTGCCGAGGTGACCCACAGCAACAGCCTGGACCTGGGTACCGAGTTCTCCATGATGAACCTCCGCAGCTCCGGCGGCAGCACGGACACCACGCAGGTCTTTGGAAAGCCCGATACCCTGATAACGGAGGCAGGGGCGGTCCGCCCGACGGGCTTGTCGGTACGGACCCTGGAGGGGGACCTGGACATTACGTTGCGCGCCCTTCAAACGACCAACAAGCTGAACGTCCTGTCACGGCCGTATATACTCACGAGAAACAACCAAATGGCCACGATTACCGTTGCGGAAGAAATCCCGATCCCCAGCGGCACGACCACAGTTGCCGGACAGACCCAAACGACCGTCACGTACCGCAATGACATTGGAATCGTCCTGGAAGTGACCCCGTCCATCAATCCGGACGGCCTGGTGAACATGACCGTCAGTCCGAAGATAACGAAGAACCTGCAGAGCAACGTGAAGATATCCGAGACCCTCAGCGCGACGTCATTTTCCACGCGTTCGGCCAACACGAGAGTAGCCGTGCTTGACGGCCAGACCATCGTCATAGGAGGTCTCATTGAGGATTCGGTGACGAACAACGTTCAGAAAGTACCCATCTTGGGCGATATCCCCGTCGCAGGGTTCCTGTTCAGGCGGACCGAGAAGATTAAGGAGAAGAAAGAGCTGCTGATCTTCCTGACCCCGTTCGTCGCCAAGGAGCCGAAAGCGCTGACCCCCATCTCCGAGGCCGAGCGGGCGCGGAGCAACCTGGACAAGGACAAACAGACCTCCGACATCTTCCAGAAGCACATGGACGCCATGGAAGACAAGCCGGTCAAGTGACACAGGTCCAAATCCACGTTTTGTGGATTCAGAAAGGACCCCTGGCTGCAGGCTTCCGTCATCCTGAGGCGAAGCTGAAGGATCTGGCCCCCGAAAAGGAGGTTTCTCCCGCTCGCAGCCCAGACCCGTTACTCCGCTGCGCCGCGTTCAGGATGACAGACGGTCAAAGGTGCCTGCGGAACCAGTCGCGGGTGCGGCGCCACATTTCCTCCGACAGGACGTGGCCGGCG
>Ga0315284_10010397_pt1 | contig 13263 bp, 11 predicted proteins | sample YL17G09_16_MG_FD_203696 | JGI IMG/M metagenome (GOLD analysis project Ga0315284, IMG submission 203696) | Sediment microbial communities from Yellowstone Lake, YNP, Wyoming, USA - YL17G09_16 | ecosystem: Environmental > Aquatic > Freshwater > Lake > Sediment | place: USA: Wyoming | collected...
AGAAGAAGAAGAAGAAGAAGAAGAAGAAGAAGAAGAAGAAGAAGAAGAAGAAGAAGAAGAAGAAGAAGAAGAAGAAGAAGAAGAAGAAGAAGAGGAGGAAGGAGAGAAATAGAAAGTGAGTCAAAAGGAAAGGGTTTTTCTCGAGGTAGGGAAAAAACGTAAAAACGTCCAAAACCCGGAAAAAAAACTCTCTTACCTCCGAGCGCCTCCGTCGCCTCGTTGATCCGTAGGCTCTCCGGCAGCTCCCCGTACGACTTGAGCGCGCGCGCCTCCTCGGCACTGTACTTCAAAATCACGTCGGCCTTGCCGTCTTGGTAGTCCCGCAACCCAACGAGCACGACGTCGCCGGCGTTGACCCAGACCTTCTTGCGCATCTTGCCGCGGATGTGCGCGAGGCGCTTGACGCCGTCGATGCACTGCGCGTCGAGGCGGTTGTTTCCCAGCATCTTGAGGACCTGGGCGTACTCCTGGCCGTCCTCCTTGAAGATGAGCTCGCGCTTCTCCTCGGAGTCGTTTTTGCCTGGAAGTTTTTTTTTGGTTTTTATTGTTGGTGTCGAGGGGAGAGGGCTGTTTCGTGAGTTTTGCGAGGGCCGGCGACGGATGAGGATATGTGCCGCGTCGAGCAGAGAGAAAGACGCGGGCGAGGGGCGGAGGAACGCCACGCGCGGGCGGCGAGAGAGAGACAGCGCCAAGACGACAGAAGAGAGAGCACGGTTCCCCCTGTCGTTATCAAACGACGACGTCCCCTCTTCTTCGGCCGCCGCCGCCGCTCTCTCTCGCTGTTCTCAATCACGGCCTTTTCCCCCCGCTTCCTGGGGGCGCCTCGAGACTTTTTCCCTCTCTGAAGCCTCGCTGCGCTCGAGGATCATACCCTTCGCGCCCTTGAATGCGCAAAGATCTCCGAGAGAGGCGCGCGCGTGCCCCGGGAGCCGTGCAAATAAGCGCCGAGAAGAGTTGATCGATGGGGGGCACGCCACCGAGAACCGGGCGACGATGCGCCTTCATTCAATCTCACCTCGCCTGCGGTTCTTCCCGCCCTTGCCCTTGTTCTTCGGCATGGTTGCTGCGTGAGTTTCTCTCTCTCGCTGCTCCGCTCGGTCGGGGAGAAACGAAAGAGAGAGAGAGAGAGAGAAAGAGAGGCTCGCTTCTTCGACGACGTCGACGAAGAAGAAGAGAGAGCAGATTTGTCTTTTTTTTGTGTGCGACGTTTTTCTTTCCTCTCTTCAACCTCCTCGACAACAGCGACCTTCGACCGCTGTTCTCCTCAGTCTCGCTCCCCTCCCGAACCCGCCTTGCTTTCCTCGCGAAGAGACGAACGAAAACCTGGCAAGAAGAGATCAACGAAACGAAGACGAAACGAAGACGATGCTGCCGTTCTTTTAGTACTTTACTCGAGCTCAAGAAGCCACCACAACTCTCTCTCACTGTCTCCCTCTCCTTCGCCCTTTCTCCCTCTCTCGATCTCCTACTGCTTCTTCTTGCCCGCTCCGCTGCTGTTGGCCCGCGTCAGCGGGGGGGCGCTCGGCGCGGCAGAGGCCTCGAAGCCACCCTTTCCCGCTCCCGCGCCTGCTCCTCCCTTGCTGTTTTTCGCAGAAGCAGACGCAGAAGCGGCGGCCGCCCTGAACGCCGTCGCCGGCGCCGCGGTCAGCCTCGCCTCCCGCTCGTCCTCGAGGTCCGCGAGCCGCCGGGCCAAAACGTACACGCGCGCGAGCAGGCACCAGGCCGCGACGGCGAACGCCGCGATCCACGCGTTGCGCTCGGCGCGCCAGCGCTTGGCCGCGAACGAGGCCGCGGCCGAGGCCGACAGTGACAGCTCAAGCCCGCCCTTGTGCTTTGCCGCCGCAGTCGCGTCGCGCACGCTGCCGATGGCCGCTGCGCCCGAGAGTGCGATCATGACGTGGATGAGCTGGAGCATGCCCAGGACAGGGAGGCCCAGCGTGCGGTCTACGACGCGGAGGACGAGACGGGTGAACGATCTGAGGGGGAGAGAGGGGAGATGGAAGAAGTCGGGGTTCAAGGCGTCAGCTCTGTCGTCTCCTCGATTCCTCTCGCGTCAAACGGAATGGGACACCCTCGCTCAGTTAGAAAGAAGTCTCACCTGGCCGGCGACGGGAGCACGAGAAACGTCAGGAGGATGAGAGGCGGGGGCAGAGTAAACTCCACAAACACACGCCACGCGCCCATGGTGAAGGGGAAGGTCTCGAGAAGAGGGAAAAAGCTGTGATGGCGATCGAACCCCGCCGACTCGGAATGCGTGAGCTCACTTCTGACTGCTCCCGTCGAGGCTGATCAAGAGACCCGCCGATTCGCCTCCCTTTGCATCTTTTCTTCGGGGCCATCGCGCGCCTCGATCGGCTCCTGTCCTCCACTGCGGCATCAAGTGCAGGTAAATACGGAGAACGACAGGGAAAAGGCGCAAAACAAAAGGAAAAGCGAAGCAACGATGTCGCCGTCGCAAAACACCGCCGACGCCACCCCGGACAACAACAACGGCCCAATCCACTCGCACCGCCTGTTCCTCCCGCAGTCCGCCGCGGCCGTCCTCTTCGGCGCCCTGGGCGCGCGGGGGGCCCCCGTCGCCATCGGAGGCGGGGCCTGCGCCTGCTGCCTGGGGCTGGTCTCCGCCAGGGAGCTCGCGGGGACCGAGCCCGGGAACGAGGGAGCGGAGGGCGACGCCGGGGTCGACCTGGTCGCGGTCTCCATCGAGGGCCCCGCCGACGCGACCGCGGCCGCCGCGGCGGAGATGATCTCCGTGGCGCGCAGGGCCGCGGAGGAGGCGGCGGGCGGCGGCGCAGTCTCCGCCGGGGACGCCGCCTCGGGAGGCAAGTGGACCTACTGCGACGAGGCGGGGGCGCGGCGCGGCGCCTTCCCTTGGCCGCAGGTCTTGCGCTGGGCCCGCCGCGGGTTCTGGCAGCCAGGGTTCCCGCTGCGGGACGTGGCCAGCGGTGGAATCCTGCCCTCGGCGCTGGCCGTGGCGGCGATGGCGTTTCTGTTCCCTGCGGTGGCGCAGGCGGCGGCCGCCCAAGCTGCCTCTCAGCAGCAACAGCAGCAGCAGCAGCAGCAGCAGATGATGATGATGATGATGACGCAGCAGCAGCAGCAGTTCCACCAGCAGCAGCACCACCACCGGCAGCCCCAGCAGCAGCCCCAGCAGCCGACGGCGATGGCGACGGAGGCGCCCCCGCTCGCCGTCCCGGCGCAGCCGCGCCCCTCCCCAGTCATCCACCACCTCTTCGCCCAGGAGGAGGAGATGACGATGGCCGCGATGGCTGCTCCCGGCTCTTCTCCGGGTCAGCGCGCTCCGCCGCCGCCAAGGGAGCACCCGCAGCAGCCGGGAAAGTCGAGAATGAACATCGCGGACGCGCTGTCGATTCTCGGGAGGAGCGGCGTCGGCGGTGGCGGCGGCGGAAGTGGCGGCGGCGGCGGAGGAGGAGGTCGAAGGCGAGGAGGAGGAGGAGGGGGAGGTGTCAACGACAAGCTCCCTCCTCCTCCCGCGCGGTCTGTCGTCCCCGTCCCCGCCGCAGCGTACGCCCCGGCCGTCGCGGCCTATCGCCCGCCTGCTGCTGCCGGATCCGGGAGGCACGGCGCAACGGCAGCCACGACTGCGACCGCGACTGCGGCCTCGTCCTCCTCTTCGTTCGACCCGCGCTCCCTGGCCGCGGCGCTCGACGGCGCCGTCGTCTCCTCGCTGGCCCCGGCCGTCGCGCTGCGCCTCAGGGCAGTCCACGGCGACCTCTGGCTCGACGTTCTGCCGGAGCCGCTGCCGTGGAGGACGCCCGAGGCCGTCCTGTCTGTGCTCAAGGCCACGTGGAGGTCGAGCTTCGAGAACGGGTACGCTTCCTCGGCGAGCGCGGCGACTCGGGCCCGGGCCGCCGCGGCCGTGGGGAGTCTCCCGCAGAGCCTGCGGGCCGCACGGGCCGGACGCGGGCCCGCGGTGGGCGAGGCGGCGTGCGCGCTCGCGGACCTGGTGAGGGACTTTCCCTCTTCCGGCGGCGGCGGCGGCAACGCTGGATCTGCCAGGGGGGCCTCCTCGGAGGAGGCGGCGGCGGTCGCGGCGGCGCTGGCTCGAGCGAGGGCGGCCGCGGCGTCTGCGGCGTCAAAGGCCGCGTCTGCCGGGTGGATGTGAGGAGGAGGATCCGTCCGTGAAGAGCGCCGAAAACAAATAAAAAATAAAAAAGCTCATTTGTAAAACCAGAGGGGAAAGCCGAAAAGAAAAGTCTCGAGCCTTTGTTTACACGTGCCGAGCAAAACGAAACCCGCATTCCGCAGCACTCTCAGTTGAAGCGGTGCGCGACTACGCGGGGTTCGAAAAACTTTGGCATGAAAAAACTCGAGAACGTCTCGAAAAGGCGTCTCTCCGGAACAAAAAGCCCCGATTTTTTTCTTCCCTCTCCATTTTTTTTTTTCTCTTTCAAAAATCACGCGCTTGCAAGAATCATCGTCGGTCGCGGTCAAGCAAAAGAAAACGCCATCTAAAACACGAAAAAGGTTTCTAGAGCTGGACGCCTTACTGGGGCAGGAAGCGGGAGGCGTTGGCGAAGCCGTTGTTCTGTTTTTGTTTTTTATAGTTTTTTTTTCGATGGTGAGAAATCGAGTTTTTTTTTCTTTTTCTTTCTTTCGCTTTCTCTCTCCCTATCTTCCAACCCGAAAGACTCACCACGCCGGGCTCCGCGAGGTGCTCGGTAAGGTTGGCGATGGGGCCCTTGCCGGTGACGATCGACTGCACGTAGAAGCCGAACATCGAGAACATCGCGAGGCGGCCGTTCTTGATCTCCTTGACCTTGAGCTCAGCGAAGGTGTCGGGGTCGTCAGCCAGGCCCAGCGGGTCGAAGGGGCCGCCCGGGTAGAGCGAGTCGAGCCCCTCGACGCCGGGGGCCTCGCCGGCGAAGCGGAAGGCCTCGGCCTGGCCCATGAGCGCGACCTGCACGGCGACGGTCGCGATGATCGACTGCGCGTGGACAAGGGCCGGGTTGCCGAGGTAGTTGAGCCCCTCGCTCTCGAAGATCTTGGCACCGGCCGTGAACCAGACCGAGGCCTCGTCCGAGAATGGCACGCCGTTGTTCTTGAGGACCTCCGGCACGACGCAGCCGAGCGCGCCGAGCATGGCCCAGCGGGCGTGGATGACCTCGATCTCGCGGTAGCGGGCAAAGGTCTCCGGGTCGGCCGAGAGGCCCGAGGTGTCCCATCCGTAGTCGCCGGGGAACTCGCCGTTGAGGTAGGCAGGCGGGGAGGTGAACGGGCCGAGGTAGAGGTTGCTGTTTTCAAGTTTTTCGACAGAGGGGGAAAGAAATGAGTTTTTTTTTCTTGTTTGGCTTTCGATTTCCTTGCTCCGTGCGCGCCCTCGAGAGGGGGAAAAAACTTCCGACTCACCGGTCGGGGCCGTAGAACTGGGCTCCCGAGGACTTGGCGACCTTCCTGGAGGAGGCCTTGCCGCCCTTGACGGTGCGGCGCATGGTGGTGGTCTTCTGCGGGTGAAAAGGTGGAAAGAGGGAAGCACGGACGGAGAGAGGAACGAGTATCTCGTGAGCAAAAAAGAGGAGAGGCTCACGCTTCAAGGGTGAGGGACGGCGGCGGAGAAAAAAAAAAGGAAGCGCCGACTTGCGCTTGCGTTATCCACATCAGAGCGCCCAAGCCGACGCCGCCGGCGATCTTCTCCGCTGTCCCTCTCCCGCGAGCGCGACGCACACAGATCGTCGCCGTCGAAAGGGGACGGCGAAGAGGCGCTGGTGCGCGGCGAGGGAGCGAGAGAAGGTGAAGAGAAAAGCGAGGAGGTCGAAAGAATGGAGCTTCGCGGAGTCAAGACCTCTTGATTGTTTTTTGCTCCCGGCCTTCACCCCCGCGCTAAACCGCGCGCGGGCCTTTCCCACTCCAGAAACCGAAGCGGGCAGCTGTCTTCCGATACATAGCAAGCTCCGCGGAAGGAGAGAGGGCGGCAGAGCGCGCGAGTCGGCAGGGAGCGGCATGGCGTAATCGGCTAAGGCGACTAGCTGGGTCTCTTTTCCTTTTTTTCTCTTTTCGTTTTTCATGCCTCGCAGCCCCCCCGCCGCGGTCCCTCTCCGGGCTCTTTTCTCCCCCGCTTCCCGCCGCGGATATGTCTTACCTTGCCGGAGGTGGCGCGAGCGACCGTGGTGGTGGCGCGGGTGGTCATGACGAGGGCCATTTTGAATTTTTTTGGAAGAGGCTAAGGTTGAAAGAGAAGAAGAAGTTTGAAGAGAAAAGTGAGAAAAAAGTTGCGGGCCAAGGGGAAAGCAAAAAATAAAAAATAAAAACTCATTCGACACTCTTCCTCGGTTCTCTTCGTCACCTTCTTCCCTCTCCTTCTCTTCGTTGTTCGCCCGTCCAACTCCCGCACTTTCAACAAAATGGCAGGTGGCGGCGACTACCCCAAGGGCGTCTGGTCGCCCGCCGGGGGCTGGTACGCCGACCCGAGGCACTGGCGGCGCGGCACGGCGCTCGTCGTGGCCGGGATGGCCGTCGCGGCGTTCAAGGTCTTCTCGACGTCCGCGAGGCTCGAGACGCGCCACGCCGCCCCGGCCAGACCGATCCCGTCGAGGAGATGGTCTGACGTTCCGGAGGCGAGGATCGGAGCGGGCGGAGCGACGAGCCTGGAGAAGTAGAATAAGGAAAGAGAGAGAGAGATAATGTGGTTTTTCTATCGCGTTCTTCTCGCCGCCGTTTTTCTTTTTCAACCCCCTCCTCCTTTTTCCGTCCTCTGCCCTTGTAAACAACCACACTTCAAATGCACGGTGTGACTCTCTCTCTCCCTACCTCTATCGTTTACACAAGGCGGCTGGGGGCCGCAGCAGGAAAAGTGGGGATGCTGCATGAAGGAAGTAAGAAGACGAAAGGAAAAATGCAAAACGAGGAAAGTGAGTCGAGCGAAGCTTGCACTCTCTGTTTTTTCTCTCTCTCTCTCTCTCTCTCTTTATTTTATGAAATAAACGTTGTAATAAACAACGTTTATTTCAAACAACCAAGGCGTGTACGATGCTGTTAATGATACAATAGGCGGGGAGGAAGCGAGTGGAAAAAAGCAAAGAAGCGGGCAAGGCAGTGGGCGGAGGGAAAGAAAAAGACAACAACGCTCTTTTCACTCGACGACCAAGAGATCGTCGCCCTCGCCCTCCTCCTCCTCCTCCTCAAAAGCGACGGTTCATCCAAACGTGTTCTCCCCCGAGAAGGTCATGTACAGGAAGCCGTCGACGTCCTTGTGCTCGTCGTAGACGTCTGCCATGAGGGCGGCTTTTTTTTTTTTTTTGAAGTGGTATTGGAAGAAGAGGGGAGGCGAGAGAGGGAAAACGTGAGCGCCCGGAATCAAGACGAAGAGCAAAGGTTTCCCTCGACTCTTTTTTCCCCTGCTTTCTTCTCTTCCCTCCCTCCGCGCGTACCTGTGGGGGGCAGCACGTTCTTCACGAACATGAAGATGGCCTTCTCGGGGGAGATCTGGATATTTTTTGTTTGGTGAGAGAGAGAGAGAGAGAGAGAGAGAGAGAGAGAGAGAGAGAGAGAGAGAGAGAAGGAAGAAGGGTGAGTGTTAAAAATGCGACTTTGGGTCTCTTGGTGTTTTTTCTTCTCTCTCGCGCGCGCTCTCTTTCTCTTTCTTCCCGCGCTCCTCTCACCTTGATCCTCTTCCGGATGACGTAGCTGAAGTGTCCCACGGTCAGGTCCGAAGGGACCAGGTATCTGTTTTTTTGTAAAGATGGAAAGAAAGGAAGAACAAAAACAAAAAGGTGAGCATTGAAAAGAGAGGAAGGAGGAAAACATCTCCTCTCCTCTCCTCTCCTCTCTCTACCAAACTCACTTCTTCTTGTCGATGTCCGGGATGTCGGACTTGTCCGCCTTCTCGACGATGACCTGATAGAGAGCGCGGCGTTTTGTTTGATTTAGGTGGCGGTGATTATGTGCGCGAGTGAGTCAAGTGAATGTTCGAAACGAGGTTGTCGAGGTCGAGAAAAAGCAAAAACAACGAACGAGACATCGACGGCGGATTCTCGAGGGCTTTCGTGTTCCTCGCCCGCTCGTTCTCTGTCGCTCTTCTCCTTCTTCGAGAGACCAGCGACTTCCCCTGAGTAGACAACGCGGGGCCAAAGGAGAGAGCAGAGGGTAAGAGAATAAAAGCGAGCGCGACTCATGTTTTGCCCCGAGAGCGAGCAAACGAGAGCAGCGAGTCGAGGAAAGCGGCTTGATGCTTTCGAAAAACGACCAAAGTGAACTCTCTCACTGGGATGCGGTCCGGGTACTTGTCTCTGATCCTGCTGGACTCGGCCTGGCGCTTCTCTGCCGATGAGTGTGGGGTTGAGAGAGGGAGATGAAGAGGAACGTGAGAAAATAAAGAAAGATAGAAAGAAGGAAACGAGTGGGAGAAGAGCATTGCTTCATCTCGATGATGCCTCGTCGGCGTTTTTTCTCTCTTCTCTCCCACGCCGCTCTCCGCCCCAGCATGCTTCGCTGCCCTATCCAACTCCAAATACGCGTCGACACAAAGAGGAGATTCGAGGGAGCGCACCGAGCGGGTGCTCGTCCTTGAACGAACGGGAGCGGGACGACATTCTGGGACTTCAAAGAAGAAGAAGAAAGAAGAAGAGCAAGATAAACAGAAGAGAGGGAGCGCGTCCACGTCCAGAGAGAAGTGAAAGAGATTTTTTCCGCCGTTTTTTCTTTTCACCTTTTCCTCTCTCTTCTTTTTCTCGCTCTCTCTTTGCTTGCTCCCGACAAAAACCTCCTTCCTCTTCCCCAAAAAACACAACACTCAGCGGGGCGGCGGACAAGTTTTTTCTTCTCAAAAAATGTTACACTGTTTTTCTGAGGGTTTTTTCTTGCTCTTTCAACCGCCCTTTCGCTCGGGTACTGCCTCGACTGCAGCAGCAGGAGCAGCAGGAGCAGATCCTGCTGCTGCTGCTGCTGCTTTCTTTCCCCACGCGCCTCTCGGGGCGACGGCGGGGGCGGGCGAGCTCCCGCGCCCCTCCCCCTCCTCGTCCGTCGCAGACTGTGTCGGTGCCGCCGCCGCCCGGATCGCCTCGGTCGCTCTTCCGCCTCCCCTTCCCCCGAGCGACGGGAAGTCCGCGTCCGTGTACTCCGGCAGCGTCGGGGGAGGCAGAAGCGGTGGCGGAGGCGGTTTTTCGGAGGTGGTCACGACGACCGCGGCGTCGGCGACGGTGGAAGGAAACAGCGCCCCCGCCACCGGCGGCGCGAGCGGCGATGGCTCCCGAGGAGCAGCGGTGCCGCTGCTGCCGCTCCCACCTCTGCTGCTCCCGCTCCCGCCGCTGTTGCTGCCGCCGTTCCTCGCGCCCTTTGGCGGGCTCGCGACCTCCCACCCTTCGGCGTCGACGATCCGCCTCCTGGAGGCAGGGACCACGGCAGAGGGCGGGCGGAGGCGAGGGAGGTGAGAAGAAGTTGATGAAGACGCAGAGGGAGGTCGCGAGGTGGAGGAAGAGGAGGCTCTCCGCTGCGGTGACGCTGCAGCTGGAGACGGAGACGCCGTCTTCGTCGTCGCCATCGCTGTCGCTGCTGCTGCTGCTGCTGCTGGCTCCTTCGCCGCTTGCTGCGGCCTCCGAGGAGGGTACCGCGCGACCACCTCGGCGAGCGTCGGCTTGCCGCTCGACCAGGAGGAAGAGGAAGGAGCAGCGGGAGCTTGCTCTTTCGGCGACAAAAGAGCGGAAGGAGCCCTTGTTTCTTCCGTCGCAGAAGCAGCAGCAGCCTCCTTGCTTGCAGCGGCGGCAGCCGCGCCCCTTTCCTTCGCCTTTTCCGTCTTCCCGCCAGCGAGAGAGGGCCACGCGCCACTGCTTCCTCCCTCGGCGCTGTCGGCAAGGGGCGGGGGCGGAGGCAGAGGCGGCTCGGCCGCTGCTGTCGTCGCCGCCGACATCGCCTGTCGCGGCGTCGAGTGCCCCCGCTGCTGCTGCTGCTGCTGCTGCTGCTGCCTCGGCTGCAGCTGTTGCCGCTGCTGCTGCTGAAGCTGCTGCTGCTGCTGCTGCTGCTGCTGTGGAGGCTGCTTCTCAGCAGACGACGGAGCGGAAGAGCTCGGCACCGAAGAGAGCGGCGACGCCTCCGGGAGAGAAGAGCCTCTTCCCTCCGCCGCCTGCGGAACGACAGGCGGCGTCGGCGTTGGGACGAGGGGCTCGAGGTCCCGCTGCTGCTGGTGCTCCCTTTCGTCCTCTTTCGCTGCTGCTGCCGCCGCTGCCGCCGCAGCCTCCCCTCTCTTCTTCTCGGCCTTTCCCTTGGGGGACGCCACGCTCTTTAGTCCCTGCAGCAGGATCGCAGCCGGAACGGGGGAGGCAGGGTACGGGGCGACGGGAGCGGGGAGAGCAGCGGCGGGCGCCGGCGGCGGCGGCGGCCGTGGCGGCGAAAAGGCCCCGAAGCCGGGGGCAGGGGCGAATGGCGGAGGAGGCCGCATCTGCTGCTGCTGCATCTGAGTCCGCTGCTGCATCTGGTGGTACGGGGAGAGAGCCTGCTGCGGCGTCCGAGGCTGCTGAGGGTGGTGCACATGCTGCAGCTGCCGCTGCTGCCAGGGAGACGGGAGCGACGGCGGAGGCGGCGCAGGAGGCATCATCATCGCCATCATCGCCGCCGCCGCCGCAGCAGCAGCAGCCAGAGGGAGGGGCTGCGGCGGCAGCGCCGAGAGGGGTGGAGTCGGTGCGCTGACGTTCCCGCGGCCGGGCAGCTGCTGCTGCTGTTGGTGCAGCTGTCGCTGCTGCTCCTGCTGCGGATGCGCGTGCTGCTGCTGGTAGTGGTGGCCTTGCTGCCGCTGCTGCTGGTAGTGGTGGCCTTGCTGCCGCTGCTGCCGCTGCTGCTGCTGCTGCCGCTGCTGCTGATGTTGCTGCTGCTGCAGCTGTTCGGAGGGTCCCGGAGGAGAAGGAGGAGCGGGAGCGGAGGCCGCGGCGGGAAGAGCTGCAGCTGCCGCCGGGTGAGCGCCAGCCGCCGCCGACAGCGATGGGGCCAACGAGCTCGCGGCCGCCTCCGCCGCGGCCAGCTGCCGCTTCATCCCCTCGTAGTCGCCGACGAGCGTGTCATGGTGATGTTTCGGAGGAGAAAGAGAAGGAAGAGGAGGAGCAGGGGCCGAAGGAGGAGGAGGAGGAGGAGGAGGAGGAGGAGGAGGAGGCGTCTCTGCTCCTCCTCGTCCTTCCGCGCCCTCGGCCTCTGGCGCCGCCGCCGCCAGTGCTGCAGCTGCCTCGGCCGCGCGATCCGCGGCCTTCTTCGCTGCCTTGGTCTTGGTCGTGCCCCCGCGCCCGCCTCTCACTTTCCCGCCGCTCCGGCTGTTGCTGCTCCCGGCGGCGCTGCCAGGGAAGGAGGCGGCCGCGGGGCTCTTGGGGATGCTCCCGGCGCTGCTCGCAAGCGAGGCCGCGGTTTCGAGCGGCAGGAGCGAGGGCGCGATTTGTCCTTCGGCGGCGCAAGTGGCGGAGGCGCCGTTTGCGACAGCGGGAGCTGCTGCGGCCGCTTCCTCGCGCAGAGGCGGGGGCGGAGGAGGGGTGTCGTGGAGAACACCAGCGAGCTGAAGAGGCAAAGGAGCGGGGGCGAGGGCGGCAGCGGGAGGAGACAGCCGATGCTGCTGCCGCTGCTGCTGCGCCCGGGGGGGGACTGCTGCGCCGTGGGAGGAGCCCTGTTGCTGCTGCTGCTGCTGCTGCTGCTGCTGCTGCTGCTGCTGCTGGAGAAACTGCTGCTGCCGCTGGAAAATCTGCTGCTGATGCTGCTCCAGCTGCTGCATGTTGAACGTGTGCGCCGCCGCCTGCGCACCAGCGGCGGCGGCGGCAGCGGCGGCGGCGGCCCCGGCGGCGGCCGCTGCCGCCGCGGCGCCCGCCGCGGCCATCCTCGAGGGGAGCACCCTGGCAGAGAAGTGCGCCGCCCGCGCCTGCCACGCGTTCCTGAACAGCGCATCGACCGCGTCGATCGCCGCTCCGGCGGGCCGCCTCGCCAGGGCCGCGTCGAGCAGGCCGGAGCCGAGCGCCAGGGCCTTGCGCACGCGCGCCGCGGCGCCGCCGCCCAGCGGGCGGCCGAGGTTGTTCCTGGGGAGCAGGGGGTCCGCGATGTTGATGACCTTGGGGCAGAAGACCGGCGGGTGATTGGGCCGCGGGGGGGCGGCGTGCTCCGCGATGATGGAGAGAAGGACCGAGCGGGAGAGGGGAGCGGGGCTGCTGGAAGAGGAGGAGGAGGAAGGGCAAGGAGAGCAGGGGCCGTCGGCGTCGGCGTCGGCGTCGCCGCCGTTTTCCTCGGCCTCTTCGCTCTCGCCTCCGCTCCCGCTTCCGCCCCCGCTTCCTCCTCGGGGCAGCTCCGACCGACGCACATAATCGTCGATCGGGACGCTGCCCAGCACCGTCAGCACGTCCGAGTCCCAGGCGAACTCGGAGAAGGCCCGCAGGAAGGCGCGGAGCACCGAGAGCGGGTGGTCCAGCTGCTGCTGCGGCGGCGGCGGCGGCGGCGGCGGCGGGGCGCCCCGCCCTTCCCCGTCGCCGCCGGGCCCTCTCCCGTCGCCGCCGGGCCCTCCCCCGTCGCCGCCGGGCCCTCCCCCGTCGCCGCCGGGCCCTCCCGCTCGCCCCCCTCCTCCCCCTCCCCCTCCGGCCAGCACTCGCAGCACCATCGTCTCCAGCGCGTAGGTCGACAGAAGGCCGTGCTGCGCCCCCAGAACCCTCCCCTCGTAGAAGCACCACGCCTTGATCAAGAGAACGGACCGCTTGAAGAGGTGGCGGCGGCCGACGGCGCGGTCGGCCGTCTCGAGCGCCGCGGCGGCGCGCAGGCCGCCGAGCGACTCGAACGAGACGTCGACGACGGCGTCGCGCACGAGGCACTTGAGGAGGCGCACCTCGGCGTGGACAATGGTGACGTCGCGGACCGCGAAGGCCGGGGCCGGCGGGGGGGGAGCAGGGGCGGAGGCGGCGCTGCCGCTGCCGCTGCCGCGGCCGCGGCCGCTGCCTCTGACGGCGGCCGCGGCGGCCTCGGCGGCGGCGGCCGCCGCGGCGCCCGAGACCGCCTCGGCCGAGGCCGCCTCCAGCGCCGCGGCCAGCCTCGGGGCCCAGCTGTCCCTGATCGAGGGGCCTGAAACCTGGACGAGCGCGACGTCGATGTCGCCGTCGGGGAGGTAGGTCTTCAAGGGAACGGAGCCGAAGAGGTAGGCGTCGACCTATTTTTTGTTGTAGTTTTTTTTATTTCTTGAGAGAGAGAGAGGGGGGGTTCAAAGAGAGAGAGAGAGGAGGGAGAGGTTTTTCGTTAGGGGAGAAGGAAGAAAAGAAAAACGTCGGCGCCTTTCTCATGTGTTGGAGTTGGATTTCGCGAAGG
>Ga0315284_10010399_pt1 | contig 13262 bp, 12 predicted proteins | sample YL17G09_16_MG_FD_203696 | JGI IMG/M metagenome (GOLD analysis project Ga0315284, IMG submission 203696) | Sediment microbial communities from Yellowstone Lake, YNP, Wyoming, USA - YL17G09_16 | ecosystem: Environmental > Aquatic > Freshwater > Lake > Sediment | place: USA: Wyoming | collected...
CGGCGATCGTCGAATACCTGATCTTCTCCCAGAAGCTGAAGGAGCTCGGACCGGTGACCCGGATTACGCTGTCGGACCCGAATCCGGAGAACGCGCTGGCCTCGAAGGTCGGCTTTGGCTTCGTGCAGGTCATTTCCGGGCCGCAGCCGCGCCAGGACCTGGGGCCGAATTTCAACTGGGAGGCGGCGAAGAAAGATCTCATCCCCATGTCGGTCCGCCGCTACGAGCAATCGATCGGCGAAGGGTATCTGCTGTATATGATTGCCAGGGCCGACATCAAGTGCGAAAGCAAGGAGATCGAGTCCTACCTGGCCGAATCGCACGGCCAATACACCAGGGCGACCGAATTCAGGAAACAGGCGCTGGAGCAGGAAAAGGACCTGCCACGCCCGGTGGTCGGCGCGTTGAGCTACTGGGTCGCCGTGGGAACGAAAGACGTCAAGGGGAAGGACCGCATCCCGCTGCTGATCGCCGCCCTGGAGTTTGCCGGCAATGATCGCTCGTCGCTGCACATGCTGCTCGCCGATACCTATGCCTCGACCGGCGACGAGCCGAATGCCATCGAGCAATATAAGAATGCCATCGTCGCCTCCGGGACGGCGGATGAGCGTATGCAAAAGGAGCTGCGCGAGAAGCTCACGAAGCTGGGCTACACCGGGGGCGTGAAGGAGATCGACGAGTGGCTGGCGAAAAAACCGGCGGCGTCATCCGCACAGTAGTATATCCGCCTGCGAATCGCCTGCGCATGGCCCCTGGAAACCGGGGTCCATGCGTGCAACTGAGTGTCGCTTATGCCCGAGATTCTGCTGAAACGTCCGCTGATTCTGGCCTCCGCGTCCCCGCGCCGTGCCGCGCTGCTGCGGCTGATCGGTCTTCCGTTCCGCGTCATCCCCGGCGATTACCACGAGCCGCCCCCCGCGCTCGCCGAGGAAGTGACGGCGTATATCGGTCATGCTTCGGGCGAAAAGGCACGGGCGGTGGCGAGAACCTTGCCGCCAAATAAGGCGCTCATCCTGGCCGCCGATACGCTGGTGCTGGGTCGGCTCGAAGAAAATGCCGCGGCGCCCCGCCTGCATGGCCGGCCGGTGGAGGTGATGGGCAAACCGCGGGACGAAGCCGACGCCTTTCGCATGCTCAACGCCCTCTCCGGCCGCGCGCACTGCGTCATCAGCGCCTTCAGCATCCTCTGCCATCCCGAAAGCGAGATTCTCACCGAGATGGTCGAAACGCAGGTCATCTTTCGCGCGCTGAGCGAGCGGGAGATCCGCGACTACATCGCCACCGGCGAGCCGCTGGACAAAGCCGGCGCCTACGGCATCCAGAATCGCGGCGCGGTGCTGGTGGAGCGGATCGAAGGCGATTACTACACCGTGGTTGGCCTGCCGCTGGCGCGGTTGTGGGAACGCCTGGCACCGTGGAGAGAGTGAAGCATGACGACGCTGGACGTTTCCTCACAGGGGGATGCCTTCGGTTAAAAAAGAGGCCTAATGAGATTCTTATTGAAGAAAGTAAAGTATCTTACTTAGGAGGTACAGAGATGAATCAATCGGATGTGCCGCAGGCCTCGAATTTCTTCAAGGTGTTTCTCATCCTGTTATTGATCCTCGCAGCCGGCGCTTTCCTCACTTTTCTTTTATTTCTCGTGGGCATCGTGTTGTGGAACGTTCCCAACAGGGGCTCGAATGCCGCGAATGGGCCGTCCCAATATCGGAGTGGCCCCAATAGAAGACTCGCCGCCATCAACGGTGAACCGATCTACGCCGATACGTTCGATAAAGCCTTCCAGGACGCGCTGGTGAAGGAAGGGCAGACGGCGGATTTAAACATCACTTTGCGGATGCGGAACAAGATTTTTGGCGACATGCTGCAGCGCATCGTCGCGAACCAGGTGCTGAATCAGTTCGGCGTCAAGGATATGAAGAAGCAAGTGCGCGCGATGGCGGAGGAGGTGGCGGGGATCTATCTGCGGCAACTGCGCATGGGGGCGGAGATGCAAGCCCAGTCGCCGGAGGCCAAGCAGAGCAAGAGAACCCCGGAGATGATCATGGCCGAGGCGATGCGCGGCTATTACGAACAGATGAGAGTGAAGGCGCCGGAGAATCCCACGGAAGACGGCTTCAAGAAATTCTATGTAGAGACGCTGACTGATCCGCGATACGGCCAGGCTGACGAGTTCGCAGCCTATGCGCGGATACGCCTGATCGGCCAACGGATCATCGAGCGGGACCTGCCCAACCTGTCCTCGGACGACTATATGAAGAAGGTCACCACCCAGATGATGGATGTACGCTGGATCTTCATTCCGGCGGCAGACTATACCAGAACCCCGGTGGCCCTCGAATTCACCCCGCGGGCACTGGAAGCGGCCAGGGCGAAAACGCAAAAGCTGCACGATCAGATCGTCAAGAATCCCAGCGCCTTCGCCGCGATTGCGTCCAAGGAGTCGCAACATCTTTCGCATACCGAAGGCGGCAGGCTGGGATGGATCTCCGGCGGCGATCCGCGGGCCGGATTGCCGGCGATCGTCGAATACCTGATCTTCTCCCAGAAGCTGAAGGAGCTCGGACCGGTGACCCGGATTACGCTGTCGGACCCGAATCCGGAGAACGCGCTGGCCTCGAAGGTCGGCTTTGGCTTCGTGCAGGTCATTTCCGGGCCGCAGCCGCGCCAGGACCTGGGGCCGAATTTCAACTGGGAGGCGGCGAAGAAAGATCTCATCCCCATGTCGGTCCGCCGCTACGAGCAATCGATCGGCGAAGGGTATCTGCTGTATATGATTGCCAGGGCCGACATCAAGTGCGAAAGCAAGGAGATCGAGTCCTACCTGGCCGAATCGCACGGCCAATACACCAGGGCGACCGAATTCAGGAAACAGGCGCTGGAGCAGGAAAAGGACCTGCCAGGTCCGGTGAAAGGCGCGTTGAGCTACCGGGTTGCCGTGGGAACGAAAGATGTCAAGGGGAAGGATCGCATCCCGCTGCTGATCGCCGCCCTGGAATACGCCGGCAGCGATCGCTCGTCGCTGCACATGCTGCTCGGTGATACCTACGCCTCAATCGGTGACAAGGAGAAGGCCATCGAGCAGTATCGGTTTGCCATTATCGCCGCCGGGATGGACGAGGAGCGAATACGCAAGGAGGTGCGCAATAAATACCTGCAGTTGGGATACACCAGGGGCGTAAAGGAGATTGACGAGTGGCTGGCGGCCATGAGCCGCTCCTCGCGGAGGAGATGACAGACTCCATCGATCACGCCACCGGAAGAAGCCGTCCTCCGCGAAGCGCACTAAGGTAGAGGGGGACAATCCTTCATTCAGCCTTTTCCATCAATGCGATGTCCAGCACCTGCGGCATATATTCGACGAAATGGAAGGTGAGGGCGTCGCGGACGTGGTCGGGCAGCTCCTCCAGATCCTTGCGGTTCTCCTCGGGCAGCACGATATCCGTGATGCCGGCGCGGTGGGCGCCGAGCATCTTTTCCTTGATGCCGCCCACCGGCAGCACGTGGCCGCGCAGGGTGATCTCGCCGGTCATTGCCACGTTGCGGCGCACCGGGCGTTTGGTGAACGCGGAGATGAGTGATGTGGCCAGCGTGATGCCCGCCGAAGGCCCGTCCTTGGGGATCTGGCCAGCCGGCACATGGATGTGCACATCCTGCTGCGCAAAGACATCCGGCGCAATGGCGAAGTCGTCCGCGTGCGAGCGCGCGTAGCTCAGCGCTGCCCTGGCGGATTCCTGCATCACATTGCCGAGCTGCCCGGTGAGCTGCAGTGCGCCGGTGCCCTTCATCAGGCCCACTTCGATGGCGAGGATATCGCCGCCGGTCGGCGTCCAACCCAGGCCGGTGGCGACGCCGATCTCGTCCTTATCCCCCGCGGTGCCGTAGCGGTAGCGCTCCGCCCCCAGGAAGCCGTGCAGGTCTTTCGCGCGCACGGTGCATTGCTTGCGGGCGCCGGAGGCTACCTTGCGCGCCACCTTGCGGTTGATGGAGGCGATCTCGCGCTCCAGGTTGCGCACCCCGGCCTCGCGCGTGTAGCGCCGGATCAGCTCGAGCAGTGCTTCTTCACGCATCTTCAGGTTTTTGGTAGTCAGACCGTGCTCCCGTAACTGCTTGGGCAGCAGGAACAACTGCGCGATTTTCAGCTTGTCGTCCTCGGTGTATCCCGGGAATTCGATCACCTCCATGCGGTCGCGCAGCGCATCCGGCACGGGATCCAGCAGGTTGGCGGTGGTGATGAACATCACCTCGGACAGGTCGAGCGGCACCTCCAGGTAGTGATCGCTGAAGGTATTATTCTGCTCGGGGTCGAGCACCTCCAGCAGCGCTGCCGAGGGGTCGCCGCGGAAGTCCTGGCCGATCTTGTCCACCTCGTCCATCATGAAGACGGGATTCTTCTTCCCGGCGGTCTTCATCCCCTGCACGATGCGGCCCGGCAGCGCGCCTACGTAGGTGCGGCGGTGACCGCGGATTTCCCCTTCATCGCGCACGCCGCCCAGCGAGATGCGCACGAATTCGCGTCCCAGCGCGCGGGCGATGGACCGCCCGATGGAGGTTTTGCCCACGCCCGGCGGGCCGACGAAGCAGAGGATGGGACCCTTCATCCTCGGGTTCAGCTTGCGCACGGCCAGGTATTCCAGGATGCGCTCCTTGGCCTTCTGCAACCCCCAGTGGTCTTCGTCCAGGATGCGCTCGGCGGTGTCCAGATCCAGGTGATCCTCGCTGCGGATGTTCCACGGCATGCCCAGCAGCCAATCGAGGTAGGTGCGGACTACCGTCACTTCCGGCGAGGCGGAGGGCATGCGCTCCAGGCGGTCCACTTCCTTCATCGCCTTTTCATGCACCGGCTCCGGCATGCCGGACGCCTTGATGCGCTGCCGCAGCTCTTCGATTTCCGCCGCCCGCTCATCACGCTCGCCCAACTCCTCCTGGATAGCCTTCATCCGCTCGCGCAGGTAGTATTCCTTCTGCGTATCCTCCAGCTCCTTCTTCACCTTGGTATGGATGCGCCGCTCGATCTCCAGAATCTCGATTTCCGTGTTCAGGTAGCCGGCAAGCACCTCCATCCGATCGACGATGGGATAGGTTTCCAGGATATTCTGCTTCTGATGCAGCGTCAGGTTCAGGTAGGAAGCAATGAGGTCGGTCAGTCGTCCGGGCTCCTCGATGTGGCGCACATTGTCTATCGCCTCCATCGGGATGCGGTTCCCCAGGTGGATGCAGCGCTCGAACATGCTCAGCACGCTGCGCATCAGCGCCTTCGTCTCCAGACTGGCATCCTCTTTTTCCGAATAGACATCACTCAGTACTTCATAATAGGGATCCTGGCGGATGAACTCGCGGATCCGCACGCGAGCGATCCCTTCGACGGTGATGCGCAAGGTATCGTCTGGCAACCGCAGGAGCTGAAGACACTCGGCTACCGTGCCCACGCTGAACAGGTCGTCCACGCCGGGATCTTCGATCTGTCCTTCACGCTGGGCCACCAGCAGGACGTAGCGCTCCTGCGCCATCGCCGCGTCCAGCGCCGCGCGTGACATCGGCCGCCCCACCACCAGCGGCTGAATGATGAAGGGGTAAATGACGGTATCGCGCATCGTCAGCACCGGCAGCATCGCCGGGATGCGCCGGATGCGCTCATCGCTTTCAATATAGACGACGCGATCGTCTTTCGTCTCGGTCATAGATGCTCCACAGGATAAGGTTTATTACATCTTCATCTTCCGGGGGGTGGATTCCTGCCGGCCGTCGATGAAACATGGAGGTGGTGTTGCGGCGGGAGGATATGATCGTTCCTCTCCGACGGGGGCACCTAACCCCCCAGCCCCCTTCCCTGCGAAGGAAAGGGGAGCAACGGCTGGATTTACACGACCGGAATTCTTTAACATGAAAGCCTGCTCCCCCTTCCTTCGCAGGGAAGGGGGGCAACAGGTGGGTTGACACAATCGGAATTCTATAACACGAAAGCCTGCCCCCCCTTCCTTCGCAGGGAAGGGGGCTGGGGGGTTAGGTGCTCCCGCCGGAGAGGAAAAGCCACGTTTTCATTCCGCCAGCGTGAGGGCGATGCCGCGGAGGACGAGGAAGTCGTCCACCAGCGCGACATTGTCCAGGTAGGGGGTGATGTGCGAAGCCCAGCCGCCGGTGAGGACCAGGGGAACCTGCGCGCCCAATTCCGCCCGCACGGCGCGAATCATTTCCCGCAGGCCGCCGAGGGTGTGGAAAAACCAGCCGCTGGCCAGCGATGCATCGGTCGAGTGGCCGATAGCCTGGTCGGGCACTTGCCAGGCGACGGGGTGCAGCGCGCTCGCGGCAACGGAGAGCGATTCCGCGGCCATGCCGATGCCCGGCGCGATCATTCCGCCCAGATAGGCACGCTCGGCGGAGACGGCATCCACCACGGTGGCGGTGCCCAGGCTGACGGGGATGACCGGCGCGCCGGCGGCATCCGCCGCCGCCACCGCGGCCAGCAGGCGATCCGGTCCCAGCGTGTGTGGGGTGGCGAAGTCGTTTCGCAGCGGGGTGGGGTAGCAGCCGGTGAGCACGGTAAGAGGGCAGCCGATGCGTTCGGCCAGCGCTTCCCAGGCGGGCACGACTTCCGGCGTCACCGAGCACAGGCCGATGTGCGCGGTGCGTGGAAATCCGCCCATAACGAACACTGCCTGCTCCAGGTCGGCAGCAGAAGCCGCTTTGTCGGTGGCGAAGGCTGCCGTCTGCCGCAGCACGCCGTCCTGGAACAGGCCGAGTTTCGTCCGGGTATTGCCCTGGTCAATCGCCAGCAATCGCACGCCGTGCCTCTCGCTTCGCGGAGAAGAACAGGTGAGCGCCGCGCGCCGCCACCAGCGAGCCGATATAGCCCATCGCGAAGAGCAGGATGAGCTTCAACACGATCCGCAGGTAGACCAGGGTCGGCAGTGTTGCCGATTTCCCGCTGATATCCCGCAGGGGAATGAGCAGGTCTGGTTCGTTGAATGCGCGATACGCCAGTGAAAAAGCCAATCCCAGCATCGCGATGCCCACCAGGAACACCACGATGCCCAGAAAACGACCGGCCACTTGAATGGGGGGTTCTCGTATTTCAGTGTCGGTAAAGGTCTCAACCATAATTCGTCCTCTGTTGGCACGTCAGCGGTCATCCCGCGCCGGATACAGCGCGCCGATCTCGCGTGCCAGCTCATGCAGGAAGATACGCATGAACTCGACGCGCCGTTGCGCCAGCAAGCGCGCTTCCGGCGTATGCAGCGTGTCCGGCAACCTCAACAGTTTAGCATAAAAGTGATCTACGGTATACCGGGTATCATCCGGCGCCCGCCGTGTCGCGCAGGTATTCGCCGGCCGTATCGCGCAGCCGCGCCCGCAGGGAATGATCCATGTCACCGATTATTTACCCCCATAGGCGGAATTTCCTCCCTTCGGAGAGGGAAACAAGGCAAGAGAACGAAGTTGAGAGCAGGGAGACATCGACATGGCAGACCGCCTTAATACCCTGTTCCAGATGCAGGATAGCCTGAACCGCCGCATCGGCGTGGACGCGGCTCGGATGACCGACGAAGACCGTGTCAAGTGGGTGCTGAACTACTGCCGCGCCATGAGCCAGGAGATCGCCGAGCTCACCGACAGCGTGCCATGGAAGTGGTGGGCGAAATACCAGGAATTCGATCGGCAAAACTGCTGCGTGGAGGTGGTCGATTTGCTGCACTTCCTCATCTCCCTCGCGGAGGTGCTGGGCATGTCGGCGGACGATGTGTTCAACGCCTACGTGAAGAAGAACGAGGTGAACTTCCAGCGCCAGGAGAACGGCTACGCCGTGAAGGACGAGGAAGACAGCCGGCATATTTAAAACCGCGACAGCTCCTTTGCCGTGAACGTCCACTCCGGCGTGTAGAGCTTGTCGCCGAAGTCGAGAGCATACCAGGGACTCAGGCGCGGATCGCTCGGATTCACCAGCAGGTGGATGTCCTGCGCGGGCGTGTAGCTTTGCGCCAGCAGGAAGATTTTTTTGCCGGTGCGGGGATCGGCCGCCATATCCACCACGATGACCGCGTGGCCGTAGCCGGGGGCGGCGCCGCGGATGAAGACATCGCCGATCTGCATCTCCCGGCACGGCACCCGGCGCATCTCATTGCACAGCGAGGCGGTGCCGGCGTAGGTGAAGACGAGATCCAGGTATTTGCGGAAGCTGCGATACGAGCTGTCCGCCGCCGCGCTCTTCTTCCAGCTCACGCGATTGCCGCGGACGACCGCGCGGCAACCGGCCGCCCATTTTGTGAACGATGCCCGGTCGCCGCTGGTGAAGTTGAAGTGGATCTTCGCGTATTCCTTGCGCTGATACAGATATTCCGCGCGCAGGCGGATGACGGCATCCACGCACTGCTGCAAGTCCTGCTTCCCGACGTCGATATCGAACACCGCGGCATGCACGCTCTGATTGCCTTTCTTTTTCCCGTTGTAGAGATACACTGGCGGACAGCCGGCCTTCAACGGCAGGCCGCGCAGCCATTCCGCGAAGGAATCCTTCGCTACCGGGACGCGCTGATATCCGCGGGGCGGGGGAATGCGCCGGGCGAGGCTGTTCGCGGCCTCCTCTTTCGGCAGCCAGCTATACGGATTGCAGAAACCGGCGAGGCAGAGAAGGAGCAACAGCAACGATAAGGGCTTCATCCGATCCTCCTACCGCTTGAGGGATTATGATAGACATTACTCCGATGGTATCACAGATCGATGACGGGAAGGTTACAGTGAGTTGAAAAGATTTCGCTCTGTGAAGAGCACCAGGATGGTGCGGATAATTCCATAGCCCAGGGAATCACGATGCTTCCCTGGGAAAGCAATGTAGAACTGTCCCTCCGCTGCGCTATCAGGGGCAGCCCGGATGACCGACTCGATCCCGCAGGCTACCTCGGTTGGCGCAGCGGAGGGACAGTTTTACTACGCCTTCCCAGGGTTGCGTCCTGCAACCCTGGGCTAGGGAATTTTATAGGGTAATCATCCGGACGCCTTCCTGTATTCCTGGCGCCGGTACAGTATCCCGAAGTTCAACCCTCCCTCATTTAAGCCGCCATCCGCCGCCGGCGCCAGTAGCGCAGGGCGACGAAGGGGGAGGCGACCAGGGCGGCGACCAGGAAGAACACCGCGATGGTGACCACCAGCAACAGCGCGTAATTCAACACGCGCCGCGTGCCGGCGGTTGCACGGGCCAGGGTCATCGGCTCGCGCGGTTGGGATTCGTAAAACGCCGCCGAGACGGTAACCAGCTTGTGGCGGGTGGTCAGGCCGATCAGCGCCTGCTTCGCGGCTGTCACCAGGCCTTTCGCGTCGTTGCGCTGCTCTTCGACGCCCACTGCTACCTTCGCCGTCGAGCGATTGGAGAGCTTATTCAGCTTTTCCGCGTGCTCCTGCTGCCGATGTCCCAGATGTCCGCAGATGTCCGCAGATGTCCGGTTTTCGGGAGACAATTCCAATATAATAGATATATTAAATATTATTTATTTCAATTATTCCAGCGCCATCCGCCCCTGCAGGTCATCCACGAACTGGCGGGCGCTGCGGCCGGAGCGGCCGGAGTAGGCCATGGCCCAGCGGAGGGCTTCGCGCTCGAGGGTGTCCGGGTCTATCTGCAGCCCGCGGGTGGCGGCCAGGTGGCGGACGATCTGCAGGTAGACATTCTGATCGATGGCGTAGAAGCCGATGCGCAGGCCGAAGCGGTCGGCGAGGGAGAGCTGTTCGGAGAGAGCATCGTTGGCGTGCATCTCCCCGTTATCCACGACCACCTGGCGGTCGGCCATGCGCTCGGGGATCAGGTGGCGGCGGTTGGAGGTGGCGTAGATGAGCATGTTTTTGGGCTGCGCGTGCAGCCCGCCCTCCAGCATCGCCTTCAGCTCTTTGTATTCCAGGTCGTCGGCCTCGAAGGAGAGGTCGTCGCAGAAGAGGATGTATTTTTCCGGCCGATCCCACAGGCGCTCGGTGATTTCCGGCAGGTCGAGCAAGTCCTGGCGATGCACCTGCACCAGGCGCAAACTTTGCGGCGAGAACTCATGCAGCAATGCCTTCACCGCGGAGGACTTGCCGGTGCCGCGCTCGCCCCACAACAGCACGTGGTTCGCCGGCGCGCCGAGCAGGAATTGCTTCGTATTGCGGATCAGCTTCCGCAACTGCCTGTCGATGCCGATCAGGTCGGTCAGCCGGATTTGATCGACATGGCGGACCGGGCGGAAGCAACCGGTCTCCTCGCGGCGCTGCCAGACGAAGGCGATGGCGGCATCGAACGCCTCTTCTTCCCGGGCGGGCAACTGCGCCGACAGCAGGCGGTCGGCTTTCTCCAGCACCCGGTCAAGGCGCTGCAGCACGTCGGTCAGGCTGATTTCAGATTCTTCGTGCACCATGGGCTGTGGCTCTTTCCCGGTTAATGATAACGCATTCACGACCGAATGATAAGCCCTGGCCTGGCGTGGATAGGACTTATGGGACTTATGATCGGTCCTGGTAGATTGCTTCGCACAAGTGAAGCAGCTACAATAATGGCATGTCATCACCTCCTGAAGAATATGTTATGGAGACCTTGACCACCGTCGCCGACCTGCGCGATGCCATTCGCGCGCGGCGGCCATACCAGAAGCGCATCGGGTTCGTGCCGACGATGGGCTATCTGCACGCGGGGCACGAGGCGCTGATGCGCAGGGCGCGGGAGGAATGCGACCTGGTGGTGGTCTCCATCTTCGTCAATCCCACGCAGTTCGGCCCGAGCGAAGATTTAGACAAGTACCCCCGCGATGCGGGGCGCGACCAGGAGTTGTGCCGGCGCGTGGGCATCGATTTGATCTTTCATCCCGAGGCAGCGGAGATGTACCCGCGCGGGGCAGCGAGCTGGGTGGAGGTGGAAGGGATGACGGAGGTGGCCTGCGGCGCCATGCGTCCCGGGCATTTTCGCGGCGTGACCACCGTGTGCGCCAAGCTGTTCAATATCGTGCGCCCCGACCGCGCGTATTTCGGCGAGAAGGATTTTCAGCAATTGCAGGTGGTTCGCCGCATGGTGCGCGACCTGTTCATGCCGCTGACCATCGTGGGCGTGCCGACGGTGCGCGAGCCGGACGGGCTGGCGATGAGCTCACGCAACAGCTACCTGACCCCCACCGAGCGGCAGGCCGCGCGGGTGGTGCCGCGGTCGCTGCAGGCGGCGCAGGAGCTGGTCGAGCACGGCGAGTTGGAGACGGCGAACATTATCGCCGCTATCGAGGCGACGGTGGCGAAGCAACCGCTGGCGAAGCTGCAATACGCGGTGGTGGTGGAGCCGGAGACGCTGGCGCCGATGCGCATCCTCATCCAGGAGGGGCGCCTGCTGGTGGCGATCCATGTCGGCAGCACGCGTCTGATCGACAACGCGCCGCTGGTTCCCAAAGCGCCGCCTCCGCCGGCGTTGTAAGCCCATCCCGATCAGGACGGGCTTGTCGTCACCTGCCGTGCACGGTACAATAGGTCACGCGCGGACTGGCAGTCCGCGCTCCAGAATTATGCTACTGACACTGTGCAAATCGAAGATACATCGCGCGCGGGTGACCGAGGCGAACCTGCATTACATCGGCAGCATCACCATCGACGCCGGACTGATGGAGCAGGCCGGGCTGATGCCGTATGAGCGGGTGCAGGTGTTGAACGTCTGCAACAGCTCCCGCCTGGAGACCTATGTGATCCCGGGCGAGTGCGGCAGCGGGGTGATCTGCCTGAACGGGCCGGCGGCGTATCACGCCAGGCCGGGCGACCTGGTCATCGTGATCTCCTACGCCCAGATGACGCCGGAGGAAGCGCGCGACTGGCATCCGACCGTGGTTTTCGTGAACGAGGACAACACCGTCGCACGTATCGCCCGCGATGAGGATCCCCTCACGGCCGAGGGATAATCCAGCTATCCGCACCTATCGCGGGGGAATGAGCGATGAGCACCCACTACATCGTGTTCGATATCGGCGGCATGCGCTTCCGCAACGGCTGCGCGAGAGCCTGGTAATCCGGTAGGCGCCGTTGTTTCATCGCGCGGGTCGTTCAGCGTATAATGGCGTCGTGGACACAGCGCAGACATCGCGGATCATCGAGCGAGCGTGGGAGCTGGGCTTTGCGGCGGGGATCGCCGCGATATCACCCATGGATCCCGCGCCTTTTCGCGCCTGGTTGGAGGCAGGATATGCCGCGGAGATGACTTACCTCACCCGGCACCTGCCGTTGCGCGCGGATTTGCGGGCCGTGCTGGCGGGCGCCCGCTCCGCCATCTGTGTTGCACTGCCGTATCCCGACGGGGAATCCGCGGTCGGAGCCGTGGCGAAGTACGCCCGTGGGGTGGATTATCACGATGTCGTGCGCGAGCGACTGACCACCCTGTGGGATGAATTGCGGCGGGAGCATTCCGGCGCGAAGGGGCGCGTCTTCGTGGACAGCGGGCCGCTGCCGGAGCGCGAACTGGCGCGCCGCGCGGGATTGGGGTGTATCGGCAAGCACGGCTGCCTGATTCACCCGGAGTGGGGCTCGCGCGTCGTCCTCGGCGAAATCCTCACCACGCTCGAACTTGAGCCGACAGCGCTGATCAACGGAAGCTGCGGAGCGTGCCGCCGCTGCCTGGATGCTTGCCCGACCGGCGCCCTCGTTGCGCCCGGCATCGTCGATGCCCGCCGCTGCCTGTCCTACCTCACCATCGAGCACAAGGGGTTGCTGCCGCGCGAGCTGCGCTCGCTGCTGGGGACGCGTCTGTTCGGCTGTGACGCCTGCCAGGATGCCTGCCCGCGCAATCGCGCGCAGGATAACAGCGACTCCCCGCTCACGCCGGCGCCGTATTTGCTCGCCCCCGACCTGCCCGCGCTGTTGATGATGCCGGCGAAGGAGTTTACCGGGCGCTTCCACGGCACGGCGCTGCATCGCGCTAAACGGCGGGGCGTGCTGCGCAACGCCTGCGCGGCGCTGGGTAACCTCGGCGACCCGGCCAGCATCCCTGCCCTGCGGCATGCCCTGCATGATCCCGAGCCACTGGTGCGCGGTCATGCGGCGTGGGCGTTGGGGCGGTTGGGGGAGCGGGAAATCCTGGAAGCGGCGTTGGGCGATGAAGCGAATCAGTGGGTGCGCGAGGAGATTCGCGCGGGATTGTGAGATGATTCAGTGGCTTCTTCAGCCAAGCGTTGAAAGGGCGATTCTCAGTCCGGAAGGTCGCGGGAACATACTATTACCCACATCTCCAGCCTGACGTCATTTCACCTGGTTGCTCTACACCAGTTTGCCCTTCACGATGG
>Ga0315284_10010401_pt1 | contig 13260 bp, 12 predicted proteins | sample YL17G09_16_MG_FD_203696 | JGI IMG/M metagenome (GOLD analysis project Ga0315284, IMG submission 203696) | Sediment microbial communities from Yellowstone Lake, YNP, Wyoming, USA - YL17G09_16 | ecosystem: Environmental > Aquatic > Freshwater > Lake > Sediment | place: USA: Wyoming | collected...
CTTCGATTTTTTTTTGTTAAAGAGAAGCCCGAATGGGATTTAGGGCATCAGGAGTCCCTGTTGTATCTTGAGTTTATGTGGGCAACGAGGGGGCATCTCATTGACCAGATGAAGACGGATGGCAACGAGAAGGTGTTTTGGGATTTCCTGAGGAAGCAGGCCCCGTTTGTCCAAGGTCCTCTCTTCGTGTCGGATTCGCATTGTATGGCGTATTCACTCTTGAAGAGGATATTGAAACCAAGGGGCGTGTCGAGGGTGGTACTTTTTGACGCACATCATGATTGCTGGAAGGGAGAGAAGGGGCAGGTTATGTGTCATAACTGGCTTCGTGAATGGTTGCGAGGTTCTGCCAAGCGGGAGGCGGTTTGGGTGGTGCCGGAATGGCGGGATAGGGAAGATTGCGTTATTCCTGATGACATGCAGAGCAGGGTGGAGGTTGTTGGGTTCAGGAAGGGCTTAGAATTGGGGTTAAAAGCTCCTGTGGCTGTTCATACGTGCCGGAGCGGGTGTTGGGTGCCTCCATGGCTTGACGGCTCGTTTAAGGGGTTCCTAGAGGGTTTTGAGGGGTGTTTAGAGGGGGTTGTAGGGTTACAGCACGGACAATGGGACCCGCTTAGGGTGAGATGGACTGAAAAAGAAATGGAAGCGGCTCGGGAAATGGATAGGCAGGTTAAATCGACGATGAAGGTAGGATCGATTAGGGCATCCGAATGGGTGGATTGTAAGACGGAGGTGGCAATAAAATGAGTAAGTGCGAATGTGGGGAATGTCACGAGCCGATGACCATTGAGAAGGCTCGGGAGAAGTTTACTGTGGTGCGGGTGTATTCTCCGACGTTGACCAAGACCATGAGTCCGGCGTTCAGGTTATTGAATGCCAAGTGTCTTGTCGGAAAGGACGGAGAGTGTCATCAGTGCGAGCACTTCGTTGGAGCCTTTTCTGAGGACGGGACGTTTGCTGCTTACGGAAGCTACGAGGGGTTCTGTAAGGCCGGAGTGTTGCCGGTCAAAGATGAGTCCAAGGAAGATGTTGATAAGAATGTGTAGATTGGTGTTGTGAAGGGTAGAATGAGGTGAGGAGACGATGATGGATGCGAAGAAGCTTTCGGAATGTGGGGCCAAGTATGTCATCGAGGACAAGGGTCCGGATGACCGGTATGAGGTCGAGATTGAGCCGGGCGAGTATTTGGTTGTTTGTGTTGGATTCACGGCGGGAAAGCCGGGAGCCAAGTTCACGCATCCCAATATTGCGGCTACGGAAAAAGAGGTGCATGAGTACAAGCATTATAGATCGAGTGGTTCTAAGTTTTGGACAGCTCGGGCGGGTGTGAATCATTACCTCGTGATTCCTCGGACAGCGGTGACGTTGATGCCGGAGAAAGGGATGAGTTACATCAAGGCCGAAATCAACGGCGTCAAGGTGACGTTCAATGTGTCCGGCGGCGGCGGGGGCGGTGTGTGGACGGATTATCTCAGGATGCATACGAGCACGCTTGTGAATCATCCTCTCCGTGACCTCAAGAAGATGTGCGAGGTGGCCATTCGGGGAACGACATTGGAGCCTATCAAGGTGAAGCCGATGGAGCTGAGTGAAGAGGTCTGGTGGAACCAGTTGATGGCAAAGGCGTCGCCCAGAATCAAGGAGAAGGTCGCCAAGATGGTTGAAGCCGGGAAGAATCCTGTAGTTCGTTTGATGTCAGGGTATACTTTTGACAAGGGTGAAGCTATCGAGGTTAGCCGAAGAAGCAGAAAGCATCGGACGAGTGAAACTTCGTATACTTTGGAATACGATGGATCACCCAAATCGATTACGGTGGTGGCAGGGTTTGGGCGGTACCGAGTGAAGATGACTCAGATTGATTGGTATGCTACGGCGAAGGAGAACGGGGTGGCGTTATGAGGAAATGTCCAAGGTGTAAGCGGAAGACGCTGCGGATGAAGTCCGAGGTCATAAAGCAGATTGAGCCTCAGAGCATCGGTGATTGTTTCGATAAGTCCAATTATTGGCGGACGATGGACGAGTGGAGTCTGATTTCGGCAAAGTGTACCAATCCGAAGTGCGGGTATTTTCGGTAAAGGAGGGAACGATGGAAACGGTTGAAGTAAGGAATGGCGAAGTGAAGGCGGCGATGCCGGAGATTGACGGCATTCCTGGACATGAGGGTTTGCGCCGGGCCATCGAGGTGGCTCTGGTAGGCGGGCATCCCATGGTTGTTATCGGATTGGATACGTCATCGGCTTCGTCGTTGGTGCGTGGTGTTCTGGATGCTGTCAGGGATTATGGTCTTCCATTTCATGCCTTGGCAACGACTCCTTGTCCGTGTGGCAACTACGGGAGCACCAAGCAGGAGTGCAATTGTCCATCGAAGGCAATAGTGAAGCACATGGCTAAGGTGACGAAGCGGCGGAATGAGTTCGACATATTCATCGAGTCGGTAGGTCCGAGGGTGAAGGACATGGGAGTCAAGCCGGAGCCTTTTGCCGCTGTGATGGCGAGGGTTGTGGAAGCCCGTAAGAGGCCGGAGCCGAAGGTAGATACCGACAAGAGCGAAATGTTCAAGATGTATTGTCGGGAGTATGGGTGTGATGCGGTAGTGGTGGCGAAGGTGAAGGCGGTGGCCCGGTCGATAGCGAGGTTGGAGGGTTGTGATGAGGCTGCTGAGCATCATATCACTGAGGCGATTCAGTATTCGTTTTGGGTGTGTGGAGTATTCAGGGGTTTCGCTTCGGCGGAGACGGTAGAAGTCAAGGGGTGAAAGATTTCCAAGATGTTTCACAAGAAAGTCCGGCGAGATGAGTATAATAAGTCAAGATCGAGGTGGCGAGAATGCCTCGTTGGGAGGATGGGATGGAGCCTATTAAAATAGAACGATTGCGGTTGTGCGAAGTATTAAAGGATGACTTCGTGGATGTCCCGAGAATGATAAAGGTCAATGGCGTGGTTCGCAACCACTCCCGCCGCAGGTTGTGGCGGGAGTGGTTGCGAAAGGTTCAACAAGAAAGTCCGGCGAGAAGGGTATAATGGATAAGATTGGAGCAGCGGGGCGATGCCTTGTTGGGAATATGATATGAAGAAAGAATGTAGTCCAGTGAGACATTTCAATGCGGCGACTGAGCCGTTGATACCCGTGGTATTCAGAGACGGGTCGACCAAGAATGTGTCACTTGAAGAGGCGTTTAGAAGGTCTGACGAGATTTGGACTTTCGGTGGACACATTCATGAGATCGCTTGTTACTTGGCATTGTTTATGGCGATAGCTCAGCGGTCTGTTGGGATTATTCGTAACGAACAAGAATGGATGAGGATCAAGTCAAAGATTGTCAAGAAGTCCCTGAGGTATTTGAAAAAGCATCGCAGGGAGTTTGAGTTGTTCGGCGACAAACCTTGGTATCAGGTTCCTTATGTGTCTCCAATCAAGAATAGAAACTTGACTCGTCTCGTTCCCGGTCGTGCCACCTCATCGATATCCAGCTTACACGACCATGAGACTTATTCTTTGGAGACGAGACACGGAGGGTATCGGATGCCTTCGGATGAGATAGCTAGGGTGCTTCTATGTCATCAGCCTTTTGTTCCGGGTGATAGAATAAAGACGGACAAAAGTGAGAAGTGGGGTGGTGCTGTGGAGCATGCGTCTCGGGGTCCTTTGTATTCTTCGTTCCTTGTGATGGTGCAGGGTTCGTGTCTGAGGGATACCATTTGGATGAACCTTGTTGTGAATGACGATCAGTTTAAGTTGACGGCCAAGAATATGGGAAAGCCATTTTGGGAGATCGATTTCAAGAAACCGAGTTTGGTTCAGAAATATGTCTCGACGTATTTTGGATGGATTTTGCCATTTCCTCGTGCTATCCGTGTTCATGACTCCATCATAGCATCGCTCAATGGGGCGGGCAGGTATGATGAGGTTGAGTATCGTCATCCGTTCTTGACTCGGGTTGTAAACCAGAAGAATCCGGATGGTTTCTATCAGAAGGTAAACAGGGAAACTTTTGTGTGGAGAGCACTACCGGCGAGTTTGGTAGCGGCAGACTCTAATAGGTTGAGCAGTGATCATCCGTGGGCTTTGAGGAGAGCGGAGAGATACGATGGTACTGTAAGAATTATGGCCGGGGGTCTCGTTTTTGCCAAGACTCATGCTCTCGCTCCGTGTGAGTCGGAGTTCTACGTTCGTAATAAGAAGGTTAACGGTAAGATGACCGGATTGGCTGATTGGCGTACTCATTATGCTGAGTGCCTGAAACTTGCGGACAAATATGCGGGTTGTTTGGAGGCCGGGGCAAAAACGTATATGAAGGAAACCGATTCTTACACGAACTGTGCGAAGTCGACAAGGAAAAGGTTCTGGTGGTCATTGACTCTTAACCAACATGTATTGTTGGAGGCGGCAGAGAGCGGATGCATAGAGGCGTGGGATGGGTTGTGTCGAAAAGAGATGGAGAAATCGTTCAAGGGTGTGTTGGGTGCCGTTTCCAGAGGTGGAGAAATGCGGGCGTTTGCGAGAAGCATAAACGTAATGATGGCGAAAGCGGCGGGGGTAAAAAAGACGGATGGAACAGGGAAGGAATCCTAGAATGGAAAATTCAGATAATAATGTGGTGGGCACCGAGTCTGTAAAACTGGCGAACTATCTAAACTCTGTAAGGTTTGATTCCGGCGTTATGGCTCGACTGAGACGGGGAACGACGGAGGACGGAAGAATGGGGGCAGAACGGTGTTTGAGCCGAGCGGGGGTTGTGGGTTGGGGAGAATCGCTCAGGGAACACCATCTAGGATGTGCCATGGTTGTGGGGGTTGTTTTCACTATCATCAAGAAGCACGACTCACAATTGGGAAATTTTGGAGACTCCATGGCCGTTTTTTTATCCCGAAACAAGAATGGCAGAACGGGAATAGATAGGGTGGCTGGGTTGTTGTTCCAATCGGAGCGGGGAATGATGGAAGACAGGGTGATTCAGTGTGCTCGGAGAATGAGGGGTTATGTTGGGGCAATCAACATGGAACGACTTTACAGGGATATCGTATACTGGAATTCGGACGTAGGTTTGAGGTGGTTTTGTTCTTATGAAAGACGTGTGGCCCAGAGTCGAGAGAGGAGTTGAGCGATGTGGCGAACGATGATTGCGATTGATGATGGGATGTCGAGAAAGTTGGAACTAGATGAGCCCAACAATTTTCATCGGCTACTCTGGCGGATGTTTGGAAAACGTTCAGAAGCGGGCCGAGATTATACATTTCGAGCCGATGAAAGAGACGGGGGATGGATACTCGTGGTTCAGTCTCGTAAGGAGCCCAATACGGATGCCATAAAGGGAGTGGTGACGAAGGTGAAGTCGGGACGTATTTCTGATATTCCAAAGGGCACATATGATTTTACCGTCAGGGCGAATTCAGCCAAGAGAGATAGCCATACGAAAAAGTTGATGCCAAGACGTCGAGACGAAACTATCGAGTGGTTCAGGGGTAGAATGTTGGAGAGCGGAGCAAAGGTCGTTGATGTTCGGTTGGTTGATTCGTATATCCGTAATGCGAGAAGGAACGGAGAAGATCATAACGTGGTTCGTAACGTGGTGGAGCTAAGGGGTGAGATTCGGGTTGTCAATCCGAAGGATTTTAATGAACGGGTGTTGACGGGTGTGGGAAGGGCAAAGTTTGAAGGATACGGAATGATTGTTTTGAGTTAGGTGTGGTTCTGTTCTGGTGGACGGAGCCTTAGTGGTAAAACCAGTAAAGAGGGAAGGTAGGTCGGCATGAAGATCGTGTTAAACGTGTTGTGGGAATCGTTCACTCATCGTCTCAATAGGGACGATAGTGGAGAATCCAAGTCGGTATTCATTGGCGGGACCAAGCGGTCGGAGGTCTCGTCACAGTGTAGAAAACGTGCATGGCGGGAACTGTTTCAGAAGTTCCTTCCCAAGTTGGCGACCGGAATGAGGACGGGCAATCTTGACATAGCATTGTTCAAGAGGCTGGAAAACCGGAAAACCGGTATTGTCACAGATACACTGCGATTGTTGTCCGAGGTAGCGGCAAGTGTGTTTGTGAGTGTGAACAAGAAGGATACTGACTCTAAAGACGACGACAAGGCTGATGATCCTAACGCAGATGTGAAGTCGAAGGGCATGTCGTTCTTGTCTGAGGTAGAGTTAGACGGCCTCGTGGATTCCGTCATTGAGGCTTACAAAGAGGTCAACGCCAAGGGGAACAAGAAGGTCAAGAAGGTCAAGAAGGTCAAAGCGAAGGGAAAGAAGTCGGAGGATAAGAAGTCCTACGAGAGCCTACTGGGGTTCAACAGCGACAAGGTTCGGGAGCTGTTTTTCAAAAAGTTCGGATGCCTTCCGGAAGATGCTGCCGATGTGGGAGCGTTTGGTCGATTCTTGGCGGCTGATGCCTCGTTGGTGGTTAAGTCGGCAGTGAAAGCGTCGCCTTCTCACTCAACTCATGCTTGCTCACCTGATGACGACTTCTTTGTGGCAAAGGAGGAATTCCAGATCGAGGGAGAAATACTGCCCAAGGAACAAAGGGGAGCAGCCCACATGGGGCATCAGTCGCTCGTGTCGGCCTGTTATCATGAGACCAAGGTCATTGATGTGGGGCAGTTGTTCCAGAACTACCATGTCGATTCAAAGGCCGATAGGAAGGAGTTACTGGACGCTTTGGTTACCTCTGGACTTACTTCTGTTCCTTCGGGTGGACAGAACGGGGCGCTCAGTCAGGAGTATCCTGCGTATGTGATAGCATACGTGGCGGAAGGACAAGAGGTGACGACGGCTGGGGCATTCGACGAGGCTATCAGGGCTAATGGTGGTTCTGGATACCGTGAGCCTTCTATCAAGAGGCTGAGCGAGCATTGGGAGAATTCGAAGTCGGCGGCTACGAGTTGTCGTTTCAAGACTCTTGGTCTGAAGGCGGACTTCCGTTACCGACTGAGTGAGGATAAGAAGTACCATCTCGGTGACTTCATCGAAGAGGTGATCAATGCGGCGCTTGAGTAGACGGGCAAGGTATTTGATTCTTCGACTGGCAGGCCCTTATATGTCATGGGGCTTGCCCAGTCGAAATGACAACAGACCTACTCATGACTTCCCGACCAAGTCGGCCTTGTGTGGAATTCTCAGTAGTGCCATGGATATGTATGATGAAATAACTATGGAGGCACTTAGGGCAATGCAGGTGGTGTTCTTCAAGGTGAAAGGAGGGGAACTACACGAGGATTACCAAACGGTGGGCGTGTTTAAGCCGGTTCCTTACGGGAAGAAGGACGAAAAGGTTCCGGCCAGAGAGGGTATGGTCCCGGTATGTCAGAATCGATGTGATAAGAAGAACGAAGAGATTCCTGACGGGGAAGATGCCGAACTCGGTGGTCGGAAGTCTGGGAGGATTAAGAAGACGCCTCAGAGAACTGCGGTTACTTATCGTCAATATCTGACGGGGGCGAATTTCTTAGTAATGATTGAAGCCTCGCCGGATTTCGTTGATAGGTGTATCGAAGCCCTGACGCATCCTAAGAATGGATTGTGGCTGGGCAGGGAATGTTGTATCCCGTCGTGCTCCATACTAGAGGAGGTTTTCGATGACGAGGATGATGCGGTCGCCTATTTGGAATCGCATGGTGTTAAGAATGGCGAGACGGAGTTTGAGGCGGATGTGAAGAACGTTGATAAGGCTACGGGGTCTCTTTTAGATTCTCCGGTCAGGTTCTGTGCTTTCGATGGGTATCGAAGGCGACCTGTTCAGAGGGGAATCTGGAGGGGATAACCGGTCATTGATAGGTGAATGGGATCGGCGTGTGGTTTGGGCCGGGTAGGCGTTCCCGGTCGCTTCTGGGGCATCCTGAGTGGTTCTAAGGGGTGTTTGGAGGCAGTTGTGAGGACATGGTTGATACGGTACTGGTGTGATCGCATACCAGATACGAGCATCCTGTCGATGCGAAGAGGTGTGTTGTAAGGGATTGATATTGATGGACTTGTGCATATAATGGATAAGGTGGGTAGGCGGATTGCACAAGTCATTGGTGATGTGGGAGTTATGGTATCGGGTAGGTGGTCGTGTTGTTCTTTGGCAATTGAATACAGGCAGGTAGGCGGAAGGGCGTTAAAATGGGCGGTGGTTGTTGTGATTTTCGGTAGTGGAGTTGAGTTCCCCACGCAAGTGGGGGTGAACCGGTATACCACGAACCGTAACAGTGCATATCCTTGTTGAGTTCCCCACGCAAGTGGGGGTGAACCCGGACACATAAGCCTTACAGCCGCCGTGTCTGCGTTGAGTTCCCCACGCAAGTGGGGGTGAACCCGTGTTGAATACATCGGTCACGCATCCATCCACGTTGAGTTCCCCACGCAAGTGGGGGTGAACCGGTTGACTGCCCCATGACACACGCTGCCACCATGTTGAGTTCCCCACGCAAGTGGGGGTGAACCGTCGGGCATACGAATGTCCCGTTCGTGATCAAGGTTGAGTTCCCCACGCAAGTGGGGGTGAACCCCAGCGTGCCTCTAAACGCCCTCGTGAGTTGAGTTCCCCACGCAAGTGGGGGTGAACCCATGCCCAGCACCTTGGCGAATTCATCCCGTCTGGAGTTGAGTTCCCCACGCAAGTGGGGTGAACCTAGAACCTTGACGCCGTGTCTGATGATGCTACGTTACGTTCTCCACGTTAGTGGGGTGGACCGCCGCTGCGATATTCCGCTGGCAAAGCGAAATTACGTTCCTCACGTAAGTGGGGTGAACCGTGGCTGTTACGCCAGCACGATATCCCCTATATAAAAGGTTACGTTCTCCACGCAAGTGGGGTGAACCCTCGTCCCAAATAGCCAATAGTCCGTAGGGGCACATTGCGTTCCCCACGCAAGTGGGGGTGAACCGCTGTCCGATTGCCTACTGAGGATTAGTTCGGCGTTACGTTCTCCACGCAAGTGGGGGTGAACCGTGGGCAGTCTCAACAGCGTTCATAACGCTACGCATGTTCCGTTCTCCACGCAAGTGGGGTGAACCGCACCACGTCACATCCACGGGATAGAGTTTCACCGTTACGTTCCCCACGCAAGTGGGGGTGAACCGTATATTCTCAACGCCGTCATGCAACTCGACCTTCGTTACGTTCCTCACGCAAGTGGGGGTGAACCGTAACCCGGATAGGCTCGTTGGGACATGATGTATCTGTTACGTTCTCCACGCAAGTGGGGTGAACCGCCGATGACCTCCACGCCATCCGGCGCAATGGTGGGTTACGTTCCCCACGTAAGTGGGGGAACCAGTCACACAGTGCCTTGGCAATTAGGAGCGAGGTTTCGTTCCTCACGTAAGTGGGGTGAACCGTATAGATGAGGGGCGTTTTTGGAGACCGGCGAGTTCTGTTCCTCACGAAAGTGGGGGTGAACCCGAAACAACTGACACTACTGACATATTGTCGGGTGTTACATTCCTCACGATAGTGAGGTGAACCGGTGCGGACTTCACGGTGGGCGATGGGGTCAGGTTACTTCCTCACGAATTGTGGGGGTTATGAAGAGAGTTCCGGATTGGGGGATATGATTGTGCAATAAGAGTGTAGGGTTCAGGGGTATAATGTAAGAGTGACAGAATAGGAGGACAAGGTGAAAGTTAAGATGGCAAAGGTAAAGACTCTTTATCCAGCAATAGTCCCTTTGGATAAGTGTATCGCCAAAAGGGATAAGGCTGGCGATTTTCCGGGGATGACGACAGAGGAGCATTGCCTCGATGTCGCCTATGTCGCCGAGGCCCTTTATAACGACAGGCGTTTTTGTCCTGCTGCCAAGATGCACGTAATTGCGGATTTCATCCTGTGGGCCGCTTTGCATGATGTGGGCAAGGTGTGTCCGGGATTTTTGAAGAGGATTTACAGGGACAAGGAGTTGATGTCGTTGTGCCGCAAACTGTATGATGATACGAGAGAATTCGAGTATCTTCATGCTACGGTTTCAGAGGCTGCATTAAGGGACATATTCAAGGGCAAGATAAATTGTGGGAGTAAGTGTGAGTTGGAGGCTTGGCATCATGGAATAAGAGACCACGAACCCTCGGATGCGAATGGATTGACTTATGGCGGTCCAGCATATCAAAAAACGAGAAAAAAACTCGTCAGGAGACTGATGAGGATTCTTAATGTGGAGTTCCATGACGCTCGTATGAGTGAAATACAGAAGGATATGACACTGGGTCTGATTTGTTTGTCTGATTGGATTGCATCGAACGAGAACAATTTTAAGCCTACTGGTGGTTTTACTCCCGAGGAAAACCGGATGCAGGCTCGGAAGGTGGTCGGACTGATGGATTGGTTTAGACCCACCTACAAAGACGGACTTTCTTTCGGAGATTGCTTCAAAAATCGCAAAGGGAATCCTTACCGTCCCAATGAGATGCAGAAGAAAATGGAGAGTCTGTGGAATCAGGGAAAGATTCAAAGAGGTGGAGTATACATCATCGAAGAATCTACGGGCGGGGGAAAGACAGAGGCAGCATTGAGGATGTACTATCTGATGGCGAAAGCCGGTCTTGTGGATGGTCTTTATTATGGATTGCCGACCAGATTTACTAGCAATAATATGCATCGCAGGGTTGTAGATTTCCTTGAAAGGGTCGTTGCGGAAGGTAGCAATCCTCGTTTGATTCATGGCGAGGCTTGGATGCTGGATGAGATCAAGTCGAGTAGCCAGTTGTCTCCGGGAGGTCACTTTTTTGATACAAACCGAAGAGCTGTTATCGAGCCATTCGGTGTGGGCACCGTAGACCAAGCCCTTCTCGCTGCTATTAGGTCCAAGTTCTATTTCGTCCGCCAGTTTGGGTTGGCAGGAAAGATGGTGATTCTCGACGAGGTCCATAGCTATGACATCTATACATCAACATTGATGACGGAGCTTATTAGGAAGCTGGTGGAGTTGAATTGCACGGTTTTCATTCTGTCGGCTACTTTGACGAGCAAGGCAAAGTCCATGCTTCTTGGATATGGGCAGAAGAATCTTCCGTCGACTTGTCGTTGCGCCGGATATCCTCGGTTGACCATGAAGATTGGGAAGGAGATTACCACTCGGAGTCTTGGAAAAGGACCTCGTAGGGTTGTTATCATCAAGCACGTTTATGACAGAGAGAGGGTTGTCAGGGATGTGGTAGACCTTTATGAGAAGGGTTACAGCATTGTATGGATTGAGAACATCGTAGGAGAAAGTGTGATGTGGTTCAATGCGTGTGCGGCGGAGATGAGGCGTCGTGGACTTACTATTGCCAAGCCTACTGGCACAACAGCTCTTCCTTCGGGTGTTATTCCTATTGGACTTCTTCATTCTACGTTGAGAAGGCCCCGTAGGAGTGATGTGGAAGAGAAATGGACAGATCAGCTCGGCAAGGATAATTCGGCTCGTCCTTTCGGTTCTATTCTGTTTGCCACTCAGGTCGTTGAACAGTCTTTGGACATCGATTGCGATATTATGGTGACAAATATGGCTCCGTCTGACTTTCTTATTCAGAGGGGTGGTCGGTGCGGACGGCATATTGGAAGAAGGGGACAAAGAGGATTGAACAGACCTTCTGGGTGGAAGAAGCCAGAGATTTGGATTATCACTCCATATGCTCTAAAAACAAGGAAGGAAGAGGAATTCAGAGAGGCTCTCGATAAGAGCGGACTGGTCTACGACCCGTATACGATGTGGCGAACATATCAAACATGGAAGGGAGTGAAGTCCATAACATGCCCGAGAGATGTCCGTAAGATATTGGCTAAGACATATCGGAGACCTGTATCTGGCGACCCGAAGTGGGTAAGGAAGTGGTGGAAGGACAGTGAGATTAGGAGGGAAAAGAAATACCAAAAAGCCCTGCTCTCGGTAGCGAGCCATGAGGCGTTCAATGATGAGGCCGAGGAGAATTTGCCTTTCAACCGAGAGTGGACCCTTATGCCAGAGAGTGGCGGGATGACTCGATTGCAAGAAGTTCCGACGGTTCAGATTGTTCTGTGTCAGAGTGTTTCCGTGTATCGTGACAGGATGGAAATGATATTGTATGATGGGCACAAGATTACGATGCACGATAATCGTCGAAGGTATTCTCCGAAAGATGTGAGAACGATCCGGGACAATATGGTAAAGGTGCCTCGGACGAAGAGCCTTAATGACAATGATGACGACCTGAAGAATCCCAAAGACAGAACGAAGGTGTTTCTGAAGAATGCTGTATTCGGGCATCCAATGGCGGTTGTTGTAAGTGGTGACAAGATTCACAGGTGTGATTCTGGTGGCAGGATGGGGGAGATGACGGATTACAATTTTGATGACGAGCATGGAGCTTATCGGCGAGGCTATATTCAATAGGCTTGTCGTGTTGTTCATTGGCAATTGAATAGGTTCTGCTTTGCATTGGAGTTCATGATAGCAGAGCCACAGAATCGCAACATGTTGTGGTGTGATCGATGGAAAATAAGATGTTGCGGTATTCCCCACGTAGGTGGGGTGAACCACAGTTGAGCTTAATCGCTTTGATTGGGTTGAGGTATTCCCCACGCCAGTGGGGGTGAACCGTATCCCGGCAGCACAACGCAAGGGGTTTATTGGATTACGTTCCCCACGTAAGTGGGGTGAACCGTCATACCTGCCTCCGTTTGTTCATTGCCGCACCCGTTCCGTTCTCCACGCAAGTGGGGTGAACCGCACCACGTCACATCCACGGGATAGAGTTTCACCGTTACGTTCCCCACGCAAGTGGGGTGAACCTATCGAAGCATTTGTGCGAAAGCATGGCCGGTGGGCTACGTTCTCCACGTTAGTGGGGTGAACCGCATACGTAGTTACCCTATCTGTCAATCTCGGGGGTTTCTCCCACGATGTGGGGGTAAACCGTCGGCCACTACGATCAACATACCAGCTATCGCAGGTTACGTTCTCCACGCCAGTGGGGTGAACCGTCGCAAGGCTCTGAAGCAGATGGCGAACCCTCGTGTTCCCCACGCAAGTGGGGTGAACCGAATTGCAGGCACGGAGCTACCATGTACTTATCGCAGGTTACGTTCCTCACAGTGGGGTGAACCGTAGACTGGTGCTCATTCGTTTCTTGAGATTCCTCACGAAAGTGGGGTGAACCGACGCAGGGCTCGTCTCGTGTCTCTGTGACTTCTGTGTGTTCTCCACGTTAGTGGGGTGAACCGTGCCATCGGTCGGCGACTTGCACGACGCTTAGGTATTCCTCACGACAGTGGGGATTTCATTTTTCTTTGATATTTCGTCCATAAGTGAGGCATTGTTTTCGCAGGAGG
>Ga0315284_10010402_pt1 | contig 13259 bp, 10 predicted proteins | sample YL17G09_16_MG_FD_203696 | JGI IMG/M metagenome (GOLD analysis project Ga0315284, IMG submission 203696) | Sediment microbial communities from Yellowstone Lake, YNP, Wyoming, USA - YL17G09_16 | ecosystem: Environmental > Aquatic > Freshwater > Lake > Sediment | place: USA: Wyoming | collected...
ATCACCGCTCGCGGCAGAACCAGCGCCCAGCAGAAACTGAGAGCATACCGGAGGAGTTGGAGGAGGACACCCAGACAGCTGCCAACGTGCCACAGGAAACTCAAGAGCACTCTCATGCCCACCAGGACACCAGGGCGCCGAGGCGAAAAGAAGCCCAACGGAAAGCCTGGATAGCATTCTTCGGGGGGACAGCCCATACGACACAGTTCTAGGCCTGAACTGGCCGATACAAGAGGGAACCGCGTTTGGCCCGCTCCCATCGGCCCTCGCCAAGTCCAACAGGACGACCACCCCTGGCGGCTCTCCTGCCGGCTTCACGGGTGCCTGACAGGGACAGGTGTGCTCGCCGCGCTGTTCAACGCCAAGGGCCACGTGCTGGCAGCGTCCTCTGCCGCTGGTAACCCACAGTCTCGCCCCACTTCCCGCTCGGGCGCTTCCGTGATATCATTGCCGGCGGATGAGCTGGCTCCTTTCTACAGGATCAGGGAGCCACACTCCGCACTGAGTAGTCGCGCGGTCCTTCAGCATGGAGCGGGATGCGTTCCCGCCAAGCGCTGTGCAAGGGGTACGTGCGATGAGACTCTTCCGCCGTGCTGTCCAGCAGCCTGGTTTCAGGTGTTCCGTCGGTCTACTTGCACTCCTCATGGCGCTGCTCGCGTTGAGCGCAGGTCCGGCGTTCTCGGTCTCTATTCAGCCGGTTGGCCCCACACCCCGGGGGACTGGTGACCCGCGACCAGATGGCGGTGCATGTGGTGAGGGTATTCAGGTTGCCAATGTAGGCAGCCTCAGGTCGCAGTGAACAACAATCGATGCGGGCGCTGTACGTCGTATGGTCGGCGCCACGGGCCCGGTGGCTTGGGGCACCATTCCATCCGGAGAAGCGCCGACTGCGAAACAGCAGTCCCAGGAAAACGGGACCGCAAGCTGGGTCCAAAGTCCTGCACGGTCAGACCGCACCCGTGATACACTGCCGTCGCACTGAGCCGTTGAGCGCGGCCGAGCCCGGACGCACGAGAGTACAGCGATGTGCCCAGTGGTCGAAGGCGCGGGTGCCGGCACTGGCACATCGCCAACATGGTTCGTCACTTGATCCGTCAAGGAGGGCAGCATGTCGGGCGTGGTGCTAGCGTCGATCCTTGGAACGCTCCTGCTGGTGGGGATCTTTGTCGCCTTCCCCATCCATGTGTTGCTGCAGATCGGTCGTCTCTGGGCCGCCGTGAACGAGCTCCGGCGCGGCCTCCCGCGAGAGGGGCGCGCCCAGGCGGGAACCGCCCCGGCCGATGTAGTCGCGCCTGAGGGGCTACTCCCCGCACTGCCCACGGTCGGCAGCGAGGTGGGAGAAGCGGCCGAGACACAGCCTGCCGCTCCTCTTCATCCTGTCCCCGAGGTGCCCGCCGCGACAACACCAGCCGCCGATGGCCTGTTCGCACGGGCGCGCGCCTGGGCGCGGGAAGCCGAACGCCCCGGCCCGGGGCCGGCGCGCCCGCCGGCCCCTCCTGCCCATCCCAGACCGCCGTCCCCAGGCCCTGCTCCAGATCTGGAATCAGTGCTGGGCGCGAACTGGCTGCCGAAGCTGGGCGTAGCGGCGCTGAGTATCGCTGCTGCCTACTTCCTTAAGTACACCTTCGATTCGGGCTGGATCGGGCCCACCGCGCAAGTGACGATAGGCCTGATCGGGGCCGGCGTACTGCTGGTTCTGGGCCAATTGCTGCTCAGCAAAGCGAAGTACCGCACGTACGCCCAGGTGCTCTCCTCTGGAGGGATCGTCATCTACTTTCTGTCGATCTACGCGGCCTTCGAGTTCTACCATCTGATCGGCTTCGGCCCCGCCTTCTTCACTCTGGCAGTGGGCGCGCTCGCGGCCTCCGCTCTCGCGGTCGGGAACGACACTCAGGCGGTGGCGCTGCTCTGTCTGGCGGGCGCGTTCCTGACCCCCGCGTTGCTGCAGAGGCAGGATGCTGGCGCGGGAGACATGCTGAGGTTCTACGCCTACCTGGCGGGCCTCAACGTCTGGAGCGCGGTGCTGATGAGAGTGAGGCCGTGGCCATCCGTGACCGCGCTTTCATTCGTCGCCACCTGGCTGCTGTTCTTCGGATCGAACCCAGGACGAGTTGCCGACTACAAGACAGCCGAGGCCTTCGCGGCGATCTACCTGGTCTTTGCCTGCTACGGCGGTGTAGCGAGGGTGCGGACGAAAGAGCAGGCGCCGGCCGACGAGAAAGCGCTCGCAACGGAAGGGCAGATGAGGGTCGGCCTCATCGTGCTGGGATGCCTCGTTTTCGCCATCGCCAGCGCGATCGTCCTGGCAGACGCGGAAGCGTTGGGGCTACCGGCGATGGCGAGCATTGGTGTGCTGGTCGCCGTGCTGCTTGCCGGGATCGCGTTCGCCCTGCAGGGCTCTGCCGGGTTGGACAGCGCCTCCGTGTCAGCGCTGCGCTATCTGTCAGCCGTCGCGTTGGTGCTGGTGGTTGCGCTGAGCATACCGGGTGCCCCGGCCGTGGAGAAGGAACAAGCGCCGGTCACATTCGGTTTTGGCCTGTTCAGTTACCTGCTCTTCCTCCTGATGGCCTGGCAGACGCGCCGACGGAAAGAAGGCGACGCTCCTGCCGCGCTGCTATTCGGCGCGAACGCCCTGACCCATTGCGTGGTGAGTTTCCACGCGCTGGGGCAGGTGTTCGTCTGGGGCATCCCCGCGGCCGTGCTGTGGTTGCCGTTGGCGGGTTGGATAGCGCTTATTGCCTATTGGATGTCCGGTGAACCGCGCCGTGACGAAGAGGTGTTCCCGTCGGTAGCCCTGATCGCGGCGCAAGCCATGCCCGCGATCGCGTTTGTCGCGGCGTTCAACATGTCGCGGCTGGGCTGGCCGGCCGGCAAGGCCGCCGCGCTGTTCCTCGGCGAGTTCCTGCTCGTGTCTGGCACCTGGCTGGCGGTCAGGCGAGCGACGCGCCTGCCGTCATTCCGCGGCGATCTGATGGCGGCGTTCGGGAACGCGGGCTGCTTTCTCGCGCTGCTCGCCGTAAGCGGCGGACTAGCGGCATACCAAGGGTTCGTGCTGCTGTGTGGAGGTGTGATCGCGCTGGCTGTCTACCACGCCGTTGTCGGCGCGATCGTTCTGTCGCGGCGCGAGGACGATCTGCTGCTGCGCTACGTGTACCTGGGGCTGGCGCTCACCTTCGTCACGATCGCCATCCCTATCCAGTTGAGGGCGGCCTACCTCACGGTGGCGTGGTCGGCGGAGAGCGTGGTGCTGGTGTGGACGGCGATGATGATGAGAGAGAAGCGCCTCCGCTGGTACGGCACGGCTCTGCTCGCGGTCACCGCGGTGAAGGCGCTCTTCGCCGATCTACCTCAGACGCTGACCGTCTTCCATTTCCTGATCAACCCGCGCATGCTCTCCGGGGCTTCGGTCATATCGGCGGCCTACATCTCGGCCTGGCTCCTGCGGAAGGAGCGAGACGAGCTGTCTCAGGAGGAGACCTACATGCCGGCCGCCCTCGCGGTGGCAGCGAACCTGTTTACGCTGCTCTTCGTCAGCTTCGACCTGTGGGACTACGTCGGGCACAGCTACCCCGCGGCCGGCCGCGTGTACGCCCAACAGCTTACGCTGTCCATCTTCTGGAGTATCTACTCCCTGGCCGCCATGTCGGTGGGGATCTGGTGGCGGCAGAAGCCAGTCAGGCTCTTCGCCCTCGGGCTGCTCTACCTGTCGATCGGGAAGGTCTTCCTGTTCGACCTGGGCTTCCTGCAGCAACTCTACCGGATCGTCTCTCTATTCGGCCTCGGCGTGATCCTGCTCCTGGTGAGCCTGATCTACCTGCGGTTCGAGGAGCGCCTCAGGTGAAAACGATCCTGCTTCTGGCAGCTCTATCGATTGTGGCCCCGGTCAGTGCCGATATCCCCGAGGGAGAGTGGCGCACCGCGCGCCCGATAGTCCTGCCGGCGATGACAGCACCTGGCCTGGTCCGCCTGCCGCTCGACGCCAAGGCGCTGGACGGCGTCGAGTCCCTGTCCGAGTACCGCATCGTCAGCGGTGGCCGAACGGAGGTGCCGTACCGGATGGTAGCTGAGCAGGGGCAGACCGAGCGTGTAGTAATGCCCGCGAAGGTTGTCTCCCAGGCGACCGGCCGAAGCGGCGAAATCCAGGCGACACTCGACCTCGGCCCGGACTCCCGTCTCGCGAACGTGGTGAAGCTGGATCTGACCGGGGACAACTTCCGCGCCCGCGTGACGTTGGACGGCGCGAAGGCCGAGGGGGAGGAAGGACTCCGCCTGGGCACCGGGCTGGTCTACCGCCACGAAGGAAAGTATGAGCAGATGCGGGTGCCAGTCCCGCCGCACGAGCAGCGGTTCCTCCGCCTGACCGTCGCTTCCCTGCAGGGCAAGCCGCCGAAGCTGAGGGACGTGGAGGTCTCCAGCGAGTTGGCAGTGCGGCGCAGGCTGATAGCTGTGCCTGCCAAGCTGTCGCAACGAGAGGACCCGGCCCGCCGCCAGACCGTGATCGACCTGGACCTGAGTAAGCTTACGTGGGATCTGGCCGAAGCGGAGTTCGACGTGGAGGATGAAGCGTTCGATCGGCCGGTGACCGTGGAAATGTCGGCCGTCTCGCGACCGGAGGACAATGAGAACCAGTGGGCTGGCAGCGGGAGGCTGCGGAGGCTCGAGTCAGGTCGCGCCGTGGTGCTGCCATTGGCCGTCCAGCCGGCGCGGCGGCTGCGCATCACGATAGCGAACGGTGATGACCGCCCACTCGCCATCCGGTCCGTCCGGCTCTGGCGGACACAGAGAGGTCTGATCTTCCGGGCTGACCCGAAGTCTCGGTACGAGCTTTGGTACGGCCGCCGCGGTGCGGCGGAACCAGTCTATGACATACAAAGGCTGCCGCTAACCACTTCTCCGGCGAAGCTGGCGCAGGCAACTCTGGGACCCACGCGAGAGATGCCCGTAAAGCCAGCGCCTCCCCCGCCCTGGTCCGAGCGGCATCCGGCCGTCTTCTGGGCGGTCTTGGCTGTCGTATTGGCCGCGTTGGCATTGCTGATAGTGAGAGCCATGCGGAGCGGCCATGCCTCGCGCCCGGGAGCCTGACCGCGCGGCTCGCCCGAGAACCGGCGCCAAGCAGACTCCCTATCTTACTGCGCTCCGAGACTCGGGCTAACGCCCTCGGCTCTGGTCCCTCGTCCGGGGCTTCGTCGCGTCTGGGGGAGATAGTCGCACCCCCATCGCCACCTCGCTCTCGAGCGCGGCCCTACTCTTACTAAGTCAAGCCCCATTCGGTGGTTTTCTTGGCTCTTTTCTCTGCTCACCTTCCGGCAGGCGCGCACGCGGGAGCGCCCCTGAGGGGCCGCGTTCGCATTCCTCCACTGGTCGCGGCGACGTCTCCCGCTCTGCCGCGTGGCGACCCTACTCTGGCACGGTCCCGCCGCTCGGAGGCGAGCCGTCACCTTCCTTCATCGGCCATCGCGGAGACGAGACGGCAGCGGTAGATGCTGAAGCAGAAGGTCACGTCTTCGTCGGCGTCCCTTGCAGGGCCGCGCCACCGTCTGCCGTCTTCGCCTCCGCAAACCAGCGAGTCGCCTCGAAGCACACGCGGTTTCTTGCCAGCGCGTAGCACAGGGCCAGCAGCTTGCGCGCGAGGGCGACCTGTGTCTTGCGGGAGGGATGTCCCTGCGCCTTGCGCCGCCGCACCCACGCGCCTCCCAGCCTTCCGGCTCGCATCTGGCCCACCGCCAACTGCACCAGTAACGCCCGCACCGCCTGGCGACCTCGCTTGGCGAGGTGCACCTGGCCTTCGCGTTTCCCACTGGAGATCCGGTATAGATTCATGCCCACGAACTTCTCCAGGGCCCGCACACTGTGGAACTCCGCCAGGGGCCCGCACTCTCCCAGCACCCCCGCGGCGGTAAGCAGTCCCAACCCCGGCACACTGCGGAGGTATACCCCCTCCTCCGTCTGCGCGAGCCAGCGCTCCAGGTCCGTGCGCAGGCGCACCTGCTGCGCCTCCACACAGGCCAGCTGCCCCAGCAGGTCCCGCAGCGCCTGCACCCGGCTCTCCTGCCCTTGCCGTACCGCCACGGACCCTTGCACGGCTTTCCAGATTCCCTCCCCATAGCGCACTCCGCGTCCATGCGTCTCCCGCTTCAGGGTCGCGTGTAAACTCCGCTGGCCTGCGAGCAGCAGAGCCGACGGGCTGTCATAGCGGCCGATCAGCGCCTGCACACTCTTGCCGAGGGGATTGGCGAAGAGCCGCACCACCTCGGGGAACCACAGCTCCAGCAGCGCCTGGGCTTCATTGCGCCGCGCGGTGCGGGCCTTGGCCAGCGAGCACCACTCCCCGAAGCCGACCCGCAACTCCGCATAGGGCCCATACAGTCGCCGCACCCTCTGGTAGCTGCCCTGCCACACCAGATCGGCGATCACCCCCGGGTCTTTCACATCGTCTTTGCGGGGATTGCCATCGCGTAGCTCGCGGCTGCGCTTGACGTGATAGGGATTCACCAGCACCACCCGCCAGCCCCGATCCAGCAGCCACTCCTGGAGGCACTGCCCATAGGGGCCTGTCGACTCCAACGCCACCCACACCTCCTGACCGCCTTCGGCGGCGGCCAGCAAGTGCTGCTCCAACCGCAGAAACCCCGCCTCCCCCTGGGTCACCCGGTGGGGACTTCCCCACTCTCCCAAGCAACAGGCACGCCAATCGATGCGGCCTTTGGAGACGTCGATGCCGACTACCACTCCCTGGATCGGATCTGGCACTGCTTGACGACGGTGAGGCGTCTGCACGATACTGGACATGGTTAGGTCCTCCTTTAGGGGATGGTTTTGTCCACCACCAACCTTCCCGAAGTAGGACCTGACTGCATTATAGGAAGCTGAAGCCTCGCCCAGTAGTCGAGCGAGCGAAGCGGATACTTGCGATGCAAAGTCATGTTGATTCCGCCGCGGCATTCCGGGCGCTTAGGGAGTCGGCTGCCGAGGCAGAGCTGTCGTTGCGGGCGATGGCAGAGGATGTTGTCAACAGCTATCGGCAGCAATCGGCATCGGTCTGAGACAGTACTGGCAATGCGCAGGAGGCCCGCAAAGCTGCCCCAACTGCGGTCTGGACTTCCCCAAGCTGACGATTGTCAGCTTTCACCTTTCTCCAACAGTAGCGTCGCCCGTTTTTCACACGCCTCTGATACGTTACGGGCACGAGGAGAACCCGGGCCGCGGATTGAGGGAGACGAGTCAAGGGGAGTGTATGCCCGCCATCGTCTTGCGTTCCGTTGGGTCCAGGCCGCGAGGCTGATAGCAAGATGACAAAGCGTCCCTACGGCTATCGTGCGGCGATCCTTGTGCTGGAATCTCTCATCGTGGTCTTGATCGCGGCGACTGGCTACTGGAATATCGTCTCACTCCGCGATCACGACCGGCACGTCCAGAAATGGTTGGCAGCGAGGTCGAATTCGGACGCGGTTCGGCGCGCCGTAGTCGCAGTGGAGGATGAGCGGCAAGCACTTGCCGGCGGTGACAGCGGGATGTTCCTTCAGCACGCGCGGCAGTGCACAGATGCCCTCCACCGGGTGAAGCTGTCACCAAACACGAGCGACGCCGCGTTGGTAGACCAGATTCTGTCGAAGCAGGGAAGCGTAGCGACGCAGGGAGACAGGCTGCTCTCGTCGCCGGCGGCGGAACAGCCCGCGGTTCTGCGTCTCGATCAGGAGATACGTAACCTGCTCCAGTTGCTCCAGAGTCTGGAGAGTCGGCTCCCGGTCACAACTGAGAAGGCCCTCCGTCACCACGATCTCATGCGAGGCACAGTGATCACTGTGACCTTGATCTCGCTGGTGACGCTATCACTGGTAGCGATCACTTTCTCCTTGCTGGGTCGGCTCAGCGGACTGTGGGCAGCGAGCCAGGCCACGGCCGCCGCCGAGCGGGTGCGGGCCGACTTCGTCTCGTTCATTTCGCACGAACTGCGCAATTCCATCATTGGTCTCCAGTCAGGCGTCTCCCTGGTCCTCGATGAGGAATTGCCAGCCGATACGCGTCGTCAGGTCGCCAATGCCATCACCTCCAGTGTTGGCGCTCTCTCCCGGCTTGTCGTCAACCTTCTCTCTGCCGATCGGGCCGGCCGAGGTAGACTGCAGCCGAAGATCCAGCGTGTCTTCGCGTCAGCTGCCGTCGCTGAGACAGTCGAGAGGATGTCGGGTTACCAAGAGGATCTTCGTCACCGTCTCCAGGTGCACGCACCGGAGGGCATCAGTGTGATGTCGGATCCTGACTACCTCGATCTCATCCTCTCAAACCTAATCGACAACGCGCGGAAATTCTCACCGGAGAGTACGCCCATCGAAGTTAACGTCAGGTCTGGAGACGGTGAGGTTTTCCTGTCTGTCAGGGATCATGGCATAGGCATCTCGGTGGAGAAGACAGAGAGCATCTTCGAACCCTATGAAACGTCGTGCCCCAACTCTGGGCACAGGAGCGGCTCTGGGGTCGGGCTCTACCTGTGTAAGCGCGTGGTAGAGGTGCAGGGCGGGAGGATCGAAGTCAGCAGCGTGCCGGACCGCGGCAGCACCTTCACGGTGGTGCTGCCTGCCGCTGACAGTCAAGACTGACGCAGTGCCGCCGTGGCCCAGACAGCCTCGTCGCCACTGGCACTTCGCTTCCGGCGCCTACCCCTGCGCCACTGTGCGGAAAGCCGCCTCCAGCCTACCGCGGATCTGCCCCGCGATGTCAGCCAGCGCCGGGTTGTTGATGACCGCGGCCAATGCCTTCACCGGATCCATCGCGGCCACCACAGAGCCCTCGCCTTCCTGGTAGACGATCACGTTGCAGGGCAGTAGCAACCCGATCTCGCGCTCGGCCTCGAGTGCCTGGTGGGCGAAGGTGGGATTGCACGCGCCGAGGATCAGGTAGGGGGCGCTGTCGGTCCCCAGCTTCTCCTTCATCGTCTTCCGAACGTCGATCTCAGTGAGCACTCCGAAGCCCTGCTGCTTCAGCGCCTCCCGGATCGCGGGAACGGCTTTCTCGTAACTGAGGGACGTCCTGACTCGCATCCCATAGGATGAGGTCTCAATGGTCATGCTCGCCTCCTCCCGGCGGGCGGCCCTGGCATCAGCTTACGCGCCTATGCGTATGTTCGCCGCCGGGGGCAGGTTCCTCCTCGTCACCGCGTTCGTCATCACGACGTTGAGTCCGGCCATGCCCATGTTTGCCGTCCCTGCCGTGAGCCATGTCGCCACATCCCCTGAGACGCGTCGTCAGGTAGGGGGAGACGCCGGCGATGATGATCCAGTCCTCCATGAATGCCGTCCATCTCTGAGGTCAGCAGGTGCGGGCCGGCCGGTTTGGATGGGCACGAAAGTCAGTCTCTAGCGGTCAACCGGCGACGAAACCGCCCTGAGCCGTCCCGTCGGGACCACCTTGCGCCGGGGAGATGAGACATCTTGCCGGCATGAGACCGCAGTCCGGGCATTTCGGTGGCGAAATAGTCTCAGGGGTGTACGCGTCCAGTGCGCCGGCGGGCGCGAGGGGGAACAGAGGGAAGCCAGTCGGCGCGGCTAGGTCGCGAGACGGAAGCCCGTTACGCGAGCCCCATGGAGCAAGCGGCGTCTGATGCTGGCCAGCACTGACTTTGCCAGCTTGTGCCACTGCTCGCCGTGGTGGATCATGCTAGCCATCGAACAAGCGAGACCGTTCCGGGATCGGCATGTCCTAGGGAGACGTTCCCAGGATCGAAACGCCCCACCTCGTCCACACTCGGAGAGTGTCTGTTCGTGGGTGCAGTTTCCTCCACCAACGTTCCCAGGTGGAACCGTCTCTCTACGCTCCTGAGCCCCATCACGCTGCCTCGAGCGTCCCGCGTGACCCACTACCCGCCGCCGGTTGCGCGCCATTGCTCCTCGGCAACGCTGTCATGGCCGCGACGAAGGACGTGCAGCCTGATCGTCCTGGGAGGAAACTGAAATCTCAAGGGTGTCAAAATCCCGCCGGGGATTCGAACCCGCGATTACCCCCTCAGCGTGGGGTCACTGTCCGGGTCCACTCACGTAGGCGTCCGGTGTGGCAGAGCAGCCGGGCTATGGTGGCGATCACGGGCAGTCCCGCCCAGTCCGGTCCTCGTTCGATGGCACTTTCCATCCTCGCCGCCTCCCAGCACAGGGGTATCCACGAGGGGAGAGAATGCCACGATCAGGGTTGTGGCAGCACCCTGGGAGCCGGATGAGTTTCTGGACAGCGCGCGGGCTTTTCTCGTGGGCCGGGCGTGAGGGTGCTGGTGCGAACGCGGTGATGCTGCTGAGTGGGGTTTTCGCATGAGAGAGATCGGCCGTAGTTGACAGACCCGGCCGGATGGGGTATAGATACGTGTGTGTAATCACGGTCCTGTCGTTGGTCTGGAAAGGGAGGAGACGAGATCATGGGCCGGCTGTACAGCTCGAAGGATGCAGCGAAGCTGTCGGGGATCAGCTACCGGCAGTTGGACCACTGGGCCCGGCTGGGTGTCATCAAGCCGGAGCAGGAGGCGAAAGGGACGGGCACGGCGCGGCGGTGGTCGCCCATACAGATCGTGGAGCTGCGGGCAATCGCGGGGCTGCGCGGCAGGGGGGTGTCCATGCAGCGAGTGCGGCGGGCGAGCGGGTGGCTACGCAAGCACCTGCCGAAGCTCAAGAGTCCGCTGGCGGAACTGTCCTTTGCCACGGACGGGCAGCAGATCTTCTACCTGTCGCCTAATCCGGGCAAGCTGGTGAACGTGCTGGCGGGCGGCCAGGTGGTGCTCACGGTCCCGCTAGAGGTGACGGAGATCGCCGCCGAGCTCCCCCCGGAGCGGGGAGGCTCACTCGTGGAGCACGACCTACCGCAGACGATCGAACTGGGCGAGGATGGCTACTTCGTCGCCCGCTGTCCTGCCCTGCGCGGTTGCGTCACCCAGGGGAAGACCCGGGAAGAGGCGCAGGCCAACCTTCAGGAGGCGATTGCGCTCTATCTCGAAGTTGTGGAGGCGGGAGAGGTCGGCACGTGACGAGATTGCCGGTTGTCTCGGGGCGAGGGGCGGTCAAGGCGTTTGAGCGGGATGGGTGGCGGCAGGTCCCTCGCCGCAGAGGCTCGCACATACTTCTCGTGAAGCGCGGGATACCCTGGGCCCTCACTGTACCCGACCACAAGGAGCTCGGCCGGGGAACGCTGCGCACCCTCATTGGGGAGGCCGGCCTCACGGTGGCGCGATTCACGGAGTTGCTGGACCAATAGCGGGCCCGGGCAACGGAGAGGTTACGAAGTCTGGCAGCTCGGAGAGACTTTCGTCTTCGCCCTGGCCGACCTGGTGGCGTCGGCGGTGCAGGCCCTCCTGCGGCGGGCGGGCGAGGCCGGCTTCCGGTTTCGCGACTGAGGGGAGGCGTGGGCGGACTAGCGAAGGAACACCGGGGCCGGTCGGCGAGTTCCCATTCCCTCTCGTCGGTCGGCCCCAGAAAAGGGAACGACGATGGCAAGTGCAGGGCTGTACTGTAGAGTAAGCAGCATCGGGCAAGGCCGGGAGGACAAGGTTTCGCTCGGCGCTCAGGAACTCTTCTGCCGCGACCTCTGCATCAAGCAGGGCCTCGAAGTCGGCGGTGTCTACGTCGAAAGCCGGTCGGCGACTGGTGAGGACGTAGAGGACCGGCCGGAACTCTGCCATTTGCTGGCCGACGCCAAGGCCGGCGCCTTCCAGTACCTTGTGTGCTATGACCTCACGCGCCTGCACAGGAACATGGACGCGGGTTCCGATATCGCCAAGGTGCTGCGGAAGGCGGGCGTTACGGTTCTCAGCAAGGACGGCGCGACTGACTTCTCGCAGAGCACTTCCCGTCTCGTCTATGCGGTGCAGGGCTGGTCGGCCGAAGAGGAGGCGCGCAGAATCGCGGCGAGGACCTGGACGGCGAAGCGGACCCGCGGCATGGCGGGGCAGTTCACCTTCCGGCAGTCTCCCCTCGGTTACTCCTGGGATGACAAAGCCAAGAAGCCCGTCCCCGTCGAGCATGAGCAGGGGACGGTCAATCTCCTCTTCGAGCTGGCCGGCGGGCGGAAACTGACTTGTCCACAGATCGCCCATGAGTTGCTGCGGCGAGGCATCACGCCGCGAGTAGAACGGTATTGGCAGGCGGCGGCCGTCGCCAGGATACTGCGGGACCCGCGGTATACGGGCCACTGGCGGACCTGGGGGCCGGACTTCCGGCCGCCTGAGAAAGTCGCCCACGAATTCCCCGGCAACGACCCCGAGGTGCTGGCCCGGGCCGAGTTCACCCCGGAACCCCTGGTACCCGAACTGCTATGGCGGCGGGCGCAGAAGTCCATCAGTCACCATCGCAGGGCTACTCGCCGGCCGGTGCAGCACGACTTCCTGCTGTCGGGCCTCCTGTTCTGCGCTCACTGTGGCGCTGCGGTGATCGGGCGCAGTATCACCTCGGCCCCTCACCATCTCTACTACGGGTGCAGTTCCTACCGGGGCAAGCAGGACCGCGACTGCCCGGCGCACTACATCCCCGCGGCCGACCTGGACGCCTTGATATGGGGCGAGGTAGAGCGGCTATGCCAGGACCCGGAGGCCATGCAGGAGGCGCTGAAGCAGACCGGGGAGGCCGACCTGCCGGCGCTGCGGGAAGAGATCGGGCGCATTGACCGGGCGATGGCGGACTGCGACCGGGAGACGAAGAACCTGTTGCGGGCGCTGGCAAGGGAGGCCATCACCGACGAGGAGTACCTGGCCGAGAAGGAAGCGCGCCTGAAGGACAAGGCCGCCTGGCAGGAGCGGCGGGCGGAGACACAGGCGAAACTGGAGGGGGCCGAGTGGCGGGCTGACGCCCTGGACCGGGGTGAACAGATCGCCGAGAACATCCGGCAGCGGGCGGGCCACCTTACCCTGGAAGAGAGGCGCGACCTGCTGCGGCAACTTGACGTGCGCGTGGAGGTAGGCTGTGCGGACCCGGCGGAATGGCGGAAACGGGGCGGCCGGCGGTATGACGTGACCCTCTGCTGGCTCGGGGCGGCCTTCCTGGGTGCTACCGGCGAAGTGCGGCCGTTGCAGGGCGTCTCTTGACACGTATGGTATAATCAAGCCGTGGGCGTCGGGTAGGGTCCGGCGCCCGCTCGGTTTGTGTGGCCCCTGGTTCGCCTTGCCACCCCGGTTCGGATTGAGTACAATGGCTAGGCCTTCGGCCGCCATGGCGGTCGGCCCCTAAGCCCTTCGGGCCGGGGTGGCGGCTGAAAGTCTAGCCACTTCGCCGACCTAGCCATAGGCCCAGTCGGCT
>Ga0315284_10010404_pt1 | contig 13255 bp, 8 predicted proteins | sample YL17G09_16_MG_FD_203696 | JGI IMG/M metagenome (GOLD analysis project Ga0315284, IMG submission 203696) | Sediment microbial communities from Yellowstone Lake, YNP, Wyoming, USA - YL17G09_16 | ecosystem: Environmental > Aquatic > Freshwater > Lake > Sediment | place: USA: Wyoming | collected...
GGCGACCACGGACGGGTTACCCTCGACGACCTGGGCCACGATGGTCTCCAGGGCGCCGGAGTCGGAGATCTGGCTGAGCCCCTTTTCGGCCACGACGGCTCGCGGCGACTGCCCACCGCTGAAAGACTCCTCCAGAACGTCCTTGGCCATCTTGCCGCTGATAGTTCCTTCTTGCACTAGAGCTACGAGCTCGGCCAGGGACGAAGGCGGCAGGGTGAACGTCCTGGTCCTCATCAGGGCAGGCTCAAGAGCGGCCTCGTTCAGGAGGCGGCTGACGTCGCCCATGAGCCAGTTGGAGACGGCCTTGGCGCCGCCGGCCAGAAGCTTCACCGTCTCCTCGAAGTAGTCGGCCAGGTGGCGGGAGGCGGTCAGGACGCCCGCGTCGTAGGGTGGCAGGCCGTAGTCGCGGACAAGGCGATCCCGCCGGGCCGGCCTCAGCTCCGGAATGCACCGCCGGACGCACTCCAGCCAGCCGGCCCCCAGGGTCAGGGGCGGCAGGTCGGGCTCCGGGAAGTAGCGGTAGTCGTCGGCCCCTTCCTTGCGGCGCATGAACTTGGTGGAGGCGGAGGCCTCGTCCCAGCGCCGGGTCTCCTTGTCAACCCGGCGGCCGGCGCCCAGGAGGGCGGTCTGCCGTTCGATCTCGTAGGCCAGGGCCCGCTCGACGGCGCGGAAGGAGTTCAGGTTCTTGAGCTCGACCGGGGTCCCCAAGGTCTCGACACCCACGGGGCGGAGGGAGATGTTGGGCTCGCAACGCATGGAGCCCTCCTCCATCCGCACGTCGGAGACGCCGAGATACTCCAGCACCGAACGCAGAGTCTCCAGGTAGGCCGCCGCCTCGGCCGGGGTGCGGCAGTCGGGTTCGGAGACGATCTCGATGAGGGGAACCCCGGAGCGGTTGAAGTCGACCAGGGAGTAGAGGTCGCCCGCGTGAAGCAGCTTGCCCGTGTCTTCCTCTAGGTGTAGCCGTCGGACGCGGACGCGCCGCGTCTCGGCCCCGACCTCGACGTCAAGGCGCCCCCCGGTGGCCAGGGGACGGTCGTACTGGGTTATCTGGTAGCCCTTCGGAAGGTCCGGGTAGAAGTAGTTCTTGCGGGCGAAGGCCGACTCCGGATGGACCTGGCAGTCAAGGGCCAAAGCCGCCTTGACGGCGAACTCCACGGCTTTCCGGTTGAGCGACGGCAGGGCGCCCGGGTGTCCCAGGCAGATCGGGCAGACCTGGGTGTTGGGCTCGGCCCCGAAGGCCGTCGGGCAGGAACAGAAGGCCTTGGTCCGGGTGGAGAGCTCGACGTGGACCTCCAGAGCGATGACCGCCTCGTAGCCTCTAGACATGGTCTCCTCGTTCACCGGCGCTTCACCCCCAGCAGCGGCGGGCGCTTGGTATGGTGGTCGGTGCGCTGTTCGTAGGCGAAGGCCACCCGGAGAAGGATCTCTTCCGAGAAGGCCGGACCCATGATCTGCAGGCCCACCGGGAGTCCCTGCGAGAAGCCGCAGGGCACGGAAAGGGCCGGGATGCCGGCTAGGCTGGCTGGAATGGTGCACAGATCGGCCAGGTACATGGCCAGGGGATCGTTTACGCGTTCCCCGATGGGGAAAGCCGGGGTCGGCGATGTGGGCGAGATGAGAATGTCGTAGCGGCCGAAGGCCCGCTCGAAGTCTTGTCTCAGGAGAGTTCTGGCCTTCTGGGCTTTGATGTAGTAGGCGTCGTAGTAGCCGGCCGATAGGACGTAGGTTCCGAGCATGATCCGTCGCTTGACCTCGGGTCCGAAACCCTCGCGGCGCGTGGCGACGTAGAGGCTGAGAAGGTCGCCGGGCGGAGCGGCGGCGGGAACCCCCTTGGCGCCCCCCGCGGCGCCCTCCTCGGCGCGGGCGATGGCCCCGCCCTCGTCGCCCTCGCCCGCCGGAGTCACCTGGCCCAAACCCGCCCGGTGGCCGTAGCGAACGCCGTCATAGCGGGCCAGGTTAGAGGAAGCCTCGGCCGGGGCGATGACGTAGTACATGTCCAGGGCGTAGGCCGCGCTAGGCAAGGAACATTCTTCGATCTCCACGCCAAGCTCGCCCAGGACGGCAACGGCCTCCTCGACCCGCTGCCGAACCTCGGGCTCGATGCCCTCGCCGAAGAGTTCGCGGGGAATGCCGGCCCTGAGACCATCCACGTCGGGCACGAGGGCCTGGGTGTAGTCGGGTGGCTTTCCCCGCGAGGAGGTCGAGTCGAGCGGATCGGGTCCGGCAATTGCGCCGAGGACCATGGCCAGGTCGGTGACGTCTCGGGTTATGGGACCGATCTGATCGAGCGAGGAGGCGAAGGCCACCAGCCCGTAGCGGGAGACCAGTCCGTAGGTGGGCTTGAGCCCAACGACACCGCAGAAGCTGGCCGGCTGCCGGATGGACCCCCCCGTGTCGGAACCCAGGGCGAAGGGGACCGCGAACGCGGCGACGGCGGCGGCGGAACCACCGCTCGAACCGCCCGGCACCCGCCGCAGATCCCAGGGATTAGCCGTGGGGTGGAACCCGGAGTTCTCGGTGGACGAGCCCATGGCGAACTCGTCGCAGTTGGTCTTGCCCAGCAGGAGGAAGCCCGCGTCCTCGAGGCGGGTGGCGGCCGTGGCGCTGTAAGGCGGCCGGTAGCCGGTGAGATAGCGGGAGCCGCACGTCGTGGGAACGTCCTTGACACAGATATTGTCTTTCAGGGCAAAGGGCACGCCCCCGGCGGGGGCGGCGCCACCCTCGGCCACCGTGTCGGCTAGGCGGGCGGAGCGCCGGGCGCGATCAGAGGTCACGGTGAGAAACGAACCGACGCTCTCGTCCACGGCCGCGATCCGCTCGAGGTAAGCCTCCACAACCTCGGAGCGCTTGACCTCGCCCTCTCGGATGAGCGTGACCAGTTGACTTGCGGTGCTCTCGATCAGTTTCATTCGAGGACCCTCGGGACCCTGTAGAAGCCCCGCTCGCTGACTGGCGCGCCGGCGAGAGCCTCCTCGCGTCCGAGCCCTACCCACGGTTCGTCCTCGCGCAAAGGAGTGGACAACCCGGCCACAACACTCGCGGTTGGCGCGACCTGGCTCGTATCGAGGTCGCCCAGCCGGGCGATGTGCCCCAGGATGTCGTTCAGTTGGGAGGTGAAGTGTTCGATCTCGTCCGGCTCGAAGGTCAGGCGGGCAAGTAAGGCCACGTGCTCGACCTCTTGACGGGTAATAATGGCCACTAGCGAAACCTCCTGAGCGGCTAGACCACGGTCAGGTCGGCCACAACCCACGACGGGCTGAGCAGTGAAAAGGGCCCGGCCGCATCCTCGGGCTCCTCGACTAGGGCGCAGACTTGTTTGAGCAGACGGTACACATTCCCGGATAGCATTGCCCTTTTCACCGGGTAGGCCAGTCTTCCTCTTTCCAGGGTCCAAGCATTGGTCGTCGTCACCGAGAAGTCGCCGACGGCCGCGTCGATGACGAAGGCCCCCATTACGTCGCAAACCAGAAGCCCGCGGTCGACCCCCGCCGCCTCAAGATCGCCGTAGGTGGCCTCCGACCCCTGGACGACCAGGTTCGAGGGCATTACCCCGGGTCGGTAGCCGAAGACACCGGATGGTTCGACGAAGGTGGACATGTCGTCCGTCTTCTCGCGTGAGGCGTTGCCGGTGGAGGTCGCCGCGCGGCGGTCACCCGTCCAATTCGCCGCCGTCCGGCCACCCGTCCAATTCGCCGCCGTCCGGCCACCCGTCCACTTCGCCGCCGTCCGGCTGTTGTGCAGGAACGAGACCAATCGGCCGCCCTCGATCAGCGGCGTGACTTGCCCGGCGGCGCCCTCGGCGTCGAAGTCATAGGATCCGCTGGCCGACGGGCGTGTGGCGTCGTCGGTTATGGAGAGGATGCGGGCCGCCACCATCTGGCCCAGGGAGGCCGCCGTAAAGGGCGAGTTCCCCGCCAGCACCCGATCGGCCCCTAGGGCCGGGCCGAGGGACGTGGTCAGGAGGGAGAGCACGGCGTCGGGGCGGAGAACCACCGTCTGCCGGCCGGCGACCACGTCGCGAGGGCTGTCCGACGCCCTGGCGATCGCCGCCGCCTTGGCCCCGACGGTCAAGGACCTGAACCCGCTCAGGCTGCGCGACTGCCGCCCGTACCCGCCGAGTCCGCCCCCGGGCGAAACCGCGTAGACGGCGGCGCCGATGCGGGTGTCGAGCGACGAACGGATGAGGCCCAGCGAGTTTCCCACGGCGCGACGCCGGCAGCAGGCGAAGCCGTTGGCCTCCAGGATACCGGCGCCCGCCTCGCGGACGTCCCTGACTACGTCGCGGACAACACCGGCCAGGTCCGGCAGGTTCATCTCCAGGAGGCGCTTGTCTGACAGACCCGGCCCAGCCTCCGAGAGGCGCACCGGAGGTGGGGTCAGGGGTAAGGGTGGATTCTCGGGAAAGGCCGTCCCGCGGGCGGCTTCAACGACCAGAGTCAGGGCCTGGGGCTCAAGATCGGTTGTCGAGGCGAAGCCGACCAGACCACCCCAGCGAGCGGCCAGGCCCAGGCCTCGCTTGGGGACGGTCACCGCCGTTCGCAGAGCCGGTTCACCGCCCACTCCCGCCGGCTCGAAGGACACCACATCCTCCGGAGCGTCAATGACGAAGACCTCGGCGCCGTCGGCGCCGGCACGCTTGGCGATGTCCAGGACTTGCTCGACTTTCTCCACCAGGTCCTGCATCAGTCCCCGCCCTCCTTCCGGTTCGCCGGAGACCCGGGCGCCCGGCGGGCGGTCGCCGCTGACCCGCTTGTCCGGCGGGCGGTCGCGCGACCCGAGGCCGCCGGCCTTGGCTCGGTCCCGCCGATGGTCGCCCGCTTCAGGCGCACATGCGGGGCGCCCGAGCCGGCGGGGATGATCTGAAGGGGAGACCCTTTGCCGCACCCTCCGGGGTGGAAGCGAAGATCGCGGCCCAGGGCATCAATGCTGCCGAGAATCTCAAGAATGCTCCCCGAGAGCGACGGCGCCCGCACCGGACGGCCGAGTTCGCCTTTGTCGATCAGGCGGGCGCGGTCCGGCCGGAACTGGAAGACACCTCGGGCCGGGTCCACCTGACCGCCGCGCTTACCCATGAGGTAGATGCCCTCGTCCACGCCCTCAAGGAGTTCCTCAAAGCTGTGGTCCCCCGGTTCCATGTTGATGGTCCCCATGCGGACAATCGGCGGATGGCCGAAGTCGCGGGCCCGGGCGTGGCCATTGGGGCTTGCCCCCAAGGCCGCGGCCGTGCGGCGGGTATGAAGGTAGCCCTTGAGAACGCCCTCTTCAATGAGAGTGACCGCCTTGGCCGGCACGCCCTCGTCGTCGTAGGGGAACAGCCCCACGGTGCCGGGCCGTCCGGGGTCGTCGATCACGCTCACGCCCGGGGCGCCGACCTCGACGCCAAGCTTCCCGGCCAGGACCGAGGCCCCGGCCAGGACGGTGTCGGCCTCGCAAGCATGGCCGACGGCCTCATGGGTGAAGTTCTCGCAGGCCTGATTGTCGAGAATGGTGGTTAGCTCCCCGCCCGGCGAGTCCTTGGCCCCGAGCCACTCGGCGGCGTTCCCGGACAGGCGGGAAGCCAGATCCTTCACCGCCGGCTCGGCCACGAGTTCGAGGCCGCCAACCCCGCCCAGGCTCTCGACGCTGTCAAACGACGCGGCGCCGCGCGAGGCCTCGACCCCGCACCTCAGGATAACCCGAGCCGAGTCTACCTCCACGAGGGAACCCTCGGTGCTGGCGAAAAGATCGGTCCCGACCGCGTCGGCGTAGGCCAGGCTCACCCGGCTCGTTTCGGGGCGGGCAAAAGCCTCGGCCCGGAAACCTTCCAGAATGTCACGCTTGGCCAGGATGTCAAAATCCTCCGGGTCCGCCTTCCGCGGGGTGGCGGACTTCGCCACGGTGACGACCGGCGGGCCGAGAGCGGGCCGGCTGCCCCGCCTCGCGGTTTCGTCCTTCCCGGCGGCCGGCGCGGCCTGCATCGCTCCGGCAACGGCGTCGGAGACAACCTTGGACAGGGCGGGTCTTGAAAGATCGGAAGTGGCGGCGAAGCCTTCCCCACCCCCCGGCCCCACGACCCGCAAGCCCAGACCGCGCTCCGTGTGGCGGGAAACACTCCAGGTCGCCTGGGCCCCGCGACGGGCGACCAGACCGATGAGAGTAAGGCGACGATCCTGGAAGCGAGCGTCGGCGTAGACCGAACCCATTTCCTCGGCCCGTCGCAGGAGAAAGTCCAACTCTTTCAGGCCGTTCCCCTCCCTAGCGTCCCTCGATTCCAGGTTCCGCGCGCTCCCGGGCCTCGCCGCGGCCATCACCCGGCCTCGTCCCGGCCAGGAGCGAGGCCCAGACCAAGGTCGCCCCAAGGCCCAGGGCCAGGGTCGCCGCGCCGGTGTAGAACGGGAGATCGCGCAGAATGTAGAAGGCGACCCCGCCCCACGTCGGGCCGGCGATCCTCCCCAGGCTGTCGAATGACTGCATCGTCCCCAGGGACACACCCTGCCCACCCGGGCTTCTCTTGGAGACCAGCGTGGAGAGCGCCGGACGGGTGAGCGAGTTGCCGAAGGAAAAGACCGAGGCGAACAAGATGGCTGTCCAGAGACTTCCGAGACGGGTAGTGATGAGCATGCCGGCCAGGCTCAGGGCCAAGCCCCAACGGGTCACGGCGGCTTCTCCGAACCGTCGCATGAGCCGGCTGACGACGACGCCCTGGGCCACGACCCCGACCAGGCCCATGGCCGCGAAAATCAGGCCCATCTCCGACGATCCGTAGCCAAGCTTGGCGTTGATGTAAAGGGCGAAGACGCTCTCGAAGCCGGCCATGGCGAAGCTCACCGCGAAGACCAGAACGAACAGAACGAGTAGTGGACCGCGGGCCAGGGCCCAGCGACCACCCACGGGAGCGGACGTCGCGGACGCCCCCCGCAGGGACTCGGGCAGGAACACCAGCCCCGCCACCAGGTTCACGGCCCCCATGATGGCGGCCACAACGAAGGGGGTCTGGATGCTGAACCGGGTCAGGAGCCCGCCGATAGCCGGGCCGAAGATCATGCCCAGTCCCATCGCCGCGCCTATCAGCCCCATGCCCCCGCCGCGCTCGTCCTCGGAGGTCATATCGCTGACGTAGGCCATGGCCGCCGGCATGGTCGCCGAGGAGAGAATCCCCGCCAGGGCCCGGGCGGCGAAGAGCATCCACAACCGGGTGGCCAGCGCGAACAGAGTGAAGCTCAGAACGAAACCGGCCAGGCCGAAGACCAGCACGGGCTTCCGCCCGATCCGATCGGACAGGGCGCCCCAGAGCGGCGCGAAAATGAACTGCATCACGGAGTAGGTGGCCATGAGCAGACCCAGATGAACGGAAGACGCGCCGAAGTGCAGGACATAGAACGGCATAACCGGGATAATGATGCCGAAGCCGACCATGACCACGAACATGCCGCCCAGGAGTACGGCCAAAGAGCCTTTCTTCAACGGTGTCTCGCTCTCCTCACCGGCCGGCCGCCGGGCCCTAGGGACCAACCTTCCCCACCAGGGCCCAAAACTCGGCCTCGCCGAGCACGGGTACTCCCAATTCACGGGCCTTGTCGACCTTGGCCCCCGCTTCGGCTCCGGCCACGACAAAGCTCGTCTTGGCCGAGACGGACGAGGCGACCCGGCCCCCCAGACTCTCGACCAGTTCCTCGGTCTTTCCCCGGCTCAGCCTCTTGAGGGTCCCGGTGAAGACGATGGTCTTGCCGGCCAGAGGCGACTCCGCGTCCGAGGGAGGGAATCCCGGCCCGAAGAGCTCCGTCTGGAGCGGGCCGTCCGCCGCCTCGGTCGGCCGGACCGTCCCGCCGGGCTCGCTCATGTTCACGCCGGCCCGTTTGAGCCTCTCGATAAGCTCCCGATTCCGGGGCTCGGCAAAGAAGCCGGAGACGCTGGTGGCGATCTTCTCGCCCACCTCCGGCGCCTCGGTAAGTTCGACCACGCCGGCGGCCCAAAGAGCGCTCATCGTCCCGAAGTGGCGGGCCAGCACACGGGAGACCCTGGCCCCCACGTAGCGAATGCCCAGGGCGTGGAGAACCCGGTGGAGGGGGCGCTCCTTGCTGGTCTGGATGGCCCCAAGCAGATTGGAGGCCGACTTCTCCCCCATCCGCTCCAGGGCGGCGAGTTCGTCCTCGCGCCCGGTCAGCCCGTAGAGGTCGGCCGCGTCCCGGATGAGACCCGCCGCCAGAAGCTGCGAAAGGACAGCGGGGCCCAAACCTTCGATATCCATTCCGGCCCTGGAGGCAAAGTGAAGAAGCCCCTCGGCCCTCTGGGCCGGACAACTCAAGGAGGCGGTGCACCGGTGAGCGGCCTCGCCTTCCTCGCGCACGACCTTAGCCCCGCAGACCGGACAGACCTCCGGCATGCGAAACTCGCGTTCCTGTCCGGTGCGGCGATCGGGCAGGACCCGAACAACCTCGGGGATCACGTCTCCGGCCTTCTGAATGACAACCCAGTCGCCGATGCGAATGTCCTTGTCCTGAACGTAGTCGGCATTATGAAGCGAGGCGCGGCTCACGGTGGAGCCGGCGATGAACACGGGCGAAAGCTCGGCCACGGGCGTCACCGCCCCCGTCCGGCCGACGTTGACGTTGATGTCGAGGACCCGCGTCTCTGTCTGCTCGGCCGGAAACTTGAAGGCGACGGCCCAGCGGGGCGAAGAAGATGTCGCTCCGAGGCGCCGCTGCTGGTCGAGGGTGTCGACCTTGATGACAACCCCGTCGATCTCGTAGGGCAGACCCTGACGTTTCTCCCGCCAGAAGTCACAGTAGGCGATGACCTCGTCCATATCCCGGACCTGGCGCCACGCGGGGTTGACCTTGAAGCCCAGGTCGCCCAAGAAGGTCAGGCTCTCCCCGTGAGTGGCGGGGGCGCCGCCCGGCGGCCGGTCCGCGAACTGGACCAGGGCATAGAGGAAGCTGTCGAGCGATCGCTCCGCCGTCACCGATGGGTCGAGCTGCCGGACCGAGCCGGCTGCGGCGTTGCGGGGATTGGCGAAAAGGGGCTCCCCGGCCGCCTCGCGCCGGCGGTTGAGGGCCTCGAACTCTCGAACAGGCATGTAGACCTCGCCGCGCGCCTCAAGAACTCCACGCGGGACCGCGGCGCCCAGTCGCAGGGGGATCGACTTCACCCGCCTCAGGTTCTCGGTTATGTCCTCGCCGGTCGTCCCATCCCCGCGGGTCGCCCCCCGGACGAAGAGGCCGTCCTCGTAGCGCAAGGCCACCGACAGCCCGTCGATCTTGAGTTCCGCGACATAGGTAACGTCCTCGCCGGGAAGCAGACCCCGCACCCGGCGGTCGAAGGCTCTCAGTTCATCCTCGCCAAAGGCGTTGGCCAGACTCAGCATGGGCAGACCGTGAACCGCCTGGCCGAAGCTCTCGAGCGGCGTCCCACCCACGCGCCGGCTAGGCGAGTCGGGGCTGACGAGATCGGGATAGGCGGCCTCGAGTTGGCCAAGGCGCCGCATCAGGGCGTCGAACTCCGCGTCGGAGACCACGGGAGCGTCGAGAACATGGTAGCGGTGGTTGTGGAAGTGGATCCGGTCCCGCAGGGATGCCAGTTCCTCGCGGGCCTCCTCGTGGCCAGGAGTGCCCTCGCCGCTCATGTCGTCGCCCCCTTCGGCATCTCAATCCCAACCCTATCTCGCCCGCCGCTCGGCGTCGGTGGCGGGAATCGTCTTTACGCCTTGGCCGTCGAAGGCCACCCGCAGTTGCAGGTCGCCGGCGTAGCCCGGCCTGATGGCGACCCGGCTTAGCCCGACGACGACACCCTCGCCCCACTTGGGATGGACGACCCTCTCCCCCGGCGAGTAGCGCGGGGTGGCTTTAGCCGCCTCGGCCGGACCTGGCGGGCCAGAGCCGGTCTGGGCGGGCGCCGGAGTGGTCGCCGCCGTGCCCGGAGTGGTCGCCGCCGTCCAGTGGGTCGGCCTTTCCCGGTCCCGCGCCGCCGCCATCTTTCGGGGCCGGTTCGCGCGAACCTCAGCCTCGCCGTCCGCGTCTTCCCCGACCACGCTCCGGTCGGCCGTGAGGCTGGCTACAAATAGGGTGTTCTTGGGCACCTCGGCCAGGAAGATCGAGGCCTCGGTCGGCTGGGTGTAGCCGTAGCGGGTGCGGTAGCGAGCATGGGTCACGTAGAGTCGGGCCCTGGCCCTGGTCATGGCCACGTAGCAGAGCCGCCTCTCCTCCTCCAGCCCGCCTTCCTCCTCGATCGACCTCCCGTGCGGGAAGAGGCCCTGTTCGAGTCCAACCACGAAGACGTAGGGAAACTCAAGACCCTTGGCGTTGTGCACACTCATCAGGACGACCCCGTCGTCTCCCTCCCGCATGACGTCTATGTCGGCCAGGAGAGCGGCCGTCTCCAGGAACGCGGTCAGAGAAGCGTCCTCGGACTGGCGGGCGTAGTCGGCGGCCACGGTGGCGAGTTCCTCGATGTTCTCGATCCTGGACTGGGCCTCAGGCGTTCCCTCGCGCCTCAGGGCGTCGATCATCCCGCTCTTCTCGGCCACCTCGCGAACCATGTCGGCCACGGGCATGGTCTCGATCCTGGCCGCGAGCCGGTCAATGAGGTCCGCAAATCGCCCGATCTCGCCTCGCATCTTGGGCCCGATGCCCCCGGGGTCGACTCGGCCCGAAGCCACAGCCCGGATGGCGCCAAGGAGCGCCTGATCAGACGCTTGCATCTCGGCTATCTCCCGAAGCCTGGCCAGGGTCTGCGGTCCGATACCGCGTCTGGGAACGGCCAGGGCGCGCTCCAGGCTCACCTCGTCGGCGGGATTGTGGACCACCTTGAGGTAAGCCAGAACGTCCCTGATTTCCTTCCGCTCATAGAACCGCACGCCCCCGATGATCTGGTAGGGAACGGCCTTCCTCACCAGCACGTCCTCGAAGGCCCGCGACTGGGCGTGGGTGCGATAGAGCACGGCGAAAGCCCGGAACGGCGTACCCCGAGAGCGTTGCCCGCCGAGGATCTCGCCGGCGACGAACTCGGCTTCCTCGCGCTCGTCCTCGGCCAGGTAGTAGACCACCGGGTCGCCGCTATCGTTGTCGGTCCATAACTCCTTACCCTTCCGCCGCTGGTTGTGGGCGATGACGCCGTTGGCCGCGGCCAGAATGGTCTTGGTCGAGCGGTAGTTCCGTTCGAGGCGGATGACCTTGGCGTCCGGATAGTCTTCCTCGAACTCCAGAACGTTGCGGATGTCCGCGCCCCGCCACCGATAGATGGATTGGTCGTCATCCCCGACCACGCACAGATTGCGATGGCCGGCGGCGAGAAGGTTCGCGAAGACGTACTGGGCGTGGTTAGTGTCCTGGTACTCGTCGATGAGAACGTGGAGGAAGCGGGTTCGCAGCTCCCCCAGGACGTCGGGACTGCTTTGCAGGAGGACCACGGTCTTGAAGATGAGGTCGTCGAAGTCGGCCGCGTTGTTGCGGCGGAGCAGGTCCTGATACAGAGCGTAAGCCTTGGCCGCCCGCTCCTCGCGGAAGTCGTGGGCCGAGGCGGCCAGTTCCTCCGGCCCGACGAGCTCGTCCTTGGCCCGTCCGATCGCGGCCAGAAGACCTCTCGGCGGCCAACGGGTCTCATCCCAGTCTTGCTGAGTCACGATCTGCTTCATCAGGGCCAGTTGGTCGTCTTCGTCATAGATGGCGAAGTTGGGGCCCAGTCCGACCCGGTCGCCGTAGCGGCGCAGGAGGCGGGCCGAGGTGGAGTGGAAGGTGCTGACCCAGAGAGAGCCGCCGGCGTGGCCCAAGGGAGTAGGACCCAGGAGCTTCTCGACCCGTCCGCGCATCTCCCGGGCAGCCTTGTTGGTGAAGGTTATGGCCAGGACGCGGCCGGGGTCGAGACCGAAGCGACGGACGAGATGGGCGAACCGATAGGTAAGGCATCGAGTCTTGCCGCTACCCGCGCCGGCCAGGATGAGGAGAGGCCCACCCGTATAGGTGGCCCCTTCCCTTTGCTCGGGGTTGAGATCGTCCAGGAAACTCAGGTCCGGCTCGATGTTACTCCCTCCAAAGCTTGACCGTGTTTCGACGATCCCCGACCCATACCTGCCCTGGCCCGGGAGGAGTCACCCCTCCGCAAGCCTACCCGTAGTATTATCTCGGATACCCGCGCGAATGGATGGAGGCGACCAGGCTTGGCTCGTTGCGCCTCACTTCGATTTCTCCCGCCTGGGCAGACCGGCATAGTGAGCGGTCTGGTGGCCGAGGGCCTGGTCCGGCGACGCCTCCTGGACCTGGGTTTTGTGCCGGGCACGGTCATCCGCGCCCTGCGCCGCAGTCCACTCGGAGATCCGACCGCCTACGGCGTCAGGGGTTCCACGATCGCCCTCAGAGGAGCCGACGCCGACCGCGTTATGATCGAACCCGGCTACTGAGCCCAGCCGGAGGGGAACAGGGAGAGCGCGCTCCCCGGAAACCACACCACACGCGCGAGCTTGGGGGTAGACACGATTGGGGCCGAGCCCGCATCCGCGCGACGCCGGGTATCCCGTGGTCGCCCTGGCCGGGAACCCCAACACGGGCAAGAGCACTCTCTTCAACGCCCTGACCGGACTCAGGCAACACACCGGCAACTGGCCGGGCAAGACCGTGCTCCTGGCCCAGGGGGTAGCTCGGCACCGCGGAGTCAATTACACGATCGTCGACTTGCCCGGCGTCTACTCCCTCCTGGCCGGCTCGGTCGATGAGCGCGTGGCCAGCGACTACCTCTGCCTCCAGCGCCCCGACGTGGTGGTCGTGGTCATGGACGCGACCTGCCTGGAGCGTAACCTCAACCTGGCCCTCCAGGTCCTCGAGGTGACCGACAAGGTCGTCCTGTGCGTGAACCTCATCGACGAGGCCCGCCACAGGGGCATAGAGCTTGATACGCGGGCTCTGGCCGCGGGACTCGGCGTTCCGGCCGTTGGCGCCGTGGCCCGAGCGGGGCACGGTCTGGGCGAGGTCATGGACGCTGTCGCCGGTCTCTGTACGGGCGCCATCGCCACCTCCCCACGGCGCGTGATCTATGAACCAGAGATCGAGGAAGCCCTTCGCCGACTGGAACCGCGGGTGGCCAAGCGCCTTCCGCCCGGTGCCGCCGCCCGCTGGTTGGCTGTCCGGGCCCTATGCGGCGATCTCACGGTTCTGGAGATGCTGACGACTCCGGCCACAAGCCATGCCGGCGTCCGCGAGGTGAGCCTGGCCACGCCCGCCATCAATGTCGCGGCCGGTTTGCCGGTTTCGGGCAGAGGCGGCGCCGGCGTGGCTTGTGGCCGGAG
>Ga0315284_10010405_pt1 | contig 13254 bp, 12 predicted proteins | sample YL17G09_16_MG_FD_203696 | JGI IMG/M metagenome (GOLD analysis project Ga0315284, IMG submission 203696) | Sediment microbial communities from Yellowstone Lake, YNP, Wyoming, USA - YL17G09_16 | ecosystem: Environmental > Aquatic > Freshwater > Lake > Sediment | place: USA: Wyoming | collected...
CGTCACCTGGGCCGTGCTGCTCTTCCCGGTGCTCGTCGTGCTAACGGTGTTGCTGGCGCTTGGTGTTGGCCTTTGGACATCTGCTCTGAACGTCAAGTACCGCGACGTGCGGTATGCGCTGCCGTTCCTCCTCCAGCTCTGGATGTTCGCCACGCCCGTCATCTACCCCTCGAGCCTGATGCCCGAACGATGGCGATGGGTTCTCGCGGTCAACCCGCTTACGGGCATCATCGAGGGCTACCGCGCGTCTCTTCTCGGCAGGCCAGTCATGTGGGGCGCACTCGGCTACTCAGCGGCCATAGCGATTCTTTTCCTGCTGTACGCCGCGTTCTACTTCCGTCGCACGGAGAGACATTTCGCGGACATCGTGTGAGCCGATGAAGCCGATCGTCCAAGTGCGTGGTGTTTCGAAGCGCTACCGTATTGGTGCGCACCGCGCACGCTACGGCAGTCTGCGCGAGTCGCTCACGGAGTGGGGGCGGCAGCCGTTTCGGGCCCTCCTAAAGAAAGATGGTCAACAGCGGCCGACGATCTGGGCCTTGAAGAACGTCACCTTTGACGTGATGCCGGGCGAGGTCGTCGGAATCATCGGCCGCAACGGCGCCGGGAAAAGCACGCTTCTCAAGGTGCTTTCGCGCATCACTGAGCCGACCGAAGGAGAGGTGGACCTCTTCGGGCGGGTTGGAAGCCTCCTCGACGTAGGCACGGGCTTCCACCCTGAGTTGACCGGCCGGGAGAACATCTTCCTCAATGGGGCGATCCTTGGCATGAAGAGGGCCGAGATCGACCACAAGTTCGACGAAATCGTCGCCTTCGCGGAGATCGAGAAATTCCTCGACACCCCGGTCAAACACTACTCCTCGGGCATGTACGTCCGCCTCGCGTTCGCGGTTGCGGCACACCTCGAGCCGGAGATCCTGCTCGTCGATGAGGTGCTCGCCGTCGGAGACGCGGCCTTCCAAGAAAAGTGCCTGAGGAAAATGGAAGATGTGGTGTCAGCAGGGCGGGCAGTCCTGTTCGTCACGCATAACATGCGGGCGGTCACGCAGCTCTGCTCAACAACCCTGGTGCTCCATGAAGGCCAAGTCGTTTTCGCTGGAGATCCGGCGCCTGCCATCCAGGAGTGTTACGGACGGGATTCCGCAACTGCCTGGGCGAATCTGCACAGTGCTAGCCGCTTTGGCGGCGGCCACGCGGAATCAGTTGTCTCTGGCGTCTGCTACCTTGACGCGAACGGCAACAAAAAAGATCGATTCTTGATGAACGAGCGGCTTCGAGTACGTGTCTACTTCTCCATCGCTAGCTTGGTGAAGGAGTTTGACATTGCCATGGCTGTTGTCCAAGCAGATGGCCTTGCTGTCTTTTCGGAGGCACTATCCGATCAACAGCCGAGGGCTCCCCTTGCCCCTGGTGACTACCAGATTGATTTCCTTCTGGAACTAAAGTACCTCAAGCTCGAACCCTACTTTTTGACACTGTATATCCTTGCAGAGGGGCAGCCGGTCGCGGACGTGTCTGGTGTCTCGCTTCCAGAAATCTACGATCCCTCGTCAGACCCATTCAAAGAAGCTCATCGGTGGGGTGTCGTCAGAATACCAGTCGCGTGGGAGCCGGTTGAGGCGGTGAGGCGTGACTGACCACAGTTCATCGCTGGGGACGCATGTCGGGCGCCGGGCACTGATGCGGTTTGCGCGTGCGGTGCGACGCCAGGGTGAGGAATTTGCCAGGCGACTAGGCCGCCCGCCGGTGGCCGACGCGGTCAGGCAAGCGCTCGCTCTCCCTCCAGCCCAGATGAAGAGTTGTCCGGCCAGTACAGCCCTTGCGGAATTGCTGCGTGGAATCGAAGATGCAAAGGATGTCCCAGGGGTTCGTGATCTCTTCTTCCTGGACGGGAAGCCGCTTCCGTGCTGGTCGGAGGCAGACACAACGCTCTTCGACGGCTGGCTGTGCGCTGAGAACTACTATCCAGTCTACTTCTGCCTCTACCGCGTCTTGACGCGGCAATCACGAGTTACGAGGCTACTGGAGATAGGTGTGCGAACCGGCTACCAGGGGGTTGTGTTCGCCAAAGCGTGCCAGGGTCGGGCGTTCTACGTGGGGGTCGATCCGGACCTATACGTGCGCGATGGCCTACAACGTGCGGGCGATACGTTCAGAATCCTAAGAGAGAGGCTCCAACATTTTGAATTCTGCCTCATTCGTGGGTATTCGTGGGACAGGGATGTGGAGTGCAGCCTGTCCTGTAGTGGGCCGTTTGACCTGGTCCATATTGATGGTGATCACACATTGAGGGGCAAGTTGGCGGACTTGGATTTGGCGAGGCATCTTCTTGCCCGTGACGGAATTGTGCTTGTGGACGATTACGACCACCAGGCGAGCGTCGCAGATGCGATTGGCAGATCCTTGGCCTTGGGTTGGTACAGGGAGTTTGCATACTACGCGACCTTTCGAGGTCTGGCGCTGCTGAGAGCGTAGAGAGTCCCTGTTGCGGTTGGAGAGAAGGCCAAAGTTGGAAGCTGTAGGGCCAGTGAATCGACTGGCGTCGGTCTCTTACAACCTCCTTATCCGAACGGTCCGGCTCGCAGACCGGATCCACATGTACTGGCTCTGGGAGCAGCTGTGGATGAAGAGCGTTGGGCGTTGGCGTTGCTCAGTCTTCACCCGGTTGCACGGGTACAGGAGTTTGGTCAACTTTGGCAACCCTTATCCAATTTTCGCGCGGCGCTTCCCACGCTATAACAGCCCGCTCGTTGAGCTTGTCTTTCAGGCCTTCACTGCGAATGAGAGTCCGATCTGCTTTGTAGATGTCGGTGCAGGCGTGGGCGATTCAGTCATGCTGGTCCAACGCAGTTGTCCTCAAATGATAAAGACCTTCCACTGTGTGGAAGGTGACCCTGAGTTTTTCGGCTATCTTCAGGCGAACTTGAGGCGCTTCAGTGGGGGGCACCTATCAAATGCAGTTCTGTCTTCGTCACAGGGGACTGCGAGTGCCCTCGTCCGTGTTCATGCTGGCACCAGTAGCGCCCAGGGCGCGGAGCGTGTGCCGGCGACAACCCTCGACCTGCTCTTGGATAGCTCCGGTGCGCGGGGCGTCCACCTCCTGAAAACAGATGTGGACGGGTACGATGGGAGGGTCCTTGTCGGGTCGATGCAAATGCTGCGGCACGAACGCCCGGTCGTGCTTTTCGAGTGGCATCCCCTCCTTTGCGTTCGAACAGGAAGCGGTTGGCTTGATCACTTTGAGGCGCTGGTTGATTGTGGGTATTCAACTTTTGTCTGGTTCAACAAGTTTGGCGAATTCAGTCACCTTGATAACGATTTTGATAGGAAAAGGACACAGATACTGGCAGATTCGTGTTTTGCGAGAGGGACCGACACGGACTGGCACTACGACGTGGTCGCGCTGCATCACGCGAGCAAGATCACACCCTTGTCAGTGGCCGAGTTGGCTTTTGCTGACCGCCGGAAGTCGAGGTTCTAGATTGAGGGTCTCCAGGAGGGGCGAACTGTGAGGATAGCTGTTTGGCACAACCTTCCCAGTGGCGGCGGGAAACGTGCCCTCTTCTATCACGTCCGTGGGCTACTTGAGCGTGGTCACAATGTGGAGTCTTGGTGCCCGCCATCAGCTGACCAGGAGTTTCTTCCGCTAAATGACATAACCCGCGAGCACGTGGTGGCACTTGAGCCAGTGCAGAGTCAAGTGCAGGGCGGGATGCGCGGAAGACTACGCAAATGGCGCCAGCGTGCGATGGCCTTTGAGCGCATGGTACGGCACTGCCGGTTGTGTGCGGCAGAGATCAGCCTCGGTCACTTCGATGTGCTTTTTGCCAACAGCTGTAGGTTCAATGGAGTCGCCCCGATTGGGCGATGCCTCCAGATCCCCAAGGTGCTTTACCTGCAGGAGCCTTACCGTACGCTCTACGAAGCCATGCCGGGCCTGCCGTGGCGGGCGCCGACATCGGTACAGCGCGCGTGGACCCCGCACAACGCAATGACGCTCATCAAGGACCTGATCAAGGTACAAGCTCTTCGGGCACAGGCTCGGGAGGAGTGGTCGAGCGCGCGCGCATTCGACGTGATACTCGTCAACTCCTTCTTTAGCCGTGAGAGCATACTTCGTGTGTATGGCTTGGAGGCGCGGGTCTGCTATCTGGGTGTGGACACGGAGAAGTTCAGGCCTTCGAATGTGCAGAAAGAGCAGATCGTCGTCGGCCTGGGGAATATAGACTCAAACAAGAGGGTGAGCCGAGCCATTCGGGCCTTGGCCACAATAGAGAAAAGTAGGCGGCCGGTCCTGGTCTGGATAGGCAATTACACTCTAGCAGCCTATGAAGCCAGTGTCCGGGCCTTGGCTACGTCGCTTGGTGTCACATTTGTCCCAAAGGTCGCAGTCTCTGACAATGAATTGATTGACCTCTTGAGCCGGGCGTCGGTGATGTTATACACGCCTCGCCTGGAACCTTTTGGCCTGGCTGTCCTTGAGGCCAACGCCTGTGGGACGGGTGTGGTAGCAATCGCAGAAGGCGGGGTGAGGGAGAGCGTGGTAGACGGTGTCAACGGATTTTTGGTCCCCAATGGTGAACCCGAAGAACTCGGCCGTGCTGTCCTGCAGTTCCTTGAGTCGCCAGAGTTTTCACGCCGAATAGGTCAAACGGCGCGGCGCCACGTCGAGAAGAATTGGAGTCTGGTCGCTGCGGTCGAGCGCCTAGAAATGGAGCTCTTTCGCGCCGCACAGAACGGGGCAAAGACGAATGACTGAGCCAGGGGCGGGGATGTCCACGCGGCGGGCGTGCCGCCTGGTCGCTTTCTACCTGCCTCAGTACCATCCGATCCCGGAAAACAACGCGTGGTGGGGCCACGGGTTCACGGAGTGGATCAACGTCGCAAAAGCAAGGCCCTTGTTCCCTGGCCACTATCAACCGCACCTTCCCGCTGACTTGGGGTTCTACGACTTACGCGTGCCCGAAGTCCGCGCCGCCCAGGCGGCACTTGCACGCCAGTATGGCGTCGAGGCTTTCTGCTACTACCACTATTGGTTTGCGGGCAAGCGACTGCTCGAAAGGCCGTTTGAGGAAGTGCTGCGGTCTGGTGAGCCAAATTTCCCGTTTTGTCTTTGCTGGGCGAACGAAACTTGGAGGGGCAAATGGCACGGCGCAGGCAACAGGGTACTCATCGAACAGACATACCCAGGGCTTGAAGATGCTAGGAACCACTTCAAAGAGCTTCTAAGGGCGTTTACGGACGCGCGCCACCTGCTCGTGGATGGCAGACCGGTTTTTGTTATCTACGCACCGGAGAGCCTGCCGAATGCTGAAAGAACAACGGACCTATGGCGGGAGCTCGCTGAGCGCGCTGGGCTGAAGGGGTTGTACCTCGTTGCCATGTGTGACGCTGAGAGTTCCGCCCGCAAGCCCGGTTTTGATGCAATACTCATGAGAACCCTGCCGCGAGCGCTCGGTTTGTACGGAACGCATGGGCTCGGCCGGCTTCTGAGGATGGCCAGACGAGCTCTCCGGCTCCCATTTGTCGTCCCGTATTCCCTTGCCACTAGGAGCTTCCGTGTCCCCGAGGCGGCCACCCGGAACGTTCACCCGTGCGTTATCCCCAACTGGGACAACACGCCGAGGTGCTTGCGCGACGGCCTTGTCTTGCTGGGATCAACCCCAGAGTTGTTCCGAAAGCACCTAAAGGCGGCTATTGATCAGGTGGCTAGCAAGCCACCGGGCGAGAGGTTGGTCTTCATCAAGTCTTGGAACGAGTGGGCGGAGGGAAACTACCTTGAACCTGACCTGCAATATGGAAAAGCCTACCTAGAGGTCGTCAAAACTGAGAGTGAGCGGACGTGACGAGCACCCGGCACTACGTGAGCGCTGAGAGGAGCGGCGCAGCACACGCGAAACTGGACAGCAGCCTAAGTCCCCAGCAGAGCAAAAGGAGTTTCAGGGATGTATTCGTGGGTCAGACCAAAGAGCCTTGCCACTATAGTCAAGTTGAGTCTGTCCCATTGGCGTGATGGTCCTGGGATCGGCTTGGCGGAGCCAATCGCCGGCCACCTCAAAAGCCAGACTCTCTGCGGCCCATTTGAAAACCGAGATGAAAACGATGCCTAGGGGCTTTTCTGTCTCCCTTTCTGGATCAGGACCGAATGGCGACTAGTCCAACCAAGAAGCAGAGGGCTTCATCGGCAGGACGAATCCTTGTCATGGTTCGAGAACCATACTTGGATAACATGCCTTGTCTAACCTCGTTGTTGAGTTTTCTCGCAGAAGAGGGGTACGACCTAGTCGTAGTCTGTACCAGCGATCCCCGATGGTTTGCCACGGTCAGCGAAAATCGGCGAATCTCATATCATGCGGTTGCTGATCGAGCAAGGTTCCTTGGCCTCAAATTTCGGGTTCCTTCTAGTCTCGCGCTTGTAGTAGGGGGCGTCCGTGAATGTTTCGGGAGGCGGCCGGCTTTGATTCTGAGCTGTGGCCAATTTGGTGGTCTTGCTGCCTTCGTTGTTTCACTGCTATTCCGCGTGCGGCGTGTATACCAGGCGCTTGAACTCCCGAAGGTCAAGTCATACGAATCGAGTCCGGGGCTTCCGGACGGGACGGTTGAAAAGTTAAGGCTTGCAGATTTTGCAGAGCGGTTGGCGATCAGAACCGCTGATGTTGTAATTGCTCACGATCACGACCGTGCTGACTTCATTGCCGCGGCTGCTAAGGTTTCTAGGGGCAAGATTGAGATCCTTCCAAACGCACCACGAGGTGCGGGGCCACGTCACAAGACGCGATGGTTGGCCGAGGCGCTCGGCATACCTGCCGGCACCCGGATCGTCTTACATTTTGGGGGGGTGGGTCCCAACTTCGACCTCGTCCGCCTGGTAACTGGTGTGGATACCTGGCCGGAGGGTTGGTGCTTGGTGATCCATTCCTCGTTCAAGGCAGGCGGTGACGAGTACCTGGCCAGGCTCCAGGCCTGTGCAACTGGCAAGCGCGTTTTTTTCTCTCTCAAACCTGTATCGTCTGCGGTCGCAGATGAACTGGTGGTATCGGCGGATGTCGGGGTTGCAACCTATTCGCTCAAAGACGCTGGGTATCGAGTTGCGCTGATGGGGTTGGCTTCAGGGAAGATCGCCCGCTACCTGCGATGCGGACTTCCTGTTGTGGCGTCGGACGTTCCAACAGTGCGGAAGTATATCGAGCAATATGACTGTGGCTATTGCTTTGACGATCCGGCCAGTGTCGGAACCCTGCTCCCACGAATCAGCAATCGGTACGGTGAGCTAAGCCAGAATGCCGTCCGATGCTTTGAGGGGCTGTTTTCTCCTGACCCTTACTGCAGAAAGATCGCAGACAGGCTTGCTGCGCCGTAGAGGCGATCCTCTTTCGCGGGGCAAAGTGGCTAGTCGTTTCATCGAGTACCGGGCGGACCTCGCACCTGCATGTCTCCAGAGTGGTGGAAGAATCCACTGAGGATCCCAGCCCAAATCGCTTCGTTGTTAGCCGACGATGTGCAACGTCGCATCGTGGGGCGAGGTTTGAGCAAAGCTTCGAAGATAGGGCTCCTCCCTTGAGGCTACGGCTCTAGTGACATGGCGCGCGTAATCTACTTTGCTTCCTCCTACGGGATAGGGTTGACCGCCCTCCTCGCAGAAAAGGCATGTGCACTAAAGGAGCTTGGTAGTTCGGAGTTCCTGTTTGTCTCGGGAGAAAGAGAGCAGTTCCCGGGCCTTTTGGTGAAGCTCCAAAGGCACCAAGTCAGACAAGTCGCTATTCCTGGTCTTGACGACCATGGCGGCTTCTTCCGGCTCGTACGGGCGTTCAACACGGAGGTGCAAGAGTTCTCTCCAAACATCGTTCATGTCCAGACGAATTGGCAGTTAGCGATCGCTGCGGTGGCGAGGAGGCTTTTTGGGCATGGATACGCGATTGTGAGCACGATCCACGGCTACCGGCACAACCACAGGATCCGTTCGTTCGTTGCAAGACTGGCGATAGGCATCGGTATGAAGTTCTGGGCAGATCGGGTCCTCGTGCCTTCCTCCTTCCTCAGGCGTAAGTTCGCCATGGTGGACAACAAGTCGAGTCTGCTCTTCCTCGGGGTGGATGACCGCTACTTTGAACGTGGGAGCGTGGTATCCCGGGAAGGGCCCGCACGGATCATCTACCCGGCTGAGTTCCGGAAGGGGAAGAAGCACGAGGACCTGATTCGTACGGTTGGGAAGGTTATTGAGGGGCTGGGGAGCGGGAACATAGAGCTCTACCTGCCCGGAACCGGTGTTCTCCTGGAGAGATGTCAGGCCCTCTGTCAGAGGCTCGGGATTGGGCATGCGGTAGTCTTTCCAGGCTTTATTGATAGAGAAAAGCTTCTCGATCTCTACATGAAGTGCCAGTTCGTTGTCGTGCCGGCCGGCGTTGAGACCTTTGGACTCACAATAGCTGAAGGGTTGGTCCTCGGCAGGGTCGTGGTATCGAGGCCGGTTGGCGTGGCCCAGGATGTTATCGTCCACGGGAAGACGGGCTGCCTGTACGAGACCGAAAGGGAGCTGGAGGTACTGCTTTGCTCGTTGATCGGCGACAAAGGGGGCTGCGAGGAGTTGTCTCGAAACGCACTGAAGGCACGTGAGGTGTTTCGGTGGCGAAATATCTGCGAGCAGTATGAAAGGACGCTGGCGGACATTCAGCATGCGGCCTAGCTTGCGGGAATCCTGCTGCCGGGCAATTGGGGCGCCAGTGCCCGGCGCCAACCAATGAGGCGTTGTCCCCCGCTGTTGGCTGGAGATGGCGGATTGGTCGGCGCCGGCGACCCTGCCAGTTTCGGAGCACTCCTGCCACTGATCACGGATCGGTACCATGAGCTGAGCCGTGGCGCCAGCCGGTGCTTTGAGGCACTCTTTGCACCCGGCGCATATTGCAGGAGGATTGCGGAGAGGCTCGCCCCAATGCAGGGGACCACTGACTTTTCCGGCCCAGAGCGGCTGGTTTCCAGTCCGTTGCGACCCCAAGATGGCGATTCAGCTGCAGGGATGGGAGGGCCTTCCCAACAATCGCCAGGAAGTAGGATTGGTTAGCTGCAGGACTCCCGGACGAATGTCAAAGGTTTTGGTCTTTGAGGCAGGGCGGCTCTGCTGAGATCCTAATGATCTGGTTTCTTTTGACGAAGCTCTACTCGCGGTTCTCTTGGTTTCTTGCGCGAAGATTGGGGTGGCGGACAAGAGGACTTGGCTGGTGTCTGCGTCATGTGGGCATCGACGCCGTTGTTCTGGTCCACGGCACGCGCGTCTTCTTCGACCATAGGGTGTCCTCTTGTTATGCCTGGTTAGTGGGTGGCGAGTGGAATGAACCGGAAAGCCACGAGTTCCTTCACGCAATCATAGACGGAGCTGGGATCCCTCTTCGTTTCGTCGATGTGGGAGCCAACGTGGGTGAAATGGTGGTTGACATTGCCCGGCTAGCTAACGTCCATGAGGTCGTCGCGTTCGAGCCAGATCCCTACTGTGCCCGAGCGATGAGAGTTGGAGCGATGCTGAATGATGTCGTCAACCTTCGGGTCGTAGAAAGAGTCTTACGCGACGAGGCCGCTCCAGCGTTCTTCACGATCAACACGAAGAACCCGTTGAGCCACCGGCTCGCGGCGCACGACAAGGGTGAAGGTGTCCTCCTCCCCGCCACCACGTTAGACACGGAACTGAGGGACGAGACCGGACCCACGATCGTGCTGATCGACGTGGAGGGCGCCGAACTCCTGATCATGCGGGGTGGCCAGGAGTTCATACGGCGGACCAGGCCGCTGCTGATCTTTGAATACAACGAACTCGGGCGGGCGCAGTATGACCTGGATGCTGTCAGGGCTGTGCTGGGGGATGACTACGACATCTTTCGGCTTGGGCCTGGCGGTTTGCTTCATCGAAATCTCAAAGAAACGTGGAACTGCGTTGCCGTGAACCGAGACTCCATCTTCCGCCAGCCTTGCATGGCGCTTTTGAGGGACTGAGGAACATCTCTGCTGCTATCTCCATAGGTGAAGCGAATTGATAGACGGGAAACCCAGGAGTGTTTCAATCCTAATGCCTGTCTTGCTCAGGGGAGGGACGGAGATCCAGACACTTTACCTTGCCCGTGCCCTCGTGGCTGCTGGGTATGGAGTGTCCGTGTGCTGCTACTACCAAGCTGACCCGGCCGTCATTGCGGAGTTCCAAGCAGTGGGTACGCGCGTTGACCTGTTGGTCCCCGATCGACCAGTCGCGTCAGTGGGCGGCGTTGAGCTCGCAAAGGTAGGCTGGTTGCTGTGGAGGTACCTTTGGCGGATTCGACCTGATATCGTGCATGTGCAGTACTTGGCTCCGGGCCTCGTGCCGATCCTCGCAGCGCGAGCGGCTGGTATCCCGACTGTTCTGGCTACGGTCCACCAACCTGGCGAGCCCTATGGGCCCATGGCGAGGCTCTCTCTCCGATTGGCCGCCGCACTGAGCACCGCGTTCTTCTGTGTGTCACGATCTGTCGAACAGTCTTGGTTCGGTGACAGCGCCCTGTTCGATCCCTCGAGCGTCGGCAAGCGTCGCCACTTCACGCTGTACGACTGTGTGGATGTTGAGCAATTCGCTCAGGGGGCGGACCAGGCTGACACTCAAGCAATCCGCGAGGAGCTTGGCTTGGCCGGCCACCCGGTAGTGGGGATCGTTGGGCGCCTGAGGCGCGAGAAGGGGCACGCCGCGCTGCTAGAGGCATTGTCGCTGGTCGTCCGGTCAGTCCCCGATGTCACTCTGGTTGTGGTGGGTGATGGGCAGGAACGCGCCCACCTGGAAGAGCGGGCGCGGGGTCTTGGCCTTGATGGCCATATTGTGTGGTTGGGAGCAAGGAGGCCGGAAGAGCTCCCGGCACTCTACGCCGTGATGGACGTTGTCGCGATCCCATCGCTCTTCGAGGGTTTCGGCCTTGTGGCGGTGGAGGCAATGGCGGCTGCCCGGCCTGTGGTTGCCTTCGCTGTTTACGGGCTCGCCGAGGTCATTGAACACGGTCTCACGGGCTACCTGGTTGAGCCGGGCAAGGTGGGGGCGCTTGCTGCTGCGCTTGTTGATGTCCTCTTGCGCCAAGACGAAGCGGCGAGGATGGGCTCAACCGGGCGCCAAACGGTACGAGACAAGTTCTCATACGAGCGCTATTCCGAGCAGATTGCGGCGGCGTACCGTCTGCTTGCCAGGGACCGGGAGAAGATAAACTAGTTGTAGACAGGGCTCCCTCGATGGTAACGCTCTCGGGTGCGGTGATTGGTTTCTCTGATAGGTTTGGCATCCCAACCGAACCTGTTTGCTCTTCGCTCAAGATAGAAATGTGCGTGAAACGCGTGCACCCGCTTCAGAGGACGACAGACAAAAGCACCGTGGACAGCCGTGCGCTGGGTATGGCGGGTCGCTTATGAGCTGGCCGAAGGTGCCGTTCCTGGTTTGGTTGACGGGGCTGGCGGCCTTTGCCGCGGCCAATGGGGACTTCGAGGTTCTCGGCTTCAGTGTGTCGGGCTACGCGTGGCTGGTTCCACTCGTAGCTGCGCTGTTGGTTTTGGCGCGTCATCCCACCCGTGTTCACTTTCCCGTTTGGATCTGGATTCCATGGGGACTCCTTCTGCTCGCATATCTCACCCAGGCCGACGAACCCCACGCGCTGCAGCGGACGGTCATGATGCTCTGCCCGTTGGCCGTGGGGATGGCGGCCTCCTGCGTGAGGGCAACACCCGCAGTCGCTCTGGCAACACTTCGCTTCGTGAGACCTCTGGCTGTGGCCTTGTTGCTTGCCCTCGTGTGGGGGACCGGGTTGCTCCTTTCGGGCACCCTCCCCAGTTACGGTGGATACGCGGCCTCGGTCATGACGGTGTCTCTCCTGGGTGCCGTGTTTGCGGCGGAGTACTCTTCCGGGCGACGGGTGAGTCTGGCCTGGTGGGCAGCGATACAGCTTGCCCCTCTCATCGCGCTCGCGCGGACTGGTATCGTTGCCTCTGCCCTGACCCTGCCGCTTTGCCTCGGGCGTGTGAGGCTCCGGACCCGGCTCATCTCGCTCGGTGCAATCGCCCTGGGTGGAATCGCCTTGTTTTCCTCGCCCAGGATGCAGGCAAGAATGTTCTATTCCGGCTCGGGCACCTTTTCCGACGTCTCAATTCAGAATCGAAACTTCGCGACGAGCGGCCGGTCGGCGCTGTGGCCAGAGTTGGTTGAAGAGATTAAGAAACGCCCATTGCTTGGGCACGGTGCCAACGCGTCGGAGACATATGTCAGCACAACGCGACCCGGGCTGGCACATCCGCACAACGACTGGCTCCGGCTCCTCTATGACTACGGGGTCCTGGGGACTTTCCTTTTCGTGGTCACTCTCCTTGCCCAAGTTCTTCACGCTCTTGCTGCCGCACGACGTGTGCCAGATCCGGCTCGCGTGCTGTTCATCGGTGCTGCCTCATCCTTTATCGTCCTAGCCGTTTTCATGTTCACCGACAACATCATCCTATACGCCGCCTTCTTCGGGAATCTGCAGTTTGCCCTCCTGGGAACTGCGTATGGATCCACAAGCCGCAGAATGAACATCCGGAGTCCTGCAGAACCCCTCGGAAACCACGTCCTTCCGGACCATCGAACGAGGATCAACACGAATGGGAAAGTGGCACGGGGTTCAAGTGATGCATTCCGCTAGACAGGACGAAGGTCTGGAGGCTGCGTCGTGAACTTTTGGAGGGCCTCAGTCCTCGTTTTGTTGACGGGTTTGGCGGCTCTTGCTGCCGCCGCCGTCGGCTTCCAGGTTCTCGGCTTCAGTGTGTCCGGTTTTGCCTGGGTCGTGCCCTTGGTGGCAGCACTCTTGATACTGCTGCGCCACCCCGGCCGTGTGCTGTTTCCCTGGTGGATTTGGGTTGCATGGACACTTGTCCTCGTTCTGTATCTCACACAGGCGCGAGCCCCGCACGCCCTGCAACGGACGATAATGATGATCTCGCCGGTTGTCGTGGGGATGGCCGCTTCGACGGCGAGGGTTTCATCTGCGTCCGCCCTGGCGACGTTGCGGTTTCTTCGTGTCTTGGCGGTTGCCCTTTTTGCAGCAATTGCTTGGAACACGGGGTTTCTCTTTACCGGTGTCCTGCCGGAGTACGGTGCGTTCGCGGCGTCCGTCATGACCGCGGCTCTGCTTGCCACGGTTTTTGCCGCCGAGTATTCGTTCGGGCGGCGGTCGAGCCTGGGATGGTGGGGGGTGATGCAGCTCGTTCCGTTGATTGCGTTCACGCGGACCGGCA
>Ga0315284_10010406_pt1 | contig 13254 bp, 6 predicted proteins | sample YL17G09_16_MG_FD_203696 | JGI IMG/M metagenome (GOLD analysis project Ga0315284, IMG submission 203696) | Sediment microbial communities from Yellowstone Lake, YNP, Wyoming, USA - YL17G09_16 | ecosystem: Environmental > Aquatic > Freshwater > Lake > Sediment | place: USA: Wyoming | collected...
CCACACCCGCCGTCGAGAAGGTGAAGACTTCGCCGTGAAGGTGTACAAAAAAAGCTCTTCTTGTCGGAGTTGCTCTTAAAAACGAGCGGATGTGCGTGCGGCTCCCTTTTTTACGACTCGACAGAGACAAAGCGACACGACGCGACGATAGACGTCGTCCCTCTATGGAGCGGGACACACTGGCGGGGTACTGCCGAGACGCGCTCCGATCGGGACGCCGGGAGGTCTGGCGCAACGAGTTCGACACGCTCGACCCGATGTTCAACGACGAGGGGTTGTACGAGCGGACGCACGACGTGGTGGCGCTCACGTGGAAGCACGAGGACGGTTCCGCCGACGGCACCTGGCACCGCATGTCGTTCGCCGTCCCGCGCGGGGCGTCGACCGCGACCATGGCAGCGTGGTTCGAGGACGTCGGACGGACCGGTGGCACGCACGTACGCGTGTGCGCCTACCGCGACCATTGCCTGGAGTGCAACGCCCGCGATCGCTCTTCGTGCTGCCAGACCGTGGTAGTCGGAGACGTGAAAGTCTGGACGGACGACGAGAGACTGCACGCGGACGTGACATTCCTGACGCGGTCGTACGACGCCGCACTCGATCGCATGGCGCAATGAGAGAGATGATTTTTTTTAAAGCTTTTTGGCACTCCTCTTCGTTTTTTTCGTCGGTGGTTCGCCAGTGACGTTGCTTGGTTTGGGCGTTGCGTCTTCCGTTGCCACTTTCACGGCGTCGCGAAAGCGGCATTCTTCGAGTAGTTTGCGGCCGGCATCGAGGAGCTCTTCCTTCTGTCCGGGAGCGAACGGGACGACTTTGTAACTGGCGACCGGTTTCCAGCGCTTCGCGTTTGTGAAGTGATATCGTGCGAAGCACTGGAGACAGACAACTTCGATGCAGTCGCGGAGGACGACGACAGTGGCTTCGTCGACCAAAAAGTCCTCGTTGCACGCGGTGCACATGCCGTACGTGCCCTGTGTCCCTTTGTCCGACATCGGTGCTTGCTTTTTTTTCGGTTTCGTAGTTTTTGAAAAAAAAGGAAAAACTCAGTTATGTCTCTTTACTTCTCCGATTTCGTTTTCGGTGGAAGTCGGGGGACTTCCGTATGCGTTAGCCATGAAGACGTGGGGTCCTTGCCAGGCGTTGTCGGGCAGCGTCGCACTGATGCCGACCATGGATGTTATGTGAGCGAAGTGCGTCGCGCAGGCGTCGCGCACGTCGGCGCGCCGTAAGATGTCCTCGACGTCGGTCTGCGAGAGGCCCTGAGCGATGAGGGCCGAGTCGACGCCGGTGCGGTCGCCGACGAACGGGCAGAGCGAGCGGCCATCGCCGTGGCGCTGGGACATGATCGCCTTGCACGAGAGCGAGGCGTGGCCGGTGCGTTCGCGGTATCGCAGGCAGGAGAGCAGCCCCTTGACGTACTGGCGCGGTGCGCGCTTCTGCTGGAGCGGGGACTGCATGCCGTAGACGAAGTCGACGGCGGCCTCGTCGCGGTAGCCGGCGTCGATGGCCGCCGCCAGCAGCTGCTTCGCCGGGTCGAACTTGAGTTTCCCGTCGCGCCGCATGACGTGCACCGCCAACGCCGCGCACGCGGGCCCGCGCAGCAGCGCGTCCGCGGAGTGCCCAGCGCCTATTACGACGGCGGCGCCGCACGCCATCGCGCGCCGTGCGTCGTCCGCCGCGCCGCGGAGCCACGCCGCGACGTCGTCCGCGAGCGTCGCGAGGAGCTCCTCGTTCGCCGCAACGAGGGTCTTGGGATCGGGCGGCCCGAGCACAGCGAACGCCCGTGGCACCAGGTCGCACAGCCTGTCGCCCACGATGTCGCACGCGATCGTCCATCCCTGCGCCGCATCGACGTAAGCAAAGCCTCCGTGGAGCCAGCACCGCCGTCTCGCGAGCAGCTCCATGGCGAACTCGAAGGAACACCGGAACTCGGGAACGAAGTCCGCGGTGCAGACATCCTCGGAGCCCGGGACGACCCCGGAGAAAGGGACCATCCCGGCCGCGGCGAAGGCCTCCCGTCCCACGATGGCATCGCGCAGTGCTGCCGACGCAGGTTCTCGCCCGACGGTCGTCGCGTAGCCCCGCGCGCACTGCTTCCACGCGGCGCGCTCGGCCCGGCGCGCGTGGTCGCCATCGGATCTCCCCAGCGTTGGCACGACGAAGCGGTGGAAGAGCACGAAGCCGACGCGCGCCTCGTCGCCGTCGTCCCCGACGAACTCGGCGGCCGCCGCGGCGAAGTCGGGCGAGCCCGGCTGCGCCCTCGCGCACGCCACGACCGCGTTGGCGTACTTGCGCAGCGCCGCCTCGGCCGCGCCGAGCGTCACGACGGCGTCCGTCGCGGGCCGGGTCCCGCCGCCGACGTCCTCCAGCGCGAAGGCGAACGTGAACGGAAGAGTCGGAGTGTGAGCATCCGTCGAAGCAGCGATGGCGGTGGTCGTTGTCTTCTGGAGGCACGGTCGCATTATTGGTGGCTTGATGTGGTTAACCGTGCGCTGCCCTGGGCGGAACCGCTTCGCACCGGCCGACCGAACCACCATCCTCAGCGAGCAGACGATGGCGTCCTCGCGGAGACTCGCGGTGCAGCCTTGGAACGGACGTTCGCCGGCGGTGAACAGAGTCCCAGTCTTCGAGACGGCATCCAGGTCGATATCGCCCTCGAAGAGCGACCGTCCGCAAGAACCGTACGGATGGAGTACCAGATGCACGGCGTGGACCGTCGCGGACGCGTCTGATGCAGCGGCGTCGACGAAGTCGCTCGGAATGCACACCTCGTCGTCTGGTTGGCCCGCGAAGCGATCCAGGATTAGAGTGGCAGGTGTGTTGACCGCGGTGCTGCATGGGAACATTTTTTTCTCTTCGACTCTTTCTCGAAAAAAAACGAAGGGCGATATTTTTGAAGTCCGTTTCCACGAAATCGCCCTGATCATTGGTCTTTGTGACGATCACACGTGGACACCGGTGTGACAGCGTCTGAATGCGCAGCGGGTGCTCCCTGTTTCGCGAATAACTGGTGGCAGTCAACGGCCGTTGGTCTGGTACGATATTCTTCGAGGAATAACTGTTTGTGCGATGGATGGCACGCGCGGCACACGGCGAGGTACATGTCGGTGGATCCCACCTCCACCCTCGAGTCTGCATTGCCGCCTATCTTGCACGTGAAGCCTGCATGCCGTCCGCAGCGTCCGCAGCGCGCGCTCAGCTTCCGAACGCTGTCCGGAACGAGTGCCGCGACGTTCTCCCACTTGTGCATCTCGTGGTCGGTGTCGAGGGCGGCGATGACGACGTGCTTGCCGTTCCCGACGAGGATCGCGCAGCCGAAAACGAGGTCTGGGAAGAACTGGCCCTCGTCGATGAGCACGACGTCGTAGTCGTCGAGCTTGGCTAATTCCGGTATCAGCCTCGCGAAGGAGAACGTGGCCTTCACCTTCGTCATGAGGTGCGTGCACAGCGCTGCGTCGTTGTCGGTGTTCAGCGCGTAGCGCTTGTCCGATTCGTGTGCGACGATGGCCACCTTCTGTCCCGCGTAGACGTGTTTGTAGTAGTACTGGATCAGTTTCGTCGTCTTTCCCGAGAACATCGGTCCGAGGATGAGCGTCAGCGTACCCGTATCCGGATCCGTCGTCTCCGCGTGGATGTTGCTACTCGCTTGCATTTTTTTTTTGTTTCACGTTTTCCGAAAGTGAAAAGAAATGAAGGAAGAAAAAAAGAAAAACATTGTCTCGTAGGTGCGCTTCGTGGAATTGATACGAATCCATACATCAGCAACCGCGAGTGGGTCACCGATGCATGTTGCAGTATAAAAAATAAGAGACAATACAACGGACGCGAGTACGCAATCACTCAGTTTGACGTGTGAATACGAAGAAGAAAATCGCATTCATGTCGACGGGAGTCAAGAAAACGGCAATGCGACCGTCGCAGAGAAGAAAAGACGTGCTCATCGTTGCGGCTCATGAGAGCATAAAGAGCCACAGATCGGAGAGTACGTTGCCATCGAAACTCGGTGTGGAGACAACTGCATCCGTGACGGCGCAGCGTTCCGACGAGAGGATGGAACGACGGACCGTTTTGAATTCGACCATGACCGAGCCGACAGAGGAAGGCGTGAGCGTCGTCGAGCCGATACCGGAAGTGTCCTTCGATAAACACTTGCCCGTGGTGAGTGACGTCGGAGATACGTTCGATGGTCTCTCCGAGAAAGAATACTGGGCGGAACACAGGAACGCGAAACGATTTCTGGCCCGTGATTTCGGTCTTCACGACGACGTGGTCAAGGCCAAACTCCGCTTCCTGATCAACATGTACGCCAGCAGAATCGCGGATCCGAAATTCAAGTTAGGTGTCAATGGAATGAAGGCGATTGCGGAGGGTTTCTTCGTTCCTTTGGGATACGGCGTGAGAGAATTGAACGCGATCGGCATGGAGGAGTGGAAGATGATACGGCACGTGGGAATGGTGCAACGGGAACAAAATGGACTAGAAGAAGAGACCATTCTCTCGTACAAGGAAAACTCTGAAACAGGTGCATGGATGCAGACGCTTTGGACGAAATACCTTGGACTCGACATCTTCGTACTGTGGTACATCAGCCACCTCATCGATAATTTGCTATTGCACCATCTGTTGAAACGGTCGGCGTTCTTTTCGAAGGGTCACGAGGCTATCGAGCCCGGAGACGATCCCGAGACGTTCCTATTCACTCTGTTTCGGACGTCCGCCGACACAGCCGCAAAGATCGCGGCCGCGACGCACACGCCGCCACGGGCCATCGAGAAGTTCGAACTCGCTATGAAAAGAGACGTACCGCATGTGCAGCCGTATGCGTGTCTCGCGTACGGATTCACAATAGCGGACGCAATTGTGGTGGCCTCTTCCAGGTCCGCTCCATGGGAGCCAATACGAGTCTTCGCGTTGATGGCGATCGTGCAACGGTTCGGGATGAAGACGTTTCTCGATAGCGGGCCCGCGCAATCCGTGGCCAAAGACGTGGCCACCGCGATGCCGACCTTCGTCGGTTCGAGATACCGAAGATACTTTGCATCGGGCAACGTCAAGACGCCCATAGGGACCGTTCTGCAGCAGACGACACCGGAGACGAAACGCGCGTGGGAGATGCTGTCCGTTTTGGTCGGACTGTGTTTCGCTGCAGACATCGCCAAATTGACCAACGCCGTGAAGACGTTCGACGACAAGACGCGCGACGTTATCGTTACTGCGCGCGCCGTTGTCAAGACGAGTCTGTCGAAATGGAAGATCGCCATACTCGCGCAGCTTGCCCAAGACGTCGAAGTCGTCAAGACGATGGTGGGTAAGTCTGCTAGCGACGTGCTTGTTCGACTTGGCGAACTCCAAGGCGTGTGCGAAGCAACGGCCCCAGAGAACAAGAATGATATCGTGGCTATAGGCGACGCGTGCAGAGTGCTGGCCATGGCGGTGACACTCCGCAAGCAATACCTCGTCATCGCGCAGGCACCGCCGACGGAGGTATCGATACCGGTTTCCCCGATACGCAAAACGGAGGGCGGCAGACTCGTCGAACCGTCGCCAGGTCCAAGCCCACTGAAAACGGAGGGCGGTGTCCCTGTGACACCGTTGCCAGCCCTGTTCGGGGAAAAAGAACCAACTGAAAAAGTGGTGGTGCAGACCCTGACCGCGAAACCGATCGACATCGGCAGCGGCGCGTTCGACAAGGCAATCGACAGCACACTGCAAAAGTTGGAGCCGGCGATCAAGATGCGTAGCATCGCGAAGAAGATCGCCGCTGATCCAGTCGCGAAAAACAGTGTGACGCGGGCAGCGGCGTTGAGCACTAGTGCGCTTCTGAACGAATCAGCATCCGTCGCGGTTGCGGATAATGAGGAAGCGGTGCGTGTGGGGGAGGAAAACTTAGACGCCTTGGGAAAGGCCGAAAAAGAAGCCATTGAGAGATACAACCAAACAGCGCGCGAGATTCTTGAAGCAAATGAAAGGAGAAATAAGGCGAACGAAGAACGGAACGAAGCATTGCGGAAGGAGCTTGCTGCCGAGGAAGCCAAACGAGAAAACGAAAAGAGGATCAGGGAAGAGAAGAGAAGAGCCGAAGAGGAGCTCCAGAAAGTGGAGGCAGAGAAACGAGATGCCACCAAGAGGATGTTAGAAGAGAAACTCGCCTCCATTCGTGCAGAGGCCGAGAAATTGGCTGCAGAAGAGCGGTTGGCTAAAACAGCGGCCGAAGACGCAAAAAATAAACTATTGGAAGCCGAAAGGGCACAAAGAGAGAAACAAGATTTGGAACAGCAGCGACTGAACGAATCGCGGGAAGCAAGTGAGAATGTGAGGCAAGCGAGGGACGACCTCCGAGTTAAAAAGAAAGCAGCAATCGAAGCCAGGAGGCGGTTGTCCGAAGTCTCGGAGACGTCGGTGACAACGACCACCGAGACCACGACCACCAGCGGCGCCAGCGGTGTCATGGACGCGTCTAGTGAAATGGAACATCCATCGTACCTCAGAGAGGACCTGCAGATGGGGAGTCCAGACCAGGGGGAGTTCTCATCGGATGAAAACGTCCAAAGCGAGGTGTCGTCGATCGATGCGTTGGATCGCAGTGGCTACTCGACGACGTCGGAAGGTCCCAGCGGCGATGAAGGCACCATGAACATGGACGAAGTGTCTGGCGAAGTTGCTTCACAGGTCGTCCAGACGACACTGCGTCGAGACGGAGCCGAGGAAAGGTACGGAGTACTGAGAACACTGACGTCATATGCCGAGGCGTCGTTCGTGGAAAAGGTGTTCCTGCCCCAGTATACTCGCGATAAGCTGGATGGAATCGTGGATGGAAAGATCGTCGGACTGAACCGCGTCGCGTGCGTTTGCGTTGCGGAGTGCGACCCCGAGACGGGAGCGCAGACGCTCTGCGTGTGCGTAGCGGCGCCGTTCGACTTCCACGCAGAGAGGACTCACGACAGCGACTTGTACAACGCAGTGAAGCGTTCGAACACGCGCTATCGTCACATCTACGATGCCGTCGTCGTCGGGTCGCGCGTGCACTGCATCGGTCTCGGACACTGGGACGCACGCGGCGCCGCGCTCGTGTACGAGGCGCTCAAGCCCGTCGGAGACGAGCTAATAACCGCGTGCCGCGTGGAGGTCGTGGTCGCTGGCGCGAAGATGGACGGAGGCATCGGTAACGGACGGATTACGGTCATCGACGACGACGTCGTGATCTGGTGGAGCATCGCTCCCAATGAACGGATACACGTATCTCGTGCCACTTCCGATGGTTCATCTCCGACTCTGAATGTTGTTACGGAGGAGGAGGAGGAGTTCGTTCCTGCAGTGAAGTACTGGTACGGATACACGGAGACAGGCAAGTACGCGACGATGAAACGCGCGCCAGATGCCGCGAGAGTCAAACCCTACGGAAAAAGAAGACTCTACGTGACGCCTGTCGCGCTGGACGACGCCACTGGCAAGTATGGCGCGCGGACGCTGCACACTCGGATTTGGGAATCCGAAAAAGAGGACCGGGACACCGGTACGGTGTCTGTGCGCGGGCGGACGGCCGCGTTCGCAGCCGACGGAACGCTTGTCAACGTCGTACCGCCGGCCGTCGAGGCCCGCCAGGTCGCGACGGCGTGTCACCACGGTGGATCGTGGGCATGCACGGTGGCGTGTGAAGACGTCCTCGTGGACATCGGACTGTGCGCTTGCAGCGTCAAGGGATACTTGCTCACGAGCAACTGGAATGGAAATGTGCACAGTCACGCGTTCGCGTTCCAGTCTCCGCTGCCCTGCTTCGTCGTCGGAATCGACGTGGCCGTCCCGCTGGACGACGATCCCTATGTGTCGTGGCATACCCCTGACCACGATTACGCGTCCACATGGTACGCCGCGCGTGCTGTGCTCGCACCGGACGGCGCACTGACTGTGACGGCGGCGCTCGCAGCCGTGGTTGGTGCATACTCGTATCCGGCATTACCGGATGCGGAGCGACCAGCTTGGACCCCCAAAGAAGGATTGCCGTTCTTCGGACGCGAACCGGTCGCATTGGAGAGCGGCCAGAGCGTCGTCACGGCAGACCACGTGCGTTCCGACGCGGTGCACTTCGCCGACGACGTTCTCGAGCACACGAGCATCGACGTTACAGAAGACGCGATGGCGCTGGTGCCGCTGAACGACTGCGAGAGCGACACGTGTCAACACCAGGTGTGCGTGTCAGAGATATTTTCAGACCTCGGCCTGCATCCGGAGAGTGCCTTCTTATTCACGTGTATCGACCAAGAAGGTGCGTTGTGTCTGCCGGAAGGTGCGACGGTTGTTGTTGAAGGTGAGAAAGCCGACGTGGTGGTACATCTGCAATTCTGCAACGTAGTCGTTCTCAGTTCGGTGGACCGGAAGACCAACATACCAGAGAAATTCGATGTTGACATCCATCCGTTTGGAACCTACAAGATTGTACCGGGGTTGTTCGTATCACAAGGCCAAATGGCCAAAGCCGTTTATGATGACCTGATCGTCTCTGGAGTGCAGACACCGACCGGATCGCCGCCACCATCACCACTACATCGATACACGTTATGAGAGTACATTGCAGAAGTCTCCTGTGGCGGAGACGACAAAAAGAATGTAATAATGATCTATTTTTTGTTCCATACTTCGTTGTGACGAAGTCAATGGTCAGGTGTCGTGGTCGCGTCCATGTCAACGTCTGCGATCTGTTGTGCGTCACCACTCCTGGACTCTGTCTGTGAATGGGCGACGCGCGTCCTCTTCGATGGCGGATCTGTCGTTCGGGGGAACCAGTCCGTCGATGGTGTGAGCAGGTTCGTCGTCGCGTCTGGTCTGACCGCCGGTCGTATGTCCGCGACCGAAACGCGGACGTGCCGCTTCCTCGCCCTGGTCGCCGTCGTCGTCGCCGGTCTGTCCGCCGCCGCGGCTGCCGATGAAGGTGCTGTCGGTTTGGTACGATCGGGTGCTTGGTCCGGCGGGATCTGCTGTTCCACTTGGGCAGCGCGTCTGCGGTTGACGTGGGCCGTCGTGGTCGCGCGATCGACGACGCCGTGCGAGAGATACGCAGTGGGCATGTAGTCGGCGACGTCGATGGCCTCGACGTCGTCGAAGAACGACGCGCTGCAGCGCACCCGGGAGATGCGCTGGTCGGACATGGAGGTCTGTGTGTTCTTGCGGATCTCGGCCTCGAGCTGCTCGCGTTCCTTTATCTTCTTCACCATGTCGTCGGGGTACTTTATCTCGGGGAAGAGACACAGAGACTTGAATACCGGCGCGCCGTGGATGCGCGGCAGGAGGCGCTCGGCGACGCTCGGGACGAACGGGCGGAGGCGTGCGAACTGGTCCGTAGGCATGAGCGTCTTGAAGCGCTCCTCGAAGAGCAGCGTCTCCCAGTCCCCTTCGACGACGACGACGACCTGCTGGCTCTCGGCGGACGTGAGGTATGCGGTCGGCGTCATCGCCCCGTACGCGAGAGTGCCGACGTCGTAGGTGTTGAACGGCTTGCTCAGTACGATGCTCGCTTTGGTCGGCTCGATGTCCATCGCGGCACACAGATAGTGAAACTTACGGCCGTCCTGTCCCGGGGCGTCGGCGGCCTCTATGTGTGGTAGACCCGTGAGGATGCGTCGCCGACGGGTGCCCGCGTGGAGCGCACTCCGGATCGCCTTCTCGACGAGACCCTTGTACGAGTGGGGGTTGACGACGATGTCGGTCGCGATGCACACGACGTAGTTCCGGCTGCCGACGCCGGTGTGTTCCTCGATCAGCGCCTTGAGAATGTGGGTGCCGTGCTGGTCTGCCGCGCGGAAGCCTTGCAACATTTGTTGCTGTGGACCGCGTGTGCGCGACTGATCGACGGCCGCGTCTGAGTGTTGGACGTCGGCAGCGGCATCGCCTTGCTGCGGACAGTGCGCTCTCCATTCGGTGTACGATCTCAATATCGAAGCGTCTTGGTCGGACGACGGAGGCGGTGGGGGTGGGGGCTGCGTGCGGCGTCGGACTTCGCCGGGCTTGAGGACGCTTCCATTGGTGTTCCGGTTGCAGGCATTGATGACTTGATCCTTGAGTCGGGAGAAGTACTCGGTGATGGCGGCAGACGGTGGCTTCGGGTGCTCGATGCGATCGCGGGTGCGCGTGGCGACGTCTTTGATGGACGCGGCGTTGAGCACGACGTAGTCGTAGGCGATGTCGTGCTCCGGGTTGATGCCCTCGAAGCGGAAGGCGACGCGCTCGGCGTTGGTGATGCGGCCTTCCGCGTCCTGGACGGGGACCTCGACGTCGCACGCGGCGAGGGCGGTGCGCAGGATGCGGGCGGAGTCGTGTGGGACGATGGCCAGGGAGTGGAGGCCGATGACGTACGAGGACACCTCCTCGGTGGCGACGAGGAGCTTCTCGACGTCGAGGAGGAACGAGTCGGACCAGGGCTTGCGCTTGTACTCCGAGCCGAGCTCTGAGAAGAAGAGGGTGTGGACGACGGACATGATGGTGAGCTCGCGGATGTTGTTGGTGAGGCGCTCACAGTCGCGCACGTTGGCAGAGATGTTATCGTTGTGAAGAGTCTCCGTGAACTTCATGATGAAGTGGTTTGCGACGGCCATCGAGACGTCGTCGAAGACCTCGATCTTGATGAGGTTCTCGACGAGGAAGACGAACATCTGGATCGTGCGGATGTGGTCTAACCATGCGGCCTCCAGGTCCTCGTCCAACGTCCACTGGCCGAAGAAGATGTCGTTCTTGCTCAGGTCGCTGTCGTGCCGCTTGTCCTCGGGCATCGCCAGCATCAAGAAGCGAGAACGGAGCGGTGCGTTGATCTGTTCCGTCTTCTCGTTGAATGCGACGCACACGGAACCGTTGCACGGGATGTGCGTGGTGATGGTGGTGTGCGACCCGTCGGGACGTTGGATGCACCGGACGATGCACATCGCGCCGCTGGTCGTCTTGGACTTGAGGACAGGCTCGCTGGGCATCTGCTTGCCGTTGTCGTCCATATCGAGCATGCGCATCGGGGCCTCGTCCATGACGGTGATCTCGTAGGAGTAGTCGCCCTCGGTCTGGCCGGCGCGGAGGGTCGCGCGGGTCACGCTGGTGACCGTGTTAGGGATGAGGACGTGATCCAGCTGGCGCAGCAGGAAGCTCTTGCCGGTATAGGCGTCGCCGGGGATCATGACGTTGGTGTTCATGCCGAGCACGGGGCGGTACGCGGTCAGCGCCGAGATGAGGATCAGCTCCCAGAGCGGGTGCGACGTGTAGATCTTGAGGATCTTGTCTGAGCCGGCGCGCAGGGACGCCATCATGTTGGCGAAGACGCTCAGCGACGGATCGCGGCACGCGGTCTCGCCGACGAGCGTGCGCTTGCGAGCCAGCGAGTCCTTGTAGAAGGTGGCGATGGCGACGAGGTTCGAGTTCGAGGTGGCCGGGTCGCAGTTCTTGAAGTAGTCCATGAACTCGGCGATCTTTCTGAGCTTCCAGCGCGTCATCACGTCGATGCGCTCCTCGGGGGACATGTCGCGGGTGCGCTCCGCGAGGACGATGCGCTCCTGGTGGTTGCGCAGCTTGAACACGAGAGTCTTGTCCCACTTCGAGAGGGCCTCGAGTCTGCTCGCCGGCGGGCGCTCGGGCTGCACGGACTGGTCGGCCGCGCGCACGTCCTGGCGCAGGTCCTCGAGCTCGCGCATGGCGCACTGCGCGTCGCTGGTCTCGCCCGCCTCGTACGCGTCCTGGAACGCCAGCGTGCGTTCACGCGCGCCGCGGCCGCCGACGGACAACTGGTGCGTGTCCCGGTTGACGTCGGGCCGCGTGTGAGAGAAGATGTACTCGGGGCGCAGCAGCGACGCGATCGGCAACTTGTAGACGTCCTCGGGAAACGGGAACGCGAGGGTCCACGCGCCGTCTATCATCGGCGCCGGCGTGCCGTCGCGCGACGACATCGCGACCGAGGGCGAAGCACGGACGTCGCGCGGGGAGCCCATGCGGCCCCCGCCGCGCGCCGGGGGCGGCTCGCGGAGGCCCTCGACGGGAAGGTGGGCTATCGGCTCGTCCGCGAGCGTGGCCACCAAGCCGGCGGTCTGGTACTGATAGTAGTCGAGCTGCCGGTCGCGCGGGCGCTTCGTCACGTCGGCCGGGACGCTCTCGGGGCGGATGATGTTCTGCATCCCGAGGGCGAGGTGCGGGTTCGCGGGGTTGTTGGCCGACACGAGGTTGATCGCTCGGTTGTGCACGGCGGCCTGCGTCATCCTGGCCGACTGCTCCGGCAGAGCGCCGCTGAGCAGCAGACGCCAGTCGTCGATCGATTTCACCGTCTGGTACTCCGTGCCGGGCTGTCTCGGCTGGAGCTCCTCGCGGCGGCGGTGGCCCTGTCCGCCATCGCGGCGGTCCGACTTGGTGTTCTCGAATATCTGGTGGATGATACCCTCCGCGAAGTGGAACGCCGGGTCGTGCACGACGAAGAAGACGCGGTACCCGCACGGCTCGAGATCGACGGTCCGCAACACCTCGTAGTACGCGGACACCTTCGGCGTCTCGTTGCGGTACATGCACGACGACAGCACCGGCCGTCCGGACTCGTCGCGGTTGGTGCCGAGCGCGAGCACCTGCGTGCAAGCGAACAGCATCGAGAGCACGCGCCGCTTGAAGAAGCCGCGCGTCGTCTCGGAGACGTCGGCCCACCCCATGCCGGCGATCTCCGAGTCGTAGAAAGGTAGGGCGATCACGTACCGCGCGTCGTCGACATGCGTCACCGTGCAGTCGTCCTTGTCACCTATCCAGTTCACCCTGTTCATAGCGGACGTGCCTCGGTCGTCGGTGGCTCTGGTGTTATCCCTTGTTGACCCCTCGTTCTCTCCTTGGAGGGGTGCACTTGACTGATCGAGGCGATTTTTGTCTTTATGACTATTTTTTTTCCTTCACCATTGCCCTATCTATGGAGCTTTTTTATATCCCCCTAAATCTTTCCGCGAAAAAAGTGGCACCAAAAGTGACCGTCGATTTTTTTCTTGTTTTTCTCTTTCGAAAGTTGTTTTTTTCGGGTACTACACACGTCGAAGAGAGAAAAAAACTTAATTTTATTAGAAGAGTAGGACATGAGCAAACCAACGGTAGTACGTGTACGACGGATGCTCGTAGCGTCTAACCATGTCGTTCAGGAAAAACACTCGTCGCACACGCATTCGTCGCGATCTTCGACGTACGGTCCCCCTAAGAACGCGAAGCTGCTGAACTCGAATGTGGCAGTGGCGCCCGCGTCGTTCGATCCGAACGACCCGAGCA
>Ga0315284_10010408_pt1 | contig 13252 bp, 8 predicted proteins | sample YL17G09_16_MG_FD_203696 | JGI IMG/M metagenome (GOLD analysis project Ga0315284, IMG submission 203696) | Sediment microbial communities from Yellowstone Lake, YNP, Wyoming, USA - YL17G09_16 | ecosystem: Environmental > Aquatic > Freshwater > Lake > Sediment | place: USA: Wyoming | collected...
GAGGAGGGGGGGCTCGGCAGGGGCTACTCGGAGCTCGCGGCCGCGCCGCGCTTCCTCGAGCGCGCGCTCAAAGTCACGGCACCAAGGCTGGAGTTTGCCAGGAAAATCTCCTCCGGGTCGCTGCCTCGGGACATCGCGGCGCTGCTCGAGGGCCCCGACGGCGCGTTCGCGACGGAGAAGCTGGGGGCCCCGGGCGAGGCGGCGGCGTTCGAGGCGTTCAAGGTCGAGTGGGAGAAGAAGAACGGCGGGAAGTGGGGGGGCCCCGAGTAGAGATATTTTTGACTCTTCCCGTTTCCCTCGTTTCTCGTTTCTCTGGAGGGCAAGAAAGGGATGCTTCGCTCTTCCTTTCCTTGCCTCTTCCCGATTCAAATTTAGTTTTATTAACCCATCACACGCGTCGCAACGACGATCTTGAGATTAAGAAGGGGAGAGTTTGGAGAGCGGCTGCGGTCCCGCCTCCCTCTCTTCTTTTTGCTCTTCCTTCATTCGTCGTCGTTTCTTCCACACAGTTGCCCTCTCTCTTTTCAAACTCCGAAACCGAAAACAAGTGAAAAATCTAGAGCGAAAACCAAACGTGATGCTGCGTTGTCGCTCCTGGTTGTAAAAAGAAAGAAAAAGGAGCAATATGCAAAAATGGAGGGGGGGACGGGGTCGAGAAAAGAGGAAAACGGCAGAACACTTTTCGACCACTCTAAAAATCGAACTTTGTTACTTCTAAGAATTTGTTCTTTCCCTTTCTTTCTCCATTCCCTCCGCGGGCCACTTGCTTCCCCCCTTTTCGATTTCTGCAAACTCGCGAATGAAGGTGACGATCCGCTCTGCATCCGGAAGCGGGCGCACTGTCCCGGCGCCGTCGAAAGCCGCATCGAATCCCTCTTCTTCCTCTCGTCGTCCGCGTCGAGCCGTCGCCGTCGGCGTCGCATCGTCCCCGAAAAGCCGAACAACTTCGACCTCCCTCGTCAGCGTCGTCGCTCGTTCGTCCCCCCAAGACTTCACCGACATCTCCGCCACCGGCATCAGCAGCAGCAGCAGCAGCAGCAACAGCAGCGGCGACTCCGCTGCCGCAGCAGACTCCAAGAGGAACGCCGCCGTCGCCGCCGCGCTGGCCGCCGCCGCGGCGGCCGAGAAGACCGCGGCGGCCAACCTCGAGAGGCTCGAGAGGCTCCCGTCCGCCAGAGGGCGCAGGGCGACCTGGCCCCCGGCGCTCGTCTTCGCTTACAGGCTGCTCAAGACCGTCTCGGCGGCCTCTCTGCTGCTGCTGGCGCACGCCGCGGGTCCGGCGCCGAGGGCCGCGGCCGCCGCCGCCGTCGGCGCCGCGCTGGGGGCCTCGGGCCTGCGCCGCCGCTCGCTGTCGGCGTCGGGCGCCGTCGCCGCGGCGGCGCTCGGCGCCGTCGCCCTCGCGGGCTCGCTCCGCGGCGGCGCCGCGCTGCTGTCCTTCTACTTCGCCGGGTCGGCCTTGACGCGCCTCGGGGCCGAGCGCAAGGCCGCGGCCGATGCGAGCTACAAGCCGGGAGGACAGCGCGGGTGGGCGCAAGTCGCGGCGGCCGCGGCCGTGCCGGCGGCGCTGTCTATCGCGGCCGCGGCGCTGGCGCCGGGCGGCGGCGGCGGCGGCGGCGCGGGGGGAGGGGACTTTGTCCTCGGGCTCGCCGCTTCGAAAGCAGCGACAGCAGCCTCCTCCTCCTCGGTCCTCGCCGCCGTCTCTGCCGCCCCAGCGGCGGCGGCGGCGGGCGCACTCTTGTGCTACATCGCCTGCTGCGCCGGAGACACCTTCTCCAGCGAGCTCGGCGCGCTCTCGGAGGAGACGCCGAGGCTCGTGACGAGCGGGAGGCCGGTGCGCCCCGGGACCAACGGCGGCGTGACGCTTTTGGGGCTCGCCGGGGCGGCGCTGGGGGGACTGACGGTCGGCGCGGCGTTCTGGGGCGCCGGGGCCGCGGCCGCGGGGGCCGCCGCCGTGGCCGCCGGCGCCTCGGCCGGCGCCGCTCCGGGCGGCCTCCTCTCCAGAAAGGCTCTCTCGTGCTTCGCTCCCGCCGCCGCCGCGGCCGCGCGGGCCTCCTGGCCCCTCGTGCCGCTGGCGCTCGTCGCCGGATTCGCGGGGAGCCTCCTCGACAGTGTCCTGGGCGCGACGCTGCAGTTCAGCGGCTACGACAGGAAGAGGCAGATAATGGTCGGCAACCCGCGGAGTGAAAAGAGGAGTGGCGCGACGGCGACGGCCGCCAGCGTCAGCAGCGGCGACGACGACGAGAACTCGCCCGGGGACGTCGTCGCCATATCTGGAATCCCGCTCCTGTCCAACACGGCCGTGAACGTCCTTTCGTCGGCGGCCGTGGCCGCGGCCGGGGCCGTCGCCGCGGCGAGGTGGCTCGCGGTGGTGTAAAGGAGTAAATAATGACAACTAAAATAGAAAGGAAGGAAGGAAGAAAGGAGAAAAGAATTTCACTTTTCGAAGGACGAACAAAGAGCATCGTTCTCTCTCTCTTTGGTTCTTTCTCTCTTACCCTGTCTCTGTTCAACCCGCCAGGGTCCAACAGCGCCACGGAGAGCTCGAGAATAGGAGCTCGACACCGCCCGAGCGCGAGAGAATAGCTCGCATGGGCGACGGAAAGTAAGGGACGAAAAAAGAAAAAGCTCGCAGTTGAAGAGATGGCCGAGAAAAAACTCGACGCCGAAACGCTCGAGGGCGTCGTCGTCGAGAGCGTCGGCGACGGCGGCGACGGCGCTACGTTCACCGTGGTCGTCGCCGTCCCCGAGGCCCCGCCCCCCCCCGTGAACCCGGATGACGCCGTCAAGGCCGCGTGCGAGAGGGCGGCGGGAGGTGGAGCTGTCGGAGTCGGAGGCGGGAGAGAAGGAGATCACGAAACAAGTCCCAGGAACGGTGCAAGGGCAAGCTGGCTGGCTCAGCTCGCCGAGGCAGACGCGAGGCTCTCTGCCGCCGCTTCCGCCGCGGACGCCGAAGTAAAACGGCGAATTGACTCCTCCTCCCCCTCGAAAATCCATTAATTTGTGTAAAACCAAGAAAAAGAAAACATTACAAAATCAAAAAGTTTTTTTTTAATTTCCTCCACCCTTCAAAATTCACTGCGTCCCCTCCGCTGCCGCCGTTGCCGCCGCCCCTCCCAGCTTCACGAACACGCCCCTGCTCGATTGCGCCTTGAGCGGCCTCACGTTCAGCACCGCGATCGTCTTCTCGTACGACTGCCTGTCGTTCTTGAAGAGGTACCGCAGCAGTCGGCGCCGCTGCCCGAGGATCGCCATCAGGCCGCGCGTCGCGCCAAAGTCCTTCTTGTGCTCCTTGAGGTGCGCGGTCAGCTGGATGACGCGGGCCGAGAGGCGCGCGACCTGCGCCTCGGTGGATCCGACGTCTGCCGGGGAGCGGATGACGAGGGGGACCTTGGAGAGGTCGGTGCCGACGCCACGGTAGCGGGCGCTGTTTTGGAGTTGATAGGAGGAAAAACGAGGAAGAGGTCGCGTTTTGTTTTTGGAGGTGAGTTTTTCTAGCCGCCGCCGCCGCTCGCAAAGGAGCGAAAAATTGAAGGCGTTCGACTCTCTCTCATCCGCGACTCTCACCTGACGACGAGCGCTGCGGGGCGCGCCGTGACGACGGTAGCAGCCACGGGTCGAGCAGCCACGACGGCAGTGCCACGAAGGGAGACTGTTTTGTTTTTCGAGCGAGCGAGCGAGGAGTGAGGAGAGAGAGATTGGTGAGAGAATGCCGAGTGTCGTGTCGGCCGTGGCGACGACGACGGCGGCGGCGGCGGCGGCGGACGACGGCTGGCTCATTGAACGCCAGCCCGTCGGCGGTCGACGCCCTTGTCTTTGCAATTCGACATCGCCAGCGTCTTGAAAACGATCAAGGCGTTGCTCCTGGAAGCAAGTGAACGACGAACAGCTGCATTCCAGTCGAGTACGCGCAAAGGCGGACGATCTCGAAAAATCAGAGCAAGGCCCAAATGCAGCCTCCCAGCTGGAGAGAAGAGAGCGAGAATCTCGCCTTCTTCCCCCCGCGCTGAGAGGCGCGCAAGCGTTTCGGGACGCTCGATTTACCTGTCGAGCGAAGGTTCATGCTGGCCAGCATCGTGCCGTCGGCGCGCTTGGCTGTCGAAGGGCGCGAAGGGCGGAGTTGCGGGGGGGGGAAAGGGGGAGAAGAGTGAGAGAGAATAGGAGTTGGAGTTTTTCCCCTGTTTTCCTTGGGTCCCGCTCGCTCCCGCTTCGGAAGGCTCTCTTTCTCACTCTCGCTCGCTCGCTCAAGGCACGAGCATTTCGATGATCGAACTTTCGCGTCGCTCGTGAGCGCGCGCGACGTGGCACCAAAGACCCAAGCTTTCAGAGAGGCAGCTATAACGCTTCCAAGCTTGCCTCTGGCCCGCGATGGCAGACGCCGAGCAGCAGCAGCAGCAGCAGCGGCAGCAGCTGCTTGCCGAGACGAGCTCAATCGTTGTCGAAGAAGAAGAAGAAGAAGAAGAAGAAGAACTCCTCGACGAGCCTGGCCTCAACGACCGCTTTGCCGGGCAGCAGCAGCAGCAGCTCCCGGCCGCCGCGGAGGCCGAGGCGAGCTCCGTTGCCGAAGCACATCCTGACGACGAAGACGAAGACGACGAGTTTGGCCTCCACGACCGCTTCGCCGTCGTGCTCCCCCGCGTCGCGCCGCCCGACAGCGACGTCTTCCTCGCCGCCCGCCTCGGGGACTGCGCGCGGCTGCGCGAGCTCCTTGCCGAGGCGCCCGAGCTGGTCAACTCGCGCGACCGGTTCGACGCGACCCCGCTGCTCCTCGCCTCGCTGTGCGGCTGCCTCGACGCCGTCCGCCTCCTCATAGAGCTGGGAGGGCTCTGCGACGACGCCACCTTCGACGGCGACCGCGTCTATTACGCGGCGCTCAACACGCCGATCCGGAGCGCGCTGCGGGCCGCCGAGCAGCGCGCGCCGCCGCTGGGCGCGCTGGGCGAGGCGCTTCGGCCGCTGGCGCAGGCCGCGACCGTCGCGTCCTCCTGCTCCTCCTCCTCCTCTTCCTCTTCGTGGCTGGCCGCGGCGGCCGTCGGCGCGGCGACCGGGGACGCCGCCGCCGCCGCGGCCGCGGCCGCCGCGGCCGCCCGGCTCTTCCCGCCGGACTTTTCGCTCCTCGTTCCCCCGCTCTCGACCCCGAGCGGCGCGGCCCTGGCCGCTGTCCCGGCCCACAGGTTCGTCCTGTGGCGCTCCCCGCTCTTCCGCCGCAGGCTGGCCGGGAGGTGGGCGGGGAGGGGGAGCGTGGCCCTGCGCGGGCGGGAGCGGCGCGTGGCGGGGGCGCCGCCGCCGGGGGCGCCGCCCCCCCGCTCGCTCGCCCCCGAGGCGCTCGCCGCCGTCGTCTCCTTCCTCTACACCGACCGCGTCGAGGTCCCCTCGGCGCATCTCGACGCCTTCCTGGCCGCGGCGGCCGCGGCGGGTCTGGAGGACCTGGTCGCGGCGGTCGAGGGCGAGGCGGCGACGCACAGGCACTACGCGCGGCTGAAGAGCGGGGCCGCGACGCTCGCGGCCGCCGTCGGCGGGCGAAGGGTCGCCGGCGAGAAGGACGGGGCGCCCTCCCCCTCCTCTTCCTCCTCCTCGTCCGCGCGCTTCGTCGTGCACCCCTCGTCGCTGCCCCCCAGGGCCAGGCTCGCCGAGCAGCTGGGGGCCCTGGCGACGCGGTCCGCGCGCCTGGCGCGCGGGGGCGAGGCGGCCGAGGCGGACGACCTCGCCGACGTCCTCGTGCTGCCCTCCGCCGCGGCGGCCGGCGGCGGCCGCCGCCCCGCGCCCCGCCGCTTCATGAGGGCGCACCGCGCGCTGCTCGCGGCGAGGTCCGAGTACTTTGGCGCGGCGCTGGACTTCGCCGGGCTCGGTCCCGCGGGATCTCCCTCCCCGTCCTCTCGCTCTCTTTCTCTCCCGGTGCTCCGCTCGACGCTTTGCGCCAAAACTCTGGCCGGCGTGCTCGAGTTCGTCTACAGCGGGAGGGTGCGCGCGGGAGCCGTGCTGGGTGCCTGCGGTGCCGAGGGCGCCCGGGCGCCTGAGGTCGACCCCTCCGCGGTCGACCTGCTGCTCGAGGCGGCCGACTCGCACCTGGTCCCGGGGATGAAGCGCGCCGTCTCGGACGCGGTGGTATCCGCCTGGGAGAAGAAAGAGGGGGATGGACGAGGGAGAGGCGGCGAGGAGGAGGCAGGGGAAGGAAGCGCGGGCGGCATCGGCGTCGGCGTCGGCGGCAACGACGGCACCGCTCCTCCTCCTCGTCATTCTTCTTCGCCTCCTCGAGTCCCGCTCCGCCTGCTCTGCGAGCTCCTGGTGGTCTCCGACGCCCGCGCCGCGGCGCGCCTGCGCTCGCACTGCCTGAGGCTGGTGGCCGCGCGGTTCGACGAGCTCGCGGCGCCGGCGCTCGCGGCGGCGGCGCTCTCGAAAGGTGGGCCGGCGGCGGCGGCAGGAGCAGCGTCGTCGTCGGCGGCGGCAGGGGGCGGCGCCGGTGGCGACAGCGGCAGCGCCGGCGGCGAAACCCTCACGCTCGCCGAGCTCATCCGCTACGCCGGCCCCGACTTCGACGCCTCCGGGGACCTCGTGGCGGAGCACTTGGCGGCGGCGAGGCCGCTCCGCGGCGGGCTCGTCGTCGCCGCGGGCGAGGCGGCCGGGGAGGGGGTCGGCACGCTGGCCCAGGACCTCCGCGAGAGCTACCTCGAAGGCAGGGCTGTTTCTGGTTCTCCGTCTTCCTCTGTCGTTCGGGGCCGGGATGCGCTGGCGAGGGAGTTTGACAGGAAGCTCAGGGCGCTGCTGGCGCTCGTGGAAGGGGAGTGACTGTTTTCTGTTTTGTTTTGTATTGTTTATTTTTGTCACACTGAATCTGAAACGAAAGCTCTCTCCCTCCCACGCTCCGAAATCTGAATCTGAAACACTCTACACTGGCACTGAATTTTGTGGTAATAATGATAAATCGTTTTGTTCAATCTGTACGATGGAGGGGTGAGAATAGAAGAAGAAGAACAAGTTGAGGTTTCCTAGTTTCTTTGGTTCTAAAGGTGAAACGACACAGGGGGAGAAGCGCCGAGAGCGCCAAAAAAAGGCAACTCCTTGGCTCTCTCTCTCTCTCCCCCCTCCTCGCTTTTGAAAGCCCCCTGCTGCGCCGCTGCTACCCCTGCGCGCGCTGATACATTCCGCGCCCGGCGATGATAATGAGAAAGATGGAAGAAGAAAGCGCGCCCCCCCGCGCACGCGAACAAACCACGGCTTCTAAAAAAAAAGGCCTGAAAACGTTTTGAAACGACGGCCGACCCAGGCCCCCTCTCCGGCAGGGGAAATAAAGGGGAAAAAAAGCGGCGGAAACATGGACTAAAGGAGGAGAGGTGAATAAGGTTCTTGATCAAAGTAAGCTGATGAGAATAATGTATACGAGGCGTTTGTTTGTTTCCTCAAGAGCGCACGACAAGAGAATCGGCGTAAGGAGAGACTTTTGATCAGAGTTTTTTTGTTTTTCTTCCGCGGCAGTTTTTTCCCTTTTTTCTTTCCGAGAAGAGGGAGGTATCTGAACCAAAGGAAGGAGCAGCAGACGAAGCAGCAAGCTCACTTACTTCTCCGCGGCCACGGCGGCGGCGCGCCAGGCGGGGGCGGCAGCGGCGGCCGTGGCGCCCAGGGGGGCGAGCGCGGGCCTGGTGAGGTGTTTCGAGGAGGCCGCGGCGGCGGGAGGAGGCGGAGCGAGGGCGAGGGCGGCAGCAGCAGAGGCCAGGGCAGGAGAGGCCTCAGCCTTCCCGCCGCCGCCAAGGGCGAGCGCGCGCGCGCGAGCGGAGACGGCGTCAATCGCCGCAGCCGCTGAAGCCGCCGCCGCAGAGGAAGACTGCTGCTTCCGGGCGGGGGACGGCCAGGCCTTGGCCGGCGAGGAGGGCGCGGAGGCGGCCGGGGCTGCGGCAGCAGAGGCGCCGCCGCCGCCACCTCCGAGGAAAAAGCTTCCTCTTCCTCCTCCTCCTCCTGCTGCCGCTGCTGCTGCCGCCTCCTTGGCCGCCGCCTCCGCGGCGACCGTGGCAGCAGCCATCCCCATCAGCGACGGAGTGGAAGCCACGGGGCCCAGCGTCGGCCCCGCCCAGGAGGAGCTGGGGCCGCCGCCGCCGCCGCCGCGACGGAGAGCCCCCCCTCCTCCTCCTCCGAAGCGCCCTGCTCCGAGGCCGCCGAGCGCCGACCCCGCGCTCGCCGGCCTCGCCATCCTCGGGCCCGAGGGGCAGCCGCCGCCGCCCGCCGCCGCCCGCTCCCTCCTCGCCGCGGCCGCCTCGGCCTCGGCCTCGGCCCGCACGCCGTCGAAGAACGGGTGCGCCAGCGCCGCCCTGGCCGACACGCGCCGCCGCGGGTCGAACGCCAGCATCGCCTCGAGCAGGTCGAGCCCCTGCTCGCCCAGCGAGGGGCCGAGCAGCGCCCGCAGGTCCATCCGCCGCCACCGCGGGAAGCTGGGCTGCCAGTCCGGGAGGCGGCGGAGCCCCGGCCAGCGGCGGAAGCCGCGGGGGTCGTTGGGGTCGCTGGGCCCGGGAGCTCCGGTGGGAGGGGAGGGGGGCGAGGGAGAGGGGGCGCCATCGCCGCCGCCGCCGCCCTCGGCGCCCGCCGCCACCGCCGTCGTTGGCGTCCCCAGCAGCCTGAAGATCGCGAGCAGCTGCCCGAGCTCCGAGTCGCCCGCGAACAGCGGCCGGCACGTCGCCATCTCCGCCAGCATGCACCCGGCGGCCCAGACGTCGACGGGCGTCGAGTAGGCCCTCTCTCCCAGCAGGAGCTCCGGGGCCCTGTACCACAGCGTGACGACCTCGCGGGTATACGGCCTGCCTCTGCCGCCGAAGGTTCCGCCGCCGTTTCCGCCCCCGCCTTCTGCGCCGAGCCTCGAGCTCCTCGAAGGGCCGCGACCGCTATTGCTACTGCCGCCGCCGCTGCTGCTCGGGGAGAAGGTGCGCGAGAGGCCAAAGTCGGCGAGCTTCAGCGTCTCCCTCCCCGTGAAGGAAGGGGCGGCGGCCGGGCGCGCGCCGCCGCTGGCCGCCGCCGCCGCCTGAGGAGGGGCGGACGCCGGGCGAGCCGCTGCCGTCCCTCCCCCTCCGCCCTTGCAGCTTCCACCGCCGCTCCCGCACACCAGCACGTTCTGCGGCTTGACGTCGCGGTGAAGGATCCCGTGCCCGTGCGCGTGCGCCAAGCCCGAAAGGACCTGGTAGCAGTACCGGGCGACGCTCTCGCGCGGCAGCGGCCGGCCCTCGGCCGCGCGGACGTCGAGCAGCGCTCTCAGGTCGACGTCGGCGCACTCCATGATCAGGTAGAGCCTGCGCCTGTCCCAGAGCACGTCGCGGAGCTTGACAATGTTCGGGTGGTCGAGCTGGGAGAGCAGCGAGACTTCCCGGATGGCCGAGGCGGGAAGGCCGGGGGAGCAGGAGGAGGACGATGCCGCCGCCGCCGCCGACGAAGTCGCAATGTCTGCGCGGAGGCGCTTGAGCGAGATGACGTCGCCGGTGAGGCGGTCTCGCGCCTTTTTTTTGTTTTGAATTCGACGAGGAAATCGTAAGGAGACGAGTTGCAAGAGGTGCGCGGCGAGAGAAAAATGGAAACCGAAGAGCGCAAGGGGAGCGAACGAGAGGGGATTCGCTCTCCTCGATTCTCAGTTTCGACCAAGATTCGGTTTCGCCCCCGACGTCGTCTTGCAACCTAGTTTTTTCCTTCTCGCTCCCAAAAAAAAAAACTCAAGAGAATAAAAGCGCACCTTGTACACGACGGCGTAGCTCCCCTTGCCGACCTCCTCCAGGTCGTCAAAGTGCAGCGTCTTGAGCCTCGAGAGCAGGGCCTTGGCGTCGAAGGAGGGGCCCGAGAACGCGGCGCCGTCCCAGCCGGCCTCCTCGAGCAGCCTCCGCAGCGGGCTCTTGCCCGCTGTCGTCGTCGGAGTAGCCGTTTTGCCGACGCCGACGCCGACGCCGACGCCGAGGCTCGTTGACGATTCCATCTCGGCGAGCGCCGCCGACGCCGCGGCGGGCAGGGCAGCCGCTGCCGCACCAGCGCCCCAGTCTGCAGCCGCCTCTTCTGTTGTCGCGAGCAGAGCCTGGAACGCGGGGCCCCCGCCGCCGCCTTGCGGGATCGGGGGCGGCGTCTTCGCCGCAGGAGGCGGAAGCATTTGAATTTCCGCCCCGTGCTTTTCTCTCTCTCTCTCGCCCTCTCCCCTCTCTTCTTCTCTTTTCTCTCAATCCCTCGAATCTCAATCGGACCGAGAACGCTCAGAGGGATAGAATTGAACAGACCTCTGTCACCCGCGGGGTCGAGGGGGGCAGAGAGAGAGGGGCGAGCAATGAAGCCCTCACCTGCTCATTCTTTGAGGAAGTGAAGCCCTCGATCAAAATCAAAAAATCAACAAGCTCCTGCTCCAGAAAGCCCCCTGCTCCCACATTGCCGATTGGATTGCTCGGGTGACATGGCACCGGTTACTTCCTCTGAGGCAGCAGTGAAGTTTCAGTTTCTTACTTTCGCTTTTTGTTTTTTCTTTCTTTCTTTTTTGACCTCGACCTCTCTCGACCTCCACCTTTTAACACCTCTTCGACCTCGCCACTCCCTCGATTCCCGCTCGTTTCCCAAGCTCTTTCTCCTTTTGACTCTGAGGGACACAAACGTAATTCATTTGCAACAACAACGAAAAAAGAGGCGACGGCAGAGCTCGGCCCTCCCAAGCCTCCTCACTCGTCCTCCTCCTCGTCCTCCGCCGCCTCGCCCCCTGCCCCCTCCCCCTCCCCTCTCCGCCGCAGCCGCTGCACGACCAGCGCCGGCCTCGCCCCCGGCGCCCTGCTCCACCTCCCGAGCCTGGGTTCGGGCCCGACCCCCGCCACGAGCACGCGCGCGTCGCGCGACACCGCGAGGCCGTTGACGAACCCAGGGGCGGGGAGCGACCCCAGCGGCTCGAGCGCGCGCTGCGAGGCCCCGCCGCCGCCGCCGACGCCGCGCGCCGCCCAGAGCCTCACGCTGCCGTCCCCGGCGCCGCTCGCGACGAGGTCGCCGCCCCTCGAGGCCGCCACGGCCCCGATCCAGCCGCGCACGGGGTCCAAAGGAGAAGCGGAGCGACGGGAGGAGGGAGAAGAGCGGCCGTGCGCCGCGGCGACCCTCGCCGCGGGCCGCTTCTTCAGCGGCGACCAGAGGCACAGCGCGCCGTCGGCGCCGCCGCTGACCCACTCGCCGCCGCCCCCCCCGACCGAGCAGACCGCGTCCACGGACTGCCCGGGGGCCCTGAAGATCAGCTGCGTCTCCTCCGCGACCTTCCAGAGGCGGCAGGTCCGGTCCGCCGCGCCCGAGATGGGCCTGCCGCCGCCGCCGGCGCCGCCCCCGGCGACGGCCAGGGACAGGACGGCCGCCTGGTGCCCGAAGAGGGAGTCGACGTAGGCTCCGTCGTCGAGGGACCAGATCCTGACGGTGCCGTCGGCGCCCCCCGAGAAGAGGTCGCCGCAGGGGCGCGACGCGGCGCCGGCGCCGACCCCGGTCGCGCCGACCCCGGCGGCGGCGGCGGCGGCGGCCGCGCCGGCGCCCGGGGCAAACGCCAGGCTCGTCACGGCCCCGATGTGCCCGGCGTGCGACCTCACGAGCGCCAGCGTCCGCGCGTCGTAGGCGTGCACGGAGCCGTCCGTGCCTCCCACGGCGACCCAGCGGCCGCAGTCCGAGGCGGCGACGGCCAACAGGGCGGAGGAGCCCCCGCCCGCGGAGGAGTTGCCGCCGATGGCGACGCCTGCGCGGCGGCGCGCGGCCCAGGGCGCCGCCGCGTTGGCCGCCGCGGTCGGGTTGAGCGTGTGCAGCGATTTCCCCATCCTCGCCGCGGCCTCGTGCGTGGAGGGAGCGCCTGGAGGCCTGCGCGCCGCGGTAGCCGCCCTCTGGCCCGTCTCGGTGTCGGTGCGGATCAGCGAGCCGTCCTTCGAGACGGAGAAGACGGAGAGGGCATCGCTCGAGAGGGCGACCGCCGTCACGGTCGCGCCGTGCGCCCTGCGCAGGCGGTAGCCCTCGGGGAAGTTGCGCGGGGCGTTGGGCAGGGAGCGACGCGAGGAGCCCGCCGAGGCCGAGGCCGAGGAGGAGCGGATGCGGCGCTCCTCGGCCTCGTCCTCGCCTTCGCCTTCGCTCCCGCTCTCGGCCTCGGCGAGCTCCCTCTCCTTCCTCGTCGTCGCAGGATGGGCGGGGACGACGACGTCGTCAGCCAGCCTGCGCGTCATGTATCCCGCGTCGGCGTAGGCCGCCTCGCGGAGCCTTTCCCCGAGGGCCGCTTCTAAATCGTCTGCGTTTGTGCCGCTGCCGCCGGGGCGGACCCGCATCGCCTCGATGTAGGACTTGGCTGTTGGGAGGAGTTTTTTTTTGGAGTTTTTAGAGAGTTGAGGTTGAGTTGAAAACGAAATCGAGCGGCGTCGACGGCTAGCCGCCGTTGATGGGAAAAGCAAGGAGTTTCCGCCCCGCAGCCTTCCTCTAGCTCTAGCTCTCTTCTATTCTTCTTCGAACTTTAAGATATTTAGAGAGCGAACCCAGACTGACACTCACCGATGCGGAGCCTGCGCTCCTCGGCGGTCTCCTCCTCCTCCGCGGCCTCGGCATCTGTCAAGAGGCGGCGGCGCTCGTCGCCGTTTCCATTGCCGCCGCCGTCGTCGGCGGCGGCAATGTCAAACGCCGAGGTGCGGCCGCCGCCGTCTCCGTCAGCATCGTCGTCTCGGGCTCGCGTGCGTCGCTTGCGCGAGGCGACAGCGGCAGCAGCAGGAGCAGCGGGAGCAGAGGCCGCGCCGGCCTTGCCCGCTGCCGCAGCTGCTGCGGCTCGAGTCTTTCGAGGAGGCATTTATTTTTTTATTTTTTGTGTTTTTCGAAAGGAAACGGAAGAAAAACTCGACCGACCTCCCTCCCTCCGCCTCTCACCTTGGCTCCTTCCCCGAGAGCCTCCAGAGCCTCCTCGGAGACTCCAAAGAGACTCCAAACTCCGGTTTTGTGATATTGTTTCCCTTAAAACTTTTTACAGCAACAAAAAAATCATTCCCGAGGAGGACCTCCTTCACCGCGTCCGCCACGGCCACTTCCTCCTCGGCCGTAGCTGCCACCGCCTCCCCTGCCACCGCCACGGTAGCCTCCCCCGCCGCCGCCGCCGCGGTAGCCTCGCCCCTCGCCACCCCTCCCTTCTCCGCTCCGGCCGCCTCGGTACCCGCCGCCGCCGCCGCCTCCGAACCGGCCTCCGCCGCCTCCCCTCCCCCTCCCTCCGCCTCCTTCCCCGTCTCCCTGCTGCTGCTGCTGCGAGCGGTTCGACTCCTCGGCCGCCTTG
>Ga0315284_10010411_pt1 | contig 13249 bp, 9 predicted proteins | sample YL17G09_16_MG_FD_203696 | JGI IMG/M metagenome (GOLD analysis project Ga0315284, IMG submission 203696) | Sediment microbial communities from Yellowstone Lake, YNP, Wyoming, USA - YL17G09_16 | ecosystem: Environmental > Aquatic > Freshwater > Lake > Sediment | place: USA: Wyoming | collected...
CGTCGCCGGGATAGGGCAGGGAGAACTCCTCGTAGACGCGACGCATGGTGCGCAAGAACGAGGAGTCCGTTCGATAGAGGGTGCCGTCGAGGTCGAAGATCAAGAGAATCCTTGGCTCGGTCTGAGTAATCATCGCAAGAAGGGACGGTATCCGCGCGCCGGTTCGGCCTCAACCGCAGGGTGCGCGCGGCGCGACGCTTGCTCGCCTGTGTCCGACGGAGACGCGTGATCCAGCAACAGAGTCGCGCTTGGCCAAGCCAGCATCTCCCGCATCCCATGCGTGCGCGCGTTCGTGAACCGGATCGCCCCGAGACGGCTACTCATAGTCAAGCAAGGGTTCGGTGGCGGGGCGGCCCGCAAAGGCCGCGGGCCTGCGCCCGCTGAAAGGGAGGAATCATGGTTGGGGAGACCAACGACCTGGGAACCTGTGTTCGCGAGGAACGCTCGGTCGAGCCGTTTGAGAGGGTCATCCTTGACGGCATCGGACACGTGGATGTGGCTCAGGGTGACGTGGAACGCCTCGCGGTGGAGGCACCTGGGGACCTCCAGAGCAGGATCGAGACGCACGTCGAGGAGCGGACTCTCACGCTTCGCCTGCAGGAGCGGGTGTTCCCGATCCATCTCCACGGCCGCTCGATCCGCTATGAGATCACGATGCCGAAGATCTCCGGCCTGACGATCGACGGGAGCGGGTCGATCGACGCGCCGCACGTGAAGTCGGAGTCTCTCGATGCCAGCATCGACGGCGCGGGGCGCATCGACATCGGTACAGTCGACGTGCAGCATCTCGGTCTCGAAATCGACGGCAGCGGCCGCCTGTCGGTCGCCTCCGCGACCGCGAACGATGCTCGATGTGAGATCGACGGAGCCGGGACGATCGACGTGGGCCGTCTCATGTGCCACGAAACGCAAGTCTCCATCGATGGGCAAGGGAGAGTCGTCGCCAAAGGCACCACGGACTCCCTCTCGATCGAAATCGACGGAGCAGGGAGCGTCGACGCTCGCAAGATGCAGGCGCGCGCCGCCGACGTTTCGATCGACGGTGTCGGCAAGGTCACGACGTGGGCGGAGGAGTCCCTCGAGGCTCGCATCGATGGCTTCGGAAGGATTGAGTACGTTGGGAACCCGTGCGTCCGTCAACGAATCGACGGCACGGGCCGCGTGGTCCGATCAACGGACACAGGAGACACCTAACCACCCGACGTTCCAACAACGCGTCCGCCCCTCGCGGCAAGGAGGCCGACTGGAGCGCCGACCTCGCCGTGAATCCGAAGACCGGCGACCCGAGTGCTTCGACATCCCCATCTCCTGGGCGCTCTACGCCGCCCAGGGCGGCAAGAAAAGTGCCCGTCGAGTCGCTCGCCTCGTTGTCACCTCAAGACAGTTCGGTGCGGCGGCTGTACCTGATGTCGCCGCCGCTACCTATCGAACCCGGAGAGACGTATGGCGCACACCTGGCCGAAGGCCAAGGGGCCAGAGGGGTCTCTTAGCGCATGGCCGAAGTCGGTAGCGCAGAGGCATTCCCGGCTGAGACGCTTCGCAAGGCCTTTCGGGGAAGCCATAGACGTCAACGCGCGCTCGATCCTGCGATCCACTGAGAGCCGGCTGTCGGTGCGCATGACAACCCGTCTCGGCTCCTTCGTAGAGCTTCTCCGACAGTTTGACTCTCCTGAAGGAATGCTCTAGGAATGCTGTGATTGATCGAAGTGTCATGATAGTCGCCCCGGAGGGAGGAGACGATGAGGTTCTGGAGAGCCGTCTTTGTTGGGTTGCTGGTGGCGCTCCTGGCAGCCGTCTTTGGACAAGAGACCGGGACCTGGCCATCCCAAAGGGGGTTTGCCACCGGGAGCGCATCCCAGGAAGTCGTTCTCTACGAAGAGGACTTCGAGGACGGGCAGGCCCAAGACTGGGAGCTGGAGAGCGGGTGGACGATCATCCGAGACACTGATGGCAACCGAACGCTTCGAGGTCAAGGACCCTTCGCGGCGCTCTATCGTGGCGATTCCTGGGGTGACTACACTCTTAGGATGCGTGTCAAGCTCGTTCGAGGACTGTTCAATCTCAGCTACCGGGTGCGCGATTGCCTTCGGTACTTTGTCGTCTTTGGGGAGGAAGTCCTTGCCCTTCGGAAGACCTTCCCTTGCGGGACGAACCAGAGGTTGTCCGGCAATCCGGAGGTGCATGACCTCGGCCGATGGTACGAAATCGAGGTTGCCGGCAGGGGGGGCAAGTTGGAGATTCGTGTGGATGGAGTACTCAGGATCAGTTATGCCGATGCTGCCCCGCTCCTCTATGGGACGGTCATACTCGATACGGTGGAGGATTCTGAGGCCTACGTGGACGATGTCGTAGTCCTCGGACAGGCACCATTAGCGCCGCCGCTGCCGCTGCAATGGGTCAGAGCCGGGGGCCCTCTTGGCGGTCTTGGCTACGACATCCGCATGCGGCCAGACAACCCTGACATCATGTACGTCACGGACGCTTGGAGTGGCGTACACATCAGCACGGACGGGGGAGAGACCTGGGAGCCTTCCAGCGAAGGGATTACGACTCGCGCTGGACCCTCAGGTGACGCAATCCCTGTCTTCAGCCTAACGATCGATCCGCACAACTCTAACGTCATCTGGTGTGGCACCCAGAACAGGCGCGGCATCTTCAAGTCGACCGACGGTGGCAAGACCTGGATAGAGAAGGACAATGGGGTCGTCGGATACGAAGGGATCAGTTTCAGAGGATTTACGGTAGACCCACGCAATTCGGACATCGTCTACGCTGCTGCGGAAATTGCCAGCTATGCATGGAGTCCGGACCGGCAACCCCGTAACGGAATGAGCTACGATCTGACCAAAGGTGCGGTGTACAAGACGACGGATGGAGGTGAGCATTGGACTGCTATCTGGCGGGGGGACAATCTGGCCCGGTACATCTGGATCAATCCGCTTGATCCGGACGTGCTGTACATCTCGACGGGCATCTTCGACCGTGAGGCGGCCAACTCCGATGCACGGACCAACGCCCCTGGCGGGGTCGGAATCCTGAAAAGCAGGGATGGTGGCCGTACCTGGCAAGTACTGAATCAGGCCAATGGCCTGCGGAATCTCTACATTGGCTCACTGTTCATGCACCCGACGAATCCAGGCATCCTGCTTGCAGGTGCGGGCTGCAACTCGTATCCGGATGGCTCAGGAGTCTACCTGACAATTGACGCGGGGCAGACCTGGCGACAGGTGCTTACACCTGAGGGGCCGTTGCCTGGCATAAGCTCGGTAGAATTCAGCGTGAGCAACCCCAGAATCGCCTACGCAGGGAACCAATCGGCCATCTACCGTAGCGAAGACGGCGGGAACTCATGGCGAATTGTGAGTGGAGGGCCGATGGGGAGAGGTGCAGGCATAGGTAGCTTCTCTACGTGGGGCCCAGCAGGCATCTTCGCGGGCGAACCCATTGACTTCCAGGTTGATCCGCGAGACCCTGATCGCATCTTCGCCAACAACTACGGCGGCGGCAACTTCCTCAGTGAGGACGGTGGACGCACCTGGACGGACGCCAGCCGAGGCTACACTGGTGCGAACGTGAATGGAGTTGTCACTTCTCCGACAGACTACAAGGGCGTCTACGTTGCAGCAAGGTGCAACCTGTCCGCGAGTAGCGACTGTGGCGTCACTTGGGACGGTCTGAGTTACGTACCTGCGGTATCTGCAGAGTGGTATGCCATTGCTGTAGTTCCCACGCCCCGGTACACTACTCTACTTGCCTCTGATGAGTTCTCGGGGACGCTGGTTCGCAGTATGGACGGCGGCAGGAGTTGGAGCGTCGTCTTTCGCCTTCGTGAGCAAGTGGGAGGGCCCGGGAACCGGCATGGCTTCAAAGCGCTCGTCGCCGCTCCGTCGCGGCCGGATGTGATCTATGCGGGCATGTGCCTTGATCGAGTCACTCTGGACGCGGGCAATGTCGCGTCGAGCTTCGGTGTCTACAAGTCGACGGACGGCGGCCTGACGTGGGACGAGGCCAACGATGCCCGTACGGCGCATCAGAACGTCAACGTCCTGGCAGTCGCGCCCGGCGATGATCTCATAGTGTATGCGGGGACAGTTGAGGGCGGGGTCTTCAAGACGATCGATGGCGGAGCCTCGTGGCAGGCACTGAACCAGGGCCTGCGCGTGCTCGATGTCCGAGTCCTCGCAATCAATCCGACGGACCGGCAAGTGCTCTACGCCGGGGTAGAGAACGGAGGCGTGTACAAGTCGACCAGTGGCGGTGCGAGTTGGCAGTCGAGTAGCAGTGGCATGGACCCTCAGGCGGTTATTCGCGCCATCGTCATCGATCCGACGAACCCGCAGGTGCTCTATGCTGCCGATCTCCGTACGGGTGTCTACCGTTCTCAAGATGGCGCGAAGACCTGGGTGAAGATCAACGAGGGTCTCCGAACTCGCGCGGTGAAGGCCCTGGCCATCTCCGCAGACGGCGGGTTCCTGTACGCGGGGACGAACGGCGAGGGCGTCTTTCGATTAGATCTGCCTCAATGAGGCGACCTGGGCCAGCTCGAGGCGAAGGAGGCGAATGAAAGAGCGTCTGCATCTATCGAAGAATGCGAGGATAGCGGCGGCCGCAACAGTGCTCGCACTCCTTGTCCTGCTCTGTGTGCCGTGGCGGGAGTCGGCTTCGTCCGCCCCGACGCTGCCGGAGACCGTCCTCTATCAGGAGGACCTCGAGGACGGGCAAGCCCAAGGTTGGAAGCTGGAGTCAGGCTGGGCGATCATCCAAGACACTGCTGGCAATCGAGCACTTCGGGGTCAAGGGCACTTCTGGGCGCGCCACCTCGATGATGCCTGGGAGGACTACACTCTCAGGCTGCGCGTCAAGCTCATCAGGGGCGGCATCCACCTCAACTACCGGGTGAGTCAGTGCCTTCGCTACTTCATCGGTTTCAACGAGCAAGGACTCTACCTGAGCAAGACGTCCCCGTGCGGCACCCACAGCGAGCTTCGCGTTGTCCCCCAGCTGCACAGTCTCGGGCGCTGGTACGAGGTGAAGATCACGGGCTCCAGCGGGAAGATCGATGTCTACGTGGATGGATCGCTCAAGCTGAGCTACACGGATCCCGATCCGTTGCTCTACGGCACGATCGCTCTGGAGACGCTGGAAGACTCCGAGGTCTATGTAGATGACATCGACGTCAGCGGCAAGCCCTCGCCCACGCTGGGGTTGCAGTGGGTCCGCACCGGTGGCCCTCTCGGCGGCCTGGGCTACGACATCCGCATGCGACCTGACAACCCGGACATCATGTACGTCACCGAGGCTTGGAGCGGCGTGCACAAGAGCACGGACGGCGGCAGAACCTGGCAGCCCCGCAATGAAGGGATCACGACTCGTGCAGGGCCATCTGGAGATGCAATCCCCGTCTTCAGCCTCACCATCGACCCGCATAACCCGGACATCATCTGGTGCGGCACGCAGAACAAACGCGGGATCTTCAAGTCTACTGATGGAGGCGAGACGTGGGTGGAGAAGGACCAGGGGGTCATCGAGAACCAAGGAATCAGCTTCCGCGGGTTCTCCGTTGATCCCCGCGACTCAAGAATCGTCTATGCAGCAGCTGAGATCTCGAGCTTCGCGTGGACGCCAAACGGCAAGCAGTTGCTTGGCAGGCAGTTCGACGTCGTAAAAGGAGTGGTGTACAAGACCACGGATGGCGGTGAGCATTGGAGCGCAATCTGGAGAGGGAACAACGTTGCGCGCTACGTCTGGATCAACCCCCGCAGCCCTGACACGGTTTATGTCTCGACGGGGATCTTCGATCGGGAGGCCGCATCGAAGGTCGGTGTCGGCGTGCTGAAGTCGACGGACGGAGGTGCAACGTGGCAAGCCCTCGGATCAAGAAATGGGCTAAAGAACCTCTATGTCGGCTCGCTCTTCATGCACCCGGAGAACCCCGACATCCTGTTGGCCGGAGCGGGAAACAACGCCGATTGGCAGTGGTCGGGGATCTACCTCTCGGAGGACGGTGGGGGGACATGGACGCAGGTTCGTGACCTTCCTTTTGCGATCGGATCGGTGGAGTTCGCTTTGGGAGACCCGCGAATCGCCTATGCCGGGGGGGCACAAGGTGTCTACCGTAGCATCGATGGCGGTCGCACCTGGGAACTGGCCGCGGGGGGACCAGCTTACGGGCCGCCTGGCATCCGCCCCGGACTCCCGATCGACTTCCAGGTCGACCCACGTAACCCAGACCGCATCTTCGTCAATAACTACGGAGGGGGCAACTTCCTAAGCGAAGACGGCGGGCAAAGCTGGGTTGCTGCGAGCCAGGGCTACACGGGTGCTCAACTGCGCGACATTGCGGTTGATCCTCTCGATCCGAATCGAGTCTGCACGGTTGGTCGGAGCGGGCCCTTCCGCAGCACGGATGGGGGCGCGACATGGGAGGGGCTCAACTACCCTTCTTCAAACATAAGGGAGCAGCTCGCTGAGCCGTATGCCGTGGCTCTTGACCCGCGAACTCCGAGCCGCGTTCTCATCTCCGATGAGGGCAGTGGATACATCGCGTTGAGTACGGACGGTGGGGTTCGCTGGGAACTCGCCTATCAGAATCTCCAGATCCCCACCCGGGTCGCGGCAATGGGCGCGGGGATCAACAACGCACATGGCTTCAAGTCGATCGTGTTTGCCCCTTCTGACCCGTCGGTCGTCTACGCGGGCAGTTGCCGCGATCAGCGCAGTCTCGACGAAGGCCGTATTCATGGAAGCTACGGTGTCTTCAAGTCCAGGGACAGAGGGCAGACGTGGGAGGCGGCTAATGACGTCAACTCCGGAGACCAGAACGTCAACGTGCTGGCAGTGGACCCTCTCGATCCTCGCGTCGTCTATGCAGGAACGGTGACAAGCGGAGTGCTTAAGACGACGGACGGAGGGGGTACATGGAAGGCGGTGAACAGCGGGCTCCGTGTGCTAGACATCCGTGCCCTTGTGATCGACCCACGAGATCCACAGATCCTCTATGCCGGGGCGGAGAATGGGGGAATCGCCAGATCCACGGACGGTGGGGCTCACTGGAAGCAAAGCAGCACTGGTATGGACCCGCAAGCCGTAGTCCGCGACATCGTGATCGATCCCACGAATCCGCAGATCCTCTATGCAGCCGACCTACGGACTGGCGTGTACCAGTCCATCGACGGCGCCAAGACGTGGGTCAAGATCAACGACGGCCTGCGCACGCGTGCTGTGACCGCCCTGGCCCTCTCCTCGGACGGGAAGGTGCTGTACGCGGCGACTGAAGGTGAAGGTGTCTTTCGTCTCGATCTTGCGTCCGCGAGCGGAGGCTGATGCTGTGAGAAGAAGGAGCTGGGCGGCAGCAGCTGGCGTGGTTGTCCTTGTCGGGATCCTGGGCGTCGCGCTCTTGAACCTGGCAGAGCATGCGGAGAGCGGCGTGACCGTGACAGGGACTGTCCTCGATGAGGCTGGGCCTGTGGCGGGGGCGACCGTCCGCGTTCAGGGGAAGAAGAACCAGACCGTGACCGACAACGAAGGGCACTTCGCCTTGACCGGTCTGGCTAGGGGCGTCCCTGTCACCGTGAGCGCCTGGAAAGATCTGTTCTACTGTGCGAAGGTGGAGGGCGTCGTCCCTCCAGCAGCCGAAGTTGCCCTGACCCTGCGCCCGTACCAGACAAACGACAACCCGGACTACGAGTGGATCCCACCGGTTGGCGCCAACTCCTGCGCCACCTGCAAGCCGGGCGTGACGCAAATCTGGCTTGACAACGATGCGCATGCCGGCTCAGCGCTCAACTCAAGATTCCTGACGATGTACAACGGGACGGACACGCAGGGGAATCGGAGCCCGGCGACTCAATACGGTTCCAGCCGAGACTACGGGAGCTTCCCGCTTAGACCCGACCCGAACCAGCCCTACTACGGTCCCGGCTACAAGCTCGACTTCCCCGGCACGACGGGGAACTGCGCCGCGTGCCATGTACCAGGAGCCGCGGTCGACGCGCCGTATGACACGGATCCCAATGCGGCGACGGGAGCGGATCTGTTTGGAGTCCATTGCGACTTCTGTCACAAGGTCGCGGACGTCTCCCTCGACTCGGCAACGGGAACGCCGTACCCGAACAGACCCGGAGTGCTGTCGATGGATATCCGTCGTCCGTTCCCCGCGGATCCGAATCGCTATCAGATCTTCTTCGGAACGTTTGACGATGACAACGTGCCCATGGAGGACACGAACCTCCCACTCCTGAGGGAGAGTCAATTCTGCGCTCCTTGCCACTTCGGTGTTTTCTGGGACACCGTGGTCTACAACTCCTTTGGCGAGTGGCTGGACAGCCCGTACAGCGACCCCGCCTTTGAGGGTGCCAAGACCTGTCAGCAGTGCCACATGCCGGCGCCCTCGGTGCTGGGAGGAAAGACGATCACGAACGTCGCCCCGGGCAAAGGCGGCGTAGAACGCGACCCGATGACGATTCACGCTCACACCTCGCCGGGAGCGATGAGCATAGAGCTTCTGCAGAACGCCCTCACAATGGGCACCACTGCGCGTTGGGAAGGAGGGCAGGTTGTGGTCGACGTGAGCATCACGAACGACAAGACCGGCCACCACGTGCCGACCGACTCCCCGCTGCGCCAGCTCATCCTGCTCGTGCGCGCAACTGACGGGACCGGCGCCTCGCTGCCGCAGATTGCCGGCGCCAAGGTGCCGGAATGGGGCGGCGTGGGGGATCCGGAGAGAGGCTACTACTCCGGGCTCCCCGGGAAGGGATTCGCCAAGATCCTGGAGGAGCTCTGGACCGAGGTCTCTCCAACGGCGGCGTACTGGAACATGACGCGGATCTTGAGTGACAACCGGATCGCGGCACTCGAGACGGACACCAGCACTTACAGCTTCGCGGACCCAGCGGATGGAGAGGTTGTTGTGGAGGTGCGTCTTGTCTTCCGCCGCGCGTTCAAGACCCTCATGGAACAGAAGGGATGGAACACGCCGGATATCCTCATGGCACACGACACCTTGACTCTAGGCGCGGCACAGGACGAGTAGGGCAGCCGCCCGCGTCGTGCTCTGATGACTGACGAACCAGGCTTGGGCATCCTGATGGCAAGAGGGAGATCAGGGGGGTTCTTCCTCCTACGAAGGACGTAGGCGGCGAAGGAGGTGAGGCGCGCAAAATGACTGAAGCGGTGCGACGCCCGAGAGTTGAGCGTCTGCTCGCTGCCGGGGGTTCCGTGCGCGTCGCAGTCACTCTCATCCTCCTCCTCGCGGTCGCTTCGGCCATCGGCGCCGTGCTCCCTCAATCTCCCACCACCCCCAATGCGGACCTGCTCTACCGCTCCTACGGCGTTTTCTGGCAGCACCTCATCACGGCCCTCCGACTGGACGACGTTTTCCACTCCTCCTGGTTCAGCGTGCTTCTTGGCTTGTTCGCGGCCAATCTCACTTTGTGCGCAGGAAGGCGGATCGGGCATAGCTTTCGCGCCCTTGTTCGGCCTCCAGGCTCGATCGCCATCAGCGCGTTGACTGCCGACTGTCACGTCCCGCTTTCCCCTGAGAGAGACCCGGTTCAAGTGGAGGAAGCAGCCTGCCGCTACCTGAAGCGGAAAGGCTACCGGCTTCACAGCGCTGGGGGCCAGGTCGTTGCGGAGCGACACCGGTGGAGCCGCCTCGCTCCTGACCTCGTCCATCTGAGTCTGCTCGTAATCCTCGTGGGTGGGTTTCTCGGCCTCTTCCGAGAGGAGGGTTCTCTCACGGTCAACGAGGGGCAGCTTGGGGTGACCCTGCCGCTGAGCGCGCCCGTACGCGGCGGGGCTGCTAGGGGTGAGGTGAACCTGGCCGTGCGTGTAGAGGACTTCGGCGCTGAGGTCTACCCTGGTACGAGTCTCTACAAGGACTACTGGACAAGCCTGAGCGTGATTGGAGGAGACGGCATCGCAAGAGCCGCGCGCATTCGCGTGAATCGGCCGCTCTCCTACGGAGGGTACAGCTTCTACCAGACGTCCTACGGCGATGACCTTGGCGCCGCGGAGATCCTGCTCGCTGTGGTGGAACGCGGCACGAACATGGTGGTCGCGGCGGCTCCGCTGAGGGCGGGCGAGAGCGTGGCGATCGGAGAAGCTGGGCTGGAGGTACGATTCGTGCGCTTCTTCACGAACTTCCGGCTAACGCAGGACGGGGTTCCGATCAATCTGCCCGGCCCCGAGTCGCTCAATCCCGCGGCGATCCTGGAGGTCTCTGAGTCCGCGGGCGGTGGCTCTCTTGGACCGTACCGCGACATCGCGTTTGCCGACCTTCCCGACCCGCACTGGAACGCTGATCGACGCTTCTCCTTCTATCTCGAAGGCTTCTTCGTCCCGAAGTTCGTCGAGGTTCGCTACATCCGTGATCCTGGGTATCCGGTCGTCTGGGGTGGGTTCGTCCTGATGATGATTGGCCTTGCCGGCTCCTTCTACTTGCCAGCGCAGCGCGTGTGGGTCATGTTTGAGCACGACCAAGGGAGGATCCTCTTGGGCGGAGAGGCGGGGCGAACCTCGATGTGGCAGAGAACACAACGAGAGCGTCTGGCGCGGGAGCTGGAAAGAGAACTGAAGGAGGGTAGCTAGCGTGTTGTCGACTCAGATCGTCCTCTTCAATGTCGCCACCGCGACGTACTTCGTCGGTTTCGTTGCCTATCTCCTCTGTGTGGTCTTGCGACGCCAATGGCTCGGGCGTTTGGGGACGGCGAGCGTCGCTCTTGGCTTTGTCGCCCAGACAGCGGGCCTCCTCCTGCGCGGAATCTCGATGAAGACCCTACCTGTCACCAATACCTACGAGGCCCTCGTGTTCTACGGCTGGGTCTTTGCCCTGGGGTATCTCACAACGGATCTCCTGAGTAGAGGGGAACGGAGGCACATCCGCGTCGTCGGCATGCTTGCCGGGTTGTTCGCCTGCGTCTCCCTCGGCCTCGCCTCGTCTCCCCTGTATTCGGCGGCGACGCAACCCCTTGTCCCGGCTCTTCAGAGTCACTGGCTCGCCCTGCACGTCGGTTTCACCTTCCTTGGCGAAGGGTTCCTTGCCGTGGCATTCTGCAGCAGCCTTCTCTTCCTCGTGCTGCAAAGACGCGGGCGCAGGCAGGGTGGGGTGGCTGATGCCACCTTGGAACGACTCGATGCGACAAGCTACAAGGCGGTCGCTATCGGATTCCCATTCTTCACCCTGGGGGGGCTCTTCTTCGGTGCCATCTGGGCGAAGTACGCCTGGGGCAGGTACTGGGGCTGGGATCCGAAGGAGACGTTCATGCTCGTCACATGGCTCGTCTACGTCCTGTACCTGCACGTGCGTCTGCACCACGGGTGGCGGGAAAGGCGCGCCGCATGGATTGCAGTGGTCGGGTTCCTGCTCGCCCTGTTCACGTTTGCGGGAGTGAACTATCTCATCCGGGGGCTGCACAGCTACGGATGAACCTCACCTGCCTCTGTGAAACTGGACCACGCATGAGGCGAGCGGTCGGACTTGTCGGCGCCCGATGACTGGAATGATCGCCAGGGTCGCAATGCCAAACAGAAGAGCTTTCTAGGCGCTGACCGTGGAGGGCTTGGCGGACGGCTTCGTGCATCGGCTCCACTTCCGGCACCTGTCGGCACACGGCTCTTGCCGATCGGCCTACGCCTTCTCCCCAGCACCCGCGGATCACTCGACAGGATTCCGGAGGATGCCGATCCCCGCGATCTCGACTTCCACGACGTCGCCGCGCGACAGCCGCCCGACCCCCGCGGGGGTGCCGGTGGCGATGACGTCGCCCGGCTCGAGCGTCATGAAGGACGTGATTTCCTCGATGAGACAAGGGATCGAGAAGATGAACGCGCTCGTCCATCCGTCCTGCTTCACGTCCCCATTCAAGCGCAACTGGACGTGGAAAGGTTCCGCCACTTCGTCCGGCGTGACAAGGATCGGACCGAGAGGCGCCGACGTGTCGAACCCCTTCGCGCGCACCCAGTTCTTCTCCCACTTCTGCGCGACTCGGTCCGATACGTCGTTGAGACAGGTGTAGCCAAGGATCACGTCGTTCGCGCGCGCCGCTGTCACGTTTCGACAGCGCCGGCCGATGACGACGGCCAGCTCCGCCTCGTAGTGCACATCGTCGCTCGCCGGCAGGACGATCGGCTCGTCGGGGCCGATGACCGCCGAGGGGGGCTTGAAGAACAACAGCGGACGCTCCGGCACTTCGTTGCCCAGCTCGGCGGCATGCGCAGCGTAGTTGCGCCCCACGCAGACAAGCTTCGACGGCGTGCATGGCGCCACGAGCCTGATCGACTCGAGCGAGTAGCGCTGCCCGCCTGACCGCACCACGTCGCGCTCTAGAATCCCTTCTCGCACTTCGTCCCTACCCGGCAGTCGGAACCTTATCCGTCTCATGCGTCCTCCTCGACGGCTCCTACCGTACTTGCTCGGCGGCGACCCGTCAACGCGCGACCCTGATCCTGTCTTGACCCGCGCTCTGCCCTGCGATACGCTCGCCGGATCATGCTTGGCGCCGCATTCGTCGCTCTCGCCGGAGTTCTCCTTGTGCTGGATCGCATCACCAAGGCGTGGGCCGCGCGCACGCTCGTGCTCGGCGACCCGCACCCACTGATCGGCAACGCGATCCGCTTGACTCGCGTACACAACACCGGCGGAGCCTTCGGGGTCCTCGCGGGGAATCCACTCGTTTTCGTCATCGTGTCGTTCGTCATCGCGGTCGCCGTCCTCGTCGCCTTCATCGTGCTGCGTGGCCGACGTACCGTTCTGCGCCTCGCGCTCGTCCTTGTCTTCGTCGGCGCCGTGGGGAACCTCATCGACCGTGTCAGCGTCGGCTACGTGGTCGACTTCTTTGAGATCGTCGGGTTCCCGGTGTTCAACGTCGCCGACTCCTGCGTCACGGTCGGCGCGATCTTGATTGTCCTCTACGCGCTCGTGGGAGGTGGACGTCCATCGACCTTTCTGGAAAGCTGATTGTCTTTGAGGGCCTCGACTTCACGGGCAAGTCGACCCAGGTATCGCTGCTCGGGGAGCGACTGCGACGAGTCGGCCACGACGTCCTTCTCACCGGTGAACCCGGCGGGACCGAGATCGGAACGAGCATTCGGCGCATCCTGCTGTCTCCCAACTACCGAGAGACCCTGACGCCCTTGTCCGAGCTCCTGCTCTTCATGACGAGCCGCGCCCAGCACGTCCGCGAGGTTCTCCTCCCATCTCTCGAAGCCGGAAAGACCGTCGTGTCGAGCCGCTATCGCCTGTCGAGCC
>Ga0315284_10010412_pt1 | contig 13248 bp, 14 predicted proteins | sample YL17G09_16_MG_FD_203696 | JGI IMG/M metagenome (GOLD analysis project Ga0315284, IMG submission 203696) | Sediment microbial communities from Yellowstone Lake, YNP, Wyoming, USA - YL17G09_16 | ecosystem: Environmental > Aquatic > Freshwater > Lake > Sediment | place: USA: Wyoming | collected...
CGTACGCAGCCATGGAGGAGTACGACATCAGCCAGGTGGACATGAGCAACCCAGAGCTAAAGGACATAGCCAAGACTATCAATATCTTGCAGAACAAGACGCTCTATGCCCACGGGTATCTGAGGCTATAGAGGCTATCTCCTGCCGAAGCCCTTCTCGAGCTGAGAGGCGCTGAGGTGAATCATAGTCGGCCTGCCGTGCGGACAGGTGCGGGGTTGAGATGCTTGCTCCAGTTGCCTTATTAAATCCCGCATCTCCTCGTGGCTTAATGCCTGCCCTGCCCGCACCGCGCCATGACAGGCCAGCGAGATAGCAATCTCCTCGCGACGGTCTCCCTTCTCCCCTTCTGCCAGGAAATCCAGCACCTCAACCAGCGACTGCGCCACGTTCTGCCCCCTGAGCACAGCGGGCACCGACCTCACCAGGTATGTGCGCTCGCCGAAGTGCTCTATACCAAAGCCGTACTCGGAGAGGGCTTCAGACTGCAACTCCAGCAGTTCCTGCTGGCGCACCGTGAGCTCCACCGGCACGGGCTGGAGCAGACCCTGAACCTCGACGGCTCTACGCGAGCGCTCATTGCGAATCCTCTCGAAAAGGACACGCTCGTGCGCGGCATGCTGGTCTATAAGGTACATTCCGTCGGGCCCCTCAGCGATGATATAGGTATTGGCCATCTGTCCCACCACGCGAAGGATGGGCAGGGATTTGGCGACGGGCTCGGCGGTCTGGGGCGGGACCAGAGGCGTTTTGACCACTGACTCACCCGGCTTGACATCGAAGGCTGGCAGGCGCTCTGTGGGTGCTGCTGGAGCAGGTGGAGGCTGAGGCAGGGTATCCAGCGTAGGCATGGGCGCCTGGGCGGTCAGAGTGGCTCTGACGGCTTTCTGCACGGCGGAGAAAACATCGCGCTCGTTGCGGAACCTGACCTCGTTTTTAGTGGGATGGACATTGACATCTACCTCTTGAGGTAACAGCGAGATATTGATAACGGCTATGGGATGCCTGCCGACCATGAGCAGGCCGTGATAGGCTTCCTCAAGGGCGTAGGTGGCCATACGGCTCTGCACCCAGCGCCGGTTGACGAAGAAGCTCAGGTAGCTGCGGCTGGCGCGGGTGAGCGAGATGGGGCTGATAAAGCCGGTGATGCCGGGCAGCAAAGGGTCTGCGCCTTCTTTAGCCTCTATCGCCAGCATGGCCTTAGCCACATCGAGACCGTACACCGCTCCCAGCACCTCCCTGAGGCTGCCGCTGCCCGGAGAGCGAAAGGTGGTGCGGCCATCTATGATAAGAGTGAACCTCACCTCAGGGAAGGCGAGGCTGTACTGTGACACCAGGTTGCTGATATGGCCGTTCTCGGTAGATGCGGACTTGAGGAACTTGAGGCGGGCGGGTACGTTGCGGAACAGGTTACGCACCGTGACCGTGGTGCCCGGAGGACAGCCGCGCTTGGCTTTCTCCAAAATTGCGCCATCTTTTATGTTAACAAAAATCCCCGACAGTTCTTCTTTGCTGCGGGTGACCATGGTGACCTCGGAGACGGCAGCGATGGAGGGCAGCGCCTCTCCCCTGAAGCCGAGGCTGGAGATGCCCTCGAGGTCGTCCGCGGTGGCGACCTTGCTGGTGGCGAAGCGCTCAAAGGCTAAGTCCACCTCTTCAGGCGGTATCCCCCCTCCGTTATCCACTACCCTGATGAGGCGCACACCTCCGCCCTGCACCTCGATGGCGATCTGGGTGGCGCCAGCATCCAGCGAGTTCTCCAGCAGTTCTTTGACCACCGAGGCCGGCCTCTCCACCACCTCGCCGGCAGCGATCTTGGAGGCTACGTCAGGGGATAAGATACGAATAGGCATGAGTATATGATTCCTTTATACATACAGTTTTTCTATGGAGAAGAACAAAGCATTTAGAATCCTTCTTGAGATTTCATCAAAGTTTTTATAAACAATAGGCTGGTCTTCTATCTTATGGGCGCCAAAATTCCTAAATCCATAAGTAATGGCAATATCCTCTTCTATAGGTTGTAGTGTGGTTCCACCCTGGAAATGATACTGGGAAAGCAATAATTGCTCTAACGGATTAGAAAAGTCCCTTTCAAAATCGTCACATAACCTACCTAGATTATTGTCCCTGTTTAGATTCAACGATGCTCTCGAAGATAGAAATTCTAATAACGGGCGAATGGTCAGACCATCCAGGCTTTTATTCTTATGTATGTTCTGTTTCCTAATTGTATTCTCGACAATCAGGCATAAATCGAGAATCGTGTTTGCCTGCAACAGCGTGCTAAAAATATTCTCTTTTAAACTTTGTTCAATCTCTTGAATCAGCTTCTTGAGCCGGAATATTGTGAAAACAAAATAGAAGACCTCGTCTTGCAAAGCAGAGTTCTCCAAAAATTTTGATTTGAGATCGGCTAAAGTTAACACCCCTTCCGTCCGAGAACGGTAGGCGCCTAATTTCTCATCGACAAACCTTGAAACCTCTTCTACTTTTGGTTTAAAGAACTGCTTTTGGTTTCCATGGTCAAGGGTGACAAAAGAATAGGCTGGAGTATTAGGTTTATCACATTCATGAGTCCTTTTGTCCTCCTCCAAAGCTTGATGCATTAGTAAAAAACCATTTTCCAAATCCGCATTCAAGATGCAAGTCACGCCCCAAAAGTAGTAGGGGGTTCCTTTATGAATCCTCTTATTATTCTTTTTATTCTTTTCTTCCCAATCATATGCAAAATTTAGCGCTAACCGCCACAGATTTCCAGCAGTCATAAAGCGACTTTGATTGAGAAAAAAGTCCCAGATAGGAGTAAATTGATTAAAGAAGTAATCATGAGCTCCATAATCGTCTATCTTTTGGTCGAAAAACGTTTGAGGGTCTATAATAAAGAATCGTTGTTCTTCGATTTCACATGTCACTATTTTAATATTCATTGCACCTTCTTGTTTATCATGAGTACTTCGCTAAAAACCACGATCTGCGCTCAAATTGCACGTAGCGTCCAAAAGCCATAAATAGCTTAAGCTAGTATAACAGAATCAGCATCGATGGCGTCAAATGCGGGAGCAGCGGTTCTGTCCGCTGCCTGGAAAGGTCGGTGGCATGTTGTAGGGGCACGGTGCACCGTGCCCCTACAGAAATACGGAGGTATGCCTATCTTACTAACATTCTCGCTATAGTTTGAGTGTTCCTTTGAAGTAGGTGTCTCTGACGCTTTTCGCCTTGGTTGTCGCCCAGGCTTCCACCCCCATCTTCTTTATCAAACACAAATTGAAAACCTTGGTATTGTGCGGTCTCTGGGATGCTTTATCCGCATAGGGATGAAGATGGTCACAGGGGAAGTCAGGACAGTCACAACAGAAATCGATACCTTTCTTCGAGATGCATTTGTAGACGTTGCAGGGCTCGGTCATACCGAGGAAGGCTATGGTGCCTTTTTCCTTGCGACATCCGCGGCAGGCTGCCTTTTCCAGGGGGACGCCCGCTTTCTCGGAAATCGTCTTCCTCATGTCGTTGTTCTCGCTAGCCAAATACAGAGCGCAATTAAAACAATCTAATCCGCACGGTGCTGTCATCTGTTTATAGTCCATGAGACCCCCTTTCATTTTCAATTGTAGCACCTTTGTTCAAAGCCTGTGTAACGTCGGTGACAGAGCATCGACCTATGTTAATCAAACGTAGGGGCACAAAATTTTGTGCCCCTACATAAACCCCGCACCCCTTTAGGAAAGGGGGATTACGAGAAGGCTTACCAATACTTTGTACCTGCGAGGAAGGCATCGACCCCTTTCTTCTTGAGTGTCCGCAGGTTCTTGATATGAGAGTCGCCGTGGCCCGGCTTGAGGAAGTCCAGATTCTCGCAGGTCTCGAACTCATCGCATTCCCAGCAGCCTTCAATGCCTTTTTTCTGGCAGCACTTCCTCATCTTGCAGAAAGGAGGGCCGCCGCCACCTTTACAGGTTTTCTTGCAGCGAAACTTCACCAGAGCGCCCAGCACCTCGTAGCACTCATCATAATGCTCGAATGCTTTGAAGAAGGGAACGGCTGCCAGGACCTCCGCCGTTTTGTCGAACTTAGCCGCCCTCAGTTCTTTTCTCAGGTCTCTAGCCAGGTCAGCAACCTTGCCGTTGTAGCTAACGCAATCCCCACAGTATAGACCGCAATAGGCAATCAAGTCCTTGTTCCCTGCCATCGAGTCTCCTTTCCTTCATCCCAGCAGCAATTTTTCGTAATACAATGAGCTTCCCGTTTCGAGTATTTCCAGTATAACAGGTTCTATCGTTTTGCTTACCCCTTTTATTTTTTGCAGCTCACCTTTCATGGCTGATAAAGGCTCTTTCAATTGCGAGATGGAGTAAGCAGCGAAACCAAATGACGATGGCTTGCCTTCGAGCTTCAAGAGATAGTCTATATGCTCCAGTATCACGACTACTAAATCGTTTTGTTCCAGTATATCCCGATAGAGAGCCAGTGGCATACGTTTGGGCATCTTATATTTCTTGGCAATACTATTAAACCTCTGACTTATCAAGCTATAATACTCTTTGGTTGCTTCTCCCCACTCGCTTCCTTTGTATATATTCTGATATTCTGCGATGAGATCGGGATGGGTTCTCCTCAGCGCATCGTAAAAATATTCCTTCTGCCTCCCCTCTTTCAGCGTCATCCCGCCGAAGATGACGAAGTCCACACCTGCTTCTTTGGCCCTGCTTATAGTCTGCTCAATCAATTCCGAGGTATCGGTGAGAAAAGGGATAACGGGGAGCAAAAACATGCCGCAGGCGATGCCTTCGTCCTTGAAAAAGGTGATGGTCTGCAGCCGCTCGGCTGGAGGGGGCACTCCGGGTTCGAAGAGGGCGCTTATCTTATCATCTACCGAGGAGAAACTGAAACTGACAATTGCCCTGCTCTGCTCATTGATTCTCTTCAGAATATCAATGTCCCGTTTAATAAGCGTAGATTTCGTGAGCATGTGCACAGGGAAATTGTATTCATACATAAGTTCAATGGCTTTTCGAGTTAGCTCATACTTCCTTTCGAGGGGCTGATAGCTATCGCCAACGCCGCCGCCCATCATGATGAAGCTCCGTTTGAAGGGAACGCGTTTTCTTTTAGGGTCTAATTCCCGGCGCAACAGGTCTATAGCGTTTACCTTGACAGTGACGTCCCTGCCGAACTCGCCGTCCACATAGTAGCCCTCGGCGCGCCCATCGCAATAGATGCAGTTGTGGGCGCAGCCCCTGTATAGATTCATCCCGTAGCGGGAGATAAACCAGGAGTCAATCTTCTTGTGCTTGCGCAGTATGGATTTAGCTTCAATTTCTCGAATAGCCACTTCTCGTATATATCCTTTTCTTGTATTTATATTCGTCCACTTTTAGCAGATCCATCACTTTTGCAGGTTCCTTTTTCACCAGATTCCGGCACGCTCGATAGGCTATCCAGTAGGAGTTTTTATCGCCGCTGGCAACAAGTTCTTTGACCAGATCATAAACAAGGTCGGGAAGCCGTCTGGCCAAATCGCTCAGATTATTTCCCACAGAAGTACGTGGATATGATGAACTTTCCTTGAACATATTTCTTAAGATTGACAGGGGATAATCAGGATTTTTATAGAACCATCTATTCTCCTGGACAGGGCGCAGGGTCTCTGCAACAAACCGCCGGATATTGGCGTCTTCCGATTTTACCAGCTTGAGCAAGTATTCTTTCATCTCACCGGGATGCTTCTTTATGAGCTTGCGAAAAAACATCTGGGCCAACTCACGCACTTCCCAATCGGAGGAAGCAGCAGCGGAGTCAAAATAAGGGAGCACCTCTTTATAATCGCCAAGGCCGTAGTGGGATAGCATTCCCAGTGAAACACCTTTAGCGTTGCAATCATCGCTTTCTTTGAAGATGCAGGAGGCGATTTGATATACCGGCGCATCTTTCTCGACGATACAGGCATACAAGTATTCGCTGAGCGTTTTGATTACATGAACAACGCCGTAAGAAATGCGCTTGTTATCGGGGATGTTGGCGTAGAGCTCATCTACGATGGGGTTAATGTTGCCTATCGCAACAGCGTATTCCCCTTCTAAGGCAGGCTTTATGATACCTTTTTGTATCTTTCTCTCTACATCTGCGTTTAATATATTCATATCTATTTTCGACTTTTACTTCTTAATTTCAGCTCGACTCCACCCTTTGCCGCGAAGCCATTGAGCAATTCCCTGAGGATTTTGGCCTTGGTTTTGGTATCATCGGCTTTAACCTTTCCCACTTTTATCTTATGCTCAGCTTCATTGATCAATGTTTCCAGTTCTGTAACCGGAAGCAGGGTGGTAGCGATGCAATAGAAGCTCTTCGACCTGCCGTCATCGAAGTCCTGGAGCATCCTCTCCAGCAGACCCATACGCTTTCTCTGTTGCCTCAAGAACTTGTCCAGCCCTTGCTCTCGAACAAAATAGAGGTTTGACTTTATCTTCTGATGGGTCACAAATGAGTCCTCTATTATCAATCTGTCCAGCCAGGAGGCAAACTTGGAGCAGGGGAACTCATTGCACTGACCGCAGACTTCGAGCCCTTTTTTCTTCACGCAGCAGGTTATGGTGCCACACGAAGGATGTTTATTGAAGAAATCAGGGCCGGCGCAGCCGGGGCACCTCGAAGCGCCCACAGTGTAGTATCTGGGACACAATCCGCAGTCTAGTCCACAGCAGCCTAGAGTGGGATACGTCTTAACAGGTTGCTCTTTCATTCCCCTCCCCTCCGAGGGCGACCGGCCGGTCGCCCCTACTTGGCTGCACCCGGGCAAATCGTTTTCATTTTGCAATTGGCGCATGATTTCTTTCTATTGCCAACGGCGCTGTAACCGGAGACAAGCAGCAATAGTATAAGAATCACCAGTTTAGGCACAGTGAAGTCCTTGACCAGCGCAATGATAATCAGAATAAGCGGTATCAAGCTCAGCAGGCCGTAGGTGAGAGGCGCAAGCTTGACGCCTGGGCTCTTGCTGAATTTCTCTATGCTGCCCTGCTTGAACAGGAGGGCGGAGAGCTTGCCCCAACCTGTAGGACACCACTTGCCATAATAGTAACAATTGGTGCAGACCAGCCAGCGCAGTACAACGAAGACCATTATTAGCGCAACGGGAAGGAAAATCCAGGCAGCTAGGGGATAGAGAAACCAGCAGGCAGCAGTCCCCAGGGCAATCCAGAGAAGCATCATGAAATTGCCCAGGATAATTTGTGATTTGGGGAATTCCTCCAGGCCTTGTTCGCAGATCTTCGGTTCGTCTTTCATGGGCTGTTCCTCCATTTTACTGTTTTCTGACCGGTATCAAATCGCGGAAGTAGAAGCGGTTGTCCCTGAGAACAACCTTACCCCTTCTGAAGCGTATCCGCTCGCTAAATATCGGGCCGTCGTAGACAAAGGAGTGGAACTCGCCGTTCTCTCCGCAGGGGTCAACCTTGGGAGGAAGCTCTGACAAGAATTCGTTGTCGTAGTACCTGCCCGCGAATTTTCCATCGAGAACTTTCGAGTCAACGCAGGTAATCACAGCTTTGAAATCCAGATCTATGAAGCTATGGGCAAGCTCGGTTGTATCCCGTTTCCATATCGGGAATATCCCCTTCATCCCCACCTGAGCCAGATTATTCTCGCGGTATTTGCGCAAGTCCTCGAGGAAGATGTCCCCGAAAACCACAGAGGAGACGCCGCGGCTCTTGTATTGCAGCAGCTTTTCTTTAAGCTTTGCTTCGTATTCTTCATTGGAGGATTTCCTGGTGATGTAGAGCATTTCGAGGGGCAATCCCAGAGACTGCGCCTGCTGCTCCAGAAGGACGCGGCGCACTCCGTGCATGCTGATTCGGTCGTAGTCTTCGGTTACGCTGGTCAGCAGCGCTGCTATCTCGTAATTATGGAATTTACGCAGCACATAGAGAGACATGGCGCTGTCTTTGCCGCCGCTCCAGGTGAAAAGGACTTTCTCGGCCACTGATTATGCTCCTTTCCGCTGTAGAACATATGTGGATATTAAACAGTGTTTAATGATTATTATCAACCCCCTGGTATCTTAACCGTAAGTGGTGAAATGAATAAAGGGCAGGTGCGCACGACAGACCCCTCAGAGCTATAAATGCCTCTCCCTTGACGGGAGAGGCTAGGTGAGGGTGCGCAATTATAGGGGCGACCAGCAGGTCGCCCTTATGTGTCATTGCGAGGAGTCCGCCTCTGGCGGACGACGCGGCAATCTCACCGCCCCAAAATCTTCTCGCCCCTTGCGGGAGGGATAAGAGTGAGGGTAATAATCCGTTCGCCCTGAGCCTGTCGAAGGGCATGGCCTCACCGATGTAGGGGCACAAGGCATTGTGCCCTGTAGGGGCGACCTGCTGGTCGCCCTTATGTGTCATTGCGAGGAGTCCGCCTCTGGCGGACGACGCGGCAATCTCCTCGTAGCACTATGGTAGGGGCATCCTTCCCTTGGAAGGATGCCCAAAAACGTAGGGGTGGTTCGTGAACCGCCCCTCATGGCATTGCTAGTCCGCCGCTGGCGGGGTATCTGGAGACGGCAAGGCAAGAGGCGCTCTCCGGATTACTCACATACTATGAAATAATATCATTGACTTTCATATCATATACTGTTAAAGTAATAATAATACAAACCCAATTCATGAGGCATTCATAATGAAGAAACCGATTTCGGTTGGGATCCCCGAGAATCTTGCCGTTTCCCTCGACGAACTCGCCAAAAAGACGGGCAGAAAAAAGAACCTAATTATTGCTGCGTCATTGAATAACTTCTTAATGGCGAATGAGAATGAGCAAGAGAGGACCATAAGAAGGTATCTCGAAGTAGAAAGAACCCTCGGGGAAAATAAGTGAAGATTCTGTTAGACACAAACATCGTGATCCACAGGGAGGCCTCCACTGTCGTCAACGAAGATATTGGTGTCTTATTCAGGTGGTTGGATAAACTTCACCACACCAAATGCATCCATCCTGTAACTGTCGAGGAAATAGAGAAGCACCAAGATCAAAGAGTTCGAAACTCTTTCGAAGTAAAACTGGGGAACTACAACATTCTTAGAACTAAAGCTCCAATGTCCGATGCCTTCCGCAAAATCATGGAGCCACTTGATAAGACTGAAAACGATCTTAACGATACAATTATTGTTAATGAACTCTACTCCGGAAGAGTCGACGCGCTTATTACCGAAGACAAGCAACTACTTAGCAAAGCATCGCTGTTGGGTATTTCAGACCTGGTCTACACGATTGATGCGTTCCTCGAAAAAGTTACGGCTGAAAACCCCGACTTGGCAGACTATAAAGTACTTTCGGTACGAAAATCCCTTTTGGGTAGTCTGGACATTAGAGATGACTTCTTCGCGTCGTTCAAAGAAGACTACCCCGGCTACGAGCGATGGTTCAACAGGAAGGCTGATGAGACGGTCTATGTCTGTTTATCAGATGGCAAACCAATAGCTCTATTGTATTTGAAGGTTGAGGGCAAAACCGAGGATTACACAGATATGGATCCACCCCTCCCGCCCAAGAGACGGATAAAGATCGGGAGCTTTAAAGTAACGCTTAACGGATTTCGCCTGGGAGAAAGATTCCTCAAGATCGTTTTTGATAACGCTCTCCGGTTCAAGGTCGAGGAAATATACGTAACCATCTTCGACAAACGAATCGAACAGCAACGCCTAATTAATCTCTTAGAAGAATATGGTTTTTACCGTCATGGCATCAAGAAAGGTCAGAGAGGAAACGAGCTTGTGTACGTTCGATCCTGCGAGCGTTTAGCTAACCGCTCGATACCGAAGCTTACTTACCCGTTCTTATCCTTAGCCGGGCGTATATTTCTAGTTCCAATCTACCCAGATTACCATACAGAGTTGTTTCCCGACTCCATTCTGCAAACGGAATCTCCGATGGATTTCGTAGAAAACGAGCCACACCGCAATGCGATAAGCAAAGTCTACATTTCGCGATCGATAGAACGAAATATCCACTCAGGAGACGTGTTCATATTCTATCGCACCGGGGGATATCACAAGAGTGTTGTGACAACCATTGGCGTTGCTGAAGGCATTATTGATAATATTGCGACCGAAGCTGATTTTATGCGTCTTTGCAGGAAAAGGAGTGTGTTTACGGATGCGCAGCTTGCCAATCAGTGGCGATTTAACAAAGCACTGAGGCCTTTCGTAGTCAACTTTATGTATGTCTATTCTTTCCCTAAGCGTATTAACTTGCATAAGTTAATTGAAATGGGTGTCGTAGCAAGCGTAAATGACGCACCAAGAGGCTTCACGCCTATCAGTAACAAGAACTTCAAGGACATATTACGGGAGTGCCAAGCTGATGAGAGTATTATTGTCGATTAAACCGGAATTCGCATCGAAAATATTTGACGGGTCAAAGAAGTATGAATATCGCCGCACCATCTTTAGACGAATCGGAGTGACAACAATAGTAGTTTATGCGTCAAATCCAATCAAGGAAGTAATCGGAGAATTTGAAATCGAGGGAATAATTCAAGAAGAGCCACAGTCACTCTGGGACAAGACGGGACACCAAGGCGGGATATCAAAGGAGAGATTCCTTCACTATTTCAAGGACAAAACTAAAGGCTATGCTATAAAGGTCGGGAGTGCAACGATTTATGATACCCCGGTCCCATTGAACGAACTAATGGTGGTTTCGCCACCACAGTCATTTTCCTATTTGTAATGCGCCAAAAGATATGTTAAGTTCTTACTTGAACGTGGGTTTAATAACGTTATTCGGATGGGATGGCCGATGTCTTCTGTAGCTATCTGGTCTAGCCCAAAGGTGCCAGGTGCGAAACTAACCTGTCCTATAGAGGTCCATTTCAATCTATGGAGACTACGAAACAAGCGACTCCGTAGAATTGAGCAATTCTTGGATATCGGCCTGATGATAGAAAATTCAAGCAACATGGATTCGCTCAATCTCTATCTACCATTTGCGGTCAAGGAGAGAATCAGAGACTTGGGAAAGAGCCTTGAAACTACGAGCGCCATCCAAGCTGTGTTTAACGAACCTTGGTGCGCCGTGGTTGATCCCGGCAAGAGTACAATTCAAGTTATGGACTTCGATAAGAAGGATATATTTCAAATCTACAAACTCAATGATAAAGACATAGAAGTAACGTCAGTTTATGGTGGCTCCCTCTTAAGATTACTGGTGCCCGATACGTTACAGACGAAGACATATTTCCGTTTCAGAATCTGCGTGCCAGACCTCTGGCCTATAACTAAGGAGGACAAACCTTCCAATTCTTGGTTAGAAAGTGCCTTTTTCGTTTCAGAAATCGTTGATTTTCACCTCAATGAAAAAAGGAATCTATCGGAAGAGCTACTGAGAGCTATGCATGAAGGATGTGCAGTGAGCTTCACGAAAACACATCTTTTTCTCATGCGGTACAACAACTACGATCATATATTTTCGCATCCTTTTCCTGTTGATACCAGAACGTTGGAACAAACAGTATGGACAGAATACATCAGTGCGGATTATGCGGGTGAGCGAATTCTTGCATATCATTGGCGACAAAAAATCGAACGAAAGGCAAGCGTGAACAGTGTCGCGGTTTCCAAGGCTAGTGAGTCAAGTCCAGAGGGCTTTAGCAGTTTCAACGTATTCGCCAAGTTCAGGTTCCAAAAAGCAAACAAATCAACTATCTTAATATTTCTGGTTGGCATCCTAGCGATAAGCATTATTGGGGGCCTGATTGCAAACTGTATTTACAACACATTTTGGGGGTGAATTCATACCATAAGTTGATTCGTCGACTGCTGGTAGCTGACCACTCCCAGCGACATCTTCCCCTTGACAGTATAAGAACTAATGTTCTATTATGACCCCATAATATCGGGACTGCATGTACACAGCTCCCGACCAAATTCAAGAGCTGCAAACAGCATCTACTGAGCCGCACCATTGTGGGCTGATAGCTTGAAGCTGATTGCTGGTTGCTCAAAGCTCTTGGCATCCCTCGGAAAATTGAATAAGAGGGCATTCTGTAGGGGCACTCGCCAGTGGCGGTTGCTCAGATCCATGAATGCTAAGCGAACCGCTGAACAGCTATTCCGAGTCATTGACTTGGCGTTCACAGTTCCGTTGCAGGCGTCGTTACACCTGAGCGTAGGGGCGTTTTTTACCTGCGGGTTTTCTCTTACGTTCCAGCGAAGCTAACCGGAACCCGCTGTTCAGCCATCCCGGCGACCTCAAAAATTGAATAATTCGAAATCCCAAAACTCGGGCCGTGCTATACCCGCGAAACAGCGGGGCGTCCGCCAGACCCTACTTCTTCGTCTTTCCCCTCAGATAGTCAATCATGGGCTGGGTGACCAGCGGCACCACATCGCCTATCATGTGCGGCATCAGGTTGTCCATGATCTTGGGCATCATCCCAGGCATCTGCTCGGCCATATAGTCCGGCATAGGGATGCGCTCCCCTACTTTCTGCAGCATTAACGGCATCACCTTAGGCATCATCATGGGCAGCAGCCGGGGAAACAGGATGGGGAAGATGGGCTTCATCAGCTCCAGTGTCAAGGGAATCTTGCCCATTACCCGCATCATCTTGCCCATGCCGAAGGGCATAGCATCTATGAGCTCAGGCCACATGGTGCCCATGAGGTCGGCGAAGCCCTGCGGCGACATTAGTGCAATCATGCCCTCGAACACCGCCCATTGCCTCTGAACTTCCGGGTGAGGGTCGGGGAACTTGTAGCCCAGAGCCGAGGCTGCGAAGCGCGCCAGGTCTATTACCTCGACAGGCATCTTCTTCTTGTCAGCAGTGACGCGGAACTGGAACTCACAGCAAGGGCAGAGCGCCAGCACCTTGTTTGCACCGACTTCCAGCGCTTCATCGAGCCTCGTCTTGCCCACGTCAGCAGCTACAGGCGGGTCTTTGATCAGGGTCAGCACGCTGCCGCAGCAATGCGCATTCTCGCGATTGTAGGGCATCTCCACTAATTTTACATTAGGTATAGCCTTGATGAGCTCGCGCGGTGGCTCGTAAACTCCCGACACCCGTCCGATGTGGCATGAGTCATGCCAGGTAACTGTAACAGGCGGAACCTTGCCATCAGGGAACTTGAACTCGCCTGACTTTATCTTCTCCGCTATCACCTCGCTGTAGTGCTTACTCACGATATTGTACTCAATGCCCAACTTCTTCGCCCACTCAGGATAGGTGTGCCGCCACATCATATGGCAGGCAGGACACGATGT
>Ga0315284_10010414_pt1 | contig 13246 bp, 18 predicted proteins | sample YL17G09_16_MG_FD_203696 | JGI IMG/M metagenome (GOLD analysis project Ga0315284, IMG submission 203696) | Sediment microbial communities from Yellowstone Lake, YNP, Wyoming, USA - YL17G09_16 | ecosystem: Environmental > Aquatic > Freshwater > Lake > Sediment | place: USA: Wyoming | collected...
ATTGATCAGGCGCTTGGCGCACATGACGCAGGGGAGATGCGTACAGAAGACAATCTTCTCAGTCTGCCGCGGGACGTCACAATTCACGACGGCGTTCTCTTCGGCGTGCAGGCACCCGCACTTGCCGGGCTCATCGCTGTCGCAGTCGTTGGGAAGTCCCGAGGCGTTGCCGTTGTAGCCGACCGCGAGGACCTTGCGATAGTCCGGGGTCACGATGGCGCAGCCTACGGGGAGTCGGCGGCATGTTGAGCGGGCCGAGAGGCCTACCGCCAGGTTCATGTAGATGGTTGAAAACGCAGGACGGGGCTCACGTTTGCTGGCCATCGTGAGGGCCGCATCGTCGATCATGTGTACCTCCAAAAGTGAAACGCCCCGGGAGGCTATCTCCCGAGGCGTTCAACATGAAGGTTATCCCAGCGTCGATCAAGAAATATACAACGGGGGCACGTACGTCCACGGGTGGCAGAGCCGGATGACGGGATCGAGATCGGCGTCGATCCGCTTCTTCAGCTCCATGTACTTCTTCTGAAGCTGCAGGGCGACGATGGGGTTGGGGGCGTTGCGCTGCTGGGCGTTGATGCTTTCGAGGGCCTCGACGTCACGGTAGATCACGCTCATGAACCTTTCCTCCTCTTAGGTGAAAACTCTGGGCGGGAACAGTACTGCCAGAACTTGTTTCGCCTGTCGATGAGATAGTTCATCGCCCGGCGGTAGAGGGAGAACAACCGCGTGATCAGGGCGGCGTTGATGCCGCCCACGCCGGTACACGCTCTGAACTCGTGGACGAGGTTCACGGCCTCCTCCTTGAGGGCCATGGCTTCCAGGCTGTAATCGTCACGTAGTCGTTCAAGGACCTCTGAGGCGCTCTTCTCAAAGATGGGTGCTGGCTTGTTCATTCTGATCCACAGGTGCAGTAGATCAGGAATCGAGGTACGGGTTCTGCGCGTAGAACTCTGCAAGGTCGATGCTCTTAGACGCACCGCTCGCGAGGCGGCAAGCCGTCTCGTAGGCATCGGCGGGATCGAGCTGTGGTTGCAGGCGTAGCCACGTGTAGAGCACGAGCCACGCGCCATCCATGTGCCCAAAGTAGTGATGGGCGTAAATGCCGGGCCCGCACTGACTCTGTGGCGTGCGCGACATCAAGATCTTCTGGTCACTCACCCCCACAAACTTCGGGGGGATCGAGAGGCCGACGGCCAGGTCGGACGTCAGCCAGGTGACTAGCTGGCAGAGCGCTTCCGCCTGCGCCGGCGCGGGCACTACATAGAGTTTTCCATCGGCCCAGGGCGCGGGGATGGTGCGGGTCCACACCGAGTTGTGCGGATTGAACTTCGGGTAGTACGGGTTGACGACCTCAATACCAACCGAGTGTGGGTTGTGCTCACTCGCGTGCCAGTGGAAGTCCTCGGCGAGGTCGCCGTGCTGGTAGACGGTGCCGTCTCCGCCGACGATGAGCTGCACCCCGAGGTTCCGCTGCTGAAGCACCGCGACGGTTGCTTTGGCGCTAGAGGTCACGGTCTCGTGGACGATGACCTCGTTCACGATGCCGGTCCTCTTCTGGTTGACGAAGCGGTACGCCCCGCCCGTCTTGAAGTTCTGGACCTCCAGATCACCCGGTGCGTCGTAGTTCTGACCCTTGATTACTAGCGAGTTCATGAAGCTCCTTACGGGTCAGCGTTCCCCGAGTACTTTTTGGGCAGTGGCGGTATCAACCTGCATCTCGGCCTCGAGCCCACAATTGGGGCACGACCACTTAGGCCAAGCCACCCCAGTTTCCTTTCTGGAGATCACCACGGCGTCCAGATGTAGGGGCGCCTGTGGGCTAGGGTGTGCGGCCGTGCACACATCCTCGATGCTCGGCAGCGTCACACGGCCCGTCATGCCTGATTCTCGCCGCGAGGGGCTCGTAAGAGAAGGCGACGGCTACGGGCGGGCCTGCCTCGTGCACTCGCCACAGAGGCCCGTCGCGTTCGAGGTCTGCCAGATGTTGAGGGCTTCAACGAAGGCGTCCTGCAGCTCGCGCGTTTGCGGAAACGCTCGGAGCTTCAACAGCTTGAGCATGCACCAGTCCCGCAGGTGCTCATCGACGTCGAGTCGGGGCGTGAGGGCATAGATGGCAGCGATCGCGTTCTTCGTGTCCCGGGAGTTGTAGAACGCGCGGATGCGCATCCGAAGGAGCTCGTGCTCTGGGAAGAAGGCGCCGAGAACAACCACAGCTCCACGCTCGATGGGCCGGTAGTTGTGGATGAAGGCCTCGCCGATGTCCGCGAAGAAGTCGGTCGATCCAAGCCGCTTGAACTCCTTCAGCCACCCGTGGGCGGCGATCGAGTTCTCGTGGCTCAGAGCTCCCCAGTGGGTCACGGAACAAGGCGCCGGCGTCACGATCACATAGTGACTCCGCTCGGGCGTTTTTGTGTAGATTTCTCTGGCGTCACCTGTAGCGTTCTCAACGCGCGCGGGGTTCTTTCATCCCCCCCGAGAGGGCCTCGCGCGCACTACATCATGGGGATGGGGCACACCGCGTGGTGAACGCGCTTTACCGCCAAAGCTCCACCGCAAGAACAGTGCGACTCACGGAACAAGAACAACGCGGCCAGCTACTGGCCCATGAAGACACACCTTTTTTCAAGCCCACAGGACAAGCACAATGGCGACCCCGAAGAAGACCCCCGCACGTCCCTCCCGCAGCCGCACCGAGACCAAGGCCCAGTTCAGCGACATTCAGGAAGCCCGTGAGGACATCGAGGCCACCGACGCGAAGAGCGCCGAGGCCACCAAGTCGCGTGCGGGGTTCGTTCGTCAGGCGGTGCACGGGATGACGGTCGAGGGGGTCATCAAGGCTGCAGCCGACATCAAGCTCGCGGCTTCGAGCGCGCTCGACGACGTGACGGAGAAGCTCGCCGGCAAGGTCGAGGAGCTCCGGTTGACGGAGGAGGCGCTCACGCTCGCGAAGGCGGAGTTCACAGAGACCCACGACCTCGACATCGTGGCGACCACGATCGACATTCTCATCGAGGAGCACGCTGAGCATAAGGCGGCGCTCGAGAAGGGGATCTTCGCTATCCGCGCGCAGTGGGCCGAGGAGGTGGGCAACCACGACGACGGCGTCCGCCGGCGCAACGCGGAGCTCCAAGTGTCCCGTCAGCGGGAGAACGACGAGTTCGAGTACAAGAAGCGCCAGGAGCGCCAGGCGAAGGAGGACGAGTTCTCCCAGGGCTTGATCGCCCGTCAGCGCTCGGAGAAGGACCGCCAGGTCGAGCTCGAGAAGAGCTGGACGGCGCGCGAGATGTCCATCACCTCGAAGGAGGCGGACGTCCAGAAGCTCCAGGAGCAGGTGGCGGCCTTCCCCGAGATCTTGAAGAAGGACATCGACCGCTCCGTCGCGATCGCCACGAGCTCCCTCAAGAAGGACCTCACCCAGGAGTTCGCGCTCAAGGAGAAGGACCTCAACACGTCCCTCACCATCGAGAAGTCGAAGTCGGCGCAGGCCGAAGCGACGGTTCACAAGCAGGAGGAGGCGATCGTGCAGCTCCAGACGCGCATCCAGGAGCTCCAGGGGAAGATCGTGGAGATCTCCAGCAAGGCGATCGACGGCGCCTCCAGCGAGAAGGCGTTCAACCAGTTCATGCAGGTTCAGAAGGAGAACGGGTCCGGCGCGCAGATCAAGCGCGGGTCCTGATTCTCTGAAGATGTGGGCGAGGGAGGCCGGCGTAGTGCCGGTCTCCCTTTCCCCGTAGCAGGAGAAGAAGACATGGCTGCCAAGAAGAGCACGACGACGAAGGCGAAGACGAAGAGCACGAAGACCGCGGGGAAGGTGGCGAAGGCCCCGACCAAGAAGACCGCAGCCAAGAGCTCCAAGAAGGCTTCGGCCTGAATCGACGCGTCCCGATTTTCGGGGTGTGAAAGGGGCGGCTCTCCTTCGGGAGGCCGCCCTTTTTCTTAGCCCCAGATCAAACGAGGTTCCAAAAGGTTCCGTTGAATTGGAGAGTCGCAGAATCACCATCTTGATCGAACACGAGCGTCGAGGCGGTGCCCCCGGTGAACTGCTCGATGTCGAGCCCGTTGCCGTCGATGGTGAGGTTGTTCGTTCCGGCGTTACCGTTCATGTCTTTTAGCGTGTGCCGCTGACCGATAAGGGGCGTTACGTGCAACAGCATCGTGAAGGGACCGCCGGAGAGATCACAGAAGAAATCACATGATACCCTCGGCACGTTCGTAAAAGTAGTAGCAACGCGCGCGGATACTCCCGCTAGTGGTACTAAACGATGCGTGTAGTAGATACCATTACCGAGATGGCGGAAGAATGTAGAGCTACGAGGCATAACTATCGCCGGTAGATCCGAATCGTCGATCTGAGCTCCCCCGGGCGTTGGGGACACTGCAAGCTCACCGTCCCCGGTATTTACGATCAGGTACGCCTCGTACAGGGTGCCCCCAGGCGGCCAGCACAACGTCAGATTATGTATTTGACCCGGAGCGGTGGCAAAGTTCACCACGAACAGTTTGGGGTCAGCCAGCAGGAGATCTTCCAACAGGATGGGTAAGTTACCGCCGGTGAACGCAGTCTTCCAGAAGTGGGCGAGCTCGCGATCTGTACCTGGGAAGGGCAAGCCACCGCCACCCGGTACTTCCTCCCAGTCCGAGGTGTCGTAGTTCCATGGCCCGTTGGTCAACAACCGCCAGGTGGAACCGCTCTCCTCGTCGTAGACCTGCATGCCCTTGCGGCGGACATCGTCATCAAGGCCGTAGCGCTCAGCCGTGGTGGCCACACCGAAGAAGCCGCCGCGCACGCGGATGCCATCGATGCCCGCGCGTCCGGGGTTGTTCTTGATGCGCACTTCATCGGGGAGATTTGCCATGTCAGGTCACCACCGTTGTCGTCAGGCCGAGGTTCGGTGTGGCGGACTCGTAGAGGTAGTAGTCCAGCACCACGCCATACGGGTTCGTCACGCCCAAGATGGTTGTTGGCGACAAGTAGCCGCCCTCGAACCCGCCGATGAAGAAGGTCGCCAGGCCGAATGCTACGGGGTACCCGAAGTAGAGCTTCTCCCCCACGCCGGCCGTAGCCGTGAAGCTCCCCGTGCGCACGCCGGCGAGGTAGCTGCTGGCCAACGCCTCGAGGAAGGCCTCGCCGGACTGTCCCGGGGCACCCACGCCGTAGAAGATGCGGGGAAACCACCGGAACAGCGCGGTGGCCATCTTGTTGGGCCCACCCTCTGAAGACGTGAGTGTCGCGATGTGCTGCTCACCGCTATTGAAGCGCTGAACCGTAGTGATCGAGCTGAAGCTTGTAGGCGTGCCGATGACGCTCGCCACAACGGAGTTCAGGTTGATGCTGGCCGTGGTGGGCGGGCGGTTGTACGTCGCCGTGAACGCCGGGTTGATGACTGCCTCTCCGACCTCGAAGTCCCCACCACCACTGAGGGTGATGAGGTACGCGGGCAAGATCTGATCGAGGGTCAGGGGCGCCGCGAAAGCATCACCGACAACCGGACGTTGAATCACCGCGTTCGGATCGGTCGCTTCCGGCAGATCAGTGGCCCCTCCTGGACCGGGTGGACCAGGTGGGCCGGGTATTCCAACGACCGGCAGGACCTGCGTGATGACGACGACCCCAGGAACGGGCGCGGGCGCAGCCGGTTCAGTAACGACAATAGAACCGTCGGCACGATGAATCGGCATGCCCGCAGAGTAACAAGGGCGACCTCCGATGAGGAACCATGCCCTCTACGGTTGCGCCCTTCTTCTCGTGTAACGTCGAGGCATGACCACCACCGTCAAGACGGCTTCCCTTGAGGTCACGGCGGGAACCACCCCCGATGGCGTCGTCCCCGCGTACAACGACACATCGGGGCGCGTCGAGACCCGCTACCCGGGAGCTCTCCAGGTCGCGGACCTTGCCGCGCTCACGGCGCTTCCCAGTACAAACATGAAGGAGGGCGCACTCGCCTACGTGCTCACCCTGAAGGACTTGTTCCTACTGGTCAGCTCCACCGACCTCTCCGCCGACGGGTTCCTGGTGGTGGCTTCTTCGAGTGGTTCATTCTTCTGGCTGCGGCAGCGCATCGGCCATGAATTCTGGAGAACACGTACCACCTGGTACATGGGTACAGGAACCACAACAGCCAATGACGAGAACGACGGCCAGCTCGCAACAACACCCATTGCGACGTGGGCCGAGCTCAATCGACGGCTAGCCGGTCAGTACAACAACGACATGACGATCAACATGCAGGCGGCCCCCGGAAGCCCCGACGTCGTCAGCACGGGTGGTGTCGTAGAGATCTTGGCCGTTCCGCATCGCGCTCCGAACGGGAACTTGCCAACCATCTTGATCACTGGGCCTACCCCGGTCAACTCCTTCACAGGCACTGTAACTAGTGCATCGGGTGCCTCACCAGCCGCAAACAGTGCACCATCACTTCAAGACACCGGCGTTTCGAGCTGGACGCCTTTTGTTGGCAAGCTCGTACGGGTACTGAGTGGCGCCCAAGCAGGTACGATCGCTTGGATTGCAAAAGACGTTGGGAGTAACACGGCACGTGTCTCTGAGTGGCTTGCCACGAGTGGTGGTTACAGCATCGCGCCTGCAGGCGCGACATACGAGGTGGTCTCCCTCGCCACTGGCATCACGGGGTTCAATCTCCCCTTCTCAACCTTCAGCACCACATTCTCACTGGCGCGGCCACTCATCACGTTCCAGAACCTGCACATCAACCAAAACTCTGGTATCTCCACAGCTCCCGCGGTGCGGTTTCATAGTTGCGCCGTACTAGCCTCCTATGCCCCCGCATACGGTATGTGGCAACTTCATGGCTCGCTGTTCAACACGGGCAGCAGTCTTTTCTACATCGGTAACAACTTCACCTTCGGACGCGATCGCTCAACGTTTGTGTTTTGTGCCAGCGTTTGCCTGCTTCTAGGCACAGCCAACACAATGATTCTGTTCAACAACACAACCGATCACGTCCTTGAGGCCTGCATCGTTCAGGGTGCGGGCGTAGGCGTTGCAAGGGGTGTCGTCGAGATGTCCTCCGTCGGAATCTTCGACGTCACAGCATCTCCCGGCTACGCCCTGCAATTGAGCACTTTTGGGACTATTTACTCCCCCTACTTCGACTACGGTTTTGCTGGGCGTATTTACGGCTCAGGCAACACCGTAGGCTTTACAGTGTTTCCCGGCGGGAAGTTCCTCTCGACATTGAACGCACCCACCCTCACGGGGACGACAGAGATCTTGATTGCCAGCGGTTCTTTGATCAGGCCCCTTATCGCCGGCTCCGCAGTGCCTGCGGTAGCGACACTCAACACATGGGTAACCCTGTCCTCAAACTTTGCGAACCACTACTTCGACTACTACTATGGTACGTCCATCCGCGTGGGGTGAGCCTCAAGCCTGCGCGACGATCGTCATCTCCACCACCTTGACGTGTGCAACAACGTGCACCGTGTTGGTGCCGTCTCCCGTGAAGCGCACACTGAAGGACGTGGGTGTGCCGGTCAGCAGATCGATCAACCACCCATCGGCGCCGCCAAAGAGCTGAAACACGATCTCTTCGTCGTAGTCCATCACCATATTGCCGGAGGTGGGCTGGAAGAGGCCATAGCGGCGCTTGAAGTACCCGCGCATGGTCGTATCGTCCCGAGCCACCGCGGTCGCGGAGACCTCGACGAGGTACATGAACCCCGCGACGGTAGTCACTGCACCAGAACCACCGGCACGCCCAAGAGCGCTTGGAGAAGCCGACGTTGATACACCTCCGAGGGTGTGATCACTACTCTGTGCGCTGCCAGGTAGCGGAGGACCACTGGTGAGCGTCCCGAACTGGAAGGACGAGTGGGCCTTCTGCCCGAAGTCTCGAGCTAGGGAGCCGTACCCGCTGGCGTGCCCAGCATCCGCCAGATTACTGCAAAGAGTCCACTGACCCTCCGCATGCGACGCGGTACCCGTTGCCTGCGTACGCTCACCCTCGCTGTGCGCATGTTGAGAGGCACTGGTGTAGTAACCCTCGGCGTGCGCTGCCTCATTTGTGGCGTTTGTTTGAAAGCCTTCACTATGGGAGGCCGTACCAGACGCTGTTGTGAAGTACCCACAAGCAAACGATGTATCACCTGACGCTATAGCGCCAAACCCACACGCAAAGGAGTTGACATTACTGACTGTATTCTCGCGTCCAAAGACAGCGCTGTAGGACGCGTACGTCCCGATAGTGTGCTGGTACCCAGTCGCGAATAGGTAGCTAGTAGTAGCTGGGATTGTGGTGCTGTACAGGCCGATGGCAACGCTATACAAACCGTTGTTAGTGACGAAGGTCGATGAGTACACGCCGCTGTAGAAGCCCGCGGCGGCATGGGCTCCGTTGAGCACACCAACAACGCAGTTGTTGCTTCCGACAATAGCGGCATCACCAGAAGAGGTGTGGATCGTGTTGGACCGGCCACCCCAGATGCAGGAATAGTTCGCGTAGATCTTCGCTGCAGATCCAAAGCGGAAAACGCCGCCAAGGCCAATAGTCCAGTCAGAGTCAACATCATTCAAAAGAACAACGCCGATAGAGGAGGGATCTGGTGAGATCGGCGTGTCGTCGACCACGAAGTGGCCATCCAACAGACCACCAACCTCTACCCAATCCGTGGCGTCGTAGTTCCAGGGGCCATTCGTGAGGAGCTTCCACTTCTTTGTGGTCTCCTCGTCGTAGACCTCCATCCCCAAACGGCGCACGTCGTCATCTAGGTTGTAGCGCTCGTTCGCGGTGGCGACGGTGCTGAATCCACCGCGCACACGCTTACTGTCCACCCCCGCCTTCGTGGGGTTGTTCTTGATCTGAATCTCGTCCGGGATGTTAGCCATGTCAGCTCACCAGTGTGGTCGTCAGACCGAGATTCGCGTTTGTGGACTCGTACAAGTAGTAGTCGAGCGTGACCCCGAACGGGTTCGTGATGCCCAGCACGGTGGTCGGCGGCATGTACCCACCCTCGAAGCCGCCAACCGTGAAGGTGGCGAGGCCGAAGATCACTGGGTAGCCATAGTAGATCTTCTCACCAGGTCCTGCGGTGACCGTGAAGCTCCCCGCGCGTGTGCCCGTGAGTACGCTGCTCGCAAGCGCCTCGATGAACGCCTCGCTCGACTGCCCAGCAGCGCCGATGCCGTAGAAGCTTCGCGGGTACCACAAGAACGTGGTCGTCGCAGTCTTGGTGGGCCCGCCGGCTTCACTCGCCGAGAGCGTCGCCACGTACGACTGACCGACGCTGTAGCGAACCATCGATGTGACGGTCGAGAAGCTGTTCGGGTTGAGCGTGACGTCCAGGCTGTAGCCGTTGTTGATCGAGAACAACGCGAGCTCTGGAACACGGTTGTACGTGGCGTTGAACGAGGGGTTGGTCCGGGTCTGTCCGAGCTCGAGGGTGCTGCCCCCGCTCAGGGTCACGGCGAACGCGGCCAAGACCTGGTCGAGCGTCAGGGGGGCAAAGAATGGTGCCTCTGACCCGATGCGCCTCAACACCGCGTTGGCATCGTTCGCGAAGGGCAGCGTGGCCTCCCCGTCACGCCCGGGTGGTCCAGGAGGTCCTTCAAGCCCGCGCGGCCCGATAGGCCCTGCGGGGCCCACGCCGACCTGGATGACAGAACCAGGAAGCGTTGTCTGGGTCAGTCCGCCTGTCCCCTCTTGAACAGAGCCGTCGGCGCGGTGAATCGGCATGACGGGAGCGTACCAGCCGAGAGCCCTCGATAAGAAGGCGGGACGGCGGCGGCTCGACGCAAACTCCTTCCGCGTACGGGAAATAGATCATAGAAGGAAGGCTCTACGCCTCAACCACCCAAGGGAGAACACATGGCAGACATCAAGATCGTGGAAAAGAAGAGCATCGACTTCAACGGAGCACCCGTCACGCTGCTCGTTGGCGATGATGGCTCCCACAACATCGACCTCACTGAGTTCTGCATCAGCCACTTCAAGGCGACAAAGTACTTCGATGGCGCCCGCCTTCCCCAGAAGGTCTGGGACAAGGTGGTCAACTACTACCAGCGTGGGCGCGGGAAGAAGGCGGTGCTCAACGTGGCCGGTCTCTCGACATGGATCGAGAGTATGCGCGCACGCGAGATGTACCAGCGCCACTACAAGGACAAGCTCGAGGCGCTACAGTCACTACCGGACACCGTGGCGAGATTCGTGAAGATTCCGGCGCCGCACGCGTCACCGGATAATCCGGGAACCGAAGCGGCGGGGGACATCATCGTCTTGAACCGCGTGGCCGAGCCGGTCATCTACCAGGGGTACGTCCTCGAGTGCGTGCGCATCGAGGAGATGGCGTACGTGACGTTCCACTCGCTCGTCTCGCCGCTCGGGAAGCGTGGGGACGAGCAAGCTGCGCGTACGCGCCAGGAGGGGTGGGCGGACATGCGGAGAGTTCAACTCCCCGATGGTCGCGTCGAGTGGTGCGTGAACATCGAGCACGCGGAGGGCGTTGTATTCCGCCTTCCAACCAAGGGGATGGACGCGGAGACGAAGAGACGCTGGGCAGGCTTTGCGACCGAGTGTGCAGGCGTTCTCAGCGCGCACTTCAAGAAGGGCGTCTCGGTGAATCCCCGCTTCTCGGCTGAGGGGGTCTTTGCGGAGGTCATGCGTGCCATCACCGAGCGCGATCGGCAGCGCGATGAGCGCATGGACAAGGTGCTTGGGGTCATGTCGGGGATGCTGCAGACCATCAGCCGGCGGCTCGACATCGTGGAGGGGAAGAAGGACCCCTCGGCGATGGGCAACCTGGTCTTCGACCGGCCATTTACAGTTCTTCCATCCCCTTCTCCGCGCGCACTCGCGGCGGGGATCCACACAGCAGCAGCGATCGCCAGAGACCACAAGCAACCCGACGGGTGGGGTATCACGGCGATTGGTGCCGCTCTCAGGTACCTGGGTGATCGTCGATACACCTGGCCGGACGGCATGGGCAATCAGAGCCGGGGTCACTTCGTCGACAACGAAGCGTACACGGACGAGGGACGTGCCGGTCTTGAGCCCTGGTACGTGGCCTTCCTAGAAGAGAAGGAGCGTCTTCGAGTGGACAGGTGCAAGTCCTACCGTCAGACGGCGCTCGACAAGATCTTGGCGCAGATCAAGCCGGTCGGCGATGGGACGTACACGAGCGCGCAGCACTTCACCAGAAGGCACTCCAGCAGAGAAAACGTGGTGAACCTCTCTGACAAGCTCCGCGAGAAGAACAAAGCGCAGAGCTAAGAAAAAGGGGCCCTCCGGGGCCCCTTTCTTTTACCCTCAATCATCCCGCCAGCAGTTGCAGGGAGACTCCCCACCGCAGTGGCTGCAGAACTCCGAGAGGATGTCCTGCCGCTGCTCGGCCGTCAGCTTCCTCAACTGACTGAGCAAAAACTCGACGGGGTCTGTACGCAGAAGCAGCATGTCGTTCGCGACCACCTGCATCGCATCGCGAAGAGGCTCCTGGATCCCCTCCCTGTCCCGCACCGTAACCAGGGCCTGCTCAAGGGCCTTCACGATGGTCCGTTCTGCTGCTTCCATCCAGGAAGCCTACCGAGGGTGCCTACGCATCTGCAGGCCTCCTGGTGGCGACCGTCATCATACCCTCGAAGCATGTGTCGCAAATGAACATTGCCCCCCAGCGGGGGTCGCCAAGAGGCCGGAAGGCCACCAGGCGGTTGGTCTCTTGGTCGCACGGCTGGCAGGTACCGCCGTGATCGGCGGTGCACCTCTTCCACTCCATCTTGGGCTTCTCAGGCATGTCCTCCTCCTGACGGTAGAGCTCGGGTCTCTATAGATTCGCGTTTCACGCACTCGTTTCCATCGACGACGACGCTTCAGAAAAAAGCTGCCGTGCATACCTTCTTACATTGGGCCTTTTCATTGTATTTACCCTTATTCTTATAGGGTTTTCTTATTATATAATTCTAATTGTAAGATGATAGTAAATGGATAGAGATCTGAGAGAGAGAAGACGACGCTCAGACACACGATTCTCCAACTCGTCTGGGTCGCATCGGGAAAATGGCTCTCGTTCGCGACGAAAAGTTCCCGAGGCGTTTTCTACCCCTGAAATCGAGGCGCCCAAAGGACGCCTCGAAATCCGGGATACCCCCCTTCGCGATTCTCGTCGAAATCACGCCCGAGCCGGTTTCATACCCCTGCAGGTCCGGCAGGACCTGCCTCCGCGATAGAGGTACGTGTTGAGGCGGTCGTACAGGTGCCCGCGAGGGCAATGGGTCTTGGCGGCCTGCTGGAAGGCCACATGACTTCCGCGACCGAGCAGCACCTCTCGATGCTTGGCCACCGCCAGGTGGTCAGGCCGGACGCAGAGCTTGACCTCGCAGGCTGGGACCACGTCCATCCCCTCGGGGATGTGCCCGTACGCGAGCTCGTAGGAGTACCGGGCGGCTTGAACCAGCTTGCCACCCTCCAGGACCGAGTAGGCGATCACTCCCTGCCCGGTGCCCCCCTTCGTGCCCTTCCAGAGCCAGCAGCCACTCTCGTTGGCGTCCTTCTCGACCTTCGCCCAGAAGCGAAGCTCAATGGGCACCGCGTGCCGGCCCACTAGGAGCTGAGCTCCCAGCCGCCCTTCTTGGCGAGGCTCGCCAAAAAGGCCTGCCGGTTGGGCTTGTCGGTCAGGGCTGGCCCGAAGATGCAGTCGAACTTCTCCGCGATGTACGCAAGCTCTGTGGGCCTGCCCTGGATCGCATTCTCGGTGAAGTCGATGCCTGCCTCGAACATCCCTTGGTACATCTTGATCTGCTCGGCCATGAACCCCGCGATCTCGAGGAACGGATGTACTCCGATCTGCCGCGCGCTCATGTAGAAGCTGACCTGGGCCTCTTTCATCTTGAAGATCTTGACCTGCAGCTCCTTCTTTCGTTCCGGTGTCATCTATCTCTTCCCTTTCCTGGCAACGCTTTCTGAAACTGAATTGCCCCACTCACGATCCGACGGAGCGTCGTCAAGTCGTGGGGCGTTCGCTGGCAGACGGATAGGGCCCACGCCTCCCCCGCCTCTGCGAGATCGATACACTTCAGGAGCTCCTCGAGATCGAGCTCCCCCACTGTCTTGGCGACGATGAGGAGGAGCGCCTGCGTTCGGAGATGATCGGCCTCGTCCATAACTAGACATATTACGCCACCGCCTAACTCTTCTTCTTCGCTGTGAAGTCGTACTGACGATCGATGAGCTCGAACTTCTCGTCGGCGGGGAGGATCATCTGGCCGCCGACGCTGATGTACCCGGCCTCCTTC
>Ga0315284_10010415_pt1 | contig 13245 bp, 11 predicted proteins | sample YL17G09_16_MG_FD_203696 | JGI IMG/M metagenome (GOLD analysis project Ga0315284, IMG submission 203696) | Sediment microbial communities from Yellowstone Lake, YNP, Wyoming, USA - YL17G09_16 | ecosystem: Environmental > Aquatic > Freshwater > Lake > Sediment | place: USA: Wyoming | collected...
TTCATCCCTGAAAGGGTGATCATGTCGTCAAATCCGAAGGATTCAACAAACATGTTCATCCCTGAAAGGGTGATCATGTCGTCAAATCCGAAGGATTCGACGAACATGTTCATCCCTGAAAGGGTGATCATGTCGTCAAATCCGAAGGATTCAACAAACATGTTCATCCCTGAAAGGGTGATCATGTCGTCAAATCCGAAGGATTCGACGAACATGTTCATCCCTGAAAGGGTGACTCATTTACAATTTGGATGGAAATTTGATCAACCAATCAAAGATAGTATACCAGAGAGTGTCACTCATTTAACATTTGGATCTGATTTTAATCATCCAATCAAAGATAGCATACCAAAGAGTGTAACTCATTTAACATTTGGATTTTGGTTTGATCAACCGATCAAAGATATCATCCCAGAAAGGGTGATTCATTTAATTTTATCAAAAAACTATTCTGGTGATGTAAATCCAGAAATGATCGAAAAATACAAAATATGTTTTGTTTAAAAATATTACTTATGTTTAAACAAATTATATTAATTTACCAACTCTATAAAAATGAAAAATAAATGGTTTAGAATGTATGTACTTAATATATTACCATCAAATGAACGATATTATTACGTATATTTGTGATTTCTTGAATGACACAGATAAGATATCCCTGTTATCTATGTCTACTAGTGCGCATCTATTAAAAAACAAAGTTTATTTCAATGGCCAAATATTGATTTCTAAAATTACACATCTTTGGTATTTTGATAGGTTTACTAATATTATGGTTCTTGAGATACATTTTTTTCCAAAATTTATTGCCAATTTAACATTTGGAGATGATTTTAATCAACCAATCAGAAATAGCATCCCAGAGAGTGTGATCATGTCGTCAAATCCTTCGGGTTCGACGAACATGTTCATCCCGGAAAGGGTGACTCATTTAACATTTGGAGATTATTTTAATCAACCAATCAAAGATAGCATACCAGAAAGTGTCACTCATTTAACATTTGGGATGTATTTTAATCAACCAATCAAATATAGCATACCAAAAAGGGTCACTCATTTAACATTTGGATGGCGTTTTAATCAACCAATCAACGATATCATATCAGGGAGTGTAATACGTCCCGGGATAACTCATTTAACATTTGGATGGCATTTTGATCAACAAATCAAAGATTGTATACCAACGAGTGTAACTCATTTAACATTTGGAGGTGGTTTTAATCATCCAATCAAAGATAGTATACCAGAGAGTGTTACTCATTTAACATTTGGATATTGGTTTGATCAACCAATCAAAGATATCATCCCAGAGAGTGTTACTCATTTAATTTTATCTAAAGACTATTCTGGTGATATAAATCCAGAAATGATCAAAAAATACAAAATATGTTTTGTTTAAAAATATTACTTATGTTTAAACAAATTGTAACCATAGAACAAATATCTGTTTTCCAGCCAGATCTCTTGAAATTAATACATTCCAATAAAATGAACGACATTATTGTGTATATTTGCGATTTCTTGAATAAAACAAAGCTTATTTCGATGACAAAATATTGAGTACACAAATTATGTATCTTTAGTATTTTGGTATCTTCGATACAAACATTCCCGAAATCTTTAAAAGATTGCATTTCTTATATCATCAAAAAATATCTCATACAATTATAACGATAATGTCGAATTCTATTACAGGTCATAGTAATGCAGACAATTCGAGTCAACGAAATCAATATGTTGACATAAAAAATAATGGTAGATTGTTTCCGACATGGATTTTGAAAAATTTTAAGAAATACAAATTGCCGGTAATCATTAGAGGTGAAAACGAAGATCCGTGTAATGTAGCTACTAAACTCGAGTTACGTAAATATCAAGAATTCATTGGCAAGTATTTAGATCCCAATGGTCCTTACAATGAAATACTCTTATATCATGGCCTTGGATCCGGAAAAACGGCAATATCTATTAATATTCTCAATATCTTGTATAACTACGATCATAATGCTAATTTTGTAGTCCTGATTAAAGCCGCATTACGTGATGATCCATGGATGAAGGATTTGAAGCAGTGGTTAGATCGTGACCCAGATGAAGAAAATGAAAACATTACAAAAACTGCTAGATTCAAGCGACTTCATTTTATCCATTATGATTCACCCTATGCAGACAGAGATTTTATAGAAGAAATTAAAAAAATCGATACAAGTAATCCGACTATCTATATCATTGATGAAGTCCATAATTTTATCAGAAATGTGTATTCCAATATTAATTCCAAAAAAGGAAAGCGAGCACAAGTAATTTATGAATATATTGTTCGAGAAAAACGTGAAAATAAAGATACCAAAGTAGTACTTATTTCGGCGACACCCGGTGTAAATACACCATTTGAATTTTCGTTATTATTCAATATGTTACGGCCCGGGATATTTCCTAATTCAGAACTAGAATTCAGTAGATTATTTATCACAGAATCTGCTTATCCTATTCTGAATCCATTAAAGAAAAATATGTTTTCTAGAAGAATCACTGGTCTAGTATCCTATTATATCGGAGCTACCCCAGATTTGTACGCTAAACAAGAACTCGAATACGTGAATCTACCGATGACTGACTATCAATACAATGTTTATAGAGTGTTCGAGAAAAAAGAAGCAGAAATCCAAAAACGTGCCAAACGATATGGAAAATCATCCCAGTTATACCGAACATACACTCGACAAGCGTCTAATTTTGTCTTTCCATCTGTCAATGCCCATGTCGCCGGTGAATTACGTCCTAGACCATCCACTTTTCGAATCAGTGACAAGGCTGTCGTCAATCTAGAAAAAGGAAAAGTTGTTAATATCAAAGAAACTGAACAGGAAAATTACAAAAAATATCTAGAAGCATTGCAGAATTTTATTACAGAAACAGAAAAATATTTCTTTGACATTCATCATAATGATAAAAAAATAGGTCATACTATATTTGATGATTTGAATGAATTCAAGGATGGATTTGAAACCAAATACCAGAAAAAATTCCTCTTATTCTTGAATTCTGATTATCCAAAATCAGAATTATTCACTGCTATGTATAACTCGTCTCCCAAAATGACAGCAATCGCATTTTATACATATCTATCGCCAGGTAAAGTAATGATTTATACCAATTATGTGGTGATGGAGGGAATTGATATGATGCGAATTTATTTGAAACTAGTTGGATTTAACAATTATACACTATCTAATGAAAATTTTGGTTATTGTGAATACCATGGTAGAATTGATCCAGCAGAACGACTACGAATTAAAACTATGTTTAATGATTCTAATAATATTCGTGGAAATAAATGTAAAGTAATCATGCTATCACCATCTGCTACGGAAGGAATCCAGTTATATAATATCAGACAAGAACATATTTTGGAGCCATATTGGACAGAAGTTCGAATAGAGCAAGTTGTTGGTCGTGGTATTCGTCAGTGCAGTCATAAGGAACTCCCTATGGAGGAACGCGTGGTAAATGTTTATCGTTATAAAGTTACAAAACCAAAAAAAGTGGATGATGACGATACCGTTCGTATTACCACAGATGAACACATTGAAGATCTTGCCAAAGCGAAAGATAATTTGATACAATCTTTTTTAACACCTCTGCGAGAAACTGCCATTGATTGTGAATTATTCAGAGCACATAATATGATGAATCAAACATACACTTGTTTTAAATTTCCAGAATCATCTATTATTGGTAACAATGTTGGACCGGCTTATCGGGAAGATATTAAAGAGGATGCCAAATATGATTCTGGTCTGGGTGCAAAGAATTCCAAAGTAGAACGGATTAAAGTAATCAAAATCCAAGCAGTCTATGAAAAAATATCAAAAAATGGAAATCTAGAGTATTCCCAACCGGATACCTACTGGTATTATCCAACATCTGGTATGATATATGACTTTGTTACTCATTACCCAGTTGGTTTTGTTAAAATTGTAGATAATATCGCTATGAAACTGGATAAAGACACATATATCATGACAGATGTGTTGGATATACCAGTTATTGAACATACAGAAAATTTATGATATGAATATTAATTTAATATTATTATCGATACGTATGATGAGTTTTTCCTATTTTATGTAGCTATCATATATTTCGTCCATGTTCATAGAGAACATAAAATGTTATCTCATATAAAAATAACATATTAATAGAGAATAATATGGATGCCCTAACACAATATAGTAATGATGTAGAAAACATAATCTGTTATCTACCGGAAATAAATCTTTCTAATATGTCAGATATCATAAATGATATGACGAATACCCTGTACAAAAATCATAAATTTCTAGAGAAGCCTAAATTCCGTGAGATGGTAAAATTTCTGATACAGTGTAAATATGAAAAAAAATATGTTTTCAGCAAGGATGTGTCACCGAATGAACACTGTATGTCAGAATCAAATGATCTACCATTTATCACTGCCCTATTAGATGATGTATCTGAAACATCATCTAATGAAAAACATAAGTCATCGTCTTCTTCGGAATCAGAAGATTTGCCATTTGATAATAATCTATTAGATGATATTTCAGATACATCATCAAAGATAGAAAATGTTGCTCTAAATTCTCCATTAGACCTAGTCAGTAACAAACATGATTATGGTCACACTAAATTCACCGAAGAAACATATCTTCGTCGTCAAAAACGGATTGTAGAAATCAAAAAGATCCCACAAGCTGAACAAAAATCAGTAGAATGGTTAGAACAACGTACGAAATGTATCACGGCAACTGCCATTGCCACCGTATTAGATGAGGATCCATATAAGTATCCAGCAGAGTTATTAATGGATAAATGTTTTCGCGGAGTTCCATTTGTGGAAAATGAGAATGTACATCATGGGAAGAAGTATGAAGAGATTGGTAGTATGTACTATGCATTTCGAAATAATATTGATATGAATGAATATGGACTGTTACAAGATGATACCTATCCATTCATTGGGGCTAGTCCAGATGGTATTTGTGAAAAGACGACTAAGGATGGGAAGGGAGTATCGACACTGGTGGGTCGATTATTAGAAATCAAGTTTCCAAAAACGAGACAGATTCTGACTACAGGAAATTTAAATGGTGATATCTGTCCTAGACAATACTATTTGCAATGTCTGACACAGATGTTTGTGACCAAGATGGATGAATGTGATTTTTTACAATGCAAAATGGAAGAATATGCATCATATGAGGATTTTCTGAAGGATTCACAAACTAAACTACCAGGATTATCGAAACAGACGAATCTGGAAAAAGGATGTATTATTCAATTACTACCCAAGAAGATGATCAATGATGATCCAAAAATGTGCTTGTATAATGGAAAATATCTGTATCCACCAAAATTGCATATGACACGAGATGAAACTGAAAAATGGATTGCAAATGAAGTGATCAATTTCAGTTCGAATGAGTTATCCAAAGAATATATGATTGATCGTGTTATTTACTGGAAGTTAGCCAAAGTTGCCTGTCATTTGATCAAGGCAGATACGGAATATATGATGAGTAAAATACCTATGTTAGAACAGTTTTGGAAATACGTGGAATTTTATCGAGAACATGAAGACAAACTGGATAATATCGAAAAATATATCAAAGAACAAGGTCCTGATAAATCAGCAGATATCTTCAAACGAGTGAACAAGCATTATTTGGAATTCCATAAAAAAAGCCAATATGAACCACTCTATCAAGAAGACAATGAATGGCGTATGAAATTCAACAAGAAAAAAGAAGCGATGCGAGCGAGATATGGGAATAAACGTAATTATGCTAACAAATAATTTTATGATCATTATTGATCATAAAATTATCTAACTAAAAACCATCTTATTCAATCTAGGTTCAACAACACCAACACGGAAACATAAATTATGTTGATAAATAGGATTCATACAATGGAATAAATTATGTCGATAACAATCGGGGTCTTCATAATCATCATCACATATGCATTCCATACTAGATTTAATGTTTTTATCCACATGAGGACATCCCAAAATATTTCCATATGGATCAGAAAAACTGATTGTCCAATTAGTAATATTACCCAATTGATCTGGTCGGAATATTTTGATACCATTACTTGAATTCCCCATATAATGTGTCTGGTTGATATTGTAATCATAATAGATTGTAGCAAAGCTATCCGATAGAACATCATTAGTGGATCGCATGTTGATATCATTGTATTCTCCAATTGTTAATACCACGTATAAATTCTCTGTTAATGGTCTATTAATATTTACTTTCCAATCTTTCACTGTTCGAATAGCACCTTCATCAATAATTTCTTTGTTAACCGAACGTACTTTATTATAAATTGGTAAAACAGCATTTTCTAATACGATATATCTAACATTGGTGAATGCTTCATTGATTGTTGGATTTGGAATTTCATAGGAAACTTTTTTTCCATTAACCTTTCCTTTGGATGTAGGAAGTGGCGAGAATTGGACATTGTATTGAAACGGATTAGGATACATTTGATAATTTCTATCTTTACTGTCAATCAATACATAATATTCTCGAATTTCTTCATTCAAGATGATATCATATAGATCATTGTGAAGTAGGCCACCACGATTTACAAATCCATTGTTATTAAACATACCTTTGGGTTGTACACCATTAAATTTAATTTCTGGGGTGGGTGCAAATGCTGTATTATAATTTCCGTAATTAGGGAGAGTATTTCCAATGTTCAATGGATTAGGAATTCCTGGTGCTTGATAAAATGGCGGATTCTGTTGGAACATTGGTTGATATAAATTATCTAATGGATTAACTTGAGATGACGGTCGACCCTGGCTAATACTCGAAGTTGCATTATTTTGGTGTATCTGATCAGTACTTCCGGATTGTGCACGATATTTTGAATTTCTGTTATTCATCTTATATATATTGAATACCAAAAAAAATGATTAATTTACGCTAATCAATACATATAAACAACAAATGATATTATATATCAATGGACATTGAGTTTGATTATTATAAATTCCGTGAAAATAAAGTTGTTGGAAAAATCAATAATGAACTTAGTTTTTATGAGACACATAGTGAATATGTCGATTATCATCCATTCTGTGACTATATTACCTACTTGAAAGGCCGACTCGGCATTCATCCAATATCTACTACCAAACCCCAATCCAGTTATAGTATGTATGGAAGCAATTATGGATTCAAGACTATGGTAATTAATGATTATAATAAAGATATTGATGAAGTAACTTTTTCTAGACCATGGAACAAACTACGAGAATTACATAAAGTGATTAAAATTAATGAATTTATCAAACAGATACCATACAACGATAATTTGGATAAAAAAAAGGTTAATGATAACCGCGCATATCTAATTGATGAAATTTGTAAAGGGTTGAAGAACAAATGTTTCACGAAGAACAAAAGCGTGATTGACTACAACCAAACTACTATGGTGATTGAATCGATTAGTTGTCTTACAAAAGGGAAACATGGATTGTATATCATCGATTGGAAAAAATGATTGGCATCATTTTTCCATCGGATGTATATCATCGATTGGAAAAAATGATTGGCATCATTTTTCCATCGGATGTATATCATCGATTGGAAAAAAATAATTATTTTATGGAATTCATATTCCATAAAATAATCTTATTAATTTGTATAAATAATGGCATCAAAAAATAACTGTAAAAATGGACCATATGATAGCCAAAATAATACGTGTTTTACTACGGAACAATTATTGGAAATGGCAAAGGCATATAACCGTCATATTAGCAAAAATAATTTGCATCCTGATCGGATCAATGGAACTAATATATACTTGTATATCAAAATAGATGGTGATAAGAAATATTTATTGGATACGTTACGGGATAGATTTAAAACACAATGTTCAAATGGTGACGATCAATGCTTGACACAACAGGAATTCATGAAAGATATCGTCAGAGAAATGTATACAGATATATCCAATGAGATATACCGTCCGAGTGGGCCAAAAGGATCTACTACCTGGCTTAGTACGAGTGATATTGATGGCATTATGAATGCATACCAAAATAAATATCATGATTTTAAGTTTTTAGGTGCAGTGCCATTGGATTGCGATGAATATGCTTTTTGCAGTTTGTTTTCAATAGATTTTAGTGATGCGAATATCAAACAGTATGGAGTAATATTTAACCTAGATAGACATGGCCAACCAGGATCTCATTGGGTTGCATTATATATTAATTCAGAAACAGGAGAAGTTTGTTTTTGTGACTCGATGGGTAACAAACCGATGGGAAACATTTTGAATGTAATCGATAAGTTTTCTAAGTATTACAAAGACAAAACTGGGAAAAATATCACATTAAAAACAAATTCCAATCGATATCAAACTGATGGATCTGAATGTGGTGTCTATTCATGTAACTTTTTGATTAGAAAATTATCTGGAGAATCGTTTGATGATATTGTATCGCATAGCTTAAATTTTTCTGGCATAAATTCATGCCGAAATGTATATTTTAATAATCATCCGAGTAAGTTTGAACCAAATGAATTATGTGATCCAGCTAATCCTATTTCTCAAGATAAGTAATTTGCAGAAACATATTAAATGGCATAATAAAATCATAACATTGTCCCACTTCATTTGTGAAACTTAATGTGATTTGTTTGATATTAATTCCGTTTTTCGCTTTCCGTAAGGAAATATTCGGTTCGACTAGTTTATCAAATTCCATTAACATGGGTTCCATGGATGTTCCAGACAACGAAAAATAGATTTTTTCATTACATGTCATATTGTATTTTCCAGATGCAGTGTATGAGAAATTTTCCCGATAGGTAGATGGTTTATTCGTAAATCCTAGCATACTATAAACAGAATCATCATCTATCATCAGATCGAATTTCATACTCATGGTATTTTTAATAGTGATGATATTGTCACTAATCATAAAATCCAGAAAAGTAGCTTGACTTTTGATATAATTTAACAGAGTATTTACATCATATTTTGCAGGTGGAATATTTATTTTGAATAATTTATTATTGAAATAGACAGTGAATTTATTATTGAATCGTGTAACATTGTTCTCATTAAATGGGAAATAATAATTTTTCAATGTAATATCTGCTATTTTTTTATCCGATTTAGATTTAATAACGATATTTTTCATATCGTTATGATCATTGGTGGGATCAAACTTGAGATCCAACGATGCCATATTATCATTATCATTAATGACATATCCTAGATTATTAATCTTTTTGGTATCCTCCTTGATGGCGTTATGTAAGTTCTGTTTGTATTCATATACAGCTTTCAGAATTTTTTTCTTTTCATCATCGAATTGTTCCTTGATGGTGAGATCATTGGTATCATTCTGTAAAGCAATCAATTCCTTGACTCGTGCTTCAATTAATGGTAACATTTCCTTCGTTAGACCTTTAGTAATATCCAATTTAATGACATCCTCTTTGGGTGGAGTATCCAAATGTTTCTCAATTTTAGGAGGATCTGGTATTGTCTCTTTTGGCACATCTTTATCCGATTCTGATATTTTCGGACTAGATGATATATCTGGTAAGGATGATTGTAAAATCGAAATATTATTAGCTAATAGTACATTAGCATCATCTTTTGACAAAATAGAATCAAATACAATTGGAATATTTTTAGGAGTTTGGATATGATTTACCGTTGTCGAAAATAATTGCATAATGTAAGGATTTGATAATAAATAAAGAAGATCATCTTGACTAGGCAACGATTTCGGTGGAATATTCATCTGATATTTTTTTAACAGTTCATTCTTTTCAGATTCGCTAATTACAATGACATTGGTAATTTCCGGTTCATGATTGATAACTTTATGTGATTTATTAATTTCCATATTTGATGCTCCTGTAGCATGTGCATCCTTTGTAGGCTGTTTCAAATCTGTTATGACGGGATGCCTTTTCAAATCAATATCCGGATATCTGGTTTCCAAATATTTAATAAAATCATCATAGCATCTGGTATTAAGAAAATTTACCGCATACACAAATTCCTGATCATTTTGGGGATAATTCGATAAATGTGTCAGATATTTGGTCATATTATTAATGACAATATTGATACATTTTGTAATAGCCTTTTGACTAATTCTATAATTACTCAAAATAGATTCCACTAATTGATTAATGTTTTTTTCAGATAATACTTCCGATCTAAGTTTTAGACGATAATCCATTCCTAAATATAAATCAATGATGATTTATTTATATTTGATATAAACGTCTTTATTGCATCATAAAATTTTGCATTCCTGGATTTTGCATCATGGGCATTCCAGGATTCTGCATCATGGGATTTTGCATCATGGGATTTTGCATCATGGGCATTCCAGGATTCTGCATCATGGGATTTTGCATCATTGGTATTCCAGGATTTTGCATCATAGGATTTTGCATCATGGGGTTTTGCATCATGGACATCCCAGGATTTTGCATCATACTTGGATCATATTGGTTCTGGTTACCCATTCCATACTGGTTTGACCCATTATTCCCACTACTAGCTGGTTGTCCTGTTTCAATATCAATTTGTTGTCTTTCTGCCAAATGTCTTTCTAGATCATTGGTTAGTTGCATTGTTTTGGCGGATGATTGATTTCCATTATAATATTGTTGTCCAGTGCCATTCCCGTAATTTGGCATTTGTTGCGGCATCTGTCCGTAGTTTTGGCTGGACATTTGGGGTGGACTCATCATTGGTCCGGGTTGTATTCCTCCAAAATTTTGTGTTTGTATGGGTGGTGCACCTTGGCCGAGCAATGATGCATATGGATCGTCGAATGCACTGAATGAACCCATACTACCCATCCCATCCATCCCACTTGGCATACCGCTCATCATTCCACCCATCATATTTCCAGGTTGTGTTTCTTGCATTCGCATCATTTTTTCACGCCGTACTTTATCTCCAGATCCATCTAATGTAAAATCAATTTCCTCTGGTTGTCTGGGTCCGTTGATATCATTTCTACGTTGTTCCATGAGCGTATTGTATCGTTGACTGAGTTCATCTGGATTCCGTTGAGTATGGGGATTATTAAATGTTGATTGACTTTGTCCACCAGAAACTTGGGTAATCGAATTATTATCCCATGGAGATGCATACATACTACTACTCCCATCAGTACCTGCGAAACCAGTATCATTCGGTTGCATATTTAAAAATTCATCATCATGGGATGGTTGTGTTTTAGTTGGTCGTCTCGTGATATATTTTGTATCATCATCTTCGTGATCATAACTTTTAGTGGTATTTGTATGCGGTCTAGATGAGATAGTACAGTCACGTTTTCCATATACATCTAGATCACGTTTGATTTGTTCTTTATTAGGATGTTTTTTCTTGTTGATATATAAATTGGGATTTTTTTTCACTACGTATTCTACAATAGATCCCACACATAGTTTGTTAAGGTAATTCACAAATTCACGCAATTCATCACGGTTCTTAGGAGGACGCGATAATCTGTCAATATTCTGTTCCATTGTTCGTCTAATCATGGTAACACATTTAGGGATGGTTGTTTCATTGAGTTTGATATTATCTCGTAATTCATCTATTAACAAATCAATATTTTTTTCGTCCAAACATATCGAATGAAGGATATTTTTATCTGTTCCAATTGGACGTTTTTGATGTTTGTCCATGTTATAATATCTATAGAAATAGATAATGTAATTTTTATACACAACTAGGAGATAATATATTACATATTTATAAGCTATGTCATCGAGAGGTGAAAATATTAATCGACTAATAGATTCTCTACTAGAAAAATATGATGTAAATACCACCAATATTCTGGGTCGCATATCAAACACCGATTTAGTTGTCTATCTCATTATATTTATCATCTTCCTAGTAATCGCACAATATCTGTACATTAGTTTAACAACGATTTTTTTGTTATTCATAGCACTGTTAGTATGCTACATTATCTATTCTCGAAAACAGATCGATCGTGTGTCTACAGAAGAAGAATTAAAAATCAAAACTGAATTAATAATTCCCAGACCCATGAGAATCGATAATTATCCTGATCTGATAGATTTCCTATTCAGTATTCGGGATTTCTATTATATCAATCCCAATGCGTTTTATGGAATTGTCCAGAATGTAGATAATTTTATCCAGTTATACGATGAAATTATGAATGATCGGATGATATATTGTACCCAGAATGCAGAAGTTGCAAATGGATTTGTCAGGAATGCAGAAAATAACCTACAATCCATGATATATAATTTGGACATCGATCAGAATATTACTCGAAAATTTCATCAATCATTACGTGAATTTACCCTTATTATGCGCCAATATATGGCTAGAATTATCACGAAATGTAATGCAGATTTTAATGAGAAGGATATAAATAATCATAGCAAATATTACCATGAATATGGTCCGCATCCATATAATTATTACAACATAAAAGACAAAGAAACAACATTCGAAGTTTATTAAAATATCTAATTTTCATACATATCATATTTATGAAAATTTTATCATATAACATATCGTGGGAATCTATGACAGGACTTAATAAGAAATGGAAATATTGTAATAACACCATACCAGGACAAGATAGATATTTCGGAGAGTGTATCGCAAATATAGCGACCCTTATTGATACAAATTGTCCATATGACATGATTGCCTTACAAGAAGCATCCAATTATGAAAAATTAATCGAACACACTAGTTGCTTAAAGACCATGAAAAAATCAGTGCATCAATCTGGGTCCGAACAAATGGTGACTTTTTGGAACCCTTCATATAAGCTAATAAAAAATATCAAAGGTAATTTCCAATTAGGTAGACCCTGGAATGCGTTAATTTTTGATCATAATCTATGTTTTATTAACATCCATGCTGGTCATTATCACATGTATATGTTAATTAAGCATTTGGATTATATGATGAGGGCTATCCAAGACTACGTAGATCTTAGTCAATATCGTGTGGTAATTGCTGGTGATTTCAATGCCATGATAAATGCATATTACAAACATTTGATATTGGCCAATAAGAATTTTTTTATTAGTGGAATACAACTAGAGACTCTAAAACAGACATATCACAAAAAAATAATTCAATTTGATCATATAATCGATTCATATCGAGAACCACAAACAA
>Ga0315284_10010416_pt1 | contig 13242 bp, 14 predicted proteins | sample YL17G09_16_MG_FD_203696 | JGI IMG/M metagenome (GOLD analysis project Ga0315284, IMG submission 203696) | Sediment microbial communities from Yellowstone Lake, YNP, Wyoming, USA - YL17G09_16 | ecosystem: Environmental > Aquatic > Freshwater > Lake > Sediment | place: USA: Wyoming | collected...
AAAGCCAAAAGGCCACGCTGGCCGATGTCCAGCATTTCCTGGGTCACGCCAATATTTCCACGACGCAGATCTATACTCAAGTCACTGGCGACTATAAGCGCCGCGTGTACGATGAGGCGCATCCCCGCGCCAAAGAGCCGACCTCTGAGCCGACGTAAGGCACACGACAAGGAGTGAAACCATGGGTTACCTTGAAGACTTGATGGGGAAGAATGAACAGATCATGCTCACGACCCGGCAGCACTGGATCATGGTCATCGGCGCGCTGCTGGTCAATGGATTTTTCGTCTTGTTGCTGCTGGGGATCGGCGTGGCACTCTTGTTTCTTGTTCCAGTGCTGGGCTGGATTCCGCTTGCCCTGGCTGGCGTGATTTCCCTGATTCCCCTGTGGCGATTGGTGGCTGATTGGCTGCACTGGCAGAATGATATGTACGTCGTGACCAACCGGCGCATCATCCAGGCGCAGGGGGTCATCAACAAGCACGTCATTGACTCGTCGCTGGAAAAGATCAACGACGTGGTGCTGACGCAATCGGCGCTGGGCCGGATGCTGAGCTACGGCGATTTGGAGATTCTGACCGGCAGCGAGATTGGCGTGAATCTGCTTAGGCGCATCACCGACCCGGTCCGCTTCAAGACCGAGATGCTCAATCAGAAAGAAGGAATGAACGAGATGGGCGCTTTCGATTCCAAAGCCAGGCGCACACTCGCCGCGGCTGCGCCCACTGCCGGTGATATTCCAGAACTGATCGCCGAGCTGGACGAGCTGCGCAAAAAGGGTCTCATCACCGACGCCGAGTTTCAGGAGAAAAAGGCCAAGCTCTTGGCGCGGATTTAAAAGATGATGAGCGATACATTTTTCACCCGCAAGCAGATCGAAGAAGCTGTCGCCGTCGTTCGGGCGCACACTTTGCGCCGGCCGCGCGTGGGGCTGGTGCTCGGTTCTGGCTTGGGCGCGCTGGCCGAGGCCGTCGAGCGCGCCGACGTGATTCCCTACAACGACATTCCATACTTTCCGCTGGCGACCGTCGAGGGACACGCGGGGCGATTGGTCATCGGGGCACTGGAAGGCCAGTCTGTTATCGTCATGCAAGGCCGCTCGCATTATTACGAAGGCTGCTCGATGCAGCAGGTGACGCTGCCCGTGCGCGTGATGCAATTGCTGGGCGTCGAGATTCTCATCGTCACCAACGCGGCGGGGGGACTCTCGCCCGAGTTCCGTCCCGGCGACCTTATGCTCATCGCGGATCACATCAACCTCATCGGGATGGCGGGGCTTTCGCCGTTGCGCGGCCCGAACGATCCCACGCTCGGTCCGCGCTTTCCGGATATGTCCCAAGCCTATGATGCCGGGCTGCGCGAGTTGGCGCTGCGCGTGGCTGCCGAGCGCAACATCAAGCTGCACCAGGGCGTGTACATCTGCCTGGCCGGGCCGAGCTTTGAGACGCCAGCGGATTTGCGATTCCTGCGCAAGATCGGCGCGGACGCTGTGGGCATGTCCACCGTGCCGGAGGTGACGGTGGCGCGGCATGGCGGCATCAAAGTGCTGGGCGTTTCGGGCATCAGCAACGTGGCGGCGATCGAGCCAGGCTCAGCGCCGCCGACGACGCACGAAGAGGTCTTGCAGGCCGGGCCGGTCATTGTGCCCAAGCTGATGACGCTGATTCGCGGCGTGCTCAAGGCGCTGTAAATCAGGTTGCTATCCCCATAGCGATTTGGTTGTGCGCTACCGGCGCGGCCTGGAACATTGGGCCGCGCTTTCCATGTCAACTACCCCACGACGAGGAGCAAAATCATGGATCGTCCCACACGATTGGACTCCCGCTACGTCAATCGGCAAGTCGCGTTGCCTTACGGTCTCACCGTCGGTGAAGTTGAAGAGGCAGTGTCAGAAACCTATCGCCTTTTTCATGGCATCAATGATTACTTGGTCGGAGGCGGGTTTCGTCCTTTGGAGGAACTCTTACTCGGCAACTCACTGTCCGGCATCATCTCCGAATTCCTGGTGAAGAACATTGCCAGGACGTCTGCGGCTCTTGAAGTGAACCTCAAAGTAGGAGGTCACCCGGACTTGCTGCCCAAGGGGCACTATTCCTCGAATCTGGTATTGAAGGGCGACGAGGGAATTGAGGTCAAGGCTTCGATCCAGAAAGGTGGCTGGCAGGGGCACAATCCTGAAGACTGTTGGTTGATGGTCTTTCGTTACACGGTGGGCGAACAAGACAGCGGTGAATTGAGGCCGCTCACCTTTGTCGAGATTCTTGGCGCAAGGCTGACCAAATCTGATTGGTCATTCTCTGGCCGCAAGGGAGCTTCGCGCCGAACCCCGACGGCCTCTATTACTGCCACAGGCGTTGAGAAACTGCGCGGTAATTTTGTCTACAGGCTTCCCTGAGTTGGTGTGGGAAGGCATCGTTCTGTTCTTGCGGAGAAATGATGCTGGCGCTGGCAGGGAGCTATTGTTCGAACAGGCTTTGCTGACAGCCGATTTCCGCACGAGGGTAGGACGACATGCCATTGCCATTTTCGCCGGGGACGAGGGCCGCGAGCCGTGGGATGGCTTGAACAGCCATCTGGTAAAACTCGGGGTCGGACTCGACGCCGATGCTTTGGTAGCCCACAGCGCAGGCGGCGGCGATGGTCGAGCCTCCACCCATGAAGGGGTCTAGCACGATTCCTTCTCCCAACGGAAGAGCAGCGCGGACAATCTGCCGCATAAAGGTTTGAGGCTTGAGAGACGGATGCGGCGCAATCTCTCGCTCGATGCCGCGCGTGGGGGAGCTCTTGATCACATCGCCAAAAGGTTGCTCTTCCGAGACGCGGCGCAGACCGCCGGTTTTCCACTTGCGCAGGTTGTCTTGCACGCGTCCCTCACATGGCTTGCGGAAAAGCCCCCATGGCTCCCAACCGGACCTCGGCATCACCGTCACACTGTCAAATTCCTTATGAGCGTTCTTGGGCCTGTCACCGCCTCGTAAGGTCTGTACCAAACGGATGATCTCGCCGCGCTTTTCAAATCCAGCTTTCTCTAACGCGAGATAGACCAGGTGCGAAACGAGAGGGTTGGTGGCGATGAACACGTGTCCGCCAGGCACGAGCACACGGAATACCTTGATCGCCCATTCGGAGATAAAGTCTTGCAAGACTGCTTTGTCGCCATCTGTAAGTACCGTGAATCGAGGCAGTGGGCTGCGAGTGCATCCATCAAATGCCGGTGGGATGCGCCAGACGCCGCCGCGCCCGCGCCGCAGTTTTGTCTTTTCTTCCGGGGTATACTCTTTGAGTCCATACGGCGGATCAGTCACTATGACGTGAATGCTATTGGGAGCGCGTTGCTCTAACCAGTCAAAGCAATCAGCCAGCACAACCTCGTAAAGACCCTCCCAGCTTGGGCGCTGCGACAAGCGAGCCGGCTTGCTTTCGCCATTTGATGTTTGATATTTGAGAAAGGCATCGCGGAGAACTGCCGGCGCTTCCACGGGATTCCGATAGAGAATTTGTTTGACATCCACGGGGAGATACCCGGCCAAAATGTAGAGTGGATCGGGATCAACGCCGATGGCTTTCACAATGCGTCCCACCATCTGAGCCGAGGGTGTCGCCTTCCCGCTTTCCAGGCGAGACAGGTATCCTTTTGTCACCTTTAACTTGGTGGCGAGTGTGACCAGAGACAGGCCACTGGCGACTCGTTCGGCCCGCAAGCGATGTCCAAATTCCTTTGCATTAAAAGTCCGAGGCGGCTTTTTCGCACGGGTCTTGCTCATGGGGACAAGGGTAGCACAGTTTACCGTTTTGGTCAACTAGCTTTTTCGGGCAGTGTCTTGCTTGAATGATGTGGCTTTTCTTGCCATGGATTTAGAAGCAAGTTAATCAAGTTGCAACTTGCCGCCCGCAATGGTAGAATACAACCAATGGTTGCATCTACGCCTGATACGAAAAACCTGGTGATTCGTCCTGCAGAGTTGGCCGACCTCGATCTTTGCCTGGCGCTCGATCCTTCGTATTCGACCGAATCGGTCTGGCAAATGGATTGGGATGGCCAAGACAGCCGGGTGGCTGTGACGTTTCGCACCGTGCGATTGCCACGCTCGATGCGCGTGGCCTATCCGCGTGGCCGCGAGCAGCTTGTCGCCGGGTGGAAACGCTGCGATGGTTTCCTGGTGGCGTGCCAGTTCGAGCTTATCGTCGGTTACGCGGCGCTTTCGATGCACGCGGCAGAAGGCGCAGCGTGGATCAGCGACTTGGCGGTGGAGCGCGCCCATCGCCGCCAGGGCGTGGGCGCGGCGCTGTTGAACGCGGCGGGCGAGTGGGCCAGGTCGCGCGGCTTGCGCCGGCTGTTGATCGAAGTCCAGACCAAGAACTATCCGGCCATCTGTTTTTGCGAAAAACTGGGGCTCGCTTTTTGCGGCTTTAATGACCACTATTACGCCAACCAGGATATTGCGATTTTCTTTGCGCGCAACCTGCGTTGATCGAGCAGCTTGCGGCTTGTGATCGGCTATGACAATTTTCTCTCCTCGCGTCGTGGACGCCCTCGCGCTGACCAACTTTATTCTTTCTTCGGCCATCGTCATCACCAGCTTTTCGCTGCTGGCTTATATCCTGGTCTACAACCTGCGCTCTAGCGTGGCTCGCGCGTTTTGCGCGCTGTTGGCCTGCGTGCTGATCGTCTACTTGAGCGACTTGATTCTCTTTATCACCACGGACCTGATGGCCGCCGAGCGGTGGCTGCGATTTCAGTGGGTGGGCATCGCGTTCGTCCCGGCGGCTTATCTGCATCTATCGGATACGCTTTTGCGCACGACCAACGTTCGCTCGTCGTGGCGGCAGAGCGCGGCGCGCGCCAGCTACTTGGTCAGCGCGGGCTTTTTGCTGGCGGCCGTGTTCAGTGATAGCATCGTGCGCGATGGAGCGCTCGCCCTGCGCGCGCCGCGTTTGCACGCCGGGCCTTTGTTGGGCTTGTTCGTCCTGTACTTTTTCGTCGCCGTCGGATGGGGCGTGGCCAACACCATCTGGGCGCGGCGACGTTGCCTCACTTCGACCTCGCGGCGGCGCATGACGTACCTGGCCGTGTCGTTTGCCGTGCCGGGGCTGGGCGTCTTTCCCTATCTGCTGGTCGTCAGCCAACTGGCGCCATCTATCCCGGAAGTCTTTTGGCTGTTCCTCATCGTCGCCAACCTCGGCGTCGGCATCATGCTGACGGTGATGGCTTACACGGTGGCGTACTTTGGCGTGTTGACGCCCGACCGCGTGGTCAAGCACCGGCTGATTCATTTCTTGGTACGAGGGCCGTTCACGGCGTCGTGCATCGCGGGCGTGGTCATCCTGGTAGCGCGCGTCGAGGCGTTTCTGGGCCTGCCGCGCGACATTCTCGTGCTTGTCGTCCTTGTAGCCCTGATCGTGCTGCTGCAACTCTTTGTGAGCCTCATCCGCCCGTACGTTGACCTGGTGATCTTTAGCCGCGACCGCGGCGAGCTGGTTCGCATCCAGCGTCTCTCTGAGCGGCTGTTGACGACGACCGACTTGCAGCAATTTTTGGAAAACATCCTGAGCGCGATTTGCGATCTGTTGCGCGTGCCGGCGGCGTTCGTCGTCGCCTCCACGCCGCGCGGGCCGCACATTGAGGCCGTCGTCGGGGCGGTGGAGCGCGCGCCGATGCGCGAGAGCCTGGAGGCATCCCTGTCTGGCGAAGGGCCGCGCGGCGCGCTCGACGATGCCCCGCGCGTAACGCTGGGCTATTGGGTGTGGCCGGTTCATTCTCGCCAGGCGAATGGCGGCTCGGTGCTGGGCGCGCTGGCCGTCACCGCGCGTAGCGACCGGCCCGACCTTTCGCCCGAAGAGACCGCCGGCGTCGCCGCGCTCATCGGCCAGGCGGCCAAGGCGTTAGAAGACCGCCGTTTGCAGCAAGAGGTGTTCGCCGCGGTAGATAACATCATGCCGGAGCTGGAAGCTCTTCAGCGGCAGCGCAGCGCGATCCGTTACGTGGATTCGTCTACGCTGCCGCCGCCCGACGATCTGTTCAGCAGTCCCGAGTTTACGACATGGGTGCGGGACGCCCTCAGCCATTATTGGGGCGGCCCCAAGCTTACGGGCAGCCCGCTGATGCATCTCAAGATCGTTCGACAAGCGCTGGAGGAAAATGAAGGCAGCCCGGCCAAGTCGCTCCGCGCTGTTTTGCTGCAAGCGATGGATCGGCTCAAGCCGGATGGCGACCGCAAGATGACGGCGGCCGAATGGCTGCTCTTTAATATACTTGAGCTAAAGTTCGTGCAGGGTCAGCGCGTGCGCGAGATTGCCATGCGGTTGGCAGTGAGCGAGTCCGACTTGTATCGCAAGCAGCGCGTGGCGATTGAGGCGGTGGCCGCAGCGTTGGCGGATATGGAGCGGGCCGGCGCGGCCCCGTCGGCTGGGGCGTAGCCGCCGCACGGTCACGTTTGACATTCTCTATTCCGGCCTTATAATTAGTCGTGTTCGGGCCTCGCCGTTTTTTGCCGTGGCGAAGGCAGAGTCGTCGTTGCCGGTTCTGTGATATTGGGAGTGAGAAGAGATGCAAACAGATTTTCGTCGTGATGAAACATTGGATGAAAGCTATTGGCAGGCCTTGTTTGCCGAGGGCGAGGTAGCGCGCACCGTTCCGCCCGAAGTCATGCAAGAGTGGCAAGCAGTCGCAATGACGACGCGTGATCAGGAGACGGCGAGCCGCGCCGAGCCGCCCAAGGCCCCCTCGGACGAGGCCTGGCAAATCGCGCAAGAGGCGCTGCAATCTGGCGGGGTGTGCAACGCGCAGGTGGTCGGTTACAATCGCGGCGGGCTGTTGATCGAGTGGCAAGAGCTGCGCGGCTTTGTGCCCGCTTCGCACGTGGTGGGCCTCTCACCGTTCATGGACGACGAGGCGCGCAAGGCCGAGTTTGCGCGACGGGTCGGCTGGAACCTGTGCGTCAAAGTGATCGAGGTGGATCGCATCCAGGGACGGCTCGTCGTTTCAGAGCGCGCCACGTCGTCGGAAGAATCGCGGCGAGAGGCGCTGTGGGAAGACCTGTGCGAAGGAGCCGTCCGTCGAGGCTACGTCACCAACGTGTGCGCCTTTGGCGCGTTCGTGGACCTGGGCGGGCTGGAGGGGTTGATTCACATTTCCGAGATTTCATGGGGGCGCGTGAACCATCCCAGCGACGTGCTCAGGACGGGCGACCCGGTGGAGGTGTATGTCATCAGCGTGGATCGCGCGGGCAAGCGCGTGGCGCTCAGCCTCAAGCGGCTGCGGCCCGATCCGTGGGCGACGGTTGCGGAGCGTTACCGCGTCGGCCAACTGGTGAAGGGCACGGTCACCAACGTCGTCAACTTTGGCGCGTTCGTGCGCGTGGAAGAAGGGCTGGAGGGATTGATTCACGTTTCGGAATTGGCCGAGGGCCAGTTCCTTCACCCGCGCAACGTGGTGAACGAAGGCGATGCGGTCGTCGCGTGTGTGTTGAGCATTGATGGCTCGCAACGAAGGCTGGCGCTTTCGTTGCGCAAGGTGGCCGAGGATCGGCTGGGCGTGACGGCGCCGGTTTCGGTCGAAACGATGGCTGGCTCGTATAACCAGTTGCCAGCGTGACCTGTTGACGTTTGACGCAGGGTGTTCTGCTTGAGATTCTGAGAACGAGGAAATGGCCCGACAGGCTGTCCCACGCTCGTCCAAGAGCAAGCGCGAGACTCCCCCGCGGCCGGCCTCTCCCCGGCCGCGCTTTTCGTGGGGTGGCCGCGAATGGCAAGTGGCCGGCGTCTTGCTGGTCGCCTGGGCAGCTTTTACATTGGCTGCGCTCGTTCGCATCACGCCGGGCACTCTGAGCGACGGCTGGGCTAGCGCGCTGACTCGGTCGTTCGGATGGGGCGCGTTCGTCGTGGCGATAGGCTTGGGCGTGGTGGGATACCTGCTCTTTCGACATGGGCAGGGACACCAGGTCGAGGTTGGCTGGCTGACGGTCATTGGACTAGAGCTGGCCTTTTTTGGCGGACTGGCGACGGTTCATGCGGTGGCGTTGTGGGCGGACCCGTGGCAGTTGCTCAATCAAGGCGGCGGCGGGGGCATTGTCGGATGGGGACTGTCGGCGCAGGTGGCAAGCATTGTGTCACAAGGCACGGTCGGGCGAGTCCTGGCGGCGCTGGTGTTTTTGCTCGTGACGCTGGCCGGCGTGTGGATCGCGTTCCGCGTGCAGATTGCGCAACTGGCCGTGCGATGGGGCGGATTGCAGATGCCAGAGGTTAAAGTGGCGCAGCAATTGCCCTTGCCCGAGCCAGTCGAAAAGCCGCGCGAGCCAAGACCCAGGAAAAAGCTGCCTGATGTCGAGGTCAAGATCGTCACGGCGCAAGAAAAGAAAGCCAAAGCGCCGCGCCGTGATCGCCGCTTGCCGCCGCTCGATTTGCTGGTCGAAGAAAACGCCGCGTCCATCGCCGAGACCGAGATCAAGCGCAAGGCGGCGTTGATCGAAGAGACGCTCAAGCAATTCGGCCTGGCCGGCAAAGTGATCGAGGTCAGCCCTGGCCCGGCGGTGACGCAGTTTGGATTGGAGCCGGGCTACATCGAGCGGCCGGGACCGGAGGGGACTGTGCGCCGCCAAAAAGTGCGCGTCGGGCAGATCGCTTCGCTGCAAAACGATCTCTCGCTCGCGCTGGCCGCGTCGCCGCTGCGCATCGAAGCGCCTGTGCCGGGCAAGAGCATCGTCGGCATCGAAGTGCCGAACGAGGGACGCTCGCTCGTCTCGCTGCGCGGCATTTTAGAGTCGCAGTCGTTCACCAAACTCAGAGGCAAATCGCTGGCGGTGGCGTTGGGTCGCGATGTGGCGGGTGGCGCAGTCTCGGCGGACCTGGCAGCGATGCCGCATCTGCTCATCGCCGGGACGACCGGCTCCGGCAAGTCGGTGTGTATCAACGCCATCATCACGTGCCTGGTGATGAGCAACCAGCCGGAAGATTTAAAGCTGGTGATGATTGACCCCAAGATGGTCGAGCTGGTGCGCTGGAATGGATTGCCGCATCTGTATGGCAAAGTCGAGACTGACCTGGAGCGCATTGTCGGCGTGTTGCGCTGGGTGACGCGCGAGATGGACGGGCGCTACAAAAAGTTTGCCGAAATGGGCAGCCGGAATCTGGCCGACTATAACGAAAAGATGGCCGAGCGCGGCCAAGACAAGCTGCCGACGATGGTCGTGTTGGTGGACGAGCTGGCTGACTTGATGATGATGGCTCCGGTCGAAGTGGAAAAGACGATCTGCCGCATCGCGCAGATGGCGCGCGCCACCGGCCTCCACCTGGTGATCGCCACGCAGCGCCCTTCGACGGACGTGGTGACGGGTCTGATCAAGGCCAACTTTCCCGCGCGCATTTCGTTCGCAGTCGCTTCGTCGGTAGATAGCCGCGTGATTTTGGATGGCGTCGGCGCAGAGGCGCTGTTGGGCAAAGGCGACATGCTTTACCTGGCCTCCGACGCCGGTCACTCGGTTCGCTTGCAAGGCTGCTTTGTCTCCGACCGGGAAATGGAAAAGATTGTCCAGTTCTGGCGCGAAAAGATGGAGGGCGAAGCGCCGGAAAAACCGCCGTGGGAACAGGCGCTCGCGGCGATGGCCGAAGCGGCGGAGGGCGAGTCGGGCGGCAATGGCTACGACGAGGAGGACGACGAAAAGTTGTTGCAGCAGGCGATTGCGCTGGTCAAGCGGCAGCGAGGCGCTTCGTCGTCGCTCTTGCAGCGCAAGATGCGGATCGGCTATCCCAAGGCGGCGCGCCTGATTGACCAAATGGAAGAAATGGGTATCATTGGCCCGCCGGAAGCAGCCGGCCGTTTGCGCGAGGTTCTCGTCGGCCCCGACGACGAAGACGATTTATGATTTCGGATTTCAGAGTGTGCTAGTTTGCGCAGCGCGTACCGAAATCCGGAATCAGAGGAGAGAGTATGCCCAAAAGGAAACCGTTAGAAGAGCAGAAAGCCAAGAAGGATGTGATCGAAGCCGTCGGCACAGTGACGGAAGCTCTGCCCAATGCGATGTTCAGGGTCAAGCTCGAGTCCGGCCACGAGGTGTTGGCGCACATTAGCGGCAAGATGCGGATGTATTATATTCGCATTTTGTTGGGCGACCGGGTGCAGGTGGAGCTTTCGCCCTACGACCTGACGCGCGGGCGGATCACCTACCGGTTCAGGCGATAGTCTGTTCCAACTTGGCTGCGCTCCCGCAAGTGGCACGGGGCGCAGAGGCAGGATGGCAGATAATGATCCGCGTCGGCGCGAGTGGCTTTAGCTACAAGGATCGAATCGGGCCGCATTCTTCGCCGGAACTGGGCGAGCGGGATAGGCTGGCGTTCTATGCGCGCGAGTTTTTGACGTGCGAGCTCAACTTTACCACCTATCGGCTGCCCATTGCCAAAACGCTTGCCCGGATGGCCGCTAGGACGCCGCCGGGCTTTTTATTTGCGCTCTAGGCATTCCAGCGTTTGATGGTCGTTTCTCAATCTCTAGCCGTTTTCTGAGGCCGATGGTATAATCAGATCGAGCTTGACTTACTCTCCGAGTGAAATCCACGCCGCGTGAAGCGGCGATAATACCTGACAGAAAGGAACCCCAATCATGAGTGGACACAGCCATTGGGCAACCATCAAACGCAAGAAAGGCGCAGCAGACGCCAAGAAGGGCGCAGTCTTTACCCGTCTTGGCCGCGAGCTGGCCGTGGCCGCGCGCGAAGGCGGCACGGACCCCGATTCGAACTTTCGCTTGCGCCTGGCCATGGACAGGGCGCGCGCGGCGGCCATGCCCAAGGACAGGATTGAAAGCGCCGTCCGGCGCGGCGCGGGATTGGATAAGGACGCCGCCGCGTTTGAAGAGGCGATGTACGAGGGCTATGGCCCGCACGGCGTGGCAGTGATGGTCAAAGTCTTGACCGACAACAAGAACCGCGCCGTGGCCGATGTGCGCCGCACATTTTCTCGCCACGGCGGCAACATGGCCGAGGCGGGCGCTGTGGGATGGAGCTTTGAGCAGCGCGGCTATATTTCCGCTCCGCGCAACGGCCAGAGCGAAGACAAGATATTTGAGATGGTCCTTGAGGCCGGGGCCGACGATGTGGACATTGGCGAAGAGAGCGTCGAAATTTACACCGCGCCGGATCAATTGCACGCCGTCCGCGCGGCGCTGGAAAAGTCCGGGCTGAAAGCCGAAAGCGCCGAGCTGGTGATGAAGCCCAAGAACCTGGTCAGCGTGGCGGCCAAAGACGCGGTGTCGGTCATGGGTTTGATTGACGCGCTCGAAGAGCTAGACGACGTTCAGCAGGTCTATTCCAACCTCGACTTTTCCGAAGAAGCGGTTTCGCAGTACGAAGCTCAGGCGGCGTGATGCTGGTATTGGGCGTTGACCCCGGCACCGCCATCACCGGCTACGGGCTGGTGCAAGAGGCCGAGGGGCAATTGCAGGCGGTCGCCTATGGCGCGATCACCACGCCGTCCGATTGGACGATGCCGCAACGCCTTTTAAAAATCTATCGCGATTTGACCGCGCTCATCCGCGAATACAGTCCCACCGAAGGAGCCGTCGAGCAACTGTTCTTTAGCCGCAACGTCAAGACGGCTCTGGCGGTGGGTCAGGCGCGCGGCGTGGCGCTGTTGGCCCTGGCCGAAGGCGGGCTGGCGGTTCACGAGTACACGCCGCTGCAAGTCAAGCAGTCTGTCGTGGGCTATGGGCGCGCGGAAAAGGCCCAAGTCCAAGAATTGGTCAAGCTGTTGCTTGGACTGGAGGTTGTGCCTCAACCCGACGACGCCGCCGATGCGTTGGCGATTGCGATTTGTCACTTGCACTCGGCGCGAATGATTTCGCTCATCGAACGTGAAACGTGATTCGTACTGCGTATTGCGTACTGCGAAGGATCACGCAATACGGAATACGCAGCAGATCGTATTCCAGGTTGCTTTGAATGATCGCTCGACTGCGCGGCACAGTTGATTCCATCTCGAAAGACTCGGTCGTCGTTGGCGTCGGCGGAGTGGGCTTTCTGGTGCATCCCTCGGCGGCGGCGCGCGCGCGCCTGGGCGGCGTCGGCCAGGCGGTGGAACTCTGCACTCATCTGCACGTCCGCGAGAACGAGCTGTCGCTGTATGGCTTTGCCAGCGAACAAGAGCTGGCGTTGTTCGACTTGCTGTTGAGCGTCAAGGGCGTCGGTCCCAGAGTAGCGCTGGCGGTGCTGGCCTCCGGCCCGCCCGACATGCTTCGCGCGGCGATTGCCAACGATCAGCCCGACGTGCTGACGCGCGTCCCCGGCGTCGGCACGCGGACGGCCAAGGCGATCATTCTCCACCTCAAAGACAAAATGGGGGCTGGATTGGCTCCGGCGGCTGTGTCCTACCTCACCGATGCGGACGCCGAGCTTCTCTCCGCACTCACCGGGCTGGGCTACAGCGTCGTCGAAGCGCAGGCGGCGCTGGCCAGTCTCCCCCGCGATCCTTCGATCCCCGTCGAAGAGCGTCTCCGCCAGGCGTTGGGTTATTTTGCGCGGCCATAGCGTGTCAACTGTGCTATAATGGCTTGGGAGCAAATGGCGATGAATGCATTTATCACCCTGGCCGGCCCTGGACTATCGGTGAGCAAGCGACTGGACATCACCGTCTCGGTCAGCGCGACCATTGAGGTAGATGCCGTGACCGCTCAGCGCAAGGCCACGGCTTGGCTGGTGAGCGAGGTTGGCAATTTGCTGATGGGCGATACGCCCTCGCTGGTCATAGGCCAGCGCGCTGTCTGGCGCGTGCCGGCTTTGCTCACTTTTCCATCACGCGGCGTGATTGGCCAGGCTGGTTCAGTGGATATAGACGCTACCTCTGGCGAAGTGTTAGCCGATCCTCTCCTGATACAGGAAATCCGCGCCCATGCCCAACGCCTTGCCCGTTCCACTACATCGCCAGCAGAGTGAAGGCGATTGCCTGCCGGTCTGCGTTCAGATGGTGTTGGCGTACTGGGGGACTGCCCGGCGACCGGCAAGACCTGATCACGCAGCTTGGCACTGACCCGGATGTGGGCACACCTGCCTCGCGCGGGTTGCGGTTGCAGTCTTCCACGTTGTCTGCGACGTACCAGCGCGCTGACGAACACGATCTCCGTCACTGGATTTCGCAGCGCGTCCCGGTGATCATGCTGGTAGACACCGCTCAATTGCCTTACTGGTCGCGTCGTTGCGCGCACGCTGTTGTGTTGGTTGGACTGGAAGGGGATGCGGCCTATGTGAACGATCCGGC